>Ga0181589_10000013_pt1 | contig 97475 bp, 86 predicted proteins | sample 071ome_25_FD_132444 | JGI IMG/M metagenome (GOLD analysis project Ga0181589, IMG submission 132444) | Coastal salt marsh microbial communities from the Groves Creek Marsh, Skidaway Island, Georgia - 071410BT metaG (megahit assembly) | ecosystem: Environmental > Aquatic > Marine > Intertidal...
ACCTGCAACACCAGACCCAGAGCACACAGCTGGCGTCCCTGAAAACAGCGCTTGAGCGTGTTAGTGCACAGGTGGAGGCTTACCAGAACCGGCAACAGCAACTGGAAGGCAGCCTCAAGCAAAGTGATGACCCTGTGCCAAGATTGAAGCAGGAACTGGAAGAGAAGCTCACCTCACGTGTCTCCATTGAAAATGAGATGCGCAGCGCCAAAACCCAGCTGGATGAAGTCGAATATGAATTGCGCGAGCTGGAAAAACGCCGTAATGAAGCCCAGGAGAATGCCCAGGGCATTCGTGAGAGTCTGTCCAACAAGCGCCTGAGTATTGAAGGAGCCAATGTCAAACGCGAAGCGCTGGCGCAGGAAATTGCCAAGGCCTCCTATGACCTGGAAAGCATTCTGGCTTCCCTGCCTGAAGAATTAACAGCTGAGTCCTGTGAAGAAGAACTGGAGAAACTGAACAACCGCATTCAGCGGCTGGGCGCCATTAACCTGGCGGCCATTGATGAATACAGCTCGCAGTCTGAGCGTAAAATTTATCTGGATCAGCAGAATGAAGATCTGGAAAAAGCCTTGCTGACCTTGCAAAACGCCATCAAGAAAATTGATCGCGAAACCCGTACCCGCTTCAAGGAAACCTTCGACAAGATCAATGCGGGTTTGCAGGATCTTTTCCCGAAAATTTTTGGTGGCGGCCATGCCTACCTGGACATGATCGGTGAAGACTTGCTCGACACCGGCGTCGCTATCATGGCCAGGCCCCCGGGCAAGCGTAACAGCACCATCCACTTATTGTCCGGTGGTGAGAAAGCCATGACAGCCATTGCACTGGTGTTCTCGATTTTCCATTTGAATCCTTCCCCTTTTTGTATGCTGGATGAGGTTGATGCTCCGCTTGATGACGCCAATATTGGGCGTTATGCCAATCTGGTTAAGGAAATGTCCGGCATCATCCAGTTTATCTTCATCACCCATAACCGTCTGACCATGGAGTCCGCCAATCAATTGATGGGGGTCACCATGCAGGAGCCGGGCGTTTCCAGGCTGGTCTCGGTGGATATTGATGAAGCGGCCGAAATGGCGGCCATGTAGCAACCGCGGGAGTTTATGTATGGCAGCTCTTATGTCAGACTATGTCAGCGTGAAACAGGATAATAAAAACAACAGACTTTCCATCATTTCTGGAGTCAGCTCATGGGCATGAGAGACTGGCTGATCATCATTGTCATTGTCGGTATCGTCCTAATTTTGGCGGACGGGTATCGCCGCAAGCATAAAAACAGCATTCGACTGAAAATCGATAAAAACATCCCGCCTGCTGATGCGTTTGATGATGATCCGCTGGAAATAGCAGAGTTACCCAATGGTGGTGCTCGTATTAAAGATCGTCGGGCTTTGGCTGGTCAGGCAGAGTCGGATTATGCTGAAGGAGCAGCGTCTTATGAGGAGGATGAGCCCTTTGAGGAAGATGTGCCGGTCTTGATGGATGCGATTGAATTAAGCAGCAAGCTTAAAAACCCCGGCCCGCAGGAGCAGGGACCTTATAGTGCTGCTGCCTCATCTCAAGAAGATGAAGATGAAGTGTTCTGGGATGATATCGACGAAGCGGAAGAAGTCAGTGACGATGCCGATACCCAGTATGCCGGGCATGAAACATTTGATGACGATAAAGAGAGTGAGGATTTAGACGATCTAGAGCATGAAGAAGAGCCTGCCCCTGTGGAAGCTCTCATCAAAGCAGATGAATTGAGCGCTGCTCAGACTGAGGAAGGAGACAGTATCGATTCTGATGAAACCGATGAGGATGACGAGGATAGCGTGCTGTCTTCAGTTCGAGTCAGTCGCCGGGAGCCGGTAATCAGAGATCGAAGCAGCGGGCGTATTGAACCCAGCCTGGGGGATTTGGAGCCACTATCCACAGATGAGCTGGATGACAAGCCACAACATCTACGCCAGACGGATAAAAAATCCAAAAAATCACAGGAAAAAGAAAAAAATAAGGCAAAAAATAAAACGAAAAACAAAGCAAAGTCTGCTGATAAGGATAGCCTGCAAACCGAACTTTTTTCAGAATCACCGGAAGATTATTTCCAGGATGAAGCGGAAGACGATGAACAGTATCTAGAGCCGGAAGAAGTCATTGTCATCAATATCATGGCAAAGCCAGGCGAATACTTTGCCGGCAAGGAATTACTGCCGATACTCCTGCAGCAGGGTATGCAACTGGGCAAGATGAGCATCTTTCACAAACATGCCGATACGGAGGGTAACGGCCCGGTCATGTACAGCATGGCCAATATGGTGAAACCCGGTACTTTTGATGTCAGCCAGATGGATGAATTTACCACGCCGGGTGTCAGCTTTTTCCTACAATTACCCAACCAGCTGGGGAACATGCGCTGTTTCGAGCAAATGCTTAATGCGGCAAACAGCATCAAGAACAGTCTTAATGGTGAGCTCAAGGATGAAAACCGTAGCGTCATTACCCGCCAGACGATAGAGCATTGCCGGCAACGCATTCAGGATTTTGAGCTGGCTCAGCTCTCCCGTAAATAATGAGCCAGGCAAGTGCAGCGCTCAAGGCGGAGCTCGAGGCGCTGCGGCAGCAAATCAATCACCACAATCGTCGCTATCACCAACACGATGCGCCGGAGATTCCCGATCAGGAATTTGACCGGCTTTTCGATCGTCTGCTTGAAATAGAGCAGCAGCACCCCGACTTAATCACCCCCGATTCTCCCAGCCAGCGTGTTGGCAGTGAGCCGCTGAGCGGTTTTACCCAGGTCAGGCACAACATTCCCATGCTGTCGCTGGAAAAGGCTTTTGACCAGGACAGTCTCGACAAATTTGAAGCCCGTATACTAAAGCGCCTGACAAAGCTGAAGTCTGAGCTGGAATATTCCTGTGAACCAAAAATTGATGGCGTTGCGGTCAGCCTGCGTTATGAAAAAGGGCTGCTGATACAGGCTGCAACACGTGGTGATGGCAACACCGGTGAGGATATTACCCACAATGCCAGGACCATTAAGGACATCCCGCTGGTGCTGCAGGGCAAGAATCATCCCGAGTATCTCGAAGTGCGTGGAGAGATCTTCATGACTCGTTCGGGTTTCGAGAAAATGAACAGAAACGCCGAACAGCGCGAAGAGCGGACTTTCGTCAATCCCCGTAATGCTGCAGCCGGCACTCTTAGGCAACTCGATTCACGGATAACAGCGAAACGTCCGCTTAGCATGTACTGTTACAGCCTGGGAGAGATCAGCGCCAGCATGCCGAAGACCTTAAGCGACATATTTGCCCAACTGGATGAGTGGGGTTTACCGGTTAATCCCATTCGGCAAACCGCCAGTGGTATTGAGGCATGCTATCGCTATTGCGAGCAGATACTGGCGCAGCGCTCGAAACTGGATTATGAGATCGATGGCGTGGTACTCAAGCTCAATGATCTGGATCTTCAGGCCGAGCTGGGCATGAATGCCCGCACACCGCGCTGGGCAATTGCCTATAAATTTCCAGCTGAAGAAGTCGCCACGACTTTGAATGATATAGAGTTCCAGGTCGGCAGAACCGGCACTATCACGCCGGTAGCACGCCTCGAACCGGTCTTTGTCGGCGGCGTCACCGTGAGCAATGCCACCCTGCATAATCTGGATGAAATCAGGCGTCTGGATATCCGTATTGGTGACCGCGTCATCATCCGTCGCGCGGGTGATGTGATTCCGAAGGTCGTCAAGGTCATTACCGAGCAGCGTCCTGATACTGCACGCGAAATCAAAGTGCCTGCACATTGTCCGGTCTGCCATTCCGATATCGAGCATATTGAGGGAGAAGTCCTTATTCGCTGCACAGGCGGACTCTACTGTCAGGCACAGCGCATTCAGAGCCTGATTCATTTTGCTTCGCGTGCCGCCATGGATATCGATGGCCTGGGTATCAAATTGATCGAGCAACTGGTCACCGAGAATATCATTACCAACGTTGCCGACATCTATCGGCTTAGCGAAAAGCAACTGCTGGGGCTGGAACGCATGGCAAGCAAATCGACCAATAAGCTCCTGACAGCCATTGAGGCCAGCAAGGACATAACGCTGGCGCGATTTATCTATGCCCTGGGTATACGTGAAGTAGGGGAGGCCACGGCCCTATCACTGGCCCAACATTTTGGCACGCTGGAACGGCTCATGCAGGCAGAGCTTGAAAACTTGCTCGCAATTCCCGATATAGGGGAAGTGATGGCAATGCATATCACCACCTTTTTTGCCGAAGCGCATAATCTTGAGGTAATTCAGGCACTGCTGGATTGTGGGGTGCGGCCGCAAAGCCAGGAGACTCTGGAAATGGCAGAGCAGCCGCTTGCCGGACAGACCTTTGTCCTCACGGGCACACTGGAGCTGATGACGCGTGATGCCGCCAAGCGTCACTTGCAGGCACTGGGGGCGAAAGTCGCCGGTTCGGTATCGGCAAAAACCTCCTGTGTGCTTGCTGGGCCCGGTGCTGGCAGCAAATTAACCAAGGCCGAAGATCTTGGCATAAAAGTGATCAATGAAGGCGATTTTGTGTCATTGCTTACACAACACGGTATAACAGTGTAAAGTATCGCTTTGAACCTCTAAGGATCTAGCAAATTTAGCGGATTGTGATCATGCGACTGATTTTTGTGAGTCTCATACTCTTATTGTTGAATGCCTGTGCCTCTGCACCGCCGGATAATACCGCCAATATCTGCAGTATGTTCGAGGATCGACGCAGCTGGTACAAGGCGGCCTCACGTGCTGAAGATCGCTGGGGAACTCCGGTGTATATCAGCATGGCCATAATCGAGCAGGAATCTTCATTTAATGCGCGCGCCAGGCCGGAACGCCGGCAGTTACTCGGTTTTATCCCCTGGTTCAGGCCTTCCTCGGCCTATGGTTATGCCCAGGTGCTGGATGAAACCTGGGATGAGTACAAGTCCAATGCCCCCAACTGGGATGCCCGCCGTTCCAATTTTTCGGATGCCATGGACTTTGTCGGCTGGTATACCAATTCTTCTGTTCGTCGCAACAGTATTCCCCGTACGGATGCCTATAACCTCTACCTTGCCTACCATGAAGGCAATGGTGGCTGGGCACGGGGCACCTACCGCAATAAAGGCTGGCTTATGGATGTGGCTCGTAATGTGCAGAACACCGCCAATGTCTATCAGAGTCAGTATCAAAGCTGTGAGAGGGATTTGAGCCGTAACTGGTTCATGAGGCTGTTCTTTTGAGCTGGTGGGGCAAGCTGATCGGCGGAACCTTCGGGTTCATGCTGGGAGGCCCGCTGGGGGCAGCCCTGGGAGCTGCACTCGGGCATAATTTCGACCGGGGCATGCATCGCCTCGATGCTGACAGCTTTGGCTCGGCGGCCGATGTCGAAAAAATCCAGTCTGCCTTCTTTACTGCCACCTTTTACATGATGGGGCATCTGGCCAAAGCTGATGGACAGGTCACTCGGGATGAAATACAGCTTGCGCAGCAGGTCATGCAGCAAATGAACCTGAATGCGCAACAGAAAAAAGTTGCGATCAAGCTTTTTGAGCAGGGCAAAACCCAGGAAATACCGGCACAGGACATCCTCCAGCAGTTCAAACGCGAGTGCCATCGCCGCCGTAACCTGATCCAGATGTTTCTGGAGATACTCATCATGACAGCCTATGCGGATGGTAAACTGCATCAGGCAGAAGAAAACTTGCTGTGGCATTGCGCACAGACTCTGGGTTTTAACCGTCTACTCTTTCAGCAGATTCTGCGTAGCATTGAAGCACAGCGGCATTTCCATCAGCAGGGCCATGCTGGCCGCAGTGCGGTTGACAGTCGTGGCATGAGCCTTGCGGATGCCTACAAGCTGCTGGGTATCAGCTCCTCAGCCACAGACCAGGAAGTCAAAAAGGCCTATCGACGACAGATGAACCAGCACCATCCGGATAAGCTGGTTTCCAAAGGCTTGCCCCAGGAAATGATGGATATTGCCAATCAGAAAACCCAGGATATAAAAACGGCCTATGAAATGATCAAGGCAAATATAAAGAATTAACTTTAATAAAATTATATAACTTATTGAATATTATAATTTAAATATATGAACATTTAGTTTTTCGAGTTCTTTCTGGCAGGCTTTGTGGCTGACCAGGCCAGTACTTGCCTTATCCGGCTGCAGATAGGTCTCGGCCACTGCCTGCAGGCGGGCGATATCAAGCTCAAGTACTGCCTGGCGAAACCGTGCGCGGTAATGCTGGTCACGGCCAAACAATTCATTGTAATAAGCCTGTTTGGCGGTTCCTGCCGGCGAAGCAGGTCTGTCGAGGCTGGCAATCACGCCCAGAATGGCTTCTTCCAGCTTGCTCTCATCATGCTTGTCGTTCTGAAGCCAGTCCAGGGAACGCCTGAAATCCGCCAGGGTTTCACTCAGACGGGGATCACGATAGGAAAAGAAGCGAAAGCTGGCAGAGTTTGAATCTTGTCCGGCCCCGGCCCCATAAGCACCCCCTTTTTCACGAATCGCACTGTGTAAAAAGCCATTACGGAGAAAACCGGCCAGAACCGTCAAGGCCGCAGCATCAGCATGTCCGGCAGGCACGGTCGGAAAGGCCAGGGCGCAAAAATTGACCTGGGAATTGCAAAGCCAGGCTTGATGCACCTGTTCACGGGTCTCCGGCAGGCTAAAATTTGAGACTGCACTGTTTTCAGTGCTGGACCAGTGTTGCGCCAGAGCAGTTTGCAAGCTGCTTTCTTCGCTTTCTTCGGCTATACACAGGAGCTGTTTGTTGCCTGTGTTGAGTAGCTGATGCAGCGCTTGCAGCTTGTCGGCAAAATTCTGCAAGGCGGCTTCCTCGCCAAAGGAATGCACCAGCTCCTTGAGTGTTTTAATGCCGCGCAGACCTGAATTGTGGTAATTCAGTGCAGCAATCGGGCTCATCTGACTGCTGGCTATCCCCATGGCCAGGGCATGTCCCTGACTAATGACGCTTTGTTCCTTATGACTGGCAATCTGTCGCATCAATTCATGAATGCGTTCCAGTTCATCAAAGCGGCATTCGTACAGTGTTTCTCGCATCAGCTGGCTTAATGCGGCCTGGTTACTATAGAGGGCTTTGCTGCCGACAAGCAGATAGGCCTCAAGCGCCTGCTCATCACCGATACGACTGCGCAAATTGAACTGGGCATGAATACCGCCGCTAATGGCTGCCTGCAGTGCCTGTATTTCCAGGTAGGAACGCTTGCCAATGCCCAGTTCAGGCAGGCAGGCGCTATAGTAGGGCAGACAGCCCCTCAGTTCCTCTGGTATCGCTGGCAGACGGACCAGGATGTCCTGGTAACTCAAGCCATTGGTGCCCTGCTTGTAATAAGCCAGATCCAGCTGATTCAATTTGCTGCGTTTTGCCTGCGGCCAGTTAATGCTGGCCGGGACATCACTGAGCTCAACCTTGGGCAGAATACTGGCATCATCTTCCTGCTCCTGACGTATTTTAAGCGCCTCAGACTCAGCAATTATCTCAGCCCTCTGTGCTTCGCTCAGACTGTTTTTGATGTTGGCGAGCCTGGCCTGTTCCTCGGCCAGCGTTTTCGCTGCCAGATCCCTGTCAGGCTGGACTGTCAAGGTTACCCGGTGTGGATTTTCCAGCAGGTACTGCCTGATCAGTTTCGGGATGTATTGCGGGTCACGGATATCCTGTTTTAACTGTTTTAAGACCGGATCAATATCCAACAGTTCGATGGGGTCGCCTCGGTGAGTCGCCGAAGACAGGGCGGACAAAATCAACTGCAGACCATAGGGGTAACTGTCGCCGGTAATTTCCCGCTGATGCAGTTCCAGACTATGCAGGGCCGCTTCCACTTTATCCTGATCAATTCCGTGCTCGGCAACTTGCTGCAGGGTGTCCAGAATCAGGGCTTCAACGTCTTCGCTGCTTGCTGAATCGCAGCCCTCCAGGCCGCAGATCAGGCTCATTTCACGGTGAGAGTCCTCTAGCCCACACAGGGGGGAAGGGTTGCTACCCAGGGCTGTTGTTTCCAGCGCCTGCAAGAGAGGAGAAGCACTGTTGTCCAACAGCACGCTGGTGAGCAACTGTGCCTTATACAACTCTTCCAGGTTGGTGTTGTTACCAAGCAGCCAGGCCATAATCACATGGGTTTTATGTTCGGCACTGTCTTCATCCAGTGGGTAAGTTTCCTCAACCTTGATGGGTGCTGGGTAGCGCTGTTCATCGCCAACGGCTATATGCACATCCAGCTTTTCAAATTGATTGAGCGCCAGCTCTTCGAAACGCTGCTGGTGATCGGCTGCTGGAATATCTCCAAAAGTCATGAAGATGGCGTTACTCGGGTGGTAGTGAGTCTTATAGAAGCTCAGTAATTTTTCATAGGTCAGCGTGGGAATATCGACCGGATCACCGCCGCTGTTGTAATGATATGTCGTGGTAGGAAACAGGTGTTTGCAGAGTTGCTGCCAGATCAGAGAGTTAATGGAACTCATGGCGCCTTTCATTTCGTTATAGACCACCCCCTTGTACTCCAGCGTAGAATTTGGATCTTTGCTGTCGCTAAATTCGAGGCGGTGACCTTCCTGTGCAAAATCCAGGGGATCAAGATTGGAAAAGAAAACTGCATCCAGGTAAACCTCTAACAGGTTGTTAAAATCTTTCAGGTTCTGACTGGCAAAAGGGTAGGCAGTCCAGTCGCTGCTGGTCATGGCATTCATAAAGGTATTCATGGAGCGGCGGATCATCATGAAAAAGGGGTCGCGAATCGGGAATTTCCGACTACCGCAAAGTGCTGTGTGTTCAAGGATATGTGCGACCCCACTTGAATCCATTGGCACAGTGCGAAAAGCAACCGTGAAGACATTTTCAGGATTATCGCAGGCCAGATGAAAATGCCTGGCGCCGGTCACCCGGTGTTCATATTCTTCAATCTGTATGTTGAGCGTGTCGAGATGATGACTGCGCAGCTGGAGGAAAGGGCTGTCAGCTGTAAGGGGATTTGCCAGCGGCATGCATGTATTCCTGCGTTATAAAGTTCGCATTCTAGCCTATTTCAGGGTCGAAGGTCAGGGGTGGTTTTTCCATCGACAGCAAGCCGAGTGCGCCGTTACGAAAATCGTTCAGAACTATTTCACTGGCTTTGTGATAATCCACACCACCTTTACGCAAGGCGCCACGTTTTTCAGCAATCTGCTCCAGCAGTTCTATGGGTTCTGCTGCCAGTTCTGTCAGCCTGTAGCGTGACAACAGATTTTCCGGGTAGGCTGTTTTCATAAAGCTAAGGGTAAATAGTGCAATATCCTCAAACTCAATGGCGGTATTACGAATCGCGCCACTGGCCGCAAGCCGGTAGGCTGCTTCCTGGTCTTCAATTTTCGGCCAGAGCACACCCGGGGTGTCAATCAGTTTTATGCCTTCTGCCAGACTGCTTTCCTGAGGAGCCTTGGTGACCGCGGGCTCATTGCCGACTTTGGCCAGTTTACGCTTTAGTAACTTGTTCATCAGGGTCGATTTGCCAACATTGGGGATACCGACAATCATGAAGCGAAATATTTTGTTTCTGTCAGGTCTGTAAGGCTGCTTGCTTGCCTGTAATATTTGCTCGGCAGTAAAGTCATCATCTTTTCCCTGAGTGATAGCGGCCTGGCCCTGCTGGTTAAAATGAGCTATCCAGCTGGCTGTAACACTGGGATCTGCCAGATCGGATTTGTTCAGCACCTTCAAACGTGGCAGTTCGCCAATCAGGCTGTCAAGCAGGGGGTTGGTGCTGGACGCAGGCAGCCGAGCGTCAAGAATTTCAACGACCAGATCGACCTGTTTTAATGCTTTCATGATATCCTTGCGGGCCTTGTTCATATGCCCCGGATACCAGCCAATTGCCATGGTAAATCCTGTATTAGCTTGCCAAAAGCGGCTATTGTAGACCGTGTATGCAGTGGAAACGAGTGGCATTCGCAAAACAAACTTCTGGCAGGAATCAGCCTTATGATTGAAGCAACAATTTCTCGGAAAATTCAGGAACAATTTCCGGATTGTCATTTTGAGCTGCTCAATGAAAGCGCCATGCATGCCGGTCCGGCAACCGAGTCTCACTTTAAACTGATTCTGGTCAGCCCTTTTTTCAAGGAGCTGTCAAAGGTAAAAAGGCATCAGGCCGTATACAAAGTGTTGGCACAGGAACTGGCAGGCCCTGTGCATGCCCTGGCCCTGCATTTATACAGCCCCGATGAATGGAGTTCCCGTTCAGGCAAGGCGCCGGACTCTCCAAACTGCTCTAAAATAAAAAAATAATATCAATAATATAAACAACATAGTTAAAGTAATTTATATTTTTATAAGGCCAGAAAAATATGCTAGGATAGCCCCATGCTTGATACTACTGTGCTGGGTTTGCTGGGCTGATAATAATGACAAAAACCACTAAGCAGTATTACCCGATATCAATCTTTGTGGGCATCCTGCTGATCATGTTCGGTATGGCCATGCTGCTGAAACGTGAAGATGAAGTCGTCCTCGTCGAACTGCCTTTTGTTGAAGTACCTGAACTTATCGTGGAAGAGGATCCTATTCCGGATTTCGCATCCATGCTGGATGTGCAGGAAAAGAAAGAAACTTTTTTTTCATTTCTTGCCCCTTATGTAGAAGCCGTCAACCAGCAAATCCTGGCGCAACGCCAGCGACTGCTTGTCTTGCAGAGCAAAGCCGATAGTGAACAGCCTCTAACCCGGGCCGAAATGGCTTTTCTCACCGAATTACGGGTTGATTACGAACTGGAAAACGAGCGCCTCAACACCCTGAACCTGATCAACCGCCTGCTGAAACGGGCCGACATTATTCCCCAGTCGCTGGCTCTGGCGCAGGCCGCCAATGAATCTGCCTGGGGCACTTCACGCTTCGCCCAGCAAGGCAATAACTTTTTTGGCCAGTGGTGCTATACCGAAGGTTGTGGCATCGTTCCCAGTGGGCGAGTGCCAGGGGCGTCGCATGAAGTCAAAAGCTTCGAATCTGTACTCGAATCGGTCCGCTCTTACATCATGAACCTCAATACCTTTCCCAGTTACCAGCATCTGCGAGATATCCGCCTGGAATTACGTCAGGAAGGACAGGTGCTGGACGGTATTAGGCTCTCTGAAGGTCTCGACAGTTATTCTGAACGGGGAGATGAGTATATTTTCGAACTGCAGTCCATGATCTATTCCAACAACCTGCTGAAACATGACCGTGCAGAGGTCTGATTCGAGGCGCAAGGCGCAACTTATTCGGCAATTGCCGGATTGATCCAGGGAATGGAATACCAGTAATAACGACCGTTTTCTCCTGGCGCAGTACAGTTATAGCGAAAACGTCTACTGCGATTCTCTACCGATGTGCTTACTCTGAAGATGGCTTCTGCCGCATTATCTACTTCCACCTGAATACTTTCATTATTGTTGTAGCAGGCCAGTTGTGACAGACCGGTTGTGGTATTACTGAAATCCAGGATTGCTGAAGGACTCCTTTCACTGGTCAGCGGCGACAGGGGACTGATGCCATCCAGCGTAAACGCCAGACTGCGTACCTTATTGGGAAAAGTGTTTATTGACACGTAAATGCCGGAAAAGGGAAAGCGTGGCAGGGCGCTAAAATCCGAGCTGCTATTAAAAGGCCCTGAATGCTGCGCTATCCCGACAAAGCCCAGTTCGCTCACCAACTGCTGGATCGTCGGATCAAACTCCCCGTAGGGATAGGCGAGTAAGTGGTGGCTTTGCCCGGTTTCCTGCCTGATCTGCTCTTCTGCCTCTAGAATTTCGTTTCGAATGCGTTCACGCCATTGTGCTTCACTCTCTCCATTTATCCGCTCCAGAAAGTAAGGGTGCGTTGTTGTGTGATTGGCGATGGTGGCTCCTGCAGCGGCCATTTCTCGAATCTGCTCCCAGTTGGCATAAAGATCGGGATTGCTTTCCAGCAGTCCCGTCGTCACAAAAACCGTAAAGGGCCAGTTTCGTTGCTGCAAAATGGGAAAGGCTTCGGTGTAAACCGACAGATAACCATCATCGAAACTTATGGCGGCTGAGAAATCAGGTACGGATTCTCCCGAACGGACACGATCGATGAGTTCTTCAAGTGGCAGAATGGAAAAACCATTGTCTGCCAGGTAATCCATGTGTCGCAGGAAGTCTGCTGGACTGGTACTGGTTACCGGGGGAGTTTCGGTAGAGATGAAATGATACTGCAGGATGACGCCCTGATTCTCGGCATTCACCTTGAAGGAGGGCAGGAGCAGGCCGAACGAAAGCAGTACAGCTAACAGCCATAGCCAGGCATGCTTGCTAGGAGTTTTGCTGATTTGATCTTCTCTCAAGGTTCAGTTCTTCAGTGTCATGGCAAAATGGCCTGCCTGGAATTATACTGGCGCCCAGTAAACTTGTCTTGAACTTAAGCTTAATGAGAGCGCATAAGCCCATGCAGCGAAAACAAAGTCTTCGGCTTAACCGCCTGCAAAAGAATCTACGGCGGGATTGCGGCCGGGCAATAGCCGATTTTTCCATGATTGAAGATGGAGATCTTATTATGGTTTGTCTGTCCGGCGGCAAGGATTCCTATGTCATGCTGGATATTCTGCTCAACCTGCAAAAACATGCGCCTATCGATTTCAGGCTCAAAGCTGTCAATCTGGATCAGAAACAGCCCGGCTTTCCCGAGCACGTGCTGCCGGAATACTTGAGTTCCATCGGAGTGGATTATGAAATCCTAGAACAGGATACCTATTCCATTGTTCTTGAAAAAACCGAGGAAGGCAAAAGCTACTGTGGCTTATGCTCTCGCTTGCGCAGGGGGAATCTGTATTCCTATGCCGAAAATATTGGCGCCAGTAAAATTGCTCTGGGGCATCACCGTAATGACATTATGGAAACCCTGTTTCTCAACATGTTTTTTGGTGGCAAGCTCAAGGCCATGCCGCCAAAGCTGCTCAGTGACGACAAGAAACACATCGTCATTCGTCCACTGGCCTATTGCCGTGAAGAAGAAATTGCCGAATTTGCCGCCATGAAAGCCTTTCCTATTATTCCCTGTTCCTTATGCGGAAATCAGGAAAACCTGCAACGTCAGGAAATCAAAGCCATGTTGAACGAGTGGGGTAGACGTTATCCCGGGCGACTCGATGTGCTGTTTAAAAGCATCTGTAATGTTGCTCCATCCCATCTGGCAGACACCCGTCTGTTTGATTTTAAGCATCTCGAAGACGAACGACGTGAGGCGCTGAATAGGCAGGCTGAAACTGCATTGATAAAGGCAGTTAACCTTTACTGAACTGATGGAAATTCCCCATACCGAGTTGAAAAAATCCACCCTGCGTAACCTGATCGAAGAATACGTCAGTCGCGAAGGCACGGATTATGGCCAGCAGAGTTACTCGCTGAAAGAGAAAGTCAGCCATGTTGTCAGACAGCTTGAAAACGGCGGGGCATACATTAATTATGATGCAGAAAGCGACAGCTGCAATATCGTTCTGAGAAAGCAGTAAGCAAGATGACAGCTACTGACGAACAAGCTGATGTCACACTCGATACCCGCGGTCTTTTCTGTCCGGAACCGGTGATGTTGTTGCACAAGAAAATTCGTGAAATCAAGGTCGGTGAGACTGTCAGAGTGCTTGCTACCGATCCATCGACTACCCGTGATATCCCCAAATTTTGTCATTTTCTCGGACATGAATTGATTGACAGTGGGGAACAGAGCAAGGAATTTCATTATCTCATCCGTAAGGCTGAGAGCAGTTGACGATGGCAAAACGCTTAAAAATAGTCGCTGATGAAAATATCAGCGGCCTGCAAAGCTTTGAGAGCTTTGCCGAGGTGCAGACATTGCCTGGGCGTCAGATTACTGCAGCGAGCCTGCAGGACATGGATGCCCTACTGGTTCGTTCTGTTACACAAGTCAATGAATCCTTGTTGCAACACAGCAGACTTCGCTTCGTTGGAACGGCTACCAGCGGATACGACCATGTTGACCTGAACTACCTTCGACAACGTAAGATTCATTTCGCCTATGCGCCGGGCTCAAATGCCTGTGCTGTAGTGCAGTATGTATTTGCTGCGCTGGCTCAGCTCATGCCAGATCGGCGGGGTGACTGGCGCAAGCTGAGCCTTGGCATTGTTGGTGGTGGAAATATAGGCAGCTTGCTGGCCGATTGTTGTCAGCGACTGGATATGAAGTTCGTGATTCACGATCCTTATCTAAAAGAAAGTTATCGTTTTTCCAGTCAGTTGGTGAGCCTTGATGAGGTCCTGGCGCAGGATGTGATTACCTTGCATACCTCGCTGGAACGCGGCGGCCCCCATCCGAGCTTTCACTTGCTCCATGAAAATTCCATGCGCCAATTACCCGCCAATTGCTGCCTGATTAATGCAGCACGTGGGGCAGTAATTGATGGCGCTGCCTTGCAAAGATGGCTGCAAGGCAAGGATGAAGCCAGCTGTGTGCTCGATGTCTGGGAGGGCGAACCTCAAATTGATATCGAGCTGTTACAGGCTGTTAATTTGGGGACGCCACATATTGCCGGTTACTCACTGGAAGGCAAAGAGCGGGGCAGTGCCCTTATCTATCGAGCGCTGTTGGATTGTTTTGATCTTGGTCCCCAGCCTGACTTTCCGCTGGATCAGCACAAGACAGTTTTGCAGCTTCCCCTAAAAAATCAAGCGCTTGAGCAGATTAATCAGACCATTCTGGCAGCCTATGATATTCAGCAAGACAGCCAGGCGCTCAAAGAGCTCAATTCGGGCGCTGATCCTGCCAAGACTTTTGAACAGCTGCGAAAAAACTACCCGCTGCGCAGAGAGTTTTCCCATTACCAGATCAAGTCAGAAGATTATGCAGAGGAAGCCCTGCAGACATTGCTGGCGCTGGGTTTTTCTCAAGCCTGAGAATAATGTTCCAGGAAATGGGCCAGCTTTTTGATGGCGTCTTCCAGCACATCTTCCCTGGGTAAGAACACGATTCGGAAGTGCTGCTTGTCTTGCAAGTTGAATCCACTGCCCTCAACCATGAGCACTTTTTCCTGCAGCAGGAGCTCAAGAATCAGTTTGTTGTCATCCTTGATGGGAAATTTATGCGGATCCAGTTTCGGAAAAATATAGATGGCCCCTTTAGGCAGGGTGCAACTTACGCCCGGAATATCATTGAGCAATTTATAGGCAAGATCACGCTGGTCCCGCAGGCGTCCGCCCGGAATGATCAACTCATTGATGCTCTGGTATCCGCCAAGTGCTGTCTGGATGGCCAGTTGTGCCGGTACATTTGAACACAGGCGCATGTTGGATAAGATTTCCAGTCCTTCAATGTAATCTCTGGCATTGGTTTTATCGCCACTGATAAACATCCAGCCAGAACGAAAGCCGGCCAGACGATAGGTTTTTGAGAGCCCATTAAAGGTCAGTGTCAGTACATCTTCTGACAGAAATGCCAGTGGATAATGCACGGCATCATCATAAAGAATCTTGTCGTAGATTTCGTCGGCGTAAATGATCAGTTCATTTTCGCGGGCAAGCTGGACAATCTGCTCAAGCAGTTCCTTGCTGTACACGGCCCCGGTCGGATTGTTGGGATTGATGACAACAATTGCCTTGGTTCTGTCAGTAATCTTGCTTTTAATGTCATTAATATCAGGAAACCAGTCGGCGCTTTCATCGCAAACATAATGCACAGGTTTACCGCCGCTGAGGCTGACAGCTGCAGTCCAGAGAGGATAGTCTGGTGATGGAATGAGCACTTCATCGCCGTTGTTGAGGAGTGCCTGCATGGCCATGACAATAAGTTCGCTGACGCCATTGCCCAGATAAATATCATCGATTTCGACGCCCTTAATGTTCAGGCGTTGAGTTTCATGCATGACGGCCTTGCGGGCGGAAAAAAGTCCCTTGGAGTCCGAGTAGGGCTGTGCTTCACTGATGTTATGAATCACATCCTGCAAAATTTCATCAGGCGCATCAAAATCGAAAGCGCCCGGATTGCCAATATTTAATTTGGTGATTCGGTGGCCTTCCTCTTCAAGTTGCTTGGCAGCCTGTAGAGCGGGGCCTCTGATTTCATAACAGACATGTTTAAGTTTGTCTGACTGTTTTAAGCTGCGCATGATCGTACCACCTGTACCCAGAATCCTGCCCAGATTATACTCTAGCCGGAACCTGAAAATTAAAAAAAGGGCTGCGCATTCTACAGAATCGCCTGCCCGATAACCAGTACTCACGCGGCCTCGTTGCCAGGAGAAAAGCAGTGGATAAAATCAGAAAAAGCAGCCAGGAGTGGCAAGCACTCCTGGGAGAAGATGAATTTAGAATCACACGAGAAAAAGGCACGGAACTTGCCTTCACAGGTGCCTACTGGGACAAGCATGATGCAGGCGAGTACCTCTGTAAATGCTGCGCCTTGCCACTGTTCAATGCCGGCACAAAATATGATTCTGGCAGTGGCTGGCCCAGCTTCACCCGACCGGTGGACGAGTCCCACATTGATGAGGCTGCTGACAACAGTCTAGGTAGACAGCGTACTGAAGTACTTTGTGCCCGTTGCGATGCCCACCTGGGACATGTCTTTGAAGACGGGCCGGATGAAAATGGACTGCGTTACTGTATTAACTCCGCCTCACTGGATTTTGTGCCTGATGACAGCAGTGAGAACTGATCAGAACTGAAAATTTAAGCCGGCCTGAAAGCGTCTGCGATCATAGGTATACAGGGCGATATTGCTCTCATTGTCTGTATAGGTGTAGTCCGCTGTAATTGAAAGGCGGCTTACCGGCTGCCAAATCCAGCCAACCGCCAGCGAAAACAAATCATTATCACGTCTAACTGAGAATATGGGATCTCGACCCTGATGTTTACTTTCCTGGTAGGAAAGCCTCGCATACGCCAGATGCTCCGGCATGACCAGGAACTGGTCTGACAAGGTCACGCCAATAAACCGGGTAGCATTATTTTTTGATACTTCTCGCAAAATTCGGTCCACCCCGTAAAAAAGACTGGCACTAAGCAGATTGCGGTTTGAGCCTTTACTGATAGTGCCTGAGGCAAGGACCTGATTAATATCACGCAATTTGGCATTAGGGTTAATACTGTCATCATAACGTACGGCGGTATAAGCCCCGGTAAGCGACTGAGACCAGCCATTCTCACCAATGCGTCTTAATGAATTAAGGAAGGTATAGCTTTTCTGGAAGTTCTGGCTGTCTAACCTGACAACCTGGGTCCTGAGCGCATGGTTATAGCGTATTTGCTGATTGAGTCCATGGTTGTAACCGAGTTGTACCTAGCCGATGTCCAGGTCGAATTGATCGCTGTCCAGGTTGTTTCGATTACGGTAGCTGGCCTGGAAGGCGACATTGCGGCTGTTATCAATAGGCTGCACATAATTGATGTTTGTGCTCAATTCCCGGAAATGATTATTGATCTCTTGTCCGCCCTGGCTCAGGGTGACATCACCGATAGGCGTGTCGATAACGCCGAGCTCGGTAGCGCTGTTGATGTTGCTGTCATACCCGGTATTTAAACCCAGGCTCCAGGTAAACACACTTTCACTGGCACTTTGCGCCTGATCGATCAGCGCCAGAAAGGCTTCTATATTGTTTCTGACATTGGCCGTCGGGTTGCTGGCCAAGACTTCATTAAACAGGGTTTCGGAAGCAGCGTAGTTTTCGCTGAGAAAGTAGGCGCGGGCCAGTTCCAGTTTGACACGCTGTTGGTTGGGATTGTTAAAGGCAACTCGCTCAAAGGCAAACACTGCCTCGTCAGGACGGCCGGATTCCAGAGCCGCCAGGCCATAGGCAAAATCAAAATTTACTTCACCTTCATAGTCAAATAAACCGCCCTGAGCGAGGATATAGGCTTCTTCGTAGCGACCAGCCTGGATCAGCGCATTCATCTGGGCAACCAGTTCCGCCTCAGATTCAGCTGCATAAGCCTGGGAAAATCTGAAAAGTGTGATAAGTGTGAAAAGAGTGCTACGTAAGAATCTTTTCATGTTTTACATTCCCTAGGTCGGCGCGAATTGCGTAAGCTTCCATCTTTTCTGACTTAACTAACTGATTAATGTGTCATTATCCTTAAATTTTCTGTTTTGCCAAGTGATAAACGGAAACTTGAAGAAAAATATGGACACTCAACGCTTGCTGCTTTGGGCATGCGGAATCAGTAAGCAAATATGAATTCCATAAGCTATAATTCGCGACTTTCTCGCCCATGCACAACTTTCAAGGAAAGGCATGTTTAAACAGTATGTTCAATTGGTAACGGCTTCGCCCAGAGTCTGTCTGTTCCTGGTCATGCTGTTGACTGTATGCCTGGCCTGGTTCACCCAGGACTTCAGGTTGGATGCCTCTTCAGATACGCTGGTGGTGGAAGGTGACGAGGATCTGGAATTTTCCCGCCAGGTTAACGAACGCTATAACAGCAATGATTTTGTATTCATTGCCTATTCTCCGAATAGCCCGCTTTTTGAAGCAGATAACCTGGCAAATTTGCGTAAGCTGCGGGATGAGCTTGAAGCTATGTCCCGTGTCACTTCTGTCGACAGCATTCTCAGTGTGCCCCTGTTACAGGCGGCCAATGTTCCGCTGCAGGAGCTGGCCAGCAATATTCTCAGCCTGGATGATTCGGATGTGCCTTTGGATGCCGCCCGTGAAGATTTGGTCAGCAGTCCGGCGTATCGAAACCTCTTGATCAGTGAAGACGGGCAAACGACTGCGCTGATCGTCAATTTTCAGGAAACTACGGAACTAGACGAGGTAAGCCGACGCAGGGTTGAGCTCCGGGCGGTACCGGAAGCAGAACGCAGCCAGTCTCAACAAGAGGAACTGTCCGAGATCGAAATTCAGTATCGTGAGCTAAATACCATAGCCGATACCAACCGGCATGATGATATCGCGGAAATTCGCCTTATCCTGGACGGCTATCGTGATAGCGCAGACATCTACATGGGCGGAGTGCCGATGATCGCAGATGACCTGATTACCTTTGTACAAAACGATCTGGAAACTTTCGGCCTGGTTATTCTGCTCTTTATCATTCTCTCCCTGGGTTATCTGTTCCGCAAAATTCGCTATATTGGCATTCCCTTGCTCTCATGCGCCGTAACGGCTACCTGTATTGTCGGCCTGCTTGGCTTGCTGGACTGGCCGGTCACCGTCATTTCTTCAAATTTCATCTCGCTACTATTGATCATTACCATTTCCTTGAACGTACACCTGGTTGTCCGCTATCGGGAGCTGGAAGCAGCAGGAGAATGTGACAGCCATCTGGAGCGGGTTAAAACCACGCTGCAGAACATGATCAAGCCCTGTGCCTATACCAGCCTGACAACCATTGTCGCGTTCGGCTCGCTGGTCAGTAGTGATATACCCCCCATCATTAATTTTGGCTTGATGATGGTGATGGGCGTTGCCTTTGCCTTTATGCTGACATTTCTGGTTTTTCCTGCCCTGATGAGTCTGTTGCAGGAAAATCGTTCGGAAAGTGGCAGGCGTTTTGTCGACATGACACCTGTGCTGGCAAACCTGACAGCCCATTTCGGCAAAAGCATCATGCTCATTGGACTCATCCTACTGGTATTCAGCGTCACTGGCATGCTCCGTTTACAGGTGGAAAACAGCTTTATTGATTATTTTGACGAGAGCACGGAAATCTATCGGGGCATGGTCGAAATTGACCAGAATATGGGGGGTACAACGCCGCTGGATGTCATTGTCGACTTATTTCCCCCTGGAGTAGAAGAAGAGGCCGCCGCAGTGTCGAATAACACGCCTGGTGAAGTTCCGGCTGCGGAAGATGAGTTTTTTGATGACGACTTCTTTTTTGAAGATGATTTCGTTGACGAAGATGATGAAGCCTACTGGTTCACTGCCGACAAGATGGCACGCATACTGGATATTCACAATTATCTGGATGCTTTGCCGGAAACGGGAAAGGTACTTTCTCTGGGTACCATTCTGCAGGTTGTATATCAGTTAAATGAGGGGGAACCCCTCGATAATCTTGAGCTGGCGGTACTGTATAACCTGATTCCCCAGGATTATAAAGACACGCTGATCACGCCCTTTGTCTCCATCGAAAATGACCAGTTGCGTTTCTCTATTCGGGTATTGGAAACCGACCCTGATCTGGTCAGAAATGACTTGCTGGAGAAAATCCACACAGGTCTGACAAGTGAATTTGATCTGGGTGCCGATCAGGTGCGCTTAACCGGGATGTTTGTGCTTTACAACAACATGTTACAGAGCCTGTTTGATTCGCAGATACTGACTCTCAGCCTGGTGCTGGCCGTGATTTTTGTCATGTTCATCATTCTGTTTCGTTCCTTGAAACTTGCCGTACTGGGCATCATACCCAATATTCTGGCTGCATCTTCGGTGCTTGGACTGATGGGTTGGCTGGGGATACCGCTGGATATGATGACCATCACCATCGCCGCCATCTCGGTGGGCATAGGCGTCGATAACACTATCCACTACATGCACCGTTTTAAGAGCTATTTCCCACAGCACCAGAACTACCAGGAAACCATGCGCTACTGTCACGGCAGCATCGGTCAGGCGATGTATTACACCAGCTTCACCATTATTGTGGGCTTTTCCATTCTGGTCGTCTCCAATTTCATTCCGACCATCTATTTTGGTCTGCTCACCAGCCTGGCCATGTTCCTCGCCTTGCTGGGTTCGCTGACCTTGTTGCCGCAGCTCTTAATCACTTTCAAGCCACTGGGTAAGGAGCAGGCCTGAAGGTTTGGGGATGGGAAATTGGCAGGGGCTAAGCAGGGGCTAAACAGATGGTCTTCGCTAGCCCAAGGCGAAATGAAGAGTAGATAGCGATATCGCTGAGTTTCGCCTCGGACTAGCGAGTGCCCACAAAGATAGGTATCAATTCCACCAAGTTAAATAGCGCAAGATTTGTGCCAAAGCAGCGCTGTTTAAAAGTAGGCGAGCTCTCACAGCAGCTTTAAAATTCTCTTTTAAAACAGCAACTTGAAAACGGTTTTTGGGTTATAAGGCTTGGAAAAATAAAACAGTATCAAGGACTTAATTATTACAATTAAAAGCTGATTTTTTTTCATTTTTGCGGATTTGAATAGTCAAGTCTGAGCTCCAGCAAAAAAAAATGTTGCCACGATAATGACTTAAGGCCGCTTCAAAAAAATAATTTTTATTTTGACTGGAACTTTAAAAAAAAATCCCATTTTCTTAATCAGCCAAGCCTCCTTGATGCCCTGTCTTATTTGGTTGAAACTGCACAGGGGCTATGGCAAAATCCGCAGCTGTTAATTTCCTGGGCAAAATAAGCTGCTGATTTTTAAAAATTATTTTAGTCATCGCAGACTGACCCCACGCTTTTCCATTTTTGAGGTTTAACCATGCAAGTTTCTCTTGAGACGCTTTCAGGTCTGGAACGTAAATTAACCATCCAGGTGCCTGCTGAAAAAATTGACAGTCAGGTGCAAAGCAAGCTGGCTGAAGCTGCCAAAACGATACAGCTGAAAGGCTTTCGTAAAGGCAAGGTTCCCATCAAGGTTATCAAGAGCCGCTATGGAAAAGGAGTGCGCCAGGAGGTATTGGGCGAGCTCATGAACGAGTCTTATTACCAGGCGCTTTCACAGGAAAAGGTCAGGCCGGCAGGACAACCCCGCATTGAGCCCACCAATATGAAAGAAGGCGAAAACCTTGAGTTTACCGCCACCTTTGAAGTCTATCCTGAAATCGAGCCGGGAAATTTTGCCAAGATAAAGGTAGAGAAGGCGAAAGCGGAGATTACGGATAAAGATGTAGACAACATGATTCAGACATTGCGCGAACAGCGCAAGCATTATCATGCCGTAGAGCGGGCTGCAAAAAAATCCGATCAGCTTGACATCGACTTCGTGGGCACTATCGATGGTGAAGAATTTGAGGGTGGCTCCGCTAAAGGAGCCAAGATTGTTATCGGCTCTGGCAGCATGATCCCGGGCTTTGAGGAAGGCCTGGAAGGCTGTAAAGCAGGTGAAGACAAGGTGCTGAAGCTAAGCTTCCCCAAGGAATATCACAAGAAAGATCTGGCAGGAAAGGCCTGCGAATTCAAGACTCATATCAACAAAGTCAGTGAAGTACACTTGCCAGAGCTCAATGAGGCTTTTTTTGCATCCTTTGATGTCAAAGAGGGTGGCGAAGAGGGTTTTCGGGCTGAAGTGAAGAAAAACATGGAACGCGAGCTGAAGAATGCCGTTAAGAACAATGTAAAACAGCAGGTATTAGAAGGCCTGGTTGCTGAAACTGAGGTGGAGCTGCCCAAGTCCATGGTTGAAAATGAAATTAACAACCTGCGTCATCAAGCAATACAGCAATATGGCGGTCAGCAACAGATTGATCCTTCCATTCTACCAGCAGAAATGTTCCAGCCTCAGGCGGAACAGCGGGTAAGCGTTGGCTTGATCATGAATGAAATCATTCAGAAAAATAAACTCAAGGCAGATCCGACCAAAGTACGTGAGATCGTTGAAGAACTGGCAGAGGGCTACGAGAACCCGCAGGAAGTTATTGCCTGGTATTATAATGATAAAGAGCAAATGGGACAGATCGAGGTCATGGCACTGGAAGACTCTGTTATAGACTTGATTCTTGCGGAAGCAAGAGTGACTGAAAAAACCACTTCTTACGAAGATGCACTCAAGCCACAAGCCTCTAAGGCCAGCGCTAAAACAGCCAAGAAAGCCGATAGCAAAAAAGCCAAGAGTAAAGCTCCCACAGACGAAAAAGCTAAAACGCAAGGTGAAAGTGCCACTGAACAAGCTGATGGCAACAACGATAAAGCCTGACAGGAAAACACCATGACAAAGACTGCGCAAGAAACAGATGAAACCTTGATCAAGGCTTCAACACTGGTGCCTATTGTTGTAGAACAAACAGCCCGTGGCGAGCGTTCCTATGATATTTATTCCAGACTGCTGAAGGAGCGTGTCATTTTCATGGTTGGTCCGGTTGAAGACCACATGGCAAATCTGATTGTTGCACAGTTGCTCTATCTGGAATCTGAAAATCCCGACAAGGATATTCATTTTTACATCAACTCCCCCGGCGGCTCGGTTACTTCTGGCATGTCAATTTACGACACCATGCAGTTCATTAAACCGGATGTCAGCACCATGTGCGTCGGTCAGGCTGCCAGCATGGGTGCTTTCCTGCTCGCAGGGGGCACCAAGGGCAAGCGTTATGCGCTACCCAACTCCCGCATCATGATTCACCAACCCAGTGGTGGCTATCAGGGACAGGCCTCAGATATTCATATTCATGCCCAGGAAATCCTGAAAATCCGTGAAAAACTCAATAAAATCATGGGCGAACATACCGGCCAGTCTATCGAGAAAATAGCAGAAGATACCGAGAGGGATAATTTCATGGATGCAAATGAAGCCTTGAACTATGGATTGATCGACCAGGTCCTCAGTAAACGGGTAATTCCCAGCTCTTCAAAAGAAGCATAAAAATTCCCCTCCAGGGCTTGTAAAATGGGGGAAATGCCTTCATCTTATGACTTGGAGCATTCCCCTTGAATGCGCACTGTCACGGCTAACGGAGCGATCTGATGTCAGATAAAAATGGCAAAGATGAATCAGGCAAATTGCTGTATTGTTCTTTTTGCGGCAAAAGCCAGCATGAGGTAAGAAAACTTATTGCAGGCCCCTCAGTATTTGTCTGTGATGAATGCGTCGATCTTTGTAACGACATTATCCGTGAAGAGATTCAGGATAAATCCGAAGAAAGTGGTGAACGCCATCTGCCCAATCCGGAGGAAATCCGTAATACCCTTGATGAATATGTGATTGGACAGGACAAAGCCAAAAAGACCCTGGCTGTCGCGGTTTATAATCATTACAAGCGGCTCAATTTTGACAGTGACGATGACGGCGTAGAACTCAGCAAGAGCAATATTCTGATCATTGGCCCTACCGGTACAGGTAAAACCTTGCTGGCTGAAACACTCGCCAGATTGCTGGACGTTCCGTTTACCATTGCAGATGCAACCACCCTGACAGAAGCCGGTTATGTGGGTGAAGATGTAGAGAACATCATTCAAAAGTTATTGCAGAAATGTGATTACGACGTTGAAAAAGCACAAATCGGCATCGTCTACATTGATGAAATTGACAAAATCGCTCGTAAGTCCGACAACCCTTCAATTACCCGCGATGTCTCGGGCGAGGGCGTACAGCAAGCTTTGCTGAAATTGATAGAAGGGACTGTTGCCTCGGTACCTCCGCAGGGCGGTCGTAAGCACCCTCAGCAGGAATTCCTGCAGGTTGATACCTCCAATATTCTGTTTATCTGTGGCGGCGCATTTGCTGGTCTGGATAAAATCATTCGTGACCGTTCAGAAAAGAGTGGCATCGGTTTTTCTGCGGAAATGCGCAGTACTGAGAATAAGAAAAATGTTGGGGAGGCCTTGCAGGAAGTCGAACCTGAGGATCTGGTCAAATACGGACTGATACCGGAGTTTGTCGGCCGTCTGCCCATGATCGCCACACTCAATGAGCTGGATGAAGAGGCACTTGTCAAAATTCTTACCGAACCGAAAAACTCCCTGACCAAGCAATATGCCAAGCTGTTTGAAATGGAAGGCGTGGAAATACAGTTTCGTGATGATGCCCTGCGTGCCATTGCCCGCAAGGCGCAAGAACGTAAAACCGGTGCCAGGGGATTACGCTCCATCATGGAAGCCGTATTACTGGACACCATGTACAACATTCCTTCGCAGTCCGGCGTCAGTAAGGTGGTCATTGATGAGGCCGTGATCAAAGGGGAATCGGAGCCACTGTTGATGTATGAATCCAGCGAAGAAAGCCAGGCTTTGCCCAACAAATCAGCTGCAAAAGAGTAGTAGAAACTGAAATATATCGCTCACAGGCGTGAGCATTAAACGAGTAGTGAATACCATGAGTAGTGAGGACACCCCAATTTCGAGCAGTCAGCAACTTCCTTTTCTGCCCCTACGCGGCGTTGTGGTTTACCCTCAAATTGTTCATCCTCTTTTTGTTGCCAGACCAAAATCAATCGCAGCTCTGAAAGCAGCCATGGCAGCGGACAAACGCGTCATTCTGGCTGCCCAGAAGAAACATGCTGAAGACAATCCCTCGGAGAAAGACATCTACGACATTGGCACAGTAGCCTCTGTTCTGCAACTGATGCACGTTAATGACGGCACAGTCAAAGTGCTGGTGGAAGGGGTAGAGCGAGTCAAGATTAAAAAACTGCATTTCAACGAGGACTATTACCTGGCCGACTGCTCGTCAATGAGTGGCAGTGTTGCTGAGGAAAAAGATACTGAAATTCTCGTGCGTTCACTGCTTTCCCAGTTTGATCAGTATGTACAGTTGAGTAAAAAGATCTCCCCTGAGGTAATGACCTCCATTACCAGCATTGATGAAGCCAGTAGATTGGTAGATACCATTGCTACCCACATGTCGCTTCAGCTGGAAGAAAAACAGAATATTCTTGAGTTGGCAAAACTAAAGCCTCGCATTGAACACCTGATGGCCTTGATCGAAGCCGAGATTGATGTGTTTCAGGTTGAGAAACGCATTCGTGGTCGCGTCAAGAAACAGATGGAAAAAAGCCAGCGTGAGTATTATCTGAATGAGCAGATGAAAGCTATCCAGAAAGAAATGGGTGAGTTGGAAGATGTCCCCAATGAAGCTGAGGAACTGGCCAAACGGATTGACGAATCCGGCATGCCCAAAGAGGCCAAGGATAAAGCGCAATCAGAGTTGAATAAGCTTAAGATGATGTCCCCCATGTCTTCTGAAGCTTCCGTGGTGCGGACCTATCTGGATTGGATGGTCAATATCCCCTGGAAAAAGAAAAGCAAAATACGCAGTGACCTCAATAAGGCTGAAGAAATTCTTGAATCCGATCATTACGGCCTAAAAGAGGTGAAGGAACGCATTCTTGAATACCTGGCTGTCCAAAAGCGGGTAAAAAAACTGAAAGGCCCCATATTGTGTCTGGTTGGCCCGCCGGGCGTGGGTAAAACCTCACTGGGCGAGTCTATTGCCCGGGCCACAGGGCGCAAGTTTGTCCGTATGGCACTGGGCGGAGTCAGGGATGAAGCTGAAATTCGGGGACATCGCCGGACCTATATTGGCTCCTTACCGGGCAAGGTGATTCAGAAACTGTCGAAAATAGGCGTAAAAAACCCGCTTATCCTGCTGGACGAAGTGGATAAGATGGGAATGGATCATCGTGGTGATCCAGCTTCGGCGCTATTGGAAGTGCTAGACCCTGAGCAGAATCACAGCTTCAATGATCATTATCTGGAAGTGGATTACGATCTGAGTGATGTCATGTTTATCTGCACATCCAATTCCATGAATATCCCAGGGCCTTTGCTGGATCGAATGGAGGTGATCAGGCTGCCTGGCTACACCGAAGATGAAAAACTGAACATTGCAAGTCGCTATCTTGTTCCCAAGCAAAAAGAGAATAACGGCCTGAAAAATGATGAGATTGAATTTCCGGATGCCAGCTTGCTGGAAATTATCCGGCATTATACCCGTGAAGCAGGTGTCAGAGGTTTGGAACGGGAGATCTCTAAAATTTGCCGCAAGGTAGTTAAAGAAAGGAGCATGCAGGAAGATGCCAAATCCGGCAAACTGGCAATACCCAAAACCATTGTTATCGATAGCAAAAATATTGAAGATTATGCAGGCGTTAAAAAATACGATTATGGGAAAGCGGATGAGCAAGATGTCGTTGGTCAGGTTAATGGCCTGGCATGGACCCAGGTCGGTGGAGAACTGCTGACCATCGAAGCAGTAGCGACCCAGGGTAAGGGCAAAACCACCATGACGGGCTCACTGGGTGATGTCATGCAAGAGTCAATACAGGCTGCCCTGACTGTTGTGCGGAGTCGCGCCTCAGCTCTCGGAATTGCTCCAAATTTCCATGAAAACAAAGACTTGCATGTTCATGTGCCGGAAGGTGCAACGCCCAAGGATGGCCCCAGTGCGGGTATTGGCATGTGTACGGCCATAGTTTCCGTGCTCACCGGCGTGCCTGTGCGCAAGGATGTTGCCATGACAGGAGAAATCACCCTGCGTGGTCAGGTTCTACCCATTGGTGGCTTAAAGGAAAAACTGTTGGCGGCTCATCGGGGAGAAATCAAAACCGTTATTATTCCAAAAGAAAATGAGAGGGACCTCAAGGAAATACCGGATAATATTAAAGTAGATTTGATTATAAAACCGGTTAAATGGATCGATCAGGTTTTGGAAATTGCCTTGCAGTTTATGCCAGAGCCACTGGAAGAAAATAAAGTAGACAATATTAAGAAGGCAAGCTCCGAGACAAATGAGAATAAAGTCAAGGAGAAGTCAAAGAAACAAATAAATACGCATTAATAACAGCGTATTTCTTGACATTAACTTTCCAAGGTTGATATAAAGTCTGCTAGCTTGAAAGCGTTACGTTAGCTGGTTTACAGCAGGTAAATGCGACAGTTTTGAACAATTGTGTCGAGGCGTTCAGGCAAAGAAAAAACAAGAAAAACTTTATTAGCTTGCTCTAAAAGATTTCCAACTAACATTCATTAGAACTAAAAGAAGGGTGATAACGTGAATAAATCAGAACTCATTGATGCAGTAGCCGAAAGTGCCGATTTACCAAAAGCAGCAGCAGCACGTGCTGTTGATGCTGTTACCGATGCAATTACAGGCGCTCTGAAAGCAGGGGATTCAGTAGCTTTAGTCGGTTTCGGTTCTTTTAATGTAAAAAATCGTGCAGCGCGTACTGGTCGTAATCCTCAGACTGGTGCACCGATTAATATTGCAGCTGCCAAAGTGCCTTCTTTTAAACCAGGTAAAGCTTTAAAAGATACTGTTAACTCCTAGTTCATCAAGCCAGGTGTTATAGCATACTCAAGGGGGCGCATCTTATGATGCGCCCTTTGCGTTTATCCAAGTTAGAAGATGAATAAAGTCCAGGTACCAAAATGCTTCAAAATATCAGAAATAATTCCCAGGGATTGTTAGCCAAAACTTTCATCGGCTTTATTATTTTCGTATTTGCCATTTTCGGCCTTGATTCCATCGTTGGTACTTTTGTAAACAGCAATGCCAGTGTCAGCGTAAACGGCGTTGATATCGATGAATTTGCCATCGAGAACGAAACACAGCGCATTACCCAGGAACTGCTTGCCTCGCTAGGGGCTGATATTAATTTCGCAGATGTCGATACCACCCAGTTCAGAGAACAGGCCATCAATAATCTGGTAGAACGCGAATTAATGATTCAGGCCGCTATTGAAGATGGGTTGACGGTTTCATCTGTTACGCTTGACCGAGAAATTGCCCTGACACCAGAATTTCAGATCAATGGAGAATTCAGCCCGGAGCGAGCCAGAGCCCTATTGACCAGTTTCGGCTTGACCCCGGCCAGCTACCGTGCCGCATTGCTACGGGACAGTTTGCTGAATCAAATGCTAAGTTCTTATTCCAGCTCGAGTTTTGTGACGCCTGCAGAGATGGAAGTGCTGAGCAGGATTAACAAAGAGAAGCGAAATTTCCGCCATGTACGGATATCTGCGGCGACCCTGAGCCAGACCCAAGCAGTCAGTGATGCTGAAATCGCTGAATATTATGAAAACAATGTAGCCCAATTCATGCAAGGAGAGCGTGTCGCCATCCAGTACCTTGAACTGGATAAAAATGACCTGCTTGCTGAGATTGAAATCAGCGAAGAACAGATAAATGAGCAGTACCAGACTGAAATCGCAGATCTGCAAAATGCCGTTGAAAGGCGTGCTTCGCACATACTGCTGCAAGCAGGAGAGGCGGATATTGCAGAAGCTCAGGCTCTGGCAACTGAGTTAAAAGACCGCATTGATAATGGTGAAAGCTTTGAAGACCTGGCAGCTGAATACTCAGACGACGGTGGATCTGCCCAGTTCGGGGGAGATGTCGGTTACAGTTCTGGCGAAACCTTCGTCGAGGAATTTGAAAATGCGCTGGCACAACTTACCCTCGATGAGGTCTCAGGGCCAGTGCGCACCCAGTTCGGTGTGCACCTGATCAAGCTGACAGATATTACCGAGAATGACATTCCCAGCCTGGAAGACAGTCGTGAAAGAATTGAGCGAGAACTACAATCCCAGGCCGTAGATGATATTTACCTGGCTCGGGCTGAAGAGTTGGGCAATCTGGCTTTTGAATCGTTGGATCTGCAGCAACCCGCTGAAGCACTGGGTCTTGAAATACAGACCAGTGAGCTGTTTGACCGTTCTGGAGGTGTCGGCATAAGCGCCAATCCGGCAGTCATCAATGCAGCTTTTGGTCCTGAGGTGCTGGAAGGACTCAACAGCGAAATCATGAGCCTGGATGAATCGCGCAGTGTTGTTATTCATTTACAGGAATACCGGCAGGCAGAAGCACGCTCCCTGGCCGAAGTCAGTGGTGAGATAGAAGCCTTGCTGAGACGTGAAAAGGCTGAAGTACAAGCCAGGACACTGGGCGATACCTACCTTAACAGTATGAATAATGGTCAGAATATCAGCACCTTGCTGAGCGTCCAGGGCCTTGAATGGCAGATTGGTCAGAACCTGACTCGCAACAACAGCGGGATGGAGCCAGAACTCATCCAGATGATCTTCAACATGCCGAAACCTACGGAAAATGAAACAGTTGTCGAAGGAGCTTCGCTGCAAAATGGTGATTACGTTCTGGTGGAGCTACAGGAAGTCATCCCTGGTACAGTGGAGGAACTCACTGAGAGTGAACGTATAGCACTTGAGAATTATTTGCAGCAGCAAGAAGCAGTGGCTGATTTCAACGCTGTTATGAGTGGTATACAGGCACAAGCCGATATAAACCGCTAAATCGGGAAAATACGATGGATACTGGCCATTCGTATACAAAGGCATTGTATTCTTTAATAAACCCTGAGATATTCAGGGTTTATCTTATCCAGAATCGAATTAATCCAAACGAGTTTTACCTATGAATAAAACGCCTTTTCACCTTATTACAATTAGCCTGGTCATACTCTTAAGTGCCTGTGGTGGAGGGGACAATCTTTCCCAGGTTGATGCCGGCAACCAGGAAGGCGTCTTGCATCTGGGTAATGGCACAGAACCCCAGGGGCTTGACCCCCATATCGTTACCGGAGTTCCCGAGCACCATATTATTAATGCGCTTTTTGAAGGACTGGTGTCCAAAGACCCCAATACACTGGAGCCGATTCCCGGTGTAGCAGAAAGCTGGGAGATCAGTGAAGACGGTCGTATTTACACCTTCCATCTCAGGGAAGATGCGGTATGGAGCAACGGGGAATCCGTGACAGCAGGCGATTTTTTATGGTCCTGGGAACGAGTCCTCTCTCCTGAACTGGGCGGACAGTATAACTATATGCTTTATCCAGTTCTGAATGCTGAAGCATTTGCCAATGGTGAAATCACTGACTTTAGTCTGGTAGGCGCCAAGGCTTTAGACGACAGAACTTTTGAAGTTACTTTACAAAATCCTACTCCATATTTACTCCAGCTCCTCGATCATTACAGCACTTTCCCTGTGCACCCTGAAACTGTTCTAGCCCATGGTGGAATGAGTGATCGAATTTCACGCTGGACCCGTGTTGAAAATATTGTCACTAACGGGCCCTTCACCCTGGCTGAATGGGAAATCAACTCCCATATCCGTGTGGAGAAATCCGACATTTACTGGGACGCTGGTAACGTCAGACTCAATGCCATTATGTATTATCCGACCGAAAATTTGGTCACAGAAGAAAGAATGTTTCGTGATGAACAGATTCACATGAGTAATGACATACCCATAGATAAAGTCCCTGTCTATCTGGAAAATCAGCCTGAATTGATTGATATAGCACCCTATATTGGCAGTTATTTCTATGGCATTAATATCTCTCGTGAGCCACTGGATGACGTCCTTGTCAGGAAAGCTCTCTCGCTCGCAATTGATCGCGAACTGTTAATTGAAACCGTATTGGAAGGTGTCATGGCGCCGGCTTATACCCTGACACCCCCGGGGACCAAGGGATACCATCCACCAATTATTTTTGATTATGACCCGGAAGAAGCAAGAAGTTTACTAGCTGAGGCTGGTTATCCTGATGGCGAGGGTTTCCCTTCCTTTGAGATTTTATATAACACGCAGGAAAATCATCGCCGCATTGCGGTCGCTATTCAGCAAATGTGGCGCCAAGAGCTTAATATAAATGTCCAACTTACCAACCAGGAATGGCGAGTCTACCTCGATTCACAATTGAACATGAATTATGACATTGTTCGAAGAGGGTGGATCGGAGATTACGTTGATCCCAATACTTTTCTGGATATGTTTATTACCGAAGGCGGCAATAATAAAACAGGTTTTTCAAACACTCGTTATGATGAAATTATTCAAAGAGAAGCACCAAGAATGTTGGATCAGAATGAACGTTATGCACTTTATAGTGAGGCGGAACGTATTCTTATAGAAGAAATGCCTATCATTCCTATATATATTTATCAAAGTAAACACTTGAAACACCCCAGTGTAAAAGGTCTCCCTGCCAATATTATGGACTATTACAACTGGAAGTATGTCTATCTAGAGCCTGTTGAGTCCTTTGAGATATCTGATGCCATAGAATAAAGCAAGTATATTATGTGGCGGTTTATAGCTTTTCGTACTCTGCAGTCGATTCCTGTCATTCTGACTGTCATCACAGTCACCTTTTTTCTGGTTCGTGCCGCGCCGGGCGGCCCATTCGACAGTGAAAAGGCTGTATCGGAACAGGTGCAGCGGGCGCTTGAAGCCCAGTATCAACTCGATTTGCCGGCCTATCAGCAGTATTTCAACTATCTGACTGATCTTCTGCAAGGAAACTTGGGGCCATCTTTTTACTACCCCGGTCAGAGCGTCAACGAACTGATTTTCCAGGGCTTGCCGATCACCGCTGAACTTGGTCTTTATGCCTTGCTGATTGCTGTCTTGATTGGCGTCACTGCAGGTGTTATCGCAGCGCTCAAGCCCAATACCCTGCAGGATTATATCCCCATGAGCCTTGCCATGGTTGGCATTTGCATGCCTTCATTTCTACTCGGCCCCACCCTGGTGCTGGTCTTTGGTATCTGGCTGGACTGGCTGCCCATCTCCGGCTGGAATTCACCTGAAAGCAAGATTCTGCCGAGCATCACACTGGGCGCCATGTATGCTGCCTATATTGCCCGCCTGAGCCGTGCCGGAATGCTTGAAGTGATGTCACAGGATTATCTGCGAACAGCTCGCGCCAAAGGTCTGCCTGAACGAGTCGTGATTTTTAAACATGCACTGCGCGGCGGTCTGATACCGGTGATTGCTTTTCTGGGACCGGCCTTTGCAGGCCTGCTTGGCGGCTCATTTGTGGTGGAAACCGTGTTCCAGGTACCCGGACTGGGGCGTTTTTACGTGCAGGCAGCTTTCAACAGGGATTACACCATGATATTGGGGACCACCGTCTTTCTGGCGAGCCTGATTGTCCTCTTCAACCTTTTGTCAGACATACTCGCTGCCTGGCTCAACCCTCGTTTACGCTATCAGTTTAGGAAATAATGGCAAATCAGGCTGACATCAATACGCAGGCCATGCCGAAAGGAATCTCACTCTGGGATGATGCCTGGCTGCGACTGAAAAAAAACAAGCTGGCCATGTTCGGTATGTGCTTTCTTATTATCATGATTATTCTATGCCTGCTTGCACCGCTGATAACGCCTTACGGTTATGAAGAGCAGGACCTCAGGCTGGGTGCATCAGCGCCTTCTGCGGCTCACTGGCTGGGTACTGACACCTTTGGTCGTGATATGCTGACCCGCATCCTGTTTGGTGGCAGGGTCTCTCTGGCTGTTGGCTTTATTGCAACTTCTGTTGCCTTGCTGATTGGTGTCAGTTATGGCGCCATTGCGGGTTATGTTGGCGGCAAAACAGATGCCCTCATGATGCGCTTGGTGGATATTATTTATGCCTTGCCCTTCATGATTTTTATCATCCTGTTGATGGTGGTTTTTGGCCGGAATATTCTACTGCTGTTCCTGGCGATAGGAGCTGTCGAATGGCTGGTGATGGCACGTATTGTGAGAGGTCAGGTGCAGTCACTGCGAAAAATGGAATTTGTTGAAGCCGCCATTTCAATCGGACTGTCACCTGCTGCCATTATATTCAAACATTTAATTCCCAATGCCCTGGGGCCAATCATTGTCTATACCACCCTGACCATCCCCAACGTCATGTTGCTGGAAGCTTTCCTGAGTTTTCTGGGCCTTGGTATTCAACCTCCCCAGTCATCCTGGGGGCTATTGATTTCCTATGGCGTCGAGAGCATGGAGGAGTATCCCTGGTTACTGATTTTCCCCGGGCTGGCACTGACGCTGACTCTGTTCGCCCTGAACTTCCTTGGCGACGGCTTGCGTGATGCTCTTGACCCGAAGGCATCCAGAGACTGATATGGCCTTGTTGGAAGCAACAGACTTACGCGTTCATTTCCATACCCGCAATGGCCTGGTCAAAGCGGTCGACGGCATCAATTTTACAGTCGAAGCGGGCAAGACCCTGGCTATTATCGGCGAATCGGGTTCCGGCAAATCGGTTGCCTGTTACAGCATGTTGGGCCTTGTGCCCATGCCACCGGGTAAAATTGAATCCGGCTCCGTCATGTTTGAGGGCCAGGATCTGCTCACATTGAAAGAATCGCAATTACGCAAGATACGCGGCAAGGGCATTTCCATCATTTTTCAGGATCCGATGACCACCCTGAACCCTTTTTTGAAAGTGGGAGATCAGTTAATCGAGCCCTTGCGACTGCATTTCAAGATGAGCAAACAGCAAGCCTGGCAACGCGGCATTGAAATACTTGAAGAAGTCGGTATAAAAAATGCCAAACAGCGAATGAATTCCTGGCCTTTTGAGTTCTCTGGCGGCATGCGCCAGCGGGTTGTAATCGCCATGGCACTGGTCACTGAGCCCAGAATCATAATTGCCGATGAGCCGACCACTGCGCTGGATGTGACGGTGCAGGCACAAATCCTGAAACTGATAAAAGAATTACAGCTGCGTCATCAGATCGGCGTAATTTTTATCAGCCACGATTTAAGTGTTGTCGCCGACATAGCCGATGACATTGCCGTTATGCAAAACGGTGTCTTCGTCGAACAGAACTCCCGTGATGCCATCTTCAGGAACCCTGCCCACGACTATACCCGTAAACTACTGGCGGCCGTGCCCACCGCTGAGAAACAAAGCAGTCAGGAAGATGATGAAAATCTGGTAAGCGTTGAAAACCTCAGCATTCATTTTCCCGGCGGCAAAGACGAAGGACTAATCAATGCGGTTGATGATATATCACTGCAGATCAAGCGGCATGAAATTCTCGGCCTGGTGGGGGAGTCTGGCTCGGGGAAATCAACGGCCGGTCGCGCCATTTTACGTCTGCTGAAATTGAGTGCTGGCCGGGTGCTTTTTGACGGCAATGATATCAGCCAGCATTCCATGCAGGAGATGAAGCCGCTAAGACGGCAAATGCAGATGATCTTCCAGGATCCCTATGCCAGCCTGAATCCCAGAATGACAGTATATGACACACTGGCTGAACCCTTGCTGCTGCATAAAGTTGTAGGCAAAAAGGATCTCGACAGCAGAATTTTTTCATTGATGGACTCTGTCGGTTTGAGTCGTGAGAGTGTGCTGCGCTATCCACATGAATTCTCAGGCGGTCAACGTCAGCGTATCGCCATCGGACGAGCCATCGCCACGCGCCCACAGTTCATTGTTGCTGATGAGCCGGTTTCTGCACTTGATGTAACGATCCAGGCGCAAATTCTAGATTTATTGCTGGAGTTGGTCGACCAATTCAATCTGACCATGCTGTTCATCTCACATGATCTGGGAGTGGTGCGTTATCTTTCAGATCGTATTCTGGTCATGAAAGACGGCAAGCTGGTAGAAAGCGGCAGCGTGCATGACGTCTTTCATGCACCGCAAGAAGAGTATACCCGAGCACTGCTAAACGCCATTCCTGGAAAGTCTTTACTGGAAAACTAAAAGTTATCCTTGCCCGTGCGCAAGTGGGCAAAAATTTCCTGAGGACTTTTCTCCTGTAAGTGCAGGGCTGCCTGAAAATCTTTTTGTTCACAACGCAAAAAGGGATTGCTCTGTAATTCCTCGGCAATGGTGGTGGGAACCGTCGGGATATCCTGATCCCGCCTGGATTGCTCGCGTACTATTCTTGCCTGTACCAGCGGATCTTCTGGCGTTACAGACTCGGCAAATGCCAGGTTTGCCATGGTATATTCATGCGCACAAAAAACCTCTGTCTGAGGGCTGAGCGTGGCAAGCTTTTGCAACGATTCATACATCATCGCCATGGTGCCTTCAAAAACTCGTCCACAGCCACCGGCAAACAGGGTATCTCCACAAAACAAAACCGGGGCTTGTCCTAAAGAGGGCGCCTCAGCGTAGTAAGCGATATGATCCAGGGTATGACCCGGTATTTCCAGAACCCGGAATGGGGCTCCACAGACCTGGAGGGTATCGCCCTCTTGTAATGTATGACTAACCTGTGGAATAGCTTTGGATTCAGGGCCGTATACCGGCACATCATACTGTTCAAGCAAGTCTGACACGCCGCCAATATGGTCAGGGTGGTGATGCGTTAATAAAATGGCTTCGAGCTGTAGTTTATTGGCTTCAAGATATTGCAGCACCGGCCCTGCATCACCGGGATCGACGATCGCCGCGCTAGTGGCATTTTCCTGGTTGAAGAGCCAGAGATAATTATCGGTAAAGGCTTTGATGGGCTTGATATCTAACATAGTCATTTCTATTCAGAGGCTTTGGGAATAGGGTATCATGCCTTCCTATGACAGATGAACAGGAACTTGTTGCCCGCAGTTTTCAGGATATGAGTGAGTGGCTGAAGACGCCGCTGGGATCGACACTGCTAAAGGCTGAAAAAGACATACTCGAACGCATGATCAACCGCCGTTTTGGTTATCATTTGTTGCAGATGAGTTGTGCCGACATTGCTATCCATGAAGACAGCCCGATTGGCCATAAAATCTGCCTGACGCCGGCCGAGCACAGCAAACAGGGTGCACTGGTTGCTCAGGCCGAGGCTGTTCCCCTGGCTTCTGAATCTGTTGATATGGTTCTCTTGCATCATGTGCTGGACTATTCCAGTGACCCCCACCAGTTATTACGGGAAGCCGACCGCGTATTGATTGCTGGCGGTGACTTGCTGATCATTGGCTTCAATCCCTTCAGTACCTGGGGTATCAGACACAAGCTTGGCAGAAGAAAGCAGAAGTCACCCTGGCAAGCCAGATTGCTGACAAGTTTGCGCTTGTGTGACTGGTTGAAATTGCTCGATTTCCAAATAGACCAGGTACACTATGGCATGTATGCCATGCCGATAAACCGGCAGGGCCTGATAAAATATTCATCACTGTTTGGCAAGTTTGCGCAGAAACTCAACTGGCCTACAGGCGCCTTTTACATTATTTCTGCGAGAAAACAGCGCACCCCGCTAATGCCTATCAGAGAACCGTGGAAAGCCATTCCAAGACCTGTTGGACTGGCTCTGGGAGACAATGCCAGTATGGCCCCAAGCAATCCTCACAAGTTTACCCTGCATTAATATTTGATGAGTAAGCGACTGATTATCTATACCGATGGAGCCTGTCGTGGCAATCCTGGTCCGGGAGGCTGGGGTGCTGTGCTCAGGCACGGTGAGCACGAACGATTACTGTATGGCGGCGAAAACCATACCACAAACAATCGCATGGAATTGACAGCTGTGATCAAGGCACTGGAAAGTCTTAAATTTCCCTGTGACATCGAACTGTTCAGTGATTCGAAATATGTGCTGCAGGGCATCAATGAATGGCTGCCCAACTGGAAAAAAAGAAACTGGCTGACTGCCAGTAAAAAGCCGGTGCAGAATGTCGAGCTCTGGCAACGCCTGGATGAGTTGGCCAGTCAGCAAAAGCAGATCAACTGGCATTGGGTTAAAGGGCACAGCGGTGATGCCGATAATGAACTGGCTGATCAACTGGCCAACAAAGGTATTGATGAATTATGAGACAGATTGTTCTTGATACTGAAACAACAGGGCTCGAACCCAGTCAGGGGCACCGCATCATTGAAATAGGCTGTGTCGAACTGATGAACCGGCGTCTGACCGGCAATAATTTGCATATCTACATCAACCCTGAACGCGAAATAGATGCCGGTGCGCTAGAGGTGCATGGCATCACCAATGAATTTTTGGCTGACAAACCGGTTTTCGCTGAAATAGCCAAGACATTTCTTGATTTTGTCGAAGGAGCCGAGTTGATCATCCATAACGCACCATTTGATATCGGCTTTCTGGATCATGAACTGCAAGATCTCAATCGTGGTTTTAACAGCATGGCCAGCTACTGCACGATTCTCGATACCCTGGCTATGGCGCGTAAGAAGCACCCGGGGCAGAAAAATAGCCTGGATGCTCTGTGTAAACGATATTTTGTAGACAACTCACAGCGCGAGTTACATGGCGCTTTGCTTGATGCTGAGATACTTGCCGATGTTTACCTGATCATGACAGGCGGTCAGTCATCTTTCTCATTGGGGCATGATAGCGGCAGTGAAGGAGTTGGTGCTGGCAAGATACGAAGACTGGCAAAGGACCGCAAGCCACTTAAAGTGATTCAGGCAAGTAAAGATGAAGTGCAGGCGCACCTTGCGCGACTTGAAAGTATCAAAAAAGAATCAGGGCAGAAGCTCTGGCCCGGGGATGATTGACGGTTTGTCAGCCTTTCCTGAGTAAGACTATAATTTCCCTTTTAACGTAGCGGAGCAGTGATGGAATTTCTTTCTGAATACGGCATGTTCTTGGCCAAATCAATTACCCTGGTAGCAGCGGTAGTGTTTATTCTTGTCGCACTCGTCTCAGCCGCTGCAAAAAATAAAAAAGAGCCCAAAGGCTCAATTCTTGTTCAGCACCTTAACAAGGAAATTGATGATTTTTGCGATGAAATAAAACAACACGTCGAACAGGAAGAAGACATTAAAAAAGCGAAGAAGGCCTTAAAAAAAGCAGAAAAGAAAAAGAAAAAACATAAGGATTCAGAGGACTCAAGAAAGCGCTGTTATGTGCTGGATTTTCATGGTGACCCCCGTGCTTCACAGGTAGAGGAGTTAAGAAAAGCAATAACCGCGGTACTCGCAGTGATTCGCCCTGACAAAGACGAAATTATGTTACGACTGGAAAGTCCTGGCGGCATGGTTCATGCCTATGGACTGGCTGCATCCCAGCTGGCGCGAATCCGCCAACAAGAGATTCCCCTGACAATTTGTGTCGACAAAGTGGCTGCAAGTGGTGGTTACATGATGGCATGCCTTGGTACCAAAATCATAGCCGCTCCCTTTGCCTATATAGGCTCTATCGGAGTCTTGCTACAACTGCCGAATTTCAACCGTCTGCTGAAGAAAAAAGATGTCGATTTTGAAATGATTACAGCCGGAGAATATAAACGAACGCTGACAATTTTTGGTGAGAATACCGATCAGGGTCGTGAGAAAATGACTGCTGAAATTCAGGAGACACACGAACTTTTCAAGGACTTTGTCCACGAATACAGACCGGTGCTTGATATTAATCAGGTGGCCACAGGTGAATCCTGGTTTGGTAAAAAGGCCTTGGCGCTAAATCTGGTCGATGAGATTGGCACCAGTGATGAATACATTGTAAATGCCTGCAAGGATGCTGACGTGTATTCAGTCATTTACGAAAAGAAAAAGAATCTCGCTGACCGGCTGAGTAAATCCGTAGAAAACGCTCTCGATAGCAGTCTTATGAAATGGCTGCACCGATCGCCGCAGGATCATACGGCTTAGTTCAGCTGCGTCGTCGGAACAGGGGAGTCGGATTGCTGACAGTACTCTGGTAGTTTTCCGAAAAATCATGAAACCCATTCAGGCAATTGTCGACGTCTGCATCATCTGCGAGCGAAAAACTGTTGAATCCACAGCGAAACATGTAGGTCAGTTGGTCACGCAAGACCTCACCTATCGCACGGAGTTCACCGTTATAATTCAGCTGCTGTCGTAAGATGGCCGCATAAGAATAGGCTCTGCCATCTTTGAACATTGGAAATTCCAGCGCTATCAGAGGAAATTGCGTGATATCTTCCTCAAAATCTGCCGGGTTCTGGGCGCTAGCAAACCACAGACCAATCTTAGCATTCAGCCCGGCCAATTCAGACTTGTGTTGCAGCCAGAGTTCCGCCGGCAGGAGCACTTGCTTCGCCTTAGTGGCCAGCACAGTCGCCAGCTCAGTATCAGCTTCAAACATGGTCCAGTGATCCTCGACCAGCTGCCCATCTTTAATCAGCTTTGGCATACACTTTCTCCTTGAAGCTCTGAATACCTAATCGCTCAAAGGTATCGATAAACTTTTCATCGCTTTTGCGTTCAGTGAGATACAAATCGATGATTTTTTCGATGACATCAGGGATATCATCCTGCGCAAATGAAGGGCCCAACACCTGGGCAAGTTTGGCCTCGCGACCCTGTGCGCCACCCAGTGCGATCTGATAAAACTCTTCGCCTTTCTTATCGACACCAAGAATGCCGATATTGCCAACATGATGATGCCCGCAGGCATTCATACAACCTGAAATATTCAGTGAAATATCACCAATATTCTGCAGTCGCTCGAAACTGTCAAAGCGTCGTTGTATCGATTCTGCTATGGGGATTGACTTGGCATTGGCCAGTGAACAGAAATCACCACCCGGGCAGCAGATGATGTCATTTAACAGGCCCAGATTGGCTTCAGCCAAACGTTCGCTTTTACAGGCCTGATATAGCTCATACAAATCTTTCAAACGCACATCGGCCAGAGTCAGGTTCTGTTCATGAGTGATACGCATTTCAGCAAAGCTATATCGTTCAGCCAGATCGGCAACGAATTCCATTTGCCTGTCCGTGATATCACCAGGCGCAACACCAGTTTCTTTCAGACTCAGGGTAACGATGCGATAGCCCGGCACCTTATGACTGGCAACATTGCGTTCAACCCAGTGCTGAAACAGCACATCTTCTTGCAGGGCCTTATCGATCGCTTCATCATCATCCGGCAGACTTTCATAATCCGGGCTGGTAAAAAAACTTTTACAGCGGGCTACTTCAGCTTCTGTCAAGGTCGCTTCGCCATCTTTGGCGTGCTGCCATTGTGCTTCCACTTTCTCACGAAAGGCATCAATGCCCAGCGCTTTCACCAGTATCTTGATACGGGCCTTGTAGATATTGTCACGCCTGCCTTCCATGTTATAGACACGCATGATGGCATCAAGGTAGCTCAATAAATGCCGCCAGGGTAAAAACTCACAGATCACCAGGCCGATTTGCGGTGTTCGGCCGAGCCCGCCACCCACAAGCACCTGGAAACCGAGTTCCCCCGCTGCATTTTTTTTCAGGTAAAGGCCTATATCGTGCACCTGTGTCGCAGCCTGATCGACCTGTGTGCCGCACACGGCTATCTTAAATTTCCTGGGCAGGTATGCAAACTCGGGATGGAAAGTTGACCACTGCCGAATAATTTCACACCAGGGGCGACTATCTTCTATTTCCTCAGGCGCAACACCAGCGAACTGGTCGGTTGTGGTATTGCGAATACAGTTGCCGCTGGTCTGAATGGCATGCATACTGACTTCGGCCAGCTCAGCCAGAAGTTCCGGCACCTGTTCGAGCTTTGGCCAATTAAACTGGACATTCTGCCGCGTTGATAAATGCGCATAGCCCTTATCGTAGTCTCGTGAAATGGATGCCAGTCGGCGCATCTGTATGGAAGAGAGGAGGCCATAGGGAACCGCCACCCTGAGCATCGGTGCGAGACGCTGAACATAGAGACCATTTTGCAAGCGCAAAATTCGAAACTGATCATCAGTCAGTTTCCCATCCAGGTAGCGTTGGGTTTGATCGCGAAACTGGGCAACGCGTTCCGCCAGCATCTGATGGTCATAGTTGTCGTAGATATACATATTCAGTAGGGTCTGGTCGCTTTTTGATGAGCTCGCGATGATACACAATCTCTGTTTACAGCGCTATTGCGACTTGAGTTTTCCGTCCCAGATTAGGATAATTAGCTCCCTTCAAACCTCAGGCGACTCTTACAAGGCGGCTCATACAACATGAACGATATTCAAAACGAAACTTCCAACACTGAAGCGAATGAAGCAGACAGCAAGGCTGATGCCATTGCCATTCTCTGCCTGGTCCTGATTGCTGCCGGAAGCATGATATACTTGGCAAATACTTAAGCCAGGGCCAGTCTGACGGCCAGCATAACCAGTAAGACAAACAGCACCGTAAAAATTAAGGCCGCAACGATGAAAGGCAGGAGTTTTCCCTGGGTAAAATCCCTTTGTCGGTTTTTGGCACTTTGTACACCGAAACTGGCCTGAATGACGCTTAACATAACTCGCCAGAAAGGTATTTTTCCTGAGTCCTTGTCTTTCACTTCGGATACTTTGCTTTTTTCAGGCCCTTGATTCACAATGATTTACCCTTATATATAACAGTGTAAAACCACAATTTTTATGTGTCTTTTTCACCTCCATTTTAACACGACATCCGACACAACAGCAGATGATTGAGATAAGCAAATCAGGTCAGAAATATTTATCCGAATTACTCGCCAAGCAGGATTGCGAAGGGATAGGCATCAGGGTATTCGTGCTTGACGGCGGCACACCGAAAGCGGAAACCTGTATTGCGTTCTGTCGCCCCGGTGAAGAGCAGGAAGGTGATGAAGCATTTGAATATGAAGGCTTCAAAGCTTTTATCGAAGGCAAGAGCAAGGTGTATCTGGAAGATGCTGTCGTTGACTATTCGAAAGACAGCATGGGCGGCCAATTGACGATCAAGGCGCCTAATTCACGCATGCCTAAAATTACTGAAGACAGTTCGCTGCAAGATAAAATCAACTACATTCTTTACAACCAGGTAAATCCCGGCCTGCAAAGTCATGGTGGATTTATTACACTTGAGGAACTTACCAAAGAGAATGTTGCGGTACTGCGTTTTGGTGGTGGCTGCCAGGGCTGCGGCATGGTTGATGTCACCCTGAAAGAGGGTGTTGAAAAAACTCTGATGGAACAGCTGCCTGAAATTTCAGCTGTCAAGGATGTGACGGATCACAGCAACCAGGATAACGCATACTACCGGTAAGCGTGTGGGCGACTCTCCATCAATTGCAATTATCGGTGGCAGTGGTTTTTACCGTTTGCACGAAGCTGAGACCCAGGGTCAACAGGACTTCATAGAGCAGGATACCCCTTACAGCAATACGCCGGTCAACATAAGCATTGAATCAGTAAACGGGCAGACGGTTTTTTTTCTTGCCCGGCATGGTGAGCAGCATAGCCTTCCGCCTCACCGCGTTAATTATCGCGCCAACCTCTGGGCACTGAAGCAAGCCGGCGCACAAAAAATCATAGCCATCAATTCTGTCGGCGCTATCAATACCCAGCTAAAGCCCGGCCAGATTGCCATCCCCGATCAGCTGATTGATTATACTTGGGGAAGGGAGCACAGTTTTTTCGATGGTCTTGATTCGCTTAATGACCATATCGACTTCACCCATCCTTTTAGCGAATCACTGCGGCAGATTTTCATTCAGCAGGCAAAAGCTCTGGCCATTCCACTTGCTGAAAACGCTTGTGTGGCCTGCACCCAGGGACCACGCCTGGAAACTGCTGCGGAGATTCGCAAACTCGACAAGGATGGCTGTGATCTTGTCGGCATGACTTTGATGCCAGAGGCTGCTTTGGCGAGGGAACTGCAACTCGATTATGCCTCGATTGCCCTGATCGTCAATCTTGCTGCCGGCCTGAGTGAGACGCTGATCTCCATTGATGAAATCCGAAAGATTCTCTCAGTCGGCCTGGCCGATGTACGCAAACTGCTTAGTGCCAGCCTACCCGCACTAATCGAGTGAAAAATCTACCAGTGGAGGCAGTTCATAAGGTCGCACTTCCACCAGCATGCCGAAGGCCGGATGATCCAGGTAGTGCAACTGATTGCTGATGGTCTGGCGAGTCTGCAGCATCGGATAAACGCGCTCAATAACCAGCCCCGGATTATCCGTCTCGGTATGCTCTGATAATGGCGGCAAGGGAACATCCCAGTCCAGTTCGCTACTGATATTAAACACATTGCGCCATAGCAAAGCGTCGATATCGACACGGTTAATGTTGTAACTGATGGTCAGACTGCCCTCCAGTTCACTGTGTGCGCCGAATCTGTCACCGCCGATTATTTGAATGGCGCTGGCCTGCACCTTGTTTAAAACCGGTTGCCGCCACACGGCATGATAGAGCAGTCGATGATTGGGGCTCAATTCCAGATTGCGGTTATACCGGGTGAATTCATGCGCAGATTCATCCAGCGCGATAAAAGCGTCACGTAGCTTGTCAACTTTCCGAAAATTGTTATTGGCTGCACGGTAGACCGGTCCGATCAGCGGCTCTGAAGATTCTGCCATCTGCTCCGCAGCATTCACCGGGCTGCCGGATGATGATGACAGCGGGAAGTCCACCGAGTAAAACTGGCTTAAGGGAATTAACTCTAGAATGGGGGAGGGGTAACTCAGGCTGACATCATCCGGCAGAAAAAGCTCCGGATTGGCATCAGGCAAGCCTTGATTGGTAAAAATACTGACTTCAATTTCATACCAGCGGTTGCCATCATAACTGAATCCCTGCGCAAGACATTGCGTGTTGCCTAAGAGCAAGTAGAACAGGGCAATCAGCGTGGCTCTATACATAATTCTTCCGTGTTATTCAGGCTGCCTTCAACAGAAGCAGGGTATGCTTAACAAACTCCAGTCGTGCCTGACTGTCTGCCATATTATGATTGAATTTCAGCTCATTGGCGCCTGACATGGCATAAAGTTGGGCCTCTTGCTGAACGAGCGCAACGATAGCCTGCGGCTGCACGCCGGTTTCCTGCTTAAAGTGCATTTTACCGACTTTTGCATTGGCTTCAATTTTAGAAATGCCCAGTTCTTCTGCCTGTAATTTCAGCATCGTCACCTCGAAAAGATAATTCAGGGGCAGCGGTAGCAGACCAAAACGGTCAATCATCTCAACTTTCAATTCGCGTAACTGACTATCGTCCCGGGCATTGGCAATCCGCTTGTACATCAACAGGCGTATATGAACATCGGGAAGATAATCTTCAGGGATCAGCGCAGGAATACGCAGATTGATTTCAGTGCTTTCCTGCACAGGACGATCAAGGTTCAGTGTCTTACCCGCTTTCATCAGTTTAATGGTCTGTTCCAGCATTTCGCTGTAAAGACTGAAACCAATTGTCTGGATATGTCCACTTTGTTCATCGCCCAGCAATTCTCCGGCACCGCGTATTTCAAGGTCGTGACTGGCCAGGGTAAATCCTGCTCCCAGGGTATCGGCCGCCTGTATGGCCTCCACCCGCTTGAGAGCGTCCTTGCTCATGGAGCGAGGATGCGGCGTCAGCATATAGGCATATGCCTGGTGGTGTGAGCGTCCAACCCTGCCTCGTAATTGATGCAACTGGGCCAGACCAAACTTGTCAGATCGCTCGATAATGATGGTGTTGGCGTTGGGAATATCAATGCCGGTTTCAATGATGGTAGAGCAAACCAGCACATTGTAGTGCTTGTGATAGAACTCGGACATAACCCGTTCCAGTTCTCTTTCCCTTAACTGGCCATGTGCCACACCCACCCTGGCCTCAGGGACCAGAGTCCTGATTTCTTCTGCGGCTTTCTCAATCGTTTTAACTTCATTGTGCAAAAAGAACACCTGACCACCCCTGAGCAGCTCCCGCAAAACAGCCTCCTTGATCAGGGGGGTGCTGGACTGCCTGACGAAGGTCTTGATAGCAAGACGCCTGGGAGGAGGGCTGGCAATGATCGACAGATCACGCATGCCTGACATGGCCATGTTTAGTGTGCGGGGAATGGGCGTCGCTGTTAAGGTGAGAATATCCACATCCGCACGTAGTGATTTGAGTTTTTCTTTTTGTCTCACACCAAAGCGGTGCTCTTCATCAATAATCAGCAGGCCCAGTTGATGGTAGGATATGTCACCCTGTAACAACTGATGGGTGCCAATCACGATGTCAATTTTTCCGGCTTTGATATCTTGCAGATTACGCTCCTGATCGGCCTTGTTTACAAAACGTGACATCAGCGCGACCCGCACGGGCCAGTCGGCAAAACGATCCTTGAAGTTATCAAAATGCTGCTGGGCCAGCAGCGTGGTCGGCACCAGGATTACCACTTGAGTATTATTCTGCACAGCGATAAATGCTGCCCTCATGGCAACCTCGGTTTTGCCAAAGCCAACGTCACCACAAATTAATCTATCCATGGCTTTTGCCGCTGACATATCTGCAATCACAGCTTTGATGGCCTGTTCCTGATCTTCGGTTTCCTCAAAAGGAAAGGAATTGCAGAACAGCTGGTATTCCTCATCCGGGAAGCTGAACCGGAAGCCCTGTCTGGCTTCCCGGCGGGCATAAATATCCAGCAACTCGGCAGCCACATCAACCACTTTTTCGGCAGCCTTGCGCCGGGCCTTTAACCACTGGTCACTGCCCAGTTTGTGCAGGGGAGCGGTCTGCGCTTCGGCGCCACTGTAACGGTTTATCAGGTGCAGCGATGCCACGGGGACGTAAAGTTTGGCCTGATCGGCATATTCCAGCACCAGAAACTCGGTGTGCTGACCGTCGATATCAAAACTCTGTAAACCCTGATAACGGCCAACACCATGATCAATATGCACAACCGGATCGCCCTGCCTAAGTTCCGTCAGGCTTTTGACCACAATATCAGCATCGTCATGAAATTTTCCACGGCGCCGCCGCTGGCTGACATGGTGCACAAAGAGCTGACTCTCGGTGATGACAGCCATCGCTGGATCTCTAAGCCAGAAGCCTGATTCCAGCGGGGAAACACAGATAGCACACTCTGGTTGCTCCCGAAGAAATGATTGCCAGCTATCCATCGGCTCCGGATACACCTGGATACGCTTCAGTAAATCAAGCAGTGTTTCCCGACGACCCGCTGAATCAGCACAAAACAGTACCGGCCCCAGTTCTTTTTGATCGCCCAGAAAAGACTGCAAGGCGGCCAGGGGTTCTTCCTGTTTATGCTCCACAGACAGATCCGGAAAGTTCTGTGTGGCGACTTGGGCATGCTGCTGTTTGTTGGCTGGCGAGTACAACTGGATCTGCGGATAGTTTTTCAGATGGGCAAAGAAATCATTGGCCGGCATGAACAGCTGTTCGGGAGAAAGCAGGGGGCGTTGAGGATCAACCCCATGCTCACTAAAACGGCTGTTGATTTCCCGCCAGAACAATTCTGCTCCTTCATGAACATTGCCGTAGCTCAACAGCAGGGTATTCGCTGGCAGATACTCAAACAGGTGATCCAAGCCTTCAAAGAACAGCGGCAAATAATATTCAATCCCTGCAGTTGCGATGCCCTGTGACACATCCTCGTAAAGCGGGCACTGTCGCAGATCGATAGCGAAGGCTTCGCGAAAATGACGGCGGAATATCTCAACAGCAGCTTTATCGAAGGGATACTCCTTGCCCGGCAACAAGCTGATGGCATCAATTTTCTGCTGGGATATCTGTGTCTCCGCATCAAAACTGCGCAGACTCTCAATCTCATCATCAAAAAATTCGATTCGAAAAGGTGAATCAGCACCCATGGGGTATAAATCCAGAATGGAGCCGCGTAAAGCAAATTCTCCATGTTCATAGACGGCTTCCACCCGCTGATAGGCTGCATTTTGTAGTTGCTGGGTCAGTTCAGTGAGGTCCACACGCTGTCCCAGCGCAAATGAAAGTCTGCTCCCTTGTACATACTGCTTTGGTGCCAGGCGATGCAAAGCCGTATTGATGGCAACGATCAGTATGCCTCGTTCGAGTTGGGCCAGCTTTGCCAGTATCTTCAACCGCTGGGAAATGATGTCCTGGTGTGGTGAAAAGGTGTCATAGGGCAGGGTTTCCCAGTCTGGAAATTCTTCCAGAAACAAGGTGGCATCTGGCTCATCAGAGTGACAGAAAAAAGCCAGTTCGGCTCTGAGGCGCTGAGCCTGTTGTGAATTCTCGGTCAGTACCAGAACGGGACCGTTATGCTCATGGGCGCAATTGGCAATGCAGAGTGTGGCACTGGCGCCTTGCAGGCCGCCCCAGCTCTGTTTGCTCCCCGGACGCAACAGTTTCTCATCTAACGGAGGTGAAAATAGGTTCAGGTCCTGCACGATAACTCTGGCTGTTTAAAAAAAGGGCGCTATCATGTCACAAATTTGCTTATTTATCCTGTAGGTTGGACTTATTAAACACTTCCTAAGATAATACGCGCCGTCCAAATCAACCCTAACACGACAGATACAGGAAGGCATTGTGGTAAGACCAAGCGTAGACGATTATTTTGGTGACTGGAAAGCAAGGGAAGCCCTTGCCCAGCAAATGATCCCCATGATCGGGATGCTGGAACACAAAAAAGGCGTACAGACCTTTCTTTACGGTCGTGCCCTGAACAATCGCTCTACCACCTACCTGATGAAATCACATCGCCGCATTCGAGAAGTCGCCCGTAACGAGCTGTCTGAATTCGAAAGCCACCCTGTGCTTGAAGCCATTTGCAAACTCAAGCTCAGCCCTTCTCAAATCGACCTGGGCAAACTGACCGTCAAATACATGGAGCTGTGTGAAGCCAATGAGCACAAACCCGATATTGATGCCTTTGTCAGCAAGGAACTGTCCCATCTGGTCGGTGTCAATTACAAACCTATTGAAAAGCCCACCGACATCGTTCTTTATGGCTTTGGCCGTATCGGCCGCTTGCTGACCCGCCTTCTGCTGGAGCAGACCGGCAATGGTCAGGTCATGCGACTGCGTGCTGTAGTCGTAAGAAGAAGCGGAGAAGGCGACCTGCTCAAACGTGTCAATCTATTACGTAATGATTCCGTGCACGGACCTTTTGGTGGTACGGTGCGTGTTGATGAGGAAAACAGCCGCATCATTGCCAACGGCAACATCATCCACTTTATCTATTCCGATGGTCCCGATACCTTGGATTACACCGCATATGGCATCAGTGATGCTCTCGTCATCGACAATACCGGCAAATGGCGGGATGAAGCCGGGCTCTCCCTGCACCTGAAATCTAAGGGTGTCAGTAAGGTCATGTTGACGGCTCCGGGCAAAGGAGATCTGAAAAATATTGTCTCAGGGATCAATCATGACATGATCACCCCGGACGACAAGATCATTTCTGCCGCATCGTGTACAACCAATGCAATTGCCCCGGTGCTGAAGCTGATCAACGAGCGTTACGGAGTGGTGCATGGTCACGTTGAGACTGTCCATGCCTATACCAATGACCAGAACCTGATAGACAACTATCACAAAGCCGACCGTCGTGGCCGCAGTGCTGCGCTGAACATGGTGCTGACTGAAACGGGAGCAGCAACAGCGGTGGCCAAGGCCGTGCCTGAACTGCAGGGCAAACTCACCGGAAATGCGGTGCGCGTGCCCGTAGCCAATGTCTCCATGGCAATCATGAGTCTGACCCTGGAAAAAGAAGCCACGCGTGATGAGATCAATGAATTTTTGCGCAATATCGCCTTGCATTCCCCACTGCAAAACCAGATTGGTTACACGGAGTCTCCCGATGCCGTGTCCAGCGATTTCGTTGGCATGCGAGAAGCCGCCACCTTGGATGCCACGGCAACCAAGGTGCAGGGCAAGAACATGATCCTATATCTGTGGTATGACAACGAGTTCAGCTACAGCAGCCAGGTTGTGCGTATGGTCTCGAAAATGGCCGGTGTCAATTACCTGACCTACCCGGAAAACGAAGACCTGAACATATAAACCCAACCGAAAAAGGTCACTCCCAGGGAAACATGTCCAAGCAAAGCTACGAAATCATTGTCATCGGTAGCGGCCCGGCAGGGGAGTCGGCAGCAATGAACGCCGCCAAATCAAAGCATCGAGTGGCCATGATTTGCGAGCAGCCCCGTCTCGGCGGAAATTCGGCCTATCACGGCACCATTCCATCCAAGGCGCTGCGTAATTCCGTGCGTCAGTTGCTGGTACTCAACAGTAACCCCATGTTTCGTGACCTGGCCGATGTCAAAACAGCCGGTTTTGAACAAATTATCAAGCATGCCGAACACGCCGTTGACGAGCAGCTCAGCATGCACACCTCGAATTATGAGCGCAACAACATTCCCGTCATCTACGGAACGGCACATTTCATTGATAAAAACACCATTGAAGTCGTCAATGGCAAAAAGAAAAGCCAACTTCAGGCCGATTACTTCATCATCACCACCGGCTCCCGACCCTATCGCCCGGACTTTGTCGACTTTGCCCACCCCCGGGTTTTCGACAGCGACACCATCCTCAAACTGAATCACACGCCCGGTCGTGTCACCATCATCGGCGCAGGGGTTATTGGCTGCGAATACGCTTCCATTTTTGCCGGCCTGGGCATCAGTGTTGAGCTGATTAACCCTGCCAGCTCGCTACTTTCATTTCTCGACAGTGAAATTTCCGATGCCCTCAGTTATCACCTGGGCAATCTAGGTGTCCGTTGTCATCATCAGGAACATTTCGAAAAAATGGAATGCGCCGAAGACTCGGTGGTCACCTATCTGGCATCCGGTAAAAAAATCAAGAGCGACATCGTCTTGTGGGCCAATGGACGAACCGGTAATACAGACCGGCTCAATCTCGAAGCGGTCGGTCTTGAGGCCAACAGCAGGGGGCAGTTGGCTGTTAATGGGCATTACCAGACAGCTGTGGATAATATTTATGCAGCTGGTGATGTAATCGGCTGGCCCTCACTGGCCAGCGCAGCCTTTGACCAGGGCAGGGCAGCCTGCAATGCCATCGTCAATCCCGATGAGTTTTTCTTTATAAGAGACATCCCCAGTGGCATCTATACGATACCCGAGATCAGCACCATTGGCCTGAATGAAGAAGAACTGACGGAAAAGAAAATACCCTACGAAGTCGGCAAGGCCTATTTTCGCAATATTGCACGCGCACAGATTACCGGTGAAGAAGTTGGCATGCTAAAGATAATTTTTCATTTCAACACGCTCGAGATCCTCGGAATCCACTGCTTCGGAGCGCAGGCCTCGGAGATTGTTCATATTGGTCAGGCTATCATGAGCCAGAAAGGTGAGGCCAATAGCCTGAAATATTTTATGAATACCACATTCAACTACCCCACCATGGCAGAAGCCTATAAAGTTGCTGCCTATGATGGCTATAATAGAGTATTCTGATAATGGCCGGCGTGATGAAAAAAAATCTAATCAGCCGCCATTATTAATAGATTAGCAGCGGATGTTCGCATATAATGCTCGCCCGAAAATAGACCCAAATCCACAACTGTAAAACGAGTTTAGTAGTTTGAATATCGACCTCTTCCCACTGGTACTATATTCTGCAATCGTCATTGTACTAATCGTCGCCCTGACGGCAGTCTCACATCTGCTGGGACAAAAACGCAAAGACCATGCAACACATGAAGTCTACGAATCCGGTCAGCTTTCGGTCGGTTCGGCGCAATTCAAGGTTTCTGTTCCTTTTTATCTGACGGCCATTCTTTTCATTATCTTTGACCTGGAAGCCGTTTTTCTGATTGCCTGGGCCATATCAATACGTGAAACCGGCTGGCTTGGTTATATTGAAGTCTTCATTTTTATTGCCATCCTGATAGCCGGTCTTATTTATCTGTGGCGTTCAGGCGCGCTTGAATGGCGTACAGAACGTCAGCGTATGGACCTTCAGAACACACTGGGCAAGGGTGGCGTTGTTAACATCAAGCCTAAACACGATAAAGCCGAGAAGCACCAAGACGCTCATCACGGAGGCCATTAATGAGTTGGGAACTGGTCAAACCTGAAGATACTCATTCTCCCAGCCCCGGGATGAACCAGTTTGACGATCACATTCGCAAAAATGTGATCATGACCACGCTGGAAGACATGATCGCCTGGAGCCGTAAAAACTCCCTCTGGCCTTTCAACTTTGGTCTGTCCTGTTGTTACGTTGAAGCGGCAACAGCGATTTCCAGCCGTCACGATATTGCACGTTTCGGTGCCGAGGTATTCCGAGCCACGCCGCGTCAGGCCGACATGATCATTATTGCCGGTACCGTTTTTCGCAAAATGGCCCCGGTTGTACAGCGCCTTTATGAACAGATGATGGAGCCACGCTGGGTAATCTGCATGGGTTCCTGTGCCAATTCAGGCGGCATGTACGACATCTATTCTGTTGTGCAGGGTGTCGACAAGTTTCTACCGGTTGATGTTTATGTGTCCGGCTGCCCGCCACGTCCCGAAGCCCTCTTGCAAGGTCTGAACCTTTTACAGGATTCCGTCGGTAAAAAACGCCGCCCGGTTAGCTGGGTGATTAATGACCAGGGCATCTATGAGCGCGAGAAAAATGTCGTTCAACGTGAATTCCGCCTCAAAGACCGTATCGCTGCGACAGAACTGAGAAGCCCGGACGAAACCTAACCCTTAATTGGAAAGAGAAGAGAAGATTTTGAACACCTCCGCCGCAACTTTGCAGCAAAGTGAAACCGAACTTCCAGCGGTTATCGCCCAGCTATATCAGAAATTTGGAGAATCTTCTTTTGTTCGTCAGCATACGGCTGAAGGTATGCCGACGGTCTGGGTAGGGCGCGAGCAGATCCTGGATGTCCTGAAGTTCCTGCGCGACCAAGCCAAACCCCGTTTTGAGATGCTGCTGGATGTAACCGCGATTGATGAGCGTTTACGTATTCATCGTGACGGGCAACCTGACAGTGATTTCACAGTGGTTTATCAGCCGATTTCCTTTTCCGGCAATTGTGATGTCCGCGTCAAAGTCGCCCTCCATGAAGATGATCTGAATATTCCTACCGCCATTGGCCTGTGGCCTGCTGCCAACTGGCATGAGCGGGAATGTTGGGACATGTTCGGAATCGTATTTACCGGCCACCCAAACCTGAGCCGCATCTATACGCCTCCTACCTGGGTAGGACACCCTTTACGCAAGGACCACCCGGCTCGTGCGACAGAAATGGAGCCTTACTCTCATGACGACGAAATCGTCGATCATGAACAGGAGGCCATGAAGTTCAAGCCAGAAGAGTGGGGGCTGAAACGTAAATCAGACACCAGTGAGTTCATGTTCATGAACTTTGGTCCGAACCATCCAGCAGCGCATGGTGTTATTCGCTTTGCCCTGCAACTTGATGGTGAGTATGTCCTCGATGTGGTTCCTGATGTCGGCTATCACCATCGCGGTGCTGAGAAGATGGGCGAACGCCAGACCTGGCATACCTATATCCCCTATACCGACCGGATTGATTACCTCGGTGGTGTCATGAACAACCTGCCTTATGTCATGGCAGTCGAAAAAATGGCTGGAATCCAGGTGCCCGATCGTGTCAAGGTGATTCGTGTGATGCTGGCTGAATTTTTCCGTATTTGTAGTCACCTCCTCTTTTTTGGTACTTGGGCGGTGGATCTGGGACAACTGTCTCCCTTGTTCTATGCCTTCGTTGATCGTGAAAAAGCCTTCAACATTATTGAATCCATTACTGGTGGCCGCATGCACCCGAGCTGGTTCCGGATTGGCGGTGTAGCCCAGGATCTGCCCAAAGGCTGGGATGTCCGAATTCGCGAGTTCGTCGACATGTTTCCGAAGAAACTACGTGAATATGACAAAATGGTAATGGCCAACACCATGATCAAACAACGCACCATGGGGGTCGGCAAAATGAACACCCAGGATGCTTATGACTGGGGCATGACCGGTCCGGCGCTGCGTGCAACCGGCCTGGAGTGGGACTACCGTAAAAATCGTCCTTATTCCGGTTATGAAAATTTTGAATTTGAAGTCCCGATTGCCGTCAATGGCGATTGTTATGACCGTGCTGCGGTACGCGTGGAAGAAATGCGCCAGAGCTGTGAAATCATTCGCCAGTGTCTGGAGAATATGCCGGAAGGGCCTTATAAATCTGATCACCCTTTGACCACACCACCAATCAAGGAAAAGTCCAAGCAGGATATTGAAACCCTGATTGATCATTTCCTGAGTGTGAGCTGGGGGCCTGTCATGGATCCGACAGAGGTTTCCATGGCTATTGAAGCCACCAAGGGAATTAACTCTTATTACCTGATTAATGATGGCGGCAGCGGTTCCTATCGCACCCGTATTCGCACACCGTCCTTTATTCATATTCAGGCAATTCCGTTTTTGAGCCGTAATTTGATGCTGGCCGACTTTACCGCAGTAGTTGCCACAACGGATTTCGTCATGGCGGATGTTGATAAATAGTGATGTGGATAGCACAACAACGATGACTAACATTATTGCCAGCACCGCCCTGAAAGCCCGACAACTGACGGAAGCGGAAATTCATGAAATCGAGCATGAGAAAACGCATTACCCCTATGCGCAGGCAGTCGGTCTGGAAGCCCTGAAAATAGTACAGAAACATCAGGGATGGGTTAGCGATGAAAGCCTGCTGGCAGTTGCTGAATACCTGGATATACCGCCAGACGACCTGGAAGGAGTGGCAACCTTCTTTAATATGATTTTCCGACGCCCGGTCGGCAAACATGTCATTCTGCTGTGCGACTCCGTTGCCTGCTGGATTCTGGGTTGTGATGATTTAAAAGCACACATCAGCAAAACGCTGGGGATCGATTATGGTGAAACCACAGAAGATGGCTTATTCACCCTGATTCCGGTTCCCTGTCTTGGTGATTGCGACAAGGCGCCCAGCATGATGGTGGGCCGAGAATTGTACCGAAACCTGACAACTGAAAAAATTGATCAGATTATTGCTGATCACAAGAGCAAGGCATAAATAGTAATTCATGAGTGTAGCGAACCCCTTAACCAAAAATATTGAAATCGGCAGGGCGCCTTTTAACTTCAAGGAGTATCAGGCAGCTGGCGGATATCAGTCTCTGGCAAAAGCCATGACAATGGCGCCTCGTGATGTGATGGGGCAGGTCAAGGATTCCGGTCTGGGCGGACGCGGTGGTGCAGGATTCAATACCGGTCTCAAATGGAGCTTTATTCCTGAGCCCGATGGCGGACCACGCTACCTGGTGGTCAATGCTGATGAAATGGAGCCAGGAACCTTCAAAGACCGTCTCTTGATGGAAAATGACCCGCATCTGCTGATTGAGGGCATGATTACTGCTTCTTATGCACTGCAGGCAACCACTGCCTATATCTTTTTACGTGGCGAATACACCCTGGCAGAGGAAGTTCTGCTCAAAGCCATAGCCGAAGCCTATGAAGGCGGCATGCTGGGCAAGAATATCCAGAAATCTGAATTCAGCCTTGATATTTATCTGCATACCAGTGCCGGTCGCTATATCTGTGGCGAGGAAACGGCATTGATCAATGCGCTGGAAGGCAAGCGTGCCAATCCGCGCTTCAAGCCACCATTTCCGCAAGTCAGCGGTCTGTGGGGGCGTCCTACCCTGGTTAACAATGTGGAAACCATCTGCAATATCCCGGGGATTCTTACCTACGGTGTGGAATGGTTTAAAGGCCTGGGGCTTGGTGAGGAAAGCGGCACGCGCTTGAGCGGTGTCAGTGGTCGGGTAAAAAATCCTGGCTGCTGGGAATTACCGGTAGGCACAACATTTCGCACTGTTTTTGAGGATTACGCCAAGGGCATGCAGGATGGTTATGAACTCCGCGCTTTCATTCCTGGCGGGGGCTCCACTGACTTTCTAATGCCTGAACACATGGATTTACCGATGATTCCGGGTGACGTGGCAAAAGCCGGTTCCCGCCTTGGCACCTCCCTGATGACAGTGCTCGATGACAAAACCTGTCCTATTGGCATGGTACGCAACCTAATCAAGTTTTTTGCCCACGAATCCTGTGGCTGGTGTACACCCTGTCGTGATGGTTTGCCCTGGGTTGAGCATATCCTCAACAAAATGGAAGAGGGCAAGGGTGAAATGAAGGATATAGAGATTCTGCGGGAAATGAGCAGTTATATGGGACCCGGCAATACCTTTTGTGCCCTGGCACCCGGTGCCGCCGAGCCCCTGCAAAGTAGCCTGAAGTACTTCCTGGATGAATACGAGGAACACGTGAAGCACGGCTGCAAGTATAAATCACATTAAATTTACCAAATAAAATATTGATTTTATTGTATTTAGGTTAAAAGATGGCATCCATCAAGATAGACGGCAAAGACATCGAAGTCGACGAACAGAACAATCTCTTGCAGGAGTGCCTGTCACATGCAATGGATTTGCCGTATTTCTGTTGGCACCCGAGCATGGGCTCAGTCGGCTCCTGTCGTCAGTGTGCCGTGATTGAATATGCCAATGACGAAGATCAACGCGGCAGACTGGTCATGGCCTGTATGACCTCACCACGGGATGGTGCCCGTTATTCCATTGAAGCTGCCGCCAAGTTCAGGTCACAGGCCATTGAAAGCATCATGATTAACCACCCACATGACTGCCCGGTCTGTGAAGAGGGTGGAGAGTGTCATTTACAGGATATGACTGTCATGTCCGGTCATACCTACCGACGTTATGACGGCAAAAAGAAAACCCATAACAACCAGTACCTGGGCCCTTTTATTAATCATGAAATGAACCGCTGCATCACCTGTTACCGCTGTGTGCGCTACTACAAGGATTATGCCGGCGGCACGGATTTCGGACCACAGGCTTCACACGACAACACGTATTTTGGACGCTGGCAGGAAGGCCCCCTGGAAAGTGAATTTTCAGGCAACCTGGTGGAAGTCTGTCCGACCGGCGTCTTTACCGACAAGCCTTTCAGCAAGCATTATGCCCGCAAATGGGATCTGCAATCTTCACCCTCCGTCTGCACGGGGTGCGGTGTTGGCTGTAATACCAACCCAGGAGAGCGTTACGGCACCTTGCGTCGGATCGTCAATCGTTTCAACGATGAGGTGAACGGTTATTTCCTCTGTGACAAGGGCCGTTTTGGCGCTGAATTTGTTAACAGCGAGCAGCGCATTCCGCTGAGCATGACACGTGACTCCCATACAGCGAATCCTCATCAAATTGACCCCGATGCAGCCAAAGCAGCGCTTCAGGAGGCGGCCAAGGGTGCTATCGGCATTGGCTCACCGCGTGCTTCCATGGAAGCTAACTTTGCGCTGCGCCAACTGGTCGGAGAGGATAATTTTTATGCCGGCATTCCTGAACAGGAACTGCAGATGCTAAACAGCATTCTGGATATCTACCAGAATAAACCCATCAATGTTGCCAGTGTAAAAGACATAGAAAAATCAGATGCCGTGTTGATCCTAGGTGAGGATATTACTAATACAGCAGCCAGGCTCGCGCTGGGCGTTCGCCAGTCAGTGAAAAACCTTGGCCGTCAGATGGGTGCCGACCTGAATTTTCCCATCTGGCATGATGCCGCCATTCGCACACTGGCCATGGATCGCAAGAGCCCGCTGTACATACTCAGTCCGCATGCCACCCGTCTGGATGATGTTGCCCGCACTGTGCATATCAGTTCAGCGCAACAGAGCACCAACATCGCATTGGCAATTGCTCATGCCATAGACAAGTCGGCACCGGCTGCCAAAGACCTGAGCAAAGAAGAACAGGCGCTGGCCAAAGAAATAGCCGACACCCTGAAAGACGCCAAACAACCCTTGATTATCAGCGGCACGTCCAGCCTGCACCAGGGATTGATTGAAGCCGCAGCCAATGTCGCCACTGCCCTTAACGAAGGGGACAAGCGAGCCAACCTGGCACTTGTCGTTCCTGAGAATAATAGCCTGGGCCTGGCATTGCTCATGCAGGGCAATGACAAATCGCTCGACCAGGCATTGAACGCTTCCGCCAAAAAAGCCATTGTGCTGGAAAATGATTTATACCGTCGTGCAGCCTCCGCAGATATTGACGGTTTTATCGATAATCTCGAGCACCTGAGCGTGCTTGATTACCTGAAAAACAGAACCGGTGAGCAGGCCAATCTCGTCCTGGCGGCAGCAAGTTTCGCTGAATCATCCGGGACTTTTGTTAATTATGAAGGCCGCGCCCAGCATTACTATTCAACCTACAAGCCAGCTGACACTATCCGTGCTAGCAGTTTCTGGCTATCCGATTTGAGCCTGAACCAATTGACTGCAGCCTGTGCGACCAGCATTCCCAACTGCAGCGAGATGCTGAAACTGACACCGGGCGAAGACTACAACTTTGCCGGGCTCAAGGCGCCTCGTCAACAGCACCGTTACAGCGGCCGAACTGCCATGCGCGCCAATATCAGCGTGCATGAACCCCGCCAGGAGCAGGATGAAAACGGCGTCATGGTCTATTCGATGGAAGGGGTGCCGGCCATCAATGATTCCACTGTCTTTAATTCACCCTGGGCACCGGGCTGGAACTCAAACCAGAGCGTTTTCAAATTCCAGGAATATGCCGGTGGACCGCTGAAGCAGGGCAACCACGGTCATCGATTACTGAGCAACGCGGCCAGTGAAAAGTCCTGGTACAAGCCAGCAGCAGTTTCCGTCAGTGGCGAGGGCTTCAGGACTTTTCCGCTTTACCATCTGTTTGGTTCAGAAGAATTGTCGGCCTTCACTCCGGCCATCCAGGAAAAAGCCACCTCGGCTTACATTGCCTTGAATCCTGCCGATGCTGAAAAACTGGGACTGCAGGGAAGCGATGGGGTACAGGTGGAGCATAATGGCGCCTTGCCTTTCATCCTGCGGGATTCACTGGAACCCGGCAGTGTCGGCGTTTCGGTAGGTCTGACAGGTCTTAATTTCAGAGACTTGCCTGCAGTGATCAGTCTCAACAAGGCCGAAGGCTGGCAAAGTCCAAAAAGCTGGAAAGCTGCCAATATCATCGTCAGTGATCGCAGCATCGTCCAACACGCCGGGGGGACAGACTAATGCCTAGCCTGTTCAGCTTTGAAGTCGGATCCTTACTAAATATTGTTGCGATTCTGGTCGTTGGACTGGGGGTTTCAGTGATGATGATCTGGGTTGAGCGCCGTTTCCTCGGCTTCTGGTCGGACCGTCTTGGTCCGAACCGTGTCGGTCCCTTCGGTATATTCCAGGTTATTGCCGATGCTCTGAAAATGCTGACCAAGGAAGACTGGATACCACCATTTTCTGACAAATTCACCTTTGTACTGGCGCCAATGATCATCCCGATTGTGATGCTGCTGAGTATTGCAGTGATTCCGTTTGCACCCGGGGTTGGCGTCATTGACCTGAATATCGGTTTGCTGTGGATATTCGCCATGGCTGGGCTCGCCTCTTATTCAACCATGCTCGGCGGTCTGGCTTCTAACAACAAATTTTCATTACTGGGTGCCTTGCGAGGTGCCGGACAGATGATTTCCTATGAAGTCTTCATGGGGATATCCATTCTCGGTGTCGTCATCCTGGCGGACAGCTTCACCTTGCGCGACATCGTGGAAGCGCAGCGAGATGGCTGGTTTGTAGTGCCCCAGTTCTTTGGCTTTCTGGTCTTCACGGTTGCCGGCATTGCCGAATCACATCGCTGGCCCTTCGACCTGCCAGAAGGGGAATCGGAAATTATTTCAGGATATAACACCGAGTATTCCGGCATGAAGTTCGGGCTCTTCATGATCGGCGAATATATTGGCATGGTAGTCATGTCGGCACTGATGCCGGTACTGTTTTTCGGCGGCTGGCATGCGCCGTTTGGTCTGGAGATCGGCACACCGCTGATTTCCGGTCTGTTCTGGATGAGCCTGAAGACAGGCTTCTTCCTGCTGTTCTTCGTTCTGGTGCGAGCCGCACTGGTACGACCGCGCTATGACCAATTTATGAGTTACGGTTGGCTGGTCATGCTGCCATTATCATTAATCAATTTGCTAGTAACCGGTGCAGTCGTACTGTACCAGGCCGGATAAAGCTGGAGAGGAATCGACATGTTTAGCGCCATCGGCAAGCAGATCAACGTTATCTGGTCACAGATTGTCACCCTGTGGCTGGTCTTTCTGCACCTGTTCAACAAAGCCGATACAGTCGAATATCCGGATGTTAAGCCCTATATGTTTCCTCGTTGGCGTGGACGTATCATCCTGACCCGTGACCCCGACGGCGAAGAGCGCTGTGTCGCCTGTAATCTTTGTGCTGTTGCCTGTCCGGTTGACTGTATCGCCCTGCAAAAAACAGAAGACGAAAACGGCCGCTGGTATCCAGAGTTCTTTCGTATCAACTTTTCCCGTTGCATCATGTGCGGGTTTTGCGAAGAAGCCTGCCCGACACATGCCATACAGTTAACGCCGGATTTTGAAATGGCGGAGTACGTCCGCCAGGACATGGTCTGGGAAAAGGAGCATATGCTGATCTCCGGCACTGGAAAATACCACGATTACAACTTTTATCGGGTTGCCGGCAAAGCCATTGGCGGCAAAGGCAAGGGTGAAGCACAGAATGAGTTGCCGCCTGTTGACAGAAGGAGTCTGCTGCCATGAATTTTCTGTTCTACGGCTCGGCTGTTATTGCCGTTATTACAACACTGGTCGCCATTACCCGTATCAATGTCGTACATGCCTTGCTGTACTTTATCGTATCGCTGCTCTCCGCCGCAGTAATTTTCTATTCATTGGGTGCACCCTTTGCAGCAGCCCTGGAAGTGATTGTCTACGCTGGCGCGATCATGGTCATGTTCCTTTTCGTCATGATGATGCTTAACCTGGGGCAGGCTACCATTGAGCAGGAAAAATCCTGGCTCTCTCCAAACATGTGGATAGGTCCCGGTATCCTGGCGGCTATCCTGCTGGCTGAAATGCTCTATGCACTCAATCTCACCGATGCCGAGATGGCACACACGATGATTGATGCTAAGGCGGTCGGTATTGAGCTGTTTGGTCCGTATGTGCTGGCCGTTGAACTGGCATCCATGTTGTTGCTGGCTGGACTGGTGGGAGCCTTCCACCTGGCGAGGAAATAAACATGGAAATCACCTTACAGACAATTCCGATGCAGCATGGCCTGATTCTGGCCAGTATCCTGTTTCTGCTAGGGCTGGTCGGTGTTCTTACCCGGCGAAATATCGTGTTCGTGCTGATGTCACTGGAGATCATGCTCAACGCTGCAGGCCTGGCCTTCATCGTTGGCGCCTCTCGCTGGGGTGAAGCGGACGGGCAGATTATGTTTTTAATAATACTGAGTCTGGCAGCTGCCGAAGTTGCCATTGGTCTTGGTCTGGTGTTACAGCTTTTCCACAAGCATAAAACACTTGATCTCGACACACTGAATAAAATGAAAGGTTAAGGAGCTGGGAAGGCAAAGGCATGATTGATTTACTCTGGTTAGTCCCGACCATTCCTGTCATCGGGTTTCTGATTCTAACCCTGACACAGGGAAAACTGCCCGAAGTTCCTGCCGGTATCGTAGGGGCAGGCTCCATCGGCCTGTCCTTTCTTGTTGCCTTGCTGGTTGGCCTGGATTTCATGTCGCTGGCAGAAGCAGGGGCCACTTCCTATTCACAGACCCTGTGGACATGGATGGAAGTCGGCTCCTTTGAGGCCGGCTTTACCCTATATCTGGACGGGGTCTCACTGGTGATGATGTTTATCATTACCGGCATCGGTTTCCTGATCCATGTCTATGCCACCGGCTATATGCATGATGATCCGAGTTTTGCCCGATTCTTCTCCTACATGAATCTGTTTGTCGCTGCCATGCTCATCCTGGTGCTTGGCGATAACTTGCTGCTCCTGTTTATGGGCTGGGAAGGGGTAGGCCTGTGTTCCTATCTCTTGATTGGCTTCTGGTATACCGACCCTTATAACGGTTACTGTGCCCGTAAGGCCTTTGTGGTTACCCGTGTTGGCGACGCCTCCATGGCCTTGGGACTATTTCTGCTCTTTGCCAATCTCGGCACCCTGAATATTCAGGAAGCGATGGTGCTGGCCGAAGAGGAGTGGCTAATCGGTGGCGGCATGGCAACAGCCGTTACGCTGCTATTGTTGGGTGGTGCGGTTGGTAAATCTGCCCAGCTGCCACTGCAGACCTGGTTGCCTGATGCCATGGCGGGTCCGACGCCCATATCAGCCCTGATTCATGCCGCCACCATGGTAACGGCCGGCGTTTACTTAATCGCCCGTACCCATGTCCTGTATGAACTGGCTCCGGATATTCAGTTTCTGGTCGGCGCAGTAGGGGCCATTACCCTCTTAATGGCGGGTTTCACTGCCCTGACGCAAAGCGATATCAAGAAAGTACTGGCCTTTTCCACTGTTTCACAGATTGGCTACATGTTCCTGGCACTGGGGGTCGGCGCCTGGAGTTCAGCGATCTTCCATCTGATGACGCACGCCTTCTTTAAAGCTCTCTTATTCCTGACAGCCGGCTCAATCATTCTGGCCATGCATCATGAACAGGACATCTTCAAAATGGGTGGCCTGCGCAAGGATTTACCCTGGTCACATGCGCTGTTCCTTATTGGCACACTGGGTCTGGTTGCTTTCCCGGGTTTTTCGGGCTTCTGGAGCAAGGAAGAAATTCTGGCCAGCGCGATGGAGCATCATGAAGGCGGCTTTATCCTGTTCCTGGCTGGTATGGCAGGCGCAGTGATGACCTATCTCTACAGTTTCCGCCTATATTTCCTCGTTTTCTATGGCAAGAAAACCCACGATGGCCACGAAGTCATGGGGCTGCATCTACAGGGTCCACTGGTTGTACTGGCTATACTTTCCGTACTCGGCGGCTTCATCCATATTCCGGTGGAAGCGGTATTTCCACATGCCGAAGAACATCACCCCTCAGTGTTGGCTCAGGCCTCGATGATTCTGGTGCCGATGCTCGGCTTTGTCCTTGCCTGGTGGATATGGATAAAAGGCGGACTGGATACCCAGAAATTGGCAGGATCCGGTTTTGGTGCCAAACTTCATCGATTCTTCTTTACCCAGTGGGGCATGGACTGGCTGTATGACCGGCTGTTCGTTTTCCCCTATGTCGGTCTGGCAAAACTGAACAAGAATGATTTTATCGACAGCATCTATAACGGGACTGCAGCACTGACGCGCTATTGTCACAGTCTGGTCATTCAGACCCAGACCGGCCAACTACGCTGGTATGCGCTGAGTATGGCTTGCGGAGTACTCCTGATTGTCTCAATAGGAGTGTTCGCATGATACTGGTCTGGTTAATGCTTATCCTGTTTATCGGCGGCATCGGCGCCTGGCTGACTGAATCACGCAGCCCTGAATTACCGCGTGTCATCGCCTTGTTCGCCATTGGCCTGGATCTGGCGCTGGTTGTCATGATGCTGCTTATCCCTGAGGCCATTGGTCTGACGCCTGTCGTTAATGAGCAGGGCAGCTGGCTGGTACTGCTGCAAGCAGACTGGATTCCTCGATTCGGCATCAGTTTCATCTTTGGCGCTGATGGCCTTTCCATGCTCCTTATTTTTCTGACGGTTTTCCTGGGTATGGTTTCCCTGGGTGCTGCATGGCATGAGATCAAGGAACGTTCAGGCTTTTTCTATTTTAACCTGCTGTGGACATTGGCCGGTGTTATCGGGGTGTTTACTGCCCTTGATCTGTTCCTGTTTTTCTTCTTCTGGGAAGTCATGCTGATCCCGATGTATTTCATCATCGCTATCTGGGGGCATGAAAACAAAGAATACGCAGCCATGAAATTCTTCATTTTTACCCAGGTCACCGGTCTGTTGATGCTGCTGTCTATCCTGATGCTGGTGTTCCTGAACTATCAGGCCACTGAAGTCTTTACCTTCAGCTACTTCGACCTGCTTGGTGCAGATCTGCCGGAAGAATTTGTCATGTTACTGATGCTGGGCTTTTTCATCGCCTTTGCTACCAAGCTGCCGGCTGTTCCGTTACACAACTGGCTACCTGATGCACACTCGCAGGCCCCTACAGCCGGCTCTGTCATTTTGGCCGGGATCCTGCTGAAAACAGGTGCCTACGGCCTGATCCGTTTTGCTGTCCCGCTGTTTCCGGAGGCTTCCCAGAGTTTCGCCCCGATTGCAATGAGCCTGGGTGTGATCAGCATTTTATATACCGCCAAGGTTGCCTTTGCACAGAACGACCTGAAACGCCTCATTGCCTATACCTCTGTCAGCCACATGGGTTTCGTACTGGTAGGCGTCTATTCTTGGAATGCCCAAGCAGTGCAGGGTGCCGTGATGACCATGCTGGCCCACGGCTTCAGTGCTGCGGCATTGTTTATGCTGGCTGGTGGCCTGCAGCATCGCATTCATACCCGCGACCTGGATAAGATGGGTGGATTCTGGGGTGTCGCGCCCAAACTGTCTTTCATGGCGCTGTTCTTTACCGTTGCCGCAGTTGGCATGCCGGGGCTCGGCAACTTTGTCGGTGAGTTCCTGGTACTGCTGGGCAGCTTTCAGGTCAGTGTGATCCATACAGCATTTGCCGCACTTGGTTTGATTGTCGCTGCCGTTTACTCGCTGATTGTGATTCAGAAAGCATTCCATGGCGAAAACAAGAACAATTATGAAATAGCCGATTTAAGCTTTATCGAAATGGCCTGTTTCGTATTAATGATGATCGGCTTGTTATGGATGGGACTGTATCCTCAAAGCATGCTGGATTTGGCAGAACCAACCTTACGCAGTTTGCAGGTTGTATTCCCCTGATTAACAAAAGGCAGAACAGACAAGTTACATGAGCGCTGACATACTTATAGATTTACTACAAATTATCATGCTGACGCTGACAACCGTCATCGTTATGCTGGCTGCCGGTTTCAAGCGTAACCATGGACTGGTAAATGCCCTGTGCACCAGCGGCCTGGCTGCATCCCTGCTGATCTTCTACTTCATCGAGCCGGTGTTACCTTTACAGGCTACACCACTGATATATTTTGATCAGTACAGCCTGTTTTTCTCTGCGCTACTGATTTTTGGCGGGCTGGTGATCAGTGTGCTTGCCTATCCGTATTTCGAAAAACACCATCAGTTGAATGAAGAGTTCTATATATTATTGCTGACCGCCATTCTGGGTGCGGTTGTACTGGTGTGCAGCTCACATTTTGTCAGTCTGTTTATCGGTATGGAAATGCTCGGTGTCAGCCTTTATGCCATGATTGCCTATTCGGTCCACAGCAACAAAAGTGCCAAATTCCCACTGGAAGCCGCTCTGAAGTATCTGATCATGTCAGGCCTTGCATCCGGACTTATCCTGTTCGGTATGGCACTGGTTTATGCCCTGACTGGTACCATGTTCTTCAGTGAAATTGCCCCCAGCATCCAGTCCCTTGATCTGGCTGGAAGCCCCTTGCTGCTAACTGGCTATATCCTGATTCTCGGCGGCATAGCCTTCAAGCTCTCTCTGGTCCCATTCCATATCTGGACCCCAGACGTCTATGAAGGTGCACCGATACCGGTAACGGCTTTGCTGGCCACGGTATCCAAGGCCTCCATGGTGGCCATAACCTTGCGTTTGCTGTTGCATTCCGACGCTTTCCAGTTTGATGCCCTGATCCTGATTCTTACAGTTATGGCTGCCGCATCCATGTTGCTCGGCAACCTGTTGGCCCTTTTGCAGCAGAATGTCAAACGCCTGCTGGCTTATTCATCCATTGCACATCTGGGCTATTTGCTGATCGTGGTGATTGCCGCAGCCAGCATTCCAAATCTGCTAAGTGTGGAAAGCCTGAGTTTCTATATTGCTGCCTATTTCATCATGTCCCTGGCAGGTTTTGCCGTCATTAGCGCCTTATCCAATGCCAGGGAAGAGCACGATATGGTCTCAGATTTTCAGGGGCTGTTCTGGCGTAATCCCTGGCTGGCTGCTGTCATGATCACTGTGTTACTGTCGCTGGCTGGCATCCCCTTGACTGCCGGCTTTATTGGCAAATTCTATGTTTTCACCAACGGCCTGGAAGGCTCTCTTTGGTTCCTTCTGACCATGCTGATCATTGGTAGTGCTATCGGGCTTTACTACTATCTGCGCCTGATTTACATCATGCTGCAAAAGGTCGAAACAGATCCCAAAAAGGATCCCGCTCTGGCAGGCATTCCTTTCGGTACACACGCTGTGCTGGCCAGTATGACCTTCCTGACAATCTACCTGGGTGTTTATCCGATGCCCATGATCGATATTCTGCAGAATCTCGCCAACGCATTTTAGAAAGCCCCGGTTTCGCTAAACCGGGGTATTTTTCTCTATTTTTCCGATATTTAGCTTGCAAAGCTAAAGGCAGGGTGATTAAAATTACGCTGTCGCTCATACAGAGACACAACAAGACAAATAAAAACAACAAGTTGTAGTCGAAATTTCACGGCTATTTTAAGTAACGCTCAAGCAATCAGGGATCTCTGGCCATGACTGTATACTGCTATACACGTACCTCTACCGTTGAAGCGCAGGAAGAACAGGGCCTCGAAGCTTTGCTGGAAAAAGAAGATCTGCGTCTGCAGACTTTTGCTCTTGCCCACGGCATGCATATCAAGCGTTCCTATACTGACCACAAACTCAAATGGGCAAATAATTTTAAAAAACGTCCCCAGGCCAGGCTGCTACTGGAACAGCTGGAAGCTGGCGATATCATTCTGAGCTGTTCTATTGAGCGCATTTTCAGCTCCTGCGACGATATGCAGGCCGGGTTGAAACTGATCCGGGATAAACAGGCTCGTCTGTTTATACTGGAAATGGGGGGTGAAATTACTGCCAAGGATTTCGCGCCTTCTTTCCGTCGCATGCTGGATATTTTTCACAGCTTGGAGAAACGTCGCTCCACTGAACGCATTAAAACCGTCAAACAGAATGAACGCAGCAAGGGCCGTTTTCTTGGGGGGAGCAGACCCTTTGGCTACATGATTCATTCCAATGGCAGCCTGATTGAGAACCCGATGGAACAAAAAGTCCTGAAAAGAATCATCAAGATGAAAAAGCAGGGCAAATCACTGCGCGCCATTTCTGCAGAGGTCAGCACCCCGCTGGTGCCGGTATCCTTTAAGACCGTACAACGACTACTCAAGCGCCACGAAGCTGAGTTGCAGGAAAATACCCTCTAGGTTGGCAAACGTTCGGCATTGTTTCTGCTGCGCTTGAGATAGCGCAGTATCCTTACCTCGTCATTTTTTGACAGTATACGGTTCTTCCCGGAAAAGTATTCCAGCAGGGCATCCAGTAAATACAGCTCAGCTTCGGATTCCGGCAGCTGATGTCTTTCCATGCAGATGCCATGCAGATACAACCTGAAACACAAATAAGCCCGGTTTGCATTTGACAGCGCCTCACTGTTTTTATCGTTGCTCAGAGCCGAGTCAATCAGTACAGCAAAGGGCCTGTAAACACTATGCAGCCCCTCTGTGCCTGCGAAAGGAGCAGGATTTTCGCCGGCATAGTAAATCCTGCCGATATAATGCTCCGTACTGATGCCTAATGAATGAGCTGCTTCCACAACCGTTTTAAAAACGAAGCGCCTGAACTCTATATGTAGACGCTGCGGAAACTGTATTAGCTCGCTCATTGTGCTTATGCTCAAAAGAAGTCTTTACTCAGTATAGTCAGGCTTTGCTTTTTCGCCTGGAACTCCTGGCTTCCTTGACCTGACCAGAGCATCACTGCACAATTGCTCACTGCTCTGACTGCAGCTTTGTCGCAACTATGCTCAAGATAACGCCATTCTTCATTGGCCTTCGCTACATACTTTCCAAGAAGGATAAACGCATCATTTCATTTACATCCCTGATTTCAATGGGCGGTTTGACACTGGGCGTCCTGGCCCTGATCCTTGTGCTGTCAGTCTTCAACGGCGCACAGGGTGAACAACGCGAACGTACCCTGATCACAGTTCCTCATGCAGACATTTCAACCCGTGGTAGCTTTGCACAATGGCAAGAAGCCAGCCAACTGCTGACTGCCCAGCCAGGTGTAAACAGTGTTTCCCCCTACATACGCCTGGAGGCGATGCTCAGCAAGAATGGCGTGCACCAGATAAGTGAAGTCAAAGGCATAGACCCCTTACTCGAGCAAAACACTTCTACTATCGAGTCCAGCATGATTCAGGGTTCCCTGCAGGATCTGCGCAGCGGAGAAGGGGGAATCATTCTTGCACGCCGCCTGGCGGCAGAACTGCGTTTACTGCCCGGTGATAGCGTCAATCTCATCGTCCCTGGACTGCAGGATGCCGAGCGCCAATTACAGCTGAACATGCACAGCTTTCGGGTCGTTGGAATCTTTGATGTGCAATTTTCCATCGGCTCTGAGCTGGCATATATCCACCTTCAGGACAGCGCTGAATTGCTGGGTCTTGAGGATGTCGCCGAAAGCCTGCATTTACGACTACGGCTCGACGATATTTATAAGGCTGCCGAACAGCTTAGTCAGGGTTTGGACTTGCTGAATCGTGAACTACCTGGCCCCGTATATCTCGGCGAGGATTGGAGCCAGACTGAGGCCAGCCTATTTAATGCGCTGCGCATGGAAAAGATCATGACCTGGTTCATGCTGATGATGATCGTGGCAATCGGGGCTTTCAATATCATTTCAACACTAGTCATGCTGGTATCTGAAAAAAAAGCGGATATCGCCATTTTACGGACCATGGGTGCCAGTGAAAATACCATCATGGGCATATTCATGATCCAGGGCTTGCTGGTGGGTATCAGCGGCACGGTGCTTGGCGCACTTATCGGCCTTTTGCTAGCTGCCAATTTCAGCTTGCTAGCAGCTTTTATAGAAGCCTTATTCATTCCCGAGGGCATGTTCATGCTGAGTATCATTACTACCGACATACAGGTCATGGATGTGACCATTACCTGCCTGTGCGCCTTGCTGATATCCCTGCTGGCCACCCTGTACCCGGCATGGAAAGCCTCACGTATTCATCCAGCTGAAGTGCTTCGCTATGAGTAAGACAATCCTTCAATGTCAGTCCCTTGGAAAATCCTTCAAGCAGGGTGGCGCTACCCTGAATGTCCTGGAAAACCTTGATTTCACCCTGCAGTCAGGACAAAGCATTGCCATCATCGGCACTTCCGGTTCAGGAAAAACCACCTTGCTGAATTTGCTCGGCGGACTGGACAGCCCCAGCTCAGGCAGGGTACTGATTCAGGGACAGGACACACAGGCTCTCTCACGCCAGCAGCAGGACCGCCTGCGTAACCTGACGCTGGGTTTCGTTTACCAGTTCCATCATCTACTGGGCGAATTTAGCGCCCAGGAAAATGTTGCCATGCCCCTTATCATCGCCGGCAAGCCTTTCGAACAATGTCTGCAGCAGGCCAGGGATGTGCTTGATAAAGTTGGCCTGTCTGAGCGACTGAACCATAAGCCGGCCCAACTGTCTGGCGGAGAACGGCAACGCGTTGCCATTGCCCGGGCACTGGTACATCAACCAGCCTGCGTGTTGATGGATGAACCAACCGGCAACCTGGACCGAAACACGGCCAGACAGGTACAAAGCCTCATGTTGGATTTAAAAGAGCACGTGACCACCAGTTTCGTTATTGTCACTCACGACCAGGAACTGGCGAAGCTGATGGACAAGACTTTGGTGCTGGAAGACGGCCAGCTGCATTCCTTCGGTGAGGCTCCATGACAGGCACGGCCCTGTATATTGGCAGACGCTATGCCTCATTGGGATCCAGCAACCTGCTGGTCAGCTTCATATCCCGCCTTTCAGTCATGGGCCTGTGCCTGAGCGTAGCGATTCTGCTAACAGTATTCTCTGTCATGAACGGTTTTGATCGCGAGCTGCGCGAACGCATCCTGGCCCTGGTACCGCATGTCACCATTACTAGCGCTCGTAACGAGCCTTTAATGAATGCACAAGAATGGCAGGCAAATCAGCGCCTGATTGAAAATGATCCGCAGGTGCAGGGCACAGCCCCTTTGCTACAAGTACAGGGTATGCTGCTGGCCAATAGGCAATCTCGCGGGGTTCTGCTGAACGGTATCGAGCCCGAGGCCGAACAACGCGTTTCCATACTTGCTGATTTTATTGAACAGGGCTCCATGGATGGATTACGTGAAGGCTCTTTCAACATTCTGATCGGAGCTGGTGTTGCTGAGGATTTACAGCTCAAGGTTGGCGATGAGCTTACCCTGGTTTCAAGCTATCTTAACATTACGCCACTGGGAGAATTCCCTCGACAGCGTAGCTTTACCGTCGCTGGTATTTTTAATGTCGGTTCCCAGATCGATAGCAATCTCGCGCTGGTACACATGGCAGATGCACAGTTGCTGTATCGCCTTGGCGATCGCATTCACGGTTTGCGCATACAGTTGCAGGATCTATTCGACAGTGCTGAATTCATTCGCTCTGCGCAAGATCGTATCGCCGGCGACTTCACTTACAGCAACTGGACCCGTGAATATGGCAATATTTATGACAATATCCAGCTTTCCAAATCCATGGTAGGGCTACTCCTGTTTTTGCTGATCGCGGTTGCTGCTTTCAACATCGTGGTAAGTCTCTTCATGATTGTCAAAGACAAGGAAGGCGACATTGCCATTTTACGCACCATGGGAGCCTCGCTGGCCACCATCCGGCATATTTTCCTTGTCCAGGGACTGATGATCAGCCTGATCGGCACTCTCAGCGGCCTGCTGCTGGGTATATTCGCCTCACTGTATGTCTCGGACTTCGTCAGCTGGTTGGAGGAGGTCTTGAATGTCCAGTTTCTCAGCGCCGACATCTACCCGATAAACTACTTGCCTTCACAGCTCATGCTGCAGGACATGCTGGGTGTTGCCCTTGTAAGTATTGTGCTCAGCCTGCTGGCAACTTTGTATCCTGCCTGGTCGGCAGCCCAGGTCGATCCGGCACAGACCCTGCGCTACGAATAAATAGCGAATGCTGCATAAGTCGCTACACTGAACTCAAGACATTCAGAGGATAGTCATGCGTTCATGGATGATCGCGTGCAGTCTCGGGATACTGCTGGGCAGCTTGATCCCCACCTTACCAGACACCTTTTTCATGCCCGTATTGCTAATCCCGGAGCTGCTTTCGCTGCGTTTTGCACAGGTTCGCCTGCTGGGGGCCTATTGCCTGGGTATTTTCTGGCTCTTGCACTGGGCAGATGCTGCCAGGCTTTCCTTGCTGCCCGCTGAACTTGAACGCGAGGATTTCTGGGTCAGGGGGGATGTATTGAGCTTGCCGGAGCAAGATAGCTTCACTAGCGCATTTGAATTCAGGGTCGACAGCACATGCTTGGAAGAAAATCCGCAGGATTGTCTGTTTGAGGAGTCTCTGCTGGCAGGGCAATTGATACGACTGAGCCTGTATCAGGAGCTGTCGGTGGAGGCAGGGCAGCACTGGCAATTTAAAGTCCGTCTGAAACGGCCGCACGGCTTTCAGAACCCGGGTGGTTTTGACTATGAAGCCTGGTTATGGCAACGCGGTATAAGGGCTATCGGCTATATCCGACAAGACACTCAAAATCAACTGCTGCAGGATGCTGGTTTTAGCATACAGCAGCTACGCCAGCGCTTTCGTGAAAGTATCATGAAGCTCGTTGAGTCACATGGATTGCAACGCCAGGGTTTGCTCAGAGCATTAAGTATCGGGGAGCGACAAGGGCTCAGCAGCCAGGACTGGGCACTGTTTTCGGCCACTGGCACCACACACCTGATGGTAATATCGGGCATGCATCTTGGCATTGTCTGTGGCTGCCTGCTGCTTTGCCTGAGTCGCCTTTTGGCCTGCATCCCGCGACTATGCCTCCTGATGCCCGCTCAGGCTCTTGCTGCCTGTCTATGTATACCGGCCGTTACGCTATACGCCCAGATTGCTGGCTTTGGCTTGCCAGTGCAGCGCGCTTTTGTCATGTGCTCGGTTTTTCTGCTGGGGATGGCTTTGTGCCGACAGCGCAGCGCCCAGGATTCCTATTATCTGGCCCTCTTACTGGTACTGCTAAATAATCCGCTGGCCGGATTTAACAGCGGTTTCTGGTTGTCTTTCGCTGCTGTCGCTATCCTGCTGTTTTGCATGCATCAACGTAGGGCGCGCCCGGCACTGTCCACACTTTTCCTGACTCAGGTCGTGATAGCCGTCGCTTTGCTGCCCTTCATGCTGCTGTTCTTTCAGCAAAGTTCACTGCTGGCACCCCTGGTCAATATCCCTGCCATTCCCTTTATTTCCTTGCTGGTGGTACCGCTGTGTCTGCTGTCCGTGTTGCTGAGTACTTTTTCTGAACCAGCAACAACAACATTGCTCATCCTGGCAGACCGTTTGCTTGATGTGTTTATGCTCATGCTACAGCAGATTCAGTCTAATTGGCCACGCACCCTGTTGCATTTACCGGCAGTACCCTGGTGGCAGTGGACATTTCTAGTATGTGTGACGCTCTTGGCGCTGCGGCAGTTTCGCAAAGGGCATTACGGAATGTCTATTGTGACGCTTCTACTCAGTCTAGCCGGCTTTCTGCCACTCAAAAGCGAGATCCCTGAGGGGCATATACGACTTGATATTCTGGATGTGGGGCAGGGGCTGGCAGTACTTGTTCAAACCCGTACTCATACGCTTTTATACGATACTGGCCCGCTCTACAGCCCCGATTTTGATGCGGGTAGCGGGATTATTCTGCCCTTTATGCGATCACAAAATATATCCAAGCTCGATCGGGTTATCGTCAGTCATGGTGACCTGGATCATAGGGGCGGTCTGGAAATGATCCAGCAAGCATTTCCCCTGGCAAAATACCTGACATCCAAACCCGAATCCTTGAACCTTAGTAGCCTGGTCAGGCCCTGCCGTGCCGGCACGCAATGGCAATGGGATGGTGTTGATTTTCAAATATTGCATCCGGATGGACGCTTTTACAGTGACAATAATTCTTCGTGTGTTTTATTGCTGAGCAACGGCCATTTCAGTGTACTGCTACCAGGAGATATTGAGAATCAGGTTGAGAGACTTTTAGTGAGCCAGCAAACCCATCTGCAAGCTGACATCCTCGTGGCTGCCCATCACGGTTCCAGGACATCCTCAGGCCCAGCATTTGTCAGAGCAGTCTCACCACAGTATGTCATCTTCTCCAGCGGCTACCTCAATGCCTTTAATCATCCCCATCCACAAGTAGTGAAACTCTATACAAACAGTGGCACAATTGGACTCAATACGACAGAAACGGGAACCCTGCACTGGGATTTGCCAAATTCTGGTGAATTACCGGTGCCGCAGCGCTATCGGGAGCAAAAAGCAGGTTTCTGGACGCGCCTTCAGTGAGAGGCTTCACTGAGGCAAAACAGGCAAGTATGGTACTATTCGGGCTTGTTTTTTCACCATTTCGTCTTCGTGACAGCCGCTCAGTACGGCAATTTTGAAAGGGGCATGTTCTAGTGTTTGAGATAGTTCAGGCAGGCGGTATCCTGATGCTGCCGATCATTCTTTGTTCCGTTCTAGCCATTGCCGTCATCATCGAACGATTCTGGATGCTGAATCCATCCCTTATTGCTCCCAAAAACATGCTGCCTGATGTCTGGGCCAAAATTAAGCAGAACCAGCTCAGTGCGAATGAACTCAGAGAACTGCGTTATTCATCGCCTTTAGGGCAAATTCTGGCTGCAGGGCTGGTGAACGCGAAATCAGGCAGGGACATCATGACCGAAAGTATCGAGCAGGCTGCCAGTCACGTGATTCATGATATGTCACGTTACCTCAACCTGCTTGGCACCATTGCCCAGATCACACCATTACTGGGCCTGCTGGGAACTGTGCTAGGCATGATTCAGGTCTTCACTGAAATCATGGCGCAGGGCACTGGTAACGCCAATGCCCTGGCAGGTGGTATTTCCGAGGCACTCATCACAACGGCTGCAGGTCTGACAGTGGCCATACCGACCCTGCTGTTCTACCGATTTTTCCAGCGCCGGATCGATAGTCTGGTGGTCGAACTGGAACGAGAATCCATCAAGCTGGTTGATGCACTGCATACCAGCCGCAGTGTTGACTATAAAGTTGCCTATGATGAACAGGCCGCATGAAATTTGAGCGCCAAAGCACGGAAGAACTCAGCGTCAATCTCACGCCTCTGATTGACGTTGTTTTTCTTTTGCTGATTTTCTTCATGGTGACGACCACCTTTACACGTGATAACAACCTCCTGATTAACTTGCCCGAAGCTTCGGGGGAGCCGCTGGACGCCTTACCTGAGCAGCTTGAAATTCTGGTAGCACGTAACGGCGCTTATTCCGTTAATGGCAGAGGACTGGTCAATAATCAGATACAAACTCTGATGGACGCTGTACAGGAAATATCCGGTGGTGATAATGCCTTGCCCATTATTATTACTGCGGACGCCCAAACCTCCTATCAGTCTGTGGTTACTGTGATGGATGCCGTGGCACAACTGGGCTTCAGTCGACTCAATATCGTGACAAGAGAAGAGGCTGAAGGCGATGAGTGATGCCGCTCCAGACAAGGTATCCCGTAAAGGCTCACTGGTGCTTTATCGACGTTTGCTGGCCTATCTCAAGCCGCTATGGCCCGTGGCCATCATCACGCTTGTCGGCTTTGCCATGTTTGCCAGTACCAATGCCTGGTTTGCCTACCTGACCGGGCAGCTGGTGGACACCATCGAAGGGGCACGTGAGATGGATGCCATGGAACGCCTGCGTATTCCACTCTTGCTGGTACTGCTGGCGACTACCCGGGGCTTTGGCGGCTATCTTGGCGGCTACTCGATGGCCTATATTGCCAACTCGGTGGTGCACCGAATCCGCACCGAGCTGGTAGAGCGTTTTTTGCAGCTGCCAATCAGTTTTTACGATCGCAGTGAAATCGGCAAGCTTATGTCGACTGTCACCTTTAACGTTCTGCAGATTACTGCAGCGGTCAGCGATGCCCTGAAAGTTCTGTTTCAGCAGGGACTGACCGTGATCGGCCTGCTGGCCTACATGTTTTACCAGAGCTGGCAGCTTACCCTGATCTTCATGGCCGTCTCACCACTGATCGTGATTGTGGTGAACTACGCTTCCAAACTGTTTCGCATGCACAGTCACCGCATTCAGTCTTCCATGGGCGACGTCACCCACATCGTCGCCGAGACCATCAAGGGCATGCGGGTGATCCGCAGCTTCCGCGCTGAAAAACAGGCCCTGGACAACTTTACGGCTGCCAGTGCACGCAATCGCCAGCAAAGCCTTAAACTGGAATCAGTCTCCAATATCAGCACGCCGGTAGTGCAGGTGGTGGTTACCATCGCACTGGCTTTTCTGGTCTGGCTTACCCTGTCTCCCCAGGTACTTGGCGACCTGTCCACTGGGGACCTGGCCTCACTGATCATAGCTGCGGGCATGTTATCGACACCGATACGCCAGCTCACGCAGATCAACGCATCCATTCAACGCGGGCTTGCCGCTGCCAGTTCCATCTTTGATCTGCTGGACGAGGACACGGAAAAAGATCATGGCAGCTATGTAACAGAGCGAGTGAAGGGCAAGGTCAGCTTTGAGAATCTGAGCTTCCGTTACACCCCACAAGGTCCAGATGTGCTCAGTCATATCAATTTCGAGGTCATTCCGGGGCAAACCATCGCCATTGTCGGCAAATCCGGTAGCGGCAAGTCCACACTGGTTAATCTGATTCCACGCTTTTATGAAATCCATCAGGGACAAATTCTAATTGATGACATGCCTAACACGGACTTTGAACTGACGAACCTGCGACAACAAATTGCTCTGGTCTCACAGCAGGTAACCCTGTTTAACAGTTCCGTACGCGACAATGTTGCTTACGGAGAATTGGCTAACAAAAGTGAAGCCGAGATTATCGAAGCACTCGAAAATGCACATGCCATGGGCTTCATATCCCAGCTCTCCGAGGGACTTGATACCCGGGTAGGTGATGATGCAACGCTTTTGTCGGGAGGTCAGCGTCAGCGCATCGCTATCGCCCGCGCCTTGTTAAAGGACGCGCCGATTCTGATTCTGGATGAGGCAACCTCAGCGCTGGACACTGAATCCGAACGGCATATCCAGGCGGCCCTGGAAACGCTCATGCAGGGTCGCACCACATTCATGATCGCCCATCGCCTGTCTACAATTGAAAAAGCGGACATGATCCTGGTCATGCAGGAAGGGGAGATTGTCGAGCAGGGCACGCACAGTGAATTGCTGGCGCTAAATCAGCACTATGCCAAATTGCATAAAAAACAGTTTGCCGACGCATGAAGAAAATTGTCGACAGCTGGTACACAAAACAGCCAATCGCATGGTTAAAACCGCTCAGCCTGCTGTTTGGGCTGCTCAGCAAAACCCGTCGTAAACTCTATAACAGTGGCAAAAAGAAAGTCTATCGTGCCAGTGTGCCACTAATCGTGGTCGGCAACATCACCATCGGTGGTACTGGCAAGACTCCCCTGATTGTGTATCTGAGCAGGCAGCTTATTGAGCATGGCTTCCGTCCCGGTATTGTAAGCCGTGGTTATGGCTCAAAAGCACCAGAGTACCCCTACCATGTGAAGGCTGATTCGCCAGTGGCTTTTAGCGGCGATGAAGCACTGCTGATAGCACGAAATACGGAATGTCCGGTGATCATAGACGCGAATCGTGTTGAAGCGGTAAAAAGCCTTGAACAGCATTACGACTGCAATGTCATCCTCAGCGACGACGGCATGCAGCATTACGCCATGGCACGGGATATTGAAATCGCCGTGGTGGATGGCCGCCGTCTTTTCGGCAATGGCGAACTCCTGCCGGCAGGCCCCCTACGTGAAAAACCTGCAAGGCTCAATGAGGTGGACTTTATTATCTGCAATGGCGACTGCAACTTGAACAGCACTGTGCCAACTTTCACCATGAGGCTCGAACCGCGACAGCTCTGCCATATTCAAAGCGGAGATGCCTATGCGATCGAGGACATCAAGACTGAACTGGCAAAGGCGCGCCAACAAGACAGCAGCAAATCACGCCACAAGGTTCATGCCATTGCAGGCATCGGAAATCCGGCTCGTTTTTTCAGCTCTCTTTGTGACTGCGGTTTTGATATTATTACGCACATTTTCAGCGACCATCATGTCTATAGGCCGGATGACATCCGCTTTGATGATGAACTGGAAGTTGTTATGACGGAAAAAGATGCCGTCAAGTGCGCTGGCTTTGCCCGCAAGACCGACTGGTACCTCAGCGTCGAAGCACTTATTGATGGTTCTTTTATTGAACAGCTTTTGACCAAGCTCAGAAACTTCAGCATTTAATCCAGGCAATAACATCATGGATAAAAAACTACTCTCGATTCTCGCCTGCCCCCTGTGCAAGGGAAAAATTGACTATAAGCAGGAACAGCAAGAACTGATTTGCTATGCCGACAATCTGGCATTCCCGATTCGAGATGGCATACCTGTCATGCTGGAAAATGAGGCTCGACAGCTCACCCTTGAGGAAAAAGAGAAAAGGCCGCGTTAATGTCTTTCATCGTTGTTATTCCTGCACGATACCAGTCTACGCGCCTGCCGGGTAAACCTTTGCTGAACTTAGGTGGCAAACCCATGATTCAGCATGTGTTTGAGCGCGCCTTGCGAAGCGATGCCAAGGAAGTCTATGTGGCTACTGACAGCACAGAAATCCAATCAGTCTGCGAAGCCTTCGGAGCTCAGGTCTGTATGACAGACCCGAACCATGCATCCGGTTCTGATCGCATTGAGGAGGTAACCCGCATCCTGGAATTACGCAACAGTGATATCGTCGTCAACGTACAGGGTGATGAACCCTTGATTCCACCCAGCGTGATCAATCAGGTTGCAGAAAACCTGAAAGCCCAGGATGAAGCTGCCTTGTGCACACTCTACGCGGAAATAGACCATGTCGAAGACATCAGCAATCCCAATGCGGTTAAAGTTGTCACTGATCAGCAGGGCATGGCGCTTTATTTTTCACGTGCCACGATACCTTTCCAGCGCGAGCCTGAGGATAATATCGTTTACAAACGCCATATCGGTTTGTATGCCTACCGGGTTGGCGCATTGCGGGATTTTGTCACCTGGCCGATGGGTGAACTCGAAAAATGCGAAAAACTCGAGCAGCTTCGTTTTATGGAAAACGGCATCAAAATTCATCTGGACAAATGTGTCGAGCCTATTCCCGCCGGCATAGATACCGAAGCCGATTACCAGGCTATAAAATCCCTACTGGAAAACTGATAGAAACCATGAGCAATAACAAGCTGAAAATTCTGATGGTATGCCTGGGCAATATTTGTCGATCACCAACTGCTGAAGGAATTTTTCGGCAACAAGTAAAGCAGCGACAACTCGATCATCTGTTCGATATCGATTCAGCTGGCACCGGCACCTGGCATATCGGTGAAAGCCCGGATCATCGTGCCTGTTCCGCAGCCGCCAAACGCAATATAGACCTGAGCAAGCTAAAAGCGCGCACCGTCAGCCCGGATGACTTCCATAACTATGATTATATTTTTGCCATGGATAGCAACAACCTCAGCGATCTGCAGGCAATGCAGCCTGAATCAGCGAAAGCGCAAACCGTACTGTTTCTGACCTGGCCTGATCTGCAGGATGGCCGCCAGGGTTATCAGGAAGTTCCTGATCCCTACTATTCCGGACCGGAAGGTTTTGAGCTAGTGCTGGATCTGGTGGAACATGCCAGCCAGGAAATTCTTGATCATCTGGTCAAACTTCATCAACTACACTGAGTTCTCCATGCAGATACAGGAAAACTTTAACCTCAAACACTTCAACACATTTCATGTCTCGGCACAGGCACGCTTTTTTGCCGAAGTCAGCTCCCAGGACGATCTGATTCAGGCACTGGATTTTCAGCAAACTAACAATCTATCTTTCATGCTGATCGGGCAGGGCAGCAATCTGCTATTCAAGAAAAATTATGCCGGACTCATCATCGAACTGAACCTGCGTGGTATTGAAAAAGTCGATGAGAATGATAAGTGTGTTTACATCCGCGCCATGGGCGGGGAAAACTGGCATAACTTTGTTCAGTATTGCCTGCAGCGTGGTTACTACGGCCTGGAAAATCTCAGCCTGATTCCTGGCACAGTAGGGGCTGCTCCGGTGCAGAACATCGGTGCCTACGGCGTTGAGCTAAGCGATTTCCTGTATGAGCTAGAAGCTATGGAAATTAGCAGCAAAACTCTCAAAACATTCAGCAAAGAAGATTGCCAGCTTAGTTATCGGCATTCCATATTCAAAGGCGAGCTGAAAGACCAGTTCATCATCAGCAGCGTCACCTTCGCTTTACTGAAAGAGCCTCACCTCAATCTGGGCTACCCGGCACTTAAAAATGCGCTGAAGGATTTGCCGACAGAAAAAATCACGGCTCAGCTGCTCAGTGATAAGGTCTGCGAAATCCGCCGAAGAAAATTACCTGATCCGGTAAATATTGGCAATGCCGGCAGTTTTTTTCGCAACCCTGTCATCAGCTCTGAACAGGCCAGGGCATTACAGAAACAGCATGCTGACCTGCCGGTCTACCCCTATCAGGGTCAATGTAAAATTTCTGCAGCCTGGCTAATCGATAAAGCTGGCTGGAAAGGCTTTCGTGAAGGAGATGTCGGTGTACACAAAGAACACGCTCTGGTGCTGGTCAATTATGGTGAAGCCAGTGGAGCAGAACTCTATGAGTTGTCTCAACGCATCCAGACCTCCGTCGAGGAAAAGTTTGGCATCATGCTCGAACCGGAAGTCCGAATCATCTAGTTTCAGCTGCCGTTCGACAAAGCTGGGGTAGAATAAGCAAATGGATGCCCCGACCTTTGATCACAAAAATTTTCTCAAGCATGCCAGCACCCGTCCCGGGGTCTATCGCATGCTTGATGCCAATGACAAGCTGCTTTATGTCGGCAAGGCCAAAAACCTAAAGAAACGTATCGGTTCCTATTTTCGCGCTTCGGGCTTGGACAGCAAAACCCTGTTACTGGTGTCCCAGATCCAGTCGATTGACATCACCATCACCAATACCGAAACCGAGGCGTTGATTCTTGAACAGACCCTGATCAAGGAAAAACGGCCTCCCTATAATATTCTGCTGCGAGACGATAAATCTTATCCGTTTATATACCTTTCTTCTCAGGACAGTTTTCCGCGGCTTGCCATCCATCGTGGCGCCAAGAAGAAAAAAGGACGCTATTTCGGCCCCTATCCCGGCGCCGGCTCGGTACGTGAAAGTCTCAAGCTTCTGGAAAAAGTGTTTCATGTGCGACAGTGCGAAGACTCTTATTTCCGCAATCGCAGCCGCGCCTGCCTACAATACCAGATCAAGCGCTGCTCAGGCCCCTGTGTCGGCCTGGTAAGCGAAGCAGACTATGCTGAAGATGTCCGCCATTCCGTGATGTTCCTAGAAGGCAAAAATAACCAAATAACTGAAGAACTGCAGGAAAAAATGGAAAAACTGGCGGCCTCCCGCGATTTCGAAAAAGCCGCCCGCGTACGCGATCAGATTCGTGACCTGCGGATGATTCAGGAGCGTCAATACATGGCCAGTGAAGAAGGGGATGTCGATGTCATCGCCATGTGTTCTGATGCTGGGGTGGTGTCCATCCATGTCATTTTCATCCGTGACGGCCGGGTACTTGGCAATAAAAATTACTACCCGAAATTCGTACTGGAAAAAACACCGGCAGAAATACTCTATGCCTTTATTGCCCAGTTCTACCTGCAGGAGCAGGGTATGCATACCATTCCTCGCGAAATTATCTATAGCCATGAACTGGATGAAGCCAAGAGCCTCGAAGCCGCACTGGAGTTTTGTGCCCAGCAAAAAGTCGCGCTGAAAACCCGGGTACGGCAGCATCGCCAGCAATGGTTGCAGCTGGCCAGAACCAATGCCCAGCATGGACTTCTGAGCAGACTAAACAGCAAGCAAAGCCTGCAGAAGCGTTTTTCCGCCCTGCAGGAAGCGCTGGGCAGCGACAAGCTGCCCACACGCCTTGAATGTTTCGACATCTCTCACAGTGCTGGAGAAGCCACGGTTGCCTCCTGTGTAGTTTTCGATCATAACGGCCCCCTGAAAAGTGACTATCGGCGCTTTAACATTGAGAACATCACCCCTGGTGATGATTACGCCGCCATGGAACAGGCACTGAACCGTCGCTACAAACGCTTGAAAAAAGACGAAGCCAAACTGCCGGATATTCTGTTGATTGATGGCGGCAAAGGCCAGCTGAGCCAGGCTGAAGCCGTACTGGCAGAGTTGGATATCAAGGGCATCTTACTGCTAGGTATCGCCAAGGGCATCAGTCGCAAGGCAGGGCAGGAGACACTGTTTTTCGGGGGAACACGCCAGGAACTGGTACTGGATGCCGAATCGCCGGCGCTACACCTGCTCCAGCAGATTCGTGATGAAGCGCATCGCTTTGCCATTACCGCTCACCGCCAGCGCCGGGGCAAGAAACGCACCCAATCCTTTCTGGATGAAATACCCGGCATTGGCCCGAAAAAACGCCGCGAACTCATTCATTTTTTCGGCGGCCAGCAGGAAATAAAGCGCGCCAGTATTGAAGACCTGCAAAAAGTACCTGGCATCAGCCGCAATCTGGCTGAATCCCTGTATGACGCCATCCATGGATAGCAGAAGCCTGCAGATAGTTAGCGGGCTCCTGCTGGTGTAGAATGCGCCCATGACCATCGCAACCTTTTTTACCATTTTACGTGTGCTGGCGATTCCGGTATTTATCGTTATCTATTATTCAGGCATGCCTTATGCACACCTGATTGCCTCAGGCATTTTTATTCTGGCCTGCATCACTGACTGGCTGGACGGTTATCTGGCACGCAAACTCGATCAATGCTCGGATTTCGGTGCATTTCTCGATCCGGTTGCCGACAAGTTGCTGGTCACTGTTACCCTGGTGATGCTGGCTGCCAATTACACCAGCCCCTGGTTTGTCGCACCGGCCGCCATCATGGTTGCCCGTGAAGTGCTGATATCCGCGTTACGCGAGTGGATGAGTGGACAACAGCAACGCGACGTCGTTGCCGTCGGCTGGATCGGCAAGTTCAAAACAACCGCTCAGATGCTGGCCATTATTCTGCTGCTGGCAGCCTCACCGGACACCATCAGTTATCTTCTGATTGCCGGTTATATCCTGATTTATCTGGCTGCCATTCTCACCCTCTGGTCCATGTTCAGTTACCTGAAAAGTGCCTGGCCTTCACTGCGTAGAGACCTGAAACAGAGCCATTAAAAAAGCCCTGAGCCTAAGCGACTCGAAGCAGAGCATGACAGCCCTCAAGGCCACTCTCTACTTGACTTCGCAGGGGATAAGATTAGAATAGCGCACTCTTTAAAAAGCCCTGTTCAGTTCAGGCCTTAAGGTCCGCTGAACCCAGGACTGCCTGTAACCAGCGAGCACTCTGTGCACTGGTTAGTAAGCCAAAGAGCCTGAAATAGTGGAACTCTGGCTGGGGAGGCAATAATATCCCCACGCAGGATAAAAACGCATAGCGGGAATAGCTCAGTTGGTAGAGCACGACCTTGCCAAGGTCGGGGTCGCGAGTTCGAATCTCGTTTCCCGCTCCAATTTTTATCAATGTAGTCAAAGTCCCGACTAGGCTGGATGGCAGAGTGGTTATGCAGCGGACTGCAACTCCGTGTACGCCGGTTCGATTCCGACTCCAGCCTCCAAATTCCCTCGGCAGGCTTTACTAGCTGATAAAACAGTTTCCGTCACCGGCAGTCCTTATGTCATCCTGTACAGTGACGAGTCATCCAGATGCCCGGGTGGCGAAATTGGTAGACGCAAGGGACTTAAAATCCCTCGGATATTGCATCCGTGCCGGTTCGATTCCGGCCCCGGGCACCATATAAATCAATGTGTTCAATGCAAAGCAGGGATCATTAGCATGCGGCTTTATTCCGGCTTTACCCAATTCAACTCTGAATTGTTTATTTAGCTGCTGCCAGTGCCTGTTCAATATCTGAAATAATGTCATCGATATGCTCTATGCCAATCGATAAGCGAACCATTCCTTTACTGACTCCTGCTGTAGCCAATTCATCCTCGTTTAATTGCCTGTGTGTAGTAGAGGCTGGATGGCAAGCAAGGGATTTGGCATCACCAATATTTACCAGGCGCAATATCATTTGCAGCGCATCTATAAATTTCGCACCCGCTTCTTCGCCCCCTTTAATTCCAAAACTGAGAATACCTGATGGTCGGCCTCCAACCATTTTTTGACTAAGTTCGTAATAGGGGCTGGACTTCAAACCTGCATAACTGACCCATTCCGTCTGCTCATGGCCTTCCAGGTACTCTGCAACTTTTAATGCATTTTCACAGTGGCGTTCCATTCTTAACCCTAAGGTTTCAAGGCCCTGCATAATTTGAAAGGCATTAAAAGGAGATAATGCAGCTCCGGTATTACGTAGAGGGACTACACGACATCGACCTATAAAGGCAGCTTCACCCAGCGCTTCTGTATAAACCACCCCATGATAAGAAGGATCGGGCTCATTGAGCATGGGATATTTTTCTTTGTGGGCAGCCCAGTCGAATTTACCGGAATCAATAATAATACCGCCAATCGACGTGCCATGCCCTCCAATGTATTTGGTGAGTGAATGAATCGCGATATCTGCACCAAAGTCAAAAACTTTACATAAAAATGGTGTTGCTACAGTATTGTCCACGATCAGAGGAATTCCATGTTTATGCGCAATATTTGCCAACGCTTCAATATCTACAACATTGCCTGCCGGATTGCCGATGGTTTCACAGAAAAGTGCACGAGTATTATCATCGATTAAAGCTTCTAAACCCTCATAATCATCGAAAGACGCAAAGCGGGTCTCAACACCCTGTGCCGGAAGAGTATGGGCAAAGAAATTATAAGTGCCTCCATACAATTGCGATGTGCTGACAATATTGTTCCCTGTTTTAGTAATCGCCTGAATCGCGTAAGTAATTGCTGCCATTCCAGAAGCCACGCCAAGTGCTCCTATCCCGCCTTCCATTTCAGTTAATCTTGCTTCTAATACCGCAGTGGTTGGATTCATGATGCGGGTATAAATATTTCCTGGCACAGCCAGGTTAAACAAATCCGCTCCGTGCTGGGTGTTATCAAAGGTGTAAGAAGTCGTCTGGTAAATAGGGGTTGTTGCTGCATTGGTAGTCGGGTCGCCATCATAGCCGGAATGTAAAGCAATAGTTTCAAGTTTCATTCTGCATCCTCTTTTTATTTTAAAAATATTAAAATTATCTCTGTGTGAAATACACAAGCCCGCTGAACTTGATGAACAATGGCTTAGTGCACTTGAACGGCTAGAATGAGGCTAAGCCCTAATCTATACCTAGCTGCGATTATTCTTGTTTTATAGATTATTGTACGAGATAGCACAAATCCCCTCCAGGCAAAGCACATATCAAGTTGAATAAGTCTCTACGGGACTGTTGCAGTTCCTGACTGCAGCAAGTCAAACTAGATCGCCTATCCTTGATCATCATCTTTTTTTCTGTCAAGAAAGGAGAAACCGCTCAGAATCCAGAGCAGCGCCATAATCAGCACCAGAACAGAGAGCACCTTGATGCTATGCGGTTCATTAAGAAAATGATTAAGTCTTGTAAAAATCTCGCCCATGGGATTAGCTTAACGGGAAGTCTTATCGCTTGCCATGCCGTTAGGAGTCAACAATGTCAAAACGCATCAGTTTGATAGCCGCCGGTATTTTACTGTTACCAAGCGAGCTCAGTTTTTCTCAGGACTTGCAGGCCTGGGAAATCGACATCCTCGACCAGGATGGCGGTGTTCATACGACAGCCAATATGCAATGCGATCGAACAGCCTGCGACGCCAAAAGCTGGACCGTTCTATCACAGGAAACTGGCTGTCTCTATCAGCTTGATTTTTAAGTACAATTTTCTGGCTCGTCAGTTCGCTTGATGCTGTTTCACGAATCATTTGCCTCCAACTGTGCCAATATGCGCTTACTCGTCGCCACGGGCACTGGCTTTGCTGATAAGGCATACCCGGATGCAACAAGAGCCAGTGGAGAGGTGACACTGGGATTTGAAGCAGGCGGCATAAACAGCAGCGGCACTACTCGCTGGCAAGCCCGGCGTGTCACCGATTGACTTGTTATAAAGCCTCCTTTAGATAATAATCAAAAACCTTCAAAAATAACCAATTAGAGGAAGACAGCACGTGAAATCAACACTCCTGAAGAAAATTGGCCTGGCCACTGCCGTTGGTCTGCTCGCAAGCACTGCCAGCGCACACTTTAAACTCACTGCCCCCGCTTCCTGGATTGAAGAGGATGATCGAGGAGACCCACAGAAAATGGCACCATGCGGCGGCACCTTGGCAGATGGCGGCACCCGAACCGGTGCTATCACTGATGTCACCGGCGGACAGATGCTCAGGGTGGCCATTGAAGAAACCATTTTCCACCCCGGCCACTGGCGCATTTCACTAGCCCGTCGTATTAACTGGCTGCCGCAGGACCTTATGCCTACTGAAATGGTTGACACCGACAGGGGACCACGCTCTGGCAGTTTCGCAATTGATCCTAATCCACAGCCGCCTGTTTTGGTCGATGGCTTATGGGAAAACTATGAACGCAGGACCGGTCCACAAGAAACTGAAATTCGTGTTCCCAACATCGATTGCGAAGGCTGCTTTCTACAGATCGTTCAGTTTATGGAAGAACACCCGGGTTTTGGCGAAGGCGGTTTCACCTATCATCACTGTGCGGTATTGAATATTACCGCCGATCCAGCCCTACCCATGGATAGGGGTTGGTAAGCCAAGAAAGCCTATGGCAAACGTGCAAAAGAGGGGAAGTACATGAAACGCTTTACAGGTATCGGCAGCTTGCCTGCCATCGCCCTGGCTGTTCTGGGACTGGCTGCTCTGCCAGCCCAGGCGCAGATCGACATTACCGGTGAATGGGCCGCTGTTTTTCATGAAGACTTTGAGGAACGGCGCCCTGGTCCTGAAATGGTTGAGTACCAGGGCGTGCCGATCAATGAAGCCTCGCGCAGAAGAGCTTTGAGCTGGAGCCCAACACTGCTCAATATCCCGGAACATCAGTGTAAACCTCACCCCTCCGATTACGGCAGCCGGGGCCCCAGCAACATGCGCATCTGGAAAGAAGTCGATTCAGTCAGTCAGCAATTGATTGCCTACCATACACGTCTTCGCTGGCAGGCGCCTGAGCGCACCATCTGGATGGATGGTCGTGAACATCCACCGGAAAACGCGCCGCATACCTGGCAGGGTTTTTCGACCGGACACTGGGAAGGCGATACCCTGGTCGTTCGTACGACCCATCTCAAGGAAGGCTGGGTCCGCCGCAACGGCTTGGCTCGCAGTGATCTGGCAGAGTTCACGGAATACTGGTACCGCCAGGGCGATTTCATGACCCAGGTGGTGATTGTGAACGACCCGGTTTACCTGACCGAACCCTTCATCCGCACCAATAACTGGCGTATTGATTTACACCAGAACATTACGGCCTATCTGTGTGATGTTGTCGTTGAAATTGAAATGGAACGCGGCGAAGTCCCTCATTACCTGCCGGGACAGAATCCGTTTTTGGGAGAGCATGCCGAACGCTGGAACCTACCCCTGGACGGGGTGCTAGGCGGTGCTGAAACCATGTATCCGTCCTTCATCGAAGAATAAAACCCGCTAGTAGGAGTGTTTTCATGAGCTATTTTAAGCGTGGCATGCTCAGTTTGCTGGCCACACTGTGCACAGCAACGAGTCTGGCGCAGAACAATTTCGACGATGTCGAAATTCAGACCCTGCATGTGCAGGGCAATATCTACATGCTGGTTGGCGCCGGTGGCAATATCACCGTACAGATCGGCGAGGAGGGGATACTGATCATCGACACCATGTATGAACCGCTGGCTGACAGGGTTTATGATGCAATTCGTGAGCTCAGTGATGCACCATTGACTTTTATCCTGAATACACACGGCCACCCGGACCACATTGGCGGCAACGCAGTTCTGGCCCAGCGTGGCAGTAATATTGCCGGCGGCAATACTGTCGACCTGTTCGCTGCCGGTTCGGGTAATCAGGCCAAAGTGGTTGCCCATGAGAATGTGCTCACCAGCATTATCTCCCAGGATGAACCCATGGCCATCGAAGGCTGGCCGACTGACACCTATTTCAACGAACGCAAGGACCTGTTCTTCAACGGCGAAGCCATTGTTATATCGCATCAACCCAATGCCCATACTGATGGCGACAGTTTTGTCTTTTTTCGCCGTTCAGACGTGATTGCAACCGGCGATATTTTTACCACCACGGGCTACCCCTATATCGATGTTGCCAATGGCGGCACCTTGCAGGGCATTCTGGACGGTCTCAACAATCTGTTGGAAATGACGGTACCAGCTGACCGCCAGGAAGGAGGCACACAGATTATCCCCGGTCATGGACGCATTGCCGATGAAGCGGATGTGCTGGTGTACCGGGACATGCTGACCATCATTCGTGATCGCATTGCCTACCGTATCGAACAGGGAGATTCACTTCGTGAAGTGCTTGCCAGCGAACCGACTTATGACTATGACGCACGCTATGGCTCTGATAGCGGTTTCTGGACTACCAGCAATTTTATCGAAGCCATTTATAACGAACTCAGTATGCGCTAAACGGGAAGAAAAACCATGACAATAAAAACCTTATTCACTGCTGTCCTGCTAATGACAGCCCCATGCGCAGCTCTCTGGGCGCAGGAAAGTGGGGAAGGCGAGAGCATGATGCTTTCACCTCGCGAAGCTGCCCCCATCGACCTGCAAGGTTACTGGACAACAGTCATCACGGAAGACTGGCGCTGGCGCATGGTCACGCCACCCAAAGGAGATATTTCCAGCTTTACCTTTCTTAATGATGAGGCCATCCGCGTTACCAATGAGTGGGACCCCCAGCGTGATGAGGGCACCTGCCGCCCATACGGGGCTGGCAACCTGATGCGCATGCCCATTCGCGTTCATATCAGTTGGGAAGATGAGGATACACTGAAACTGGAAAGTGACCATGGCATGCAAACCCGTTATTTCCATTTCAAGGCCGAGGACATCATGGAAGAAGCAGCTTCATGGCAGGGTGTCTCACTGGCTTCCTGGGAAGGGCAGACCCTGAAAGTGGTGACCCGCAAGCTCAGACCCGGCTATATCCGTCGCAATGGAGTCCCCTATAGTGAAAATGCAGTCGTGACCGAATATTTCAACCGCCATGATACCTATGGAGACGAATGGTTTGTCGTCAGCGTGCTGGTCGATGATCCGTATTATTACACGGAGCCGTACTTCTCCAGCTCCAGCTTTAAACGACTGCCAAATGACAACGAATGGAATCCGCTCCCCTGTGCAGATCGCTAGGCTAAGCTGAGCATATTTCAAAGGCAAACGGCATATGACGTTCTGGCAAAGACTTAGTTCATGGCTGTTTCCAAGGACTCTATGGCTCGCTATAGTGTCCACTTAAAAAGAAGAGGGGATGTCGATGAAACCGCTTGCTTATATCTGGCTGGCAGCCTGCCTGCTGCTGGGCTCACTATCCGCCAAGGCCCAGATTCAGACACAGCAGATCAGGGATGATTTCCATGTGCTCTATGGCCCGGGTGGCAATATCGGCGTTTACACCGGAGCCGAAGGCATTTTCCTCATCGATAACAAATTCGCACCGCTTTCGGAAGAAATCAAGCAGGCAATCAGCCAGTTCAGCACCGACAGCATCAATTTTGTGATCAACACCCACTGGCATGGCGATCATACCGGCGGTAATGAGAATTTCGCTGCTGCTGGCGCTGTCATCGTCGCGCATGAAATGGTTTACCGGCGTCTGAGCATGGATAACTTCCTGCCGCTTTATAACAGCCGAACGGCACCGGCTCCAACAGGAGCCTTGCCCACGGTGACTTTTACCGAAGACATCCGTTTTCATAGTGGCAATGAAACCATTCACGTTATCCATGTTCCCAATGCGCATACTGATACGGACTCTATCGTTTATTTTGAAGAGGCCAACCTGATTCAGCTGGGCGATCTTTTATGGACAGATGGTTACCCCCGCATCGATGTGCAAAATGGCGGCGGCTCGGTTGATGGGGTCATCGAAGCCCTGCAGCGTGCACTGGCCTTGGCCGATGATGAGACCCAGTTTATTTCCGGTCACGGCCCGGTTCCGCCACAGGGACAGCAAGTGGTACGTAATTACCTGATGATGTTACGGACTGTACGCAATCGTGTGGTCAGCATGATTGCAGCCGGAATGAACCAGCAACAAATCATCAATGCACGTCCCACCGCAGATTTTGATGCAGACTGGGGTGGTAGTGACCCGTATATTGATGCAGACATGTTTGCCCGCATCCTCTATATCAGCCTCGCCAAATAAGCATCACAACAGGAGACAAACACATGAATAAGACAGGTATCTCCACGCTACTGCTTTCAGCTCTGCTTGCTGCTGTTTTTATTGCAGCAGGCGGGCAGGCACAAAACCCGAGTATTGAAGAAGCCAACAAACAGCTGCTGCTGGATTTTTTTAATTTCCAGGGCTCCGATGAAGAGCGCTTGCAACAATTTCTGGCGCCAGACTATGTTCAGCATAATCCACGCTTTTTGGCGATGGATAAATTCACCGGCGCCAGCGGTAACCGGGCCTGGGTTGAAGCCCGCCGTGAAGCCCGTGCCCGGGGAGGTATTCCACTGGTGGACCTTGGCGGCATCCGTTTGCGTGATCCGATTATCGTGATGGCCGAGGATGACTTGGTCACGGCAATTTACAAGGGTGATCTGCCTGATCCTGACAATCCCGGAGAAACGTATGAAGCTTTCGCTTTTGAAACGTTCCGTATCCGCGATGGCAAATTTACCGAACACTGGGATCAGGTAACACTGAAAGCAGGTTGGATGGATACTGGCAATACTGACTAATCATGAATAACGGAGGTGACTATGAAGCTGTTTAAACGAATCTTGCCATTTGGCATGGCATCATTGATAGGGCTGAGCTTTCCAAGTGCGGCACAAATGTCAGCACAGTCGATACTGGAAGACTCGGCCGAAGCCATGGGCGGCATGCAACGCATCATGCAGGTCGACAGCCTCTTGATGAGCGGTTTCAGCCAGACCCTTAATCAGGATGGCGGCAGCTCGGCATCGCCAGATCCACGGGCGCCTAAAAAATGGGCAGCCCAGAATGGAGTAGAACGCTATTTCAACCTCGAGACGGGGCAGGCATTGCAACGTCAGCGGCAGGGCTTTCTGTTCCCTTTTGCGCTGACCTTTGGTCACAGCTGGACGCCGACATCACAGGTACAGGATGGCGTAGATGCCCTCAACAACCCGCTGGTGGCCCTGCGAGCCGCACTCGACAGTGAGACGGGCGCCATCAGTATTGAGGATGACAAAATCGTCGTTGAATTCATGCTTGATAGTGGCGAAACCGTCTGGCTCGGCATTAACCAGCTCAACAAGCTGCCTGCCTTTGTTCGCTGGATAGGCCCACATGCCAATCTGGGTGAAGTCACCTATACCACCTGGTTTACCGGTTATGTACCCTTTGACGGCATCCGTTTACCCTCCGGTTTCACAACCGAGATAGACTGGCGTGACAACGTGGTGACCACGTTTCATATCGATGGCTACCAGATCAATGAGCCTTTACCCCGTTTTGAAGGCGGTGGAGGCGGAGGCTTCGGTGGTGGCGGGGAACCTCAGGTTGCCGTTACAGAAGTTGCTGATGGTGTCTGGGACCTGCGCGTCGGCAGTAACGGCGGAGCCGTGGTTGAATTTGAAGATCACCTGCTCATGTTCGAGGTTTACGGCAATGAAGCCAACTCACTGGCACGCATTGATGCAGCCAATCAACTGGTTCCCGGCAAGCAGGTGACTGCCGTCATCATGTCACATCACCACTTTGACCACAGTGGCGGCATTCGCGCTGCTGTCTCGCGCGGCCTGACCATTATTTCCAAGCGGGAGAATGAAGGCATTCTGCGCGAATTGACCTCGCGACCCGCGCCCAACTACCCAGATGCGCTGGCTCGTAACCCACAGCCTCTGCATTTTATGCCGGTTGATGAACACCTGGTGCTGGAAGATAGCATGCGCCGCGTTGATGTTTATGAAGTCATCGGACACATGCACATGACAGATGCCGTGTTCGCCTATCTGCCCGAAGAAGAAATTCTGCTGCAGGGCGACATGTTTGATATCGGCTGGGACTGGCACTGGTGGGGTGGCAACTATCTGGACAGCGTTGAACATTGGAGTCTGAGCCCGCAAACCGATATTCCGGTGCACGGCAGGGTCACGACCTTTGATGAAGTTCTTGCTAATATTCAGATTCAACTGGATGCTGCCATTGCCTTTTGCGAGAACAACGAAGCCAGCGGCATTTACATGGCAGGCTGCCCGGTTAACTACCGGACCGATTAACCGATTAATACATACAGAGGAAAACCATGATCAGACAGACCTTGTTGGGTGTAAGCATCCTAGTCAGCACGACAGTTCTGGCACAGCAGAGCAACAACCCCTTCACCAATCCGATTGAAGCGGAAGATGACATCATTGTCGTCAACTATGAAGAGTTCGCCACCTTACCGGCTTTTGATGGCGAGCAGGCGCGCATGATGCAACTGCTCGCTGAACCGGACAACAACCGCCGCATCTGGGTCAATGACCAGCGCGGCCAGATTTACACCATCCCTTACGAGGGCGGTGAGGTGAATCAATACATTGATGTTGATGACTACGGCGTGCAGGTTTCTGACGGCAACCGTGAGCAGGGCATGCAAAGCTTTGCCCTGCATCCGGATTTCAACCGTACGGGCGCCCCGGGTTATGGCAAGTTCTATACCTGGACCGACAGTACCAACACCAGGCCACAGGCGGACTATGTGCCCAGGGATACCTCACTGGACGATCATGATCTCGTGCTGCACGAATGGACTGCCAATACCCCTATGGCGGCTCGTTATGACGGCGGCGCTCCTCGGGAATTGCTGCGTGTTCAGCAACCCTATCGCAATCACAACGGTGGTCAGATCGGTTTCAATACCCTGGCTGAACCGGGTGATGCCGACTATGGCATGCTCTACATCTCCAATGGCGATGGCGGCTCCGGTGGCGACCCGATGAACATGGCACAGGATCTGGACTCCATTTTTGGCAAGATGCTCCGTATAGACCCGCTGGGCGATAACGGCCCCAACGGCCAGTACGGCATACCGGCTGACAATCCCTTTGTCAGCAATAACGCCGCACTGGACGAAATTTATGCCTATGGCATCCGTAATGCCCAGCATTTTGTCTGGGATGAAGATACCGGCAACATGTACCTGTCCGATATTGGCCAGAACATCGTGGAAGAGGTGTCGCTGGTACCACGCGGCGGCAATCTGGGCTGGAACACCTGGGAAGCCAGTTACCGTTTTGAAGGCGGCGTCATCAACATGGCCAACCCCCGAAGCGACAACAGTGTCACTTACCCGGTTGTGGAGTGGGATCATACTGACCCCATCCTGCAAAACCGTGGTGCGGCTTCCGGTCTGCTGATTTACCGCGACGATGAGGTTCCGGCACTGGAAGACACCTTGCTGTTTGCTGACCTGGTCAGTGGTGAGATTTTTTATGTCGATGCCAACGCGCTGCCATCCAGTTACCCGGCCATTCGCCGCGTACTGTTCAATGACGGCGGCCAAGCCAAGACCCTCTTGCAGTTAATTCAGGAAAACGAAGGCGCTCCGCGTGCTGACCCCCGTATCGATGCCGGCCCCTTCAACTCTATTTTTGTCCTAAATAAAGGCGATGGCATCATCCGACGTCTGCTTCCTTAAGGGCATCACAAGAGGGGCTCCGTCACATGATGACGCGCAAAGATGAATGGAAGTTCTGGACAAGCCTGCTTGTCCTGATTCTCAGCGGTATCGCCATCATACAGGGGATCCTTGATGTGTTCAGCGGGGAGGGCACTGCCAGCCTCGCTGACACCCTGATTGGCCTCGTCATCCTCGTTATTATTTTTGGTCTTGCCGGCAGGGTATTCCTGAGACTGTCCGAACAATATGGCAACGAGGATCCTGAGGAAGAAAGCCCTTCGGCTGTCATTCAAACGCTAAGCAATACTATCAAACCAGCAGCAAAAGAAAGTGAGGAACTGCGCTATCTGGATTATTCAGGGTCTGCCAACATGGCCGAACGCTTGGAAAGCGCCTTTGAAAATGATCCGCGCGCTATTGATGTCCGCTGCAACACCGGCTTTCATTACACCACCGGTGAAAGCAGCGGCAGCTATGAGGAAAATGTGCGGGAAGGACAGCCGGAAGTCGGCGTCTTTAGCATGAAATACAGAGCAGAAGATGAAATCGAGATCATGGATGTCTATAAGAAAATCACCGTCAGCCCGCAAGACCGGGTGTCCGTCACCTTGTATCAGGCCGATTATGACTGCAGTGGTACCACGCTATCCAGTCTGGCAATAAGCTTCCGTCAGGACGAGCGCACCTTTGATGTAAACTTCAGTAGTGGACGTGATTATCGGGGCCCGGAAGGCACCGATGACAATCACACGGCCCCGGAAGACATCTACCGGGATCACGAGCTGACCTTCTCTTTTCACCGCATCTACCTTGATGACCTGAAAGAACTAATCGAAAAAAGCATTCAGGGTGAAGAGCCCCCCCGATCAAGGTACATATCACCATGCCAGAGGACCGACAGGCCAGCTGAGCGGTACTCAGGCACATTTCACCACCGGAATATCCTGCCAGCGCGTGGTATAGCGTGGTGACATGTAGTCACGCTTCATCGCCCACTTTGGCTGAATGCCAGTATTCAATAATTTAATCTGATGTTTACCATAACGTCCGTTGATCTGATCCATGACCTCCATGAGGCGACGAGACTTGTCGGACTGTTGCGGATTGAAAAAATCCTGCTGTTCATACTGACGTGAGCGCAGGTCCAGCAGGCCGATCCCGCATTTCTTGTAGCGGATGCCGGGCCGGTAAAGCTGTGCAATCAGGCTTGCAGCCTCCGCGGCAATGTGCCGGGTATCATTCGTCAGGTAGGGCAGCGTGCTTACACGCTGAGGGCGAAAATGCCCCAGCTTTTTATCGAAGCTTTCCAGGTAGACCCACAGCGTTGCCGTCAGACTGTTCTGCTTGCGCAGTTTCTCACAGGCCCGATCGGCATACAGGCTGATGGCCTGCTGCAGCTCATGCAGCTCAGTCACCTTGTAGGAAAAACTGCGGGTACAGATGATCTCCTTGCGCGGTGCCGGCTCCGTCTCCAGATCTAGACAGGCTTCACCACGTAATTCACGCATGGTTCGCTCCAGCCTGACACTGAAATGGCGCCGCAGGTATTTCGGGTTGCTCTCGATGAGTTGCAGGGCTGTGTGAATGCCCAGGTAGTCCAGTCGTGCAGCAATACGCCGTCCAATACCCCAGATATCTTCCGGTTTGACCCGTGTCAGCAGCCAGCGCCATTTATGTGGTGCATCCAGCACACAGACACCGTTCAGGCGCGGCATTTTCTTGGCCGCCCGGTTGGCCAGCTTCGCCAAAGTCTTGGTGGGAGCAATCCCGACACAGACCGGCATGCGAACCTGCTGCCACAACATGTCTTTAATGGCCTTGCCATGCTGCGCATAATCGTCGGCCCGCACCTGTAGAAAGGCCTCATCAATTGAATACACTTCCATACCGACACTGTAGCTTTCCATCAGCGCCATCACGCGGGCTGAAATGTCACCATAGAGTTCATAATTGCTGGAAAAAATCTGCACCCGGTACTTTTTCAACAAATCCCTAACCTGAAAATAGGGACGCAGGTCCGGAATGTTCAGCGCCTTGGCTTCGGCATTACGGGAAATGACACAACCGTCATTGTTGGAGAGCACCACGATCGGCTTACCACGCAGCGCCGGGTTAAAGATGGCCTCGCAACTGGCGTAAAAGGTATTACAGTCTACCAGGGCGTACATAGGGAGTTGATGGCATGCAGGACGACTCCCTCAATACTCAGAGCGGATTCTTCCTTAATCGGAATCGGCGGATAGGCACTATTGCCAGCCAGTAACTGCTGACCTGCGATATCTAATAACTTGCAGGTCAACTCGCCGTTAACGGCAGCAATCACAACGTGTCCCTGGCGAGGCGTCACGGCGCGGTCAACAATCAACAGAGCGCCATCCTGAATACCGTATTCAGTCATGGAATCGCCGCTGGCACGCACAAAATAGGTAGAGGAGGGGCTGCGGATCAAGTGCTCATTGAGGTCCAGCGTGCTTTCAACATAGTCATCTGCAGGCGAGGGAAAGCCGGCAGCAATCCGGGTAGAAAACAATGGCAAGGGCAGATAGGCAGCCAGCTCGCGTTTTTCGACATGAGTGATTTTCATGAGTCATCAGTGAAACTTTTTGAAGTTTTCATCTTCGCTGATTTAGCTGCAAGCGGCAAGCCAAAACCTTTCCGCTGGGGATAATTTATCTATTCCGGTTTATTTTCGAGCAGCTGACGATGTCAGCAACAAAATACTCATAGCCTCTTGAAAAACACAGACACTGACCCTAGTTTCTTATCACAGATGTTTTCATCTGATTTGCTTTTTAAGTTTACTTTTTTAAGAGGTAATGACTATGGAGACAACACCGCAACGCAATATTCTTATCAGTATTATCGTCACCGTTCTTGTCTGCCTGCTCATCGGCCTGAGCTTTTTTACCTGGGAGCTGTCCAGGGAAGTAGCGACAATGCGAGACAATATGTCGGCGCCAGGTAGCAGCTCAACACTGGCCCTGGCCGACAGTACAGTGCCCACACCACCGGCCGCGACAACCCAGCCACAGTCACCAACGCCGTCCACTCCGGGAACACAGCATTCCGTACCCGGCTCGGCCGATCCTTTGGCCGCACCATTTTCTGATCCCTTTGCCAGGAACTGGCCCGGCTTCATGGATCCCGGCGGTCAGATTGCCGAAATGCAGCGCCGTATGGACGAATTGATGAACTCCATGACACAGGGCTTTCCTTTCTTCAATCAACAGGATTTTGGCTTTGGTTTTATTAACAGCGGGCCGACTATCCGGATGACGGAAGATAGTGAGAGCTATCAGGTGAGCATCGAAGTCCCGGAAGGCCAGGAGGTCGAGCTGAATACCGAGCTGAACAACAATACACTGGTCGTTTCCGGCTCGGTCAGGAATGAACGGGAAGAAAGCAGCAGCGGGCTCAGCAGTCGCAGCATGCAGGAAAGCCGCTTTTCTCAGTCCGTTTATCTACCAGGCCCGATTGACGCTTCCGCCATGCGTGTCGAACAGGAGGATACTCAGATTGTCGTCACGGTGCCGAAGGCCTGAGCTTCGGGAATGACACTTTGAATAGGGTAGGCAGTGAGAGCTCAGCTGCCTGCCCACCCGAATTAGCTTGAATTCACAGGACTTGTCTCTATACTCGGATAGCCAATTGTTCTTGAAAATACTTAATCTTATTCCCTTAAACACCTAATAAAAGATATCAATGGAGGTATCACGAATGCGTATTACTCTTTTAGTCTTATCTTCCCTGCTTGTGCTCAGCGCCTGCAGCCAGGAAGAAATGGCCAGCACGGAGTCCATGCCCGCAGCAGCGCCTCCCAGTGCAGCTGAAGTGCTTGCCAATGTACAGGCGGCCATGGGAACCGAAAATCTGTCTTCCATTACGGTAAGTGGCGATGCCTGGTCCATCAGAAACAGTTTCCGCCAGACCCGCCGGGCAAGTCCACCCTGGTTTCCCCTCAATGAAATAACGGGATATAGCCAGACCATTGACCTCAACACCGGCACCAGCCTGGCCAGTGGTGATTTTTTCGCCCAGAACCTGTTCTATGACCCACCCACCTGGCAAACCTATACCCAGTATGCAACGGCCGATGATGACTGGAGTGCCCAGCTCAATACCTGGCTGACTCCCTGGGGTTTTATCCAGGGCGCTGAAAACAATGGCGTCAGCTTGATCATGCAGGATGGCCAGCCCGTATTGAGCTGGATGAGCCCGGAGAATGTTACCTCTCCAGGCGGGCTACGTTATACCGTGAATGCCTACATCAACGCCGACAACCTGATCAGCAAAACCGAAACCTGGGTTGAGGACAACTTCATAGGTGACATGCATGTCAGTTTCATGTTCAGCGATTACCAGGAAATGGATGGCGTCATGGTGCCGGCCACGATTGAACGCTGGCAGGGCGGTGGTGCCATTTTCGGTATCGGCCTGAGCAGTGCCGATGCCAACCCGGCCAACCTGGCAGAAGCGTTGACAGCACCGGAGCCCCGTCAAGGTGGCTTTGGTGGCGGCAATAACGGACCGGCTCCTGATCCAGCAGACTTGGTGGAAGAAGTTGCTCCCGGTGTCTGGCAGATTACCGGAGGTTACGGTTCTTTCGTCATTGAGTTTGAAAATGATCTGGTAGTTTTTGAAAGCGGGCAGAGTCAGCAGCGTGGCGAAGTGATACTTGAAGCCATTGCGTCCATATCCGATAAACCCATTCGCTTCCTCATCAATTCCCATCCTCATTCTGATCACACTGCGGGCCTGATTCCCATTGTGCGTGCAGGTATTCCCTTGCTGGTTAACGAAAATGCGCTCGACTTCATGAGCATGGCATTGAATACCCCACGAACCCTGCTGGGCGAGGAAGCACTGAACCCGCAATTTGAAGTGGCCCCGGCCGGCGAAGTGATGGTACTTGAAGATGACATGAATCGTCTGGAAATACATCATATCCCCGGGCTACATACTGATTCATTGCTGTTTCTGTATATGCCTGAGCACAGCCTGGCCATACAGGCCGACTTTACCGTGCGTGATGATGGAAATGGCAACACCTTGCCCTATGAAGCTCAGACTCCACTGGCCCGTGAAATAGCGGCCTACATAGCCCAAAGCGGCATGCAGTTTGACACCATGCTGGGTGTGCATGCGGCCAGTTACAACCAGGGCTTGGAAGATGTCCTGATGGCGGTGCCGGAAGAATAACTCTATCGTTTCCCACTTCAAGCATTTCATCTTACCGGCAGCGGGCCATTCTGGCCTCGCTGCCGGTTTTTATTGAGCCTATCAACAGCGTTTAATTTCTTCCCGCTTAGCCCTTGCTTAACGGAGCATCAAAAGCCCTGCAAATGCGATTTAAAGCACTTTTAATCATCGGATATTAAAGCTGATAATGTAAATATGAGAGCACTCATCCGCCACAGCTTCACCATCTTCCTGATGCTTGTGTTGAGCATGCCAGGCTTCGCTGCCGAAGCGCCCAATATAAGCATAGACGGTGCCGATGAGGACTTACGCAATAATATTCTTAATCATCTGCGTATCGGTGGTGAAAGCTGCGATACCGGCATGGGACGTTTACTGCGCCTGCAAAACCAGGTCAGGACAAACACAGAACGTGCTGCCAATGCCCTGGGCTATTACAAAAGCAGTATTGATCTGCGTTTTTCCAGCGATGACACCTGCTGGTCCTTACTCAT
>Ga0181589_10000021_pt1 | contig 87224 bp, 93 predicted proteins | sample 071ome_25_FD_132444 | JGI IMG/M metagenome (GOLD analysis project Ga0181589, IMG submission 132444) | Coastal salt marsh microbial communities from the Groves Creek Marsh, Skidaway Island, Georgia - 071410BT metaG (megahit assembly) | ecosystem: Environmental > Aquatic > Marine > Intertidal...
ATATGCTGCATTAACTCATCCACATCAATATCGGGATTGTCCATCATGGCAATGGTGGCACTGATCACTTCCTTGAGATTGTGCGGGGGAATATTGGTGGCCATACCCACGGCAATTCCGGAAGAGCCATTGATCAGTAGATTGGGGACTCGAGTAGGCAGTACGTCTGGAATCTCTTCCGTACCATCATAGTTTTCAGAAAAATCTACGGTTTCCTTATCCAGATCAGCCAGCAGTTCATGTGCCAGCTTTTGCATACGAATCTCGGTATAACGCATGGCTGCAGCCGAGTCACCATCGATCGAGCCGAAGTTTCCCTGACCATCGACCAGCATGTAACGTAGCGAAAAATCCTGCGCCATTCGTACGATTGTTTCGTAAACAGCAGAATCACCGTGCGGATGGTATTTACCGATGACGTCACCGACAACACGGGCAGATTTTTTATAGGGTTTATTCCAGTCGTTGGAGAGCACGTTCATGGCAAACAGCACACGCCGATGGACGGGTTTGAGACCATCCCGAACATCTGGCAGTGCACGGCCGATAATGACGCTCATGGCATAGTCCAGATAGGACTGCCGCATCTCATGCTCTATGGTGACTGATTGGATATGCTCGTCGTGTTGACCTTCACTCTGATCTGTAGAATCGGACATAAAAAATTATTGTTTCCCCTGAAAAAATCGAGCTGAAGCGCCAGCATCGTTGCCTTGAATCAGGTCACGCGCTGGCCAGAAAAGTGGCACTTGTTTAAACCTGGTTTTATTTAAAATAATGCGCGAGATTCTAGCATATTTTGGGGCTGTTCTGACAGCCAAAGTACATACTTTTGGCAATAATCGGTATACTCACTCCTGTTTTAAATAGTAACGAAAAATCAATATTTTATGTCTCCTACACGCGCTTCAGAGCAGGCTCAGGAAGTCGATGCGATCATTCATGCAAAATGGCTGATTCCGATGACGGAAAACGGCCTGGTTCTGCATGAACACAGCCTGGTAATCCAGCATCAGTTAATCCGCGAAATCATACCTAGCCAGGAGGTCGGCAAGTATTTTAAAAGCAGCAATATTTTCCAGCTTGATGAGCATGTCCTCATCCCTGGACTGATCAATGCTCATGGCCATGCTGCCATGAGCCTCTTACGCGGTTATGCTGATGATCTGGCACTGCGCCCATGGCTGGAAGATAAAATCTGGCCGGCTGAAGCACGTTGGGTTAACGAGCAGTTTGTTCAGGATGGCGCCGAACTTGCCGTCGCTGAAATGCTGCTTTCAGGAACCACTGCTTTTACGGATATGTATTTTTTCCCTGACCTGGTTGCCAAAGCGGCATTGAAGGGCAATATTCGTGCGCAACTGGCATCACCCGTACTGGATTTCCCTACGGTCTGGGCAAAGGATCCCGATGAGTATATTCACAAGGCCATGACCCTGCATGACCAGTACAAAAACAATGAGCATATCACTGTTGGTTTTGGCCCCCATGCCACTTACACCGTATCCGATCAACCGATGCAGATCCTGGCAACTTATGCCAGTGAACTGGATATTGCCATTCATATGCACGTCCATGAGACCGCGCATGAAGTAGATGAAGCCCTGCAAAAAAATGGCATCAGACCTCTGGGACATCTCGGCGAGTTGGGCTTACTGATCCCGAATCTGCAGTGCGTCCATATGACACAGCTCGAAAACGAAGAGATAAGACTGCTGGCCGATAGTGGCGTCTCTGTCGTGCACTGCCCGGCCTCCAACCTCAAGCTGGCCAGTGGCGCCTGCCCCACGGTGAAATTACTGGATGCCGGCGTCTGTGTTGGACTGGGGACAGATGGTTGTGCCAGCAACAACGAACTGAACATGCTGAACGAAATGCGACTGGCTGCTTTACTTGGTAAGATCACCGCTAAGAATGCCGGTGAACTGTCTGCCTGGGATGCCCTGCGCATGGCAACCGTCAACGGCGCCCGCCTGCTGGGTATGGCCGAGCAATGTGGCACGCTGGAATCCGGCAAATTTGCCGATATTACCGCTGTAAACCTGAATCACATCAATACCAGCCCAGTTTATGACCCTGTCAGCACACTGGTCTACAGCGCCCAGGCATCCCAGGTAAGCCATGTCTGGGTTGCTGGACAACTGAACGTTAAAAATGGTGAACTGCTCCCCTTTGATGTTCATCAGCTCAAAGAAAAAGCCCAATCCTGGGCACAGCGTATACAGGCAGACTAGATCGTGACTTCAGCTACAGACAATGTCGACAAAAGTGAGATAGCTAAATTCGAGGCACTCGCGGCTCGCTGGTGGGATAAAAACAGCGAATTCAAGCCCTTGCATGAGATCAATCCCCTGCGCATGTCCTATATCGACAGCAAGATCAATGTTGCCGGTAAACGGGTACTGGATGTAGGCTGCGGCGGCGGCATTCTAACCGAAGCCCTGGCCCATCGCGGCGCTCAGGTTACCGGTATCGACATGGGAGAGGCCCCTCTGGCAGTTGCCAGGCTGCACCTGCTGGAAAGCGGGTTGAATGTCGATTATCAGCGGGCAAGTGCCGAGCAGTTTGCCCAACAGCATGCCGGTGAATTTGATGTGCTTACCTGTCTTGAGATGCTGGAGCATGTGCCCGATCCGGCTTCCGTACTGAGTGCCTGTCAGCGTCTCTTGAAACCCGGCGGCCAGCTTTTTGTTTCCACCATCAACCGTAATCCCAAATCCTACTTGTTCGCCATCATCGGTGCCGAATATGTATTGAAATTACTGCCACGCGGTACCCATGATTACCAGAAATTCATCAAACCCTCAGAACTGGCACGCCATGGCCGTTGTGCCGGACTCGAGCTGCAGGGGGAACGTGGCATGAGTTATAACCCCTTCACCAAAAAGTACCGCCTGGGTGATGATGTTGATGTGAATTACCTGATGCATTTTGTGAAGGCCTGACAGCAAATTATTGTGAGCAAACACGTCCTTTTTGACCTCGATGGCACCCTGCTTGACACAGCCCAGGATTTCACCTGCGTACTCAATCAATTGCTACAACAACACGGAAGACAAAGCCTGTCTGATGCAGAGATTCGTGAAACTGTGTCAGATGGTGCACGCGCCCTGATAAGGCGGGGATTTCAAATCGATGAACAGGATCCCGATTTTCAGGTTTACCTGCAGTCCCTGCTGAATAACTACGGTGAGCAAATAAAGCAGACCCAGTCCACCCTGTTTACCGGCATTGACACCCTCTTGCAGGACATTGCAGACAGTCACTTTCGGTGGGGCATCGTCACCAACAAACCTTCACGTTTTACGGAACCCCTGCTACGACATTTCCCCAGCATGCAACACAGTGCTGCCGTTATCTGTGCCGATCAGCTCAAGCAGAGCAAACCGGATCCGGAAGGCCTCTTGCAGGCCTGCCAGGTAATGGACTGCAAACCGTCTGACTGTATTTATATAGGCGACCATTTGCGCGATATCCAGGCCGGAAAAAATGCCAGCATGCAAACCATCGCGGTTAGCTGGGGCTATTTTCCAGCAGACACTCAACTGCAAAACTGGCAGGCAGACTTTATCGCTGAAACACCCCGGCAAATAAGCCAGTACCTTTTTGGAAACTAAGATGTTCAACTACCAGGCTGCACCACAATTACTGAAAGATAAAATCATACTGGTGAGCGGAGCCACAAGCGGGATAGGACGTGCAGCTGCGCTGACTTATGCTGCACATGGCGCAACTGTTATCCTGCATGGTCGCCAGATTGAACAACTTGAAGCCCTGTATGATGAGATCGAGACCGCAGGCTATCCCCAGGCTGCGATTACACCATTAGACCTGGAAACTGCCGGGGAGAATAACTATCAGGAACTGGCAGAAAGTATTTACCAGGAGTTCGGCAGGCTCGATGGCCTGCTCAACAATGCTGCAGTTCTGGGCAGCCTGATCCCCATTCAACACTATCCACTGGCCACCTGGAACCAGGTAATTCAGGTAAATCTGAATGCGCAATTTGCGCTTTGCCGTTATTGTCTTCCCCTGCTACAGGAGGCCGAACATGCATCCATTGTATTTACCTCTTCCAGTGCTGGCCGTCAGGCGTACGCCTACTGGGGTGCCTACACTGTAAGCAAGGCAGCAATCGAAAGCCTCGCTCAGGTGCTGTATCTGGAACTCGAAAACACTTCCAGGATTCGCGTCAACACCGTCAACCCTGGCGCAACTGCCAGCAAGATGCGTAAAAAAGCCTTCCCAGCGGAAAACCCGGAAACGCTCGCCCAACCGCAAGATATCATGCCGGTTTTTTTATACCTGATGGGTGATGACAGCCTGCAGGAGAACGGCAAGCAATTTAATGCGCAATAGCTAGGGTTCTATCGGTGCTGTCTCTTGAAAGGGGCCGTATTGATCGACATGGACCAGCAAATCCTGCAGTTGCGGGAAAGGTTCCAGGCTGAAATGTTTTCTGAATCGCACCCAGTCTAGAAAGCAGGCAAGACGCAGAATCACATCATTCCAGGGTGGCTGAGTCGGCCATTGCCTTTGTTCAAATTCCTGCAGACCAGTCTGTATTCGATCCTGTTGACGCTGAAGGTATTTTACATTTTCAGGGCCGAGCCCCTCCTTCTTCAGCAAAAATAAATTAACCTGAGCATCATTCAGGGTGTTAATTGCACAGTAGTCATTCAACTCATCCACTGTGGCCAGGAAGCTGCAGCCTGAACGCTCCCGGATAAACCGGATTATTGACGTTGAATCCGTCAGCATTTTTACTTGACCGTCGAGCGCATACTCGAGAAAGGGAATTCGCTGTGTCGGCGATAATCGCTTGCTCATCTGATAATCAGTATCCTCGATAAACTCGAAATCCAGCCCACTCTCCAGAAAAGCGATACGACAGTGACGCACAAAAGGAGAAAGCTTGTTGCCATAAAGTTTCATGACTCAGTTCTCATCATAGTATTAATTTTTTCTGCCACGGCTTGCTCGGGAGCGCGGCCTGTTTTTCCCCGCCAGGGTGTTCCTGGTTTGCCGTTTATTCATCACCGATTTTACCGGACGGTATTTTAAACCAGCCAGCGTGTAAAGTTCTTTCACTTCTTTTGCAGGCAGTTCACGAAATTGACCAACTTTAATCGTGCTGGGCATGAAAATATTGCCGTAACGCACTCGTTTAAGGCGACTGACTTTCACGCCCTGCGACTCCCACAAGCGCCTGACTTCACGATTACGCCCTTCTAAAATCACCACGTGATACCACTGGTTAATTCCTTCCCCCGCAAAAAACTGAATATCGCTAAAACTGGCCATACCGTCTTCCAACAAGACACCTCGATGCATGTTTTCAACCATTTCCTGGCTCACTTCCCCCATCACACGAACAGCATATTCACGTTCGATCTGCATGGACGGGTGCATGAGATTGTTAGCCAGTTCACCGTCAGTGGTGAAAAGCAAGAGGCCACTGGTATTGATATCAAGACGACCGACTGCCACCCAGCGTGCATGCTGGATTCGTGGCAGCTTATCAAAAACTGAAGGCCGTCCTTCCGGATCACGACGTGAACAGATTTCACCGATAGGCTTGTTGTAAACCAGTACAGTCTGCGGCACAGAATGTGCCGTGTTGGCCGCCAGTTTTTTGCCATCGACACTGATCTGATCATCATTGCCGACCCTGTCACCCAGTTTGGCAGGCTTGCCATTAACACGGATGCGGCCAGCCGCTATCCAAGCCTCCATTTCCCGGCGGGAACCATAGCCTGCGCGGGCGAGTACTTTTTGCAGCTTTTCATCCCGCTCATCCAACATATTGATTTCTCACGAAATTAATTAAGTCTTCTTGCCCTAAACGGGAGAACCCTGATTGTTACTTTCTTCGTCGTCTTCGTCTTGTTGGTCGTCTTCATCAGCTCCAGTTGCATTTTCAACAAAGACAGCATGCTCTTCACTTTCTTCATCATCAGAGTACTCACTCTGTGCTTCTAGACCACCGTCATCGTCATCGTCTTCGTCTTCGTCTTCATACTCGACGCTTTCTATGCCCAGGATTTCATCCATGGAACGTGTTCCAATGGCAGCTGCCGCCAGTTCTTCCTCATCCGGCACGATGACTTCGTCACCCTCCAACTCGCTCGGAAATTCGATGACATTGCCGGCCGGTTTTTCTTCTTCGATTAAATCCTGGTTGAGCCCTTCCAGTTCACGAATTTCAGTCAATGCTGGCAGATCCTGCAGAGACTCAAGGTTGAAATAGTCCAGAAACTGGCGTGTAGAAGCATACATGGCTGGTCGACCTGGCACATCCCGGTGACCAACGACCCTAACCCAATCTCTTTCCAGCAGTGTACGGATTATGCTGGAGCTGACAGCCACACCTCTTATTTTTTCGATATCACCACGGGTAATTGGCTGCCGATAAGCAATAATAGCCAGCGTCTCCAACAAGGCTCTGGAGTAGCGCTGCGGTTTTTCTTCCCACAAGCGGCCAACCCACTCGCTTAAATTCTGCCGCACCTGAAACCGATAACCGGAAGCAACTTTTTTCAATTCAAAACCACGTCCCTCACAACTGTCTGCAATGTCATCAAGCGCCGCTTTGATCATGTCACGATCAAACCCGTCTTTCTCATCAATCAGCTCTGAAATTCTGTCCAGCGTCAGCGGCTTCCCCGCTGCCAGTAAGAGAGCTTCAATAATTTGCTTCAGCAGCGCTTCATCTATCATGTACTTTTTGCCTTGATATGTATGGGAGCAAATGGCTCATTTTGAGCCAGTTCAATCAGTGATTCTTTGATTAATTCCATTACGGCCAGAAAAGTCACCACAACGCCCAGTTTGCCTTCGTCTTTCAAGATCAGGCTATTCAGGGGAGTAAACTGTTTATCTGAAATTCGCAGTAGAATCTGTGACATTTTTTCACGAGTCGATAAGGCCTGGCGCTGAATATGGTGACTTTCCTTCAAGTCTGAACGGCGCAATACGTCAGCAAACGCCAGGAGAATTTCCTGCAGTTCCACATCCGGCAGAGGTGTCTTTTTCTCGAGTTCGGGGGCCTGTGCCGAGGCCAGGTGAAAATCACGATTCTGTCGGGGCAAGGCATCAATATTTTCCGCTGCATCGCGATAGCGCTCATATTCCTGCAGACGTCTGATCAACTGGGCACGCGGATCTTCTTCATCTTCTTCGTCCTCTTCATGGCGAGGCAGCAAGAAGCGTGATTTTATTTCTGCAAGCATGGCTGCCATGACCAGATATTCAGCAGCCAGTTCAAACTGTGTAGCCTCCATCAATTCAACGTAGGCAATATACTGCTCGGTAATTTCAGCAATATTGATATCCAGTATATCGATATTCTGGCGGCGTATCAGGTACAAAAGCAGGTCCAGCGGCCCCTCGAATGCCTCGAGAAACACCTCCAGGGCATCCGGCGGGATATATAAATCTTTCGGAAGATCAGTCATCGCCTGCCCGGCAACGAAGGCAAAGGGCAGTTCGGCCTGCTCTCCCGCATGCTGCTCACGAGCCTTTCGCAAGAGACTTTCCCTGCTTTCCTCGGCTTGTGAAATTTGACTGTCGTTACTCATCGTCTTACCGGTAATTTAATCCCATGGCCTGGCGTACATCATCAATGGTTTCCCTGGCCACTTCTCTGGCTTTCTCATTACCCTCGGCAATGACGGATCGAACCATGGCTGGATTCTGTTCAAGCTGCTCAGCCTTCTCACGAATCGGCTGAATTTCACTGACAATGGCATCAATCACAGGCTTTTTGCAGTCGAGGCAACCAATACCCGCATTGCGACAGCCTGACTGCACCCACTGCCGCGTTTCCTCACTGGAATACACCTCATGAAACTGCCAGACGGGACACTTGTCCGGATCGCCAGCATCAGTCAATCTTACCCTGGCTGGATCAGTCGGCATGGTCTTGAGTTTCTGCATGATCTCATCTTCCGTGTCACGCAGAGTGATCATGTTATTGTAGGACTTGGACATTTTACGCCCGTCGAGCCCTGGCATTTTGGGGGCACTGGTCAACAAAGATTGTGGTTCAGCCAAAATCATCCTGCCACCCCCTTCGATGTAACCAAACAGACGCTCCCGGTCACCGAGGGTGATATTCTGCTGTTCTTTCAAGAGCGCCTGAGCACGCTGCATGGCTTCCTGGTCACCCTCCTCCTGGTAGCGCTTTCGCAGACTGGAGAAGAGCTTAGCTGCTTTTTTCCCCATCTTTTTCACAGCGGCCTCGGCCAGATCCTCAAAATCAGGTTCTCTGCCGTAAAGATGATTAAAGCGTCGCGCCACTTCACGGGTCAATTCAACATGGGCCACCTGATCGGCACCGACAGGGACAGCGCCCGCGTGGTAAATCAGAATATCGGCACTTTGTAATAGCGGATAGCCCAGAAAACCATAGGTATCCAGTTCTTTTTCTTTCAGATTTTCCTGCATGTCTTTGTAACTGGGTACTCGTTCAAGCCAGCCCAATGGTGTCATCATTGACAACAACAAATGCAATTCGGCATGTTCGGGTATTCTCGATTGGATGAACAGAGTCGCTGCATTGGGACTGACCCCGGCAGCTAGCCAGTCTATGACCATGTCCCAGACATTTTTCTCAATCTGTCTCGGGTCATCATAATTGGTCGTCAGGGCATGCCAGTCGGCAACAAAGAAAAAGCATTCATATTCATGCTGTAGCTGTAACCAGTTTTTTATAACCCCGTGATAGTGTCCCAGATGTAAACGCCCTGTTGGGCGCATGCCTGACAATACTCGCCGTTGCGAATCTACTGAACTCAAGTCAACTTCCCCGACTGCATAAAGCTTGATATCCGGGCATTATAACGAGTTTTTCCGGACACGTGGCAGATAAAATCACAGTGTCATGAAGGGCTGCGGATCGGCCTTGCCAGCACGTAATACAGTCGGAGCACCATCGACCAGATCAACCACCGTGGTAGCCTCCAGGCCACAAAAACCGGAATCAATGATCAGGTCAACGGCATGCGCGAGTTCATCCTTGATGAGTTCAATATCGTGGGGCGGACTGTCTTCACCGGGAAGAATCAGGGTACTGCTGAGGATGGGGGCATCAAGTTCGCTCAGGAGCGCTGACACAACCTGATGATCCGGCACGCGAATGCCAATGGTTTTCCTTTTGGGGTGCATTAATAAGCGGGGGACTTCCGATGTAGCCCGCAGGATAAAGGTGTAGGCTGCAGGCGTATAGGCCTTCAGCAGTCGATAGGCACTGTTATCGACTCTTGCATAGAGGGCAATTTCAGAAAGATCGCGACACATCAGGGTAAAGTTATGCTTTGAGTCCAGCTGTCGTATACGTGAGATCCGCTGTAAGGCCGCTTTTTCACCCACACAACAACCCAGCGCATAGGCCGAATCTGTCGGATAGATGATGACGCCTCCCGAACGCAATACCTCCACAGCCTGGCGAATCAGGCGAAGCTGAGGGTTTTCAGTATGTATATGTAGTATTTGCCCCATTGCTGACTCTTGTTCTAAGCTTAAACCCGCCTTAACACGGGATAGCCAGTTAGATATATATTTACTAGAATGAGCGCATGAAACAGTTTATTGACTATATTCCACTGATCATTTTCTTCATTGTTTACAAGCTTGAAGAACGGGTCATTCAAATCGGATCTTTTGCCTACACCCTGGGTGGCATTTTCAGCGCTACGGAGGTGCTGGTGCTAAGTTCCATCCTTGTATACGGCCTTATGTATCTGATTCACAAAAAACTCGAACGTAATCAGATCATCACCCTGCTTGCTGTCCTGATATTCTGCACCTTTACCATCGTGTTCCGGGATGAAGCCATTCTCAAATGGAAAGCACCTGTCGTTAACTGGATTTTTGCAGGCATCTTTTTTGGCTCACACTATTTTGCCAATAAAAACGCGACACGTCTGATGCTCGAGCATGCCGTTGAGATGCCTGATCAAGCCTGGCATCGCCTTAACTTTGCCTGGGCCTATTTCTTCCTGTTCCTTGGCAGCGTCAATCTCTTTGTCGCCTTCACCTTCCATGATTACTGGGTGGATTTCAAGGTATTCGGCTCCCTGGCACTTATCTTTCTGTTTATTATTGGCCAGACATTCTATCTCCTGCCCTATCTGCAGGACGAGGAAAATGAAGAAGAAAAGGCTGACAAGGTCGAAAAGACCTCCGTTTAATCGGTAAGCGCTTCCCTCAGGTTCGGGAAATTTTCATCTAAGACCTGGTTCCATTGATAGAGACGATCACTGTATCTTTCCAGAAAAGCCTTTGCGTTTCCCTGAATGCTGATGGACACAATCTCATCTCCGGGGCGAATCTGTCGAATAAACTCACGGCCACTGAAAATCTTGCCAAAAACGGTATGTAATCCATTCAGGTGTGGAGTTGCCAGATGCGTGATAAAGAACTGTGAGCCATTGCTGTTGGGACCGGAATTGGCCATAGACAGAATGCCTTCCTGATTGTGCCTCATACGAATCTCATCCTCAAAGCGATAGCCCGGACCTCCCGAACCATCCCCAAAAGGATCGCCGCCCTGTGCCATAAAATCATCAATGACCCGATGAAATATCAGACCATCATAGTAACCGCGTGTGGCCAGATTAACGAAATTTGCCACAGCTATCGGCGCCACCAGTTTATACAATTCAAATTCCATGATGCCATGCTGAGTCTCAATCACGGCATAAAGCTCGTCAGGGTTTTTCTCCTGTGCAAGCGACAAGTGACTACTCACCACCAGTGAAAAACCCAGTAACAGTGTAAAAATGGATTTGTTTAAATTCATGCCTGGTTCCTGCTCTTGTTGTCAGCGCCCATTATAGAAGTATTTTGACATCTTTAAAGCCATACTCAGCCAGACTGGAAAAAGCGGGCGATTTCATTGAGCATTGGTTTCATAAAATAGTTTCGTTGTGGCATTACATCAACGCTAAGCCCTCTTTCCCGCAGCGCTTCTGCCACAACCGGACCAACTGCTGCGATAGCTGTTTGCTGCAGACCTGCTGCCAGTGCCTCCTGCATGCCGGCATTTGTCGCCACCTGATAAAGACGCTTTACCTGTGAATTCGAAGTAAACGCGATCAGGTCAAGATTTCCAGCTGCCATCTCATTGATCAAGCCCTTGACTTTTTCATCCTCCACTTCATCGGCATAAATATACGGTGCAACTGTGCTGAGTTGAGCACCCCGGCCCATCAGATAACTGATGAGCCTTGTATTTGGCTCCTGCCCATACAACTGTACAGCTACCCTAAGCCCCTCAAGCTGCCGGTTTTCCAGACTGTCAATAATGCCTTCAGAGGTGGGTGTGGATGCATCCAGATCCTGCTCGAGCCCCAGTTCGCGTAAAGCCTGGCTGAGTTTGGGCCCACGCGATACTTTGAAAACGGATGCCAGAGCATGGATAAAGGCCTCAGTCATATCATGTTTTTTTTGCCAGCTTGTTGAGTCGCCGCAGACCTTCACCCGTTAGCAGAATGAGTATGTCGGGCGGGTGCTTAGTAAACGCATGCAGCCATGCCAGCACAGGAGTCGGGTCAGGCGCATCATAGATAGCCACCAGCGGAACAGCCATAACGCTGGCGCCACGTTTTCTTATCATCTCGCTCAAAAGCCACAATTGCCGACTTTCCGGTATAGCAATACGTTTTCCTGACAGTGCTGGAAGTGTTACTGGCATTTTTTATCGATCTAAGCTGGAAAAGCATGAATTATGGCCGCATCTGAGCAATGCGCAAGTCTCTTTCGGTTTTTCTGGCGACTGAAAGTGTGAAAAAGGTAACACTTTTCAGTATTTTTTACTTTATTGAACGAAATTTAATCAAATATTAATACTTCCACCTTAAGTGTTACTTAAATTCGCAGTCTGCAATACCTAATAAATGTATTATATATCAATATATTACAATTTTTCTGGTGAGAAACTCCAAAATAATCGAGAAACAACCAATAAACGTGAATATAATACACATTGTGTTACTTTTTTGGATTTACTGTGTTACTATAGCCCCGCGTTTTTAAAAGAAACGCAAAAATGATCTGAAATATCAGTCTTAAAAGGAGCCTCTAGATGAGCAACGAAGTAATGAGCAGTGAAGAAAGAGAAACGCTGGTGGAGTACACGACATCAGCTTTAAGTACATTAGCCGTACTGGTTGTACCGGTACTGACCCTTTGGGCATCATTTGCCTGAAATTTAACAGTATTTTAAGAACTTGCAATAAGCTCCCCCCCTTGGCCTATAGCAGTTCTACAGTAATCCCCTTAGCGCAGCCTGCTTGAGTCACTCCCTTCTTTTTTTTCAGGCTGCGCTTTTTTTTAGCTTATTCACTGATTCTTCCGACAAAGTTACAGGGCTTGTGCTGGCTGTTAAGCTGCTCGGCAATAATTCCTTCCCAGGCCGTTTTACAGGCGCCAGTTGAACCGGGCACACAAAAAATCACCGTATCATTACTTAGTCCTGCAAAGGCCCTGGATTGAATCGTCGAAGAACCAATATCCTGGTAAGACAGAGAACGAAACAGTTCACCGAAGCCGTCAATGCTGCTGTCCAGCAAAGGACTGATGGCAAGCAAGGTATTATCGCGCCGGGTAAAACCGGTCCCACCCGTTGTAATAATCGCCTGTATCCCATGATCCGCGACGAGATTCGCGACCAGCGCGCGCAGACGGTAAATATCATCTTTACAGATATGCTTTTCTGCCAGTCGGTGCCCAGCCTGCATGAGAGCATCTTGCAGGTATCTGCCTGAAGTATCGTTTTCCTCAGTGCGGGTATCCGAGACCGTGACCACAGCTATATTCAGAGGAACAAACTCCTCCCGTGCTTTGTTATTGCCCACTGACTATCCTCCAGTCATGTTCATAAAACGGACGATCTGCGCATGATCATCATCATAGAAATGGTGACGCAGGGGCTTGATATCCATCGCATTGACAATAGCCTGTTTCAGCGCTGCATCGTCTCCGGACTGTGATCGCATTAATTCTTTCAGGTCACTGGAATACTCATTACCCAGACAGAGTAAAAGCCGCCCTTCAACAGTCAACCTGACGCGATTACAACTTTCACAAAAATTGTGCGACACCGGCGATATGAAACCGACCCGTGTCTGATGACCTGCCAGTTCGTAATAGCGTGAAGGACCTGCAGTCGTCATCTCGACCGGCGTCAGCTGATAACGCTCTGTTATGATGCCCCTGACGTCTTCGTTAGAAACCATGGTGTCCAGACGGCTATGGTCGGCAATTTCGCCTAGCGGCATTTCTTCGATAAATGCGATATTGATACCCAACTGCATGGCATATTCCAAGAGACCGAGAATTTCACCATCATTGATGCCCCGCAGAATGACACTGTTAAGCCGGATACTGTCGAAACCTGCTGCAACTGCTGCTTCTATGCCCTGTAGGACTTTTCTCAACTCACCGGTGCGTGTCATGCGCTTGAATTTATCTGCATCAAGACTGTCCAGGCTGATATTGATGCGATTGACACCGGCCTCTTTTAATTCCCTTGCCATTTCCCCGAGATGAGAGCCATTGGTGGTCAACAGCAGTTCTTCAAGACCGGGCAAGGCACCCAGTTTGCGAATCAGGGACATGACATTGTTTCGAATCAGGGGTTCACCGCCGGTCAGGCGAAGTTTTTTCACACCCAGTTCAGTAAATATACGCGCAAGCCGATAAATTTCCTCCAGGCTCAAAATCTGTTTACGCGGCAGAAAGGTCATTTTTTCTGACATGCAATAGACGCAACGAAAATCACAGCGATCCGTCAGGGACAGCCTGACATAATCGATCTGTCTGCCGTATTTATCGATGAGTGCTGGTTTTGTATCGGCCATAGTGCCGGTATTCTAGCAGTTTTAATCCATAATCAGCATCTGCTAATACCTTGGACCCCGAAACAGGCCATGCCGGATTTACGGCTTGTTGCTGGACATCAAACCTGAGCACACTTACCATCTTGCATCGACCCTAGCCCGAAATAGAACACACATAGGCTCATGTTATCTTCCGCCGATCTGACAGCCCTGCTGCTGACACTGCAACTGGCCCTGCTAAGCACGGTAATATTGCTGCTCATCGGCACGCCTCTGGCCTGGTTCCTGGCACGCACATCCTGGCGCTTTAAATTCATCCCCGAAGCCATGATTGCCCTGCCTCTGGTACTGCCACCTACCGTCCTGGGTTTTTATTTACTCCTACTGCTTGGCGCCAATGGCCCCCTGGGTTCATTAATGCAGGCATTCGGCGCCCAACCTCTGGCATTCAGCTTCAGCGGCCTGCTTATTGGTTCAGTGTTTTACTCCCTGCCCTTCGTCGTACAACCTCTGCAGGATGCTTTCAGTCATATTGGCCCACGCCCTTTTGAAGTTGCGGCAACCTTGCGGGCCACACCATTGGACCGTTTTTTTTCGATTGCCTTACCCCTCGCCCGACCGGGTTTTTTAACAGCCAGCGTGCTGGGTTTCGCGCATACCATCGGCGAATTCGGAGTGGTATTAATGATTGGCGGCAACATTCCTGGTGAGACCCAGGTGCTTTCCATCGCCATTTACGAACACGTCGAAACGCTTGAATACACCAAGGCACACATCCTGTCTGCAGCTTTGCTGCTTTTATCCTTCAGCCTGCTACTGGCCATTTATGCCATGAATGGACGTTTCAAGGTCGTACGTTTATGAAGCTACGTGCTGCTTTTAACATACAGCGCAGTACGCCGCTGAACTTCCAGTTCGAAATTGACTTACAGGGCATTACCGCTGTCTTTGGGAAATCAGGCTGTGGCAAGACATCCCTGCTACGCGCCCTTGCAGGACTGGAAAAACACCCTGGCTCATATTTGAAAGTCGGGGAAGAAATCTGGCAACAGAATGAGCTTTTTATTCCTGCCCACCAGCGTCCACTTGCTTATGTCTTTCAGGAAGCCAGCCTATTTCCCCATTTGAATGTCCGTCGAAATATTGAATACGGTCTGAAACGCATTCAACAATGTGACAGTAAAATACCGCTGGAACAAATCATTGAATTGATGGAACTGGACCTGCTACTGGACCGTAAAACCAATTACCTTTCCGGTGGGGAACAGCAACGGGTTGCCATTGCCAGAGCACTTGCAGTCAATCCCAGCATCCTGCTGATGGATGAGCCTCTGTCTTCACTGGACCAGACGAGAAAAGATGAGCTGATTCCCTATATAAGCTCACTCAACAGAGAGCTGAACATACCCATCATTTATGTGACGCATTCCAATGAGGAGATTGCCCGCCTGGCCGACCAGCTGATTTTTATTGAAGATCACTGTATCAAAGCTGCCGGACCCATTGAGCAATTACTGACCCGTGCCGACTTGTCGCTATCGCATCGTGCGCAGGCTGAATCTATCATTAGTGCTGTGGCTGACACTTACGATACTACTTTTCACCTTAACCAACTCAACTCTGTCCTCGGCCCGTTTACAGTGCCTGGCGATGCCCTACCCCGGGCAAAATCGATTCGCCTGCGACTGGCTGCTCAGGATGTGAGTCTGGCCCTCAATGTCCAGGAAGACAGCAGTATTCTGAATATTCTGCCCGCCGTGGTAAAAGGTATTCAGGATGAGAATTCAGCACAGGCCACCGTCTACCTAGACATGAACGGGCAAACAGTATTGGCCCGGATCACCAGAAAGTCTGTTGCACGCTTACAACTCGAAATCGGAAAAAAAGTCTACGCCCAGATTAAAAGTGTGGCCGTTCTGGCCTGAATCCTTACCAGTAGTTTTCGGTGGTAATCTGCCCCGGCTTCCGACGCAGGTTTTTCTTGAAGCCACGCTGCTTCAGCAACTCCACCGTGTCTTTCACCATATCAGGATTGCCGCATAGCATTACCTGCGAGTGTTCCACATCCAGATTAAGCCCAATGCGTGCTTCCAGATCTCCATCGCGAAGACTATCAGGAATCCTGCCTTGAATGGCACCCTCACAGGCTTCACGACTGACAAAAGGCTGAAAATAAAAACGTCCGGGGTAAGACTCTTGATAGCTTGTTACCAGGTTCTGGTATTGCAAGTCCGGCTTGCTACGCACACCCTGTACCAAGACGACATGACGGTAACGCTGCCAGATTTCTTCACTGCCCAGCATTGAAAAATACGGGGCAACCCCGGTTCCGGTTGCCAACATCCACAAATCGCGGGAGGCAGGCACCTCTTCCAATGTGAAAAAGCCATTGGCCTGCTCTTTAAGCCATAAACTGTCGCCAGGCTGCAGCTTGACCAGGGCATTAGAGAGCACTCCATCTGTTGCCACATAGAAAAAAAACTCCAGCGGTTGCTGCCCCGGAGAACTCAAAAATGAGTAAGGCCGGGCAATCCGTTCACCATCAATATCCAGTGCCAGACTGGTGAACTGACCAGCGATAAATTTATTGACCGCGGCTTCCACCTGCAGGGAAAACAGATTTTCATGCCAATGAATATTATTGACGACCTTACCCTCAACCCATTTAGGCAAACCAGTTAATCTCCCTGTGTTGTATTGCTTATTTTATCGGACAAATTGCAGACTACGACGTACACGGGACAGATCACGAAGGGCCTGCTCTTCTGTCAGCGCATCTGACAGGGGAACAGATTCTGACAATCTGTCTAAGGTTCTGACGGCAGTATTCCTGAAGGTCCAGCTTTGCAGCAAGGTTTCACGTGCTTGCTGAATTTCAGGCTGAAAAAGTTCACTGCGAACGAAACGCTCTTTCAAAGGATTGCCGTAGCCGTAGCCGAAGCCGCCAAGAAAATTGCCGGTACCCAGAGACAGATTCATATCCCAGCTGATGACGGTAAATTTTTCATCACCCAGATCGTACCAGAGTAAAAAGTTTTTGCCCGGCCCTGACATGTCGTCAAAGTTCTGCAAGAGGTCCTGAGTGGCTACATAATAGGCAAAACTCTCCACATCAACCCAGTCAGCCAGTTCTCTGTCAAAGTCTTCAACACTGACTGTATCCAACCACTTCAGCAACTCAATCACGGGCGTCATGCCATGTGTGTTTTTAGCATTGATCTGATCAAAATCACGCTCATAGCTGCTGTCTTCTTCGCCACGATAGCGAAAGCGGTTTTCACTACGTGATTTATACAGAACACCACTGCCCATGCCGATTGCTTCAGCATAACGTTTGTCCGGATTCTCTATCACCAGACGAGTCGTTGTCGGATAGTCGTTGACTTGGAACCTGGCCCAGGTGAAATCCTGTGACACCTGGCCCGAATCCGCAATCAACTGCAAGGCTATTGCTTCATTCAGGTTGGTGCCGCCAGTACGGGCTGGCCTAATAGCGAGCTCTTCGCGCCCCTGATAAGCCACATCATTTTCATACTTGTCAAAGCTGACTGCTAAAGGCAAGGTGGAGGGGTTATCAAAACTGGCATTACTCATGGGATTACGTCTTCCCCAACCCCGAGAATTGCGGCTCAACTCTCGCAGGGTTGAATTGCCTTTTAGCCTGACACCGACATTCGGTATCAAAGTTCCGTCAATCTCAATATCCGCTGGGACCCAGGTTTTTAATCCATTGCGCAAATAATCTTCCATCATGAGCCGATAATTCTCATCACTGATGGACAGGTTAATACTGTGTGACTGATTCAGGTCAAAGAGATCTACCAGGCCAATGATATTAAATCGGGAATTGGTGGTCTGTTCTTCGCTTTCGTGGGTGAAGACAATGGGGTTGATACGGTAGGAGCCCAGCATGAACCCCATTAACAGCAGAACTAGCAATGAGGAAAAGATCAGCCGGCTGTGATGCCTTACCCTTACAGGAACGGCACGTTTCCACCAGGAACGTCTTATTTGCTCTCGCTGTGAATACTGATCCATAAGTACTGACCGCTGAAGGTTTTAATGCCTGTCCTGAATCTTAGCACAGGTAAAGAATGCTGCTAAATGAGCAGAGCGACAAATGAGTGCATCAATCTGGCTGCAGTCTATAAGTCGGTCTGGTCATAGCCACTTAATACCGTCACCCGCTGACCGGTGTTGACATCCGACAAGCGCATAACCATATCCCTCGCCTGAATACCCGGATTGGGTTCAACGGTATACAGAAGTTCAAGCAAGGCCCCGTTGCGAATGGTCTCGGTACTGACCAGTTCAAAACTTTTAGTCAGCTTAATCAGTTCATCTTCGACCAGTTTATCGAAATCTCCATCCGGAGGAACCTGGACTTTCACAACCTGGCGCTGGATATTGCTGGCAAAGGCATCGAGCTTCATCATCAGCAGTATCACCACACAAATAGAAACAGTGGCTGCTATGGCCAGTGCATAAAAACGGGTGCCGGTTGCCATACCAATAGCCATGACTAGAAAGATAAACCCGACATCACGGGTTTCTTTCAATGCATTACGAAAGCGAATGACTGAAAAAGCACCTACCAGTGCAAAAGCACGCGCAATATTAGAGCCAACGACAAGCATCAGAACAGCAATAACCATGCACACTACAATAAGCGTCTGCACATAGGACTGACTGTAAGAAATATTCTGATGTGTTGCCCGGTAAACAAAACCGACAAGCGTCGATAACACAAACGAGAGCGACAAGACCAGGATGATATCCAGCGTATTGAAAGTACCGGATAAATCGACAATATCCAGATTCATGTTAGCTCCTTAAGTATGACTTGTGCTTACCAGACTCAGCGGCTCTGGCAGATTCTTTAAACTGAGGCGGATATCCGGAATAGTGGCTGTTGCCTCAATGGCTTTACAGTATTTGGATACCCTAACCACCTCCAGCCCCATACTGGCAGCCAGGTCGGTGAACCAGGTCGGCACCCTTTCATTGGCTTTCACCTCAACAATGGAGATGTGAGAAGGAATGATGAATTTATTTTCAGAACGCATACTCAGCGATAAATCCTTGTTGCGACCCTGAATAGTGTGATCCAGTGTAATGCGTAATCCCAGATCAGCATCCACACCGACAAAGGCTTCGCGGTGATAGGTGGTCATGGCAACCGCCTGCAGCTTTACCGATTCTGACAACATCAATACTTCATTGACAAAGGCCTGCCGCAATTCAGGGTTGCTCGGATCTTCCCATTGGTCGCAAAGCAGTCTGGCCTGATGATAAGGCATGGGTATTCGCCTTTTCTGGGTGACGCGATTAACCCGTTGCTTGATTTCAACGAACACCCTTGATTCATCATTGATCAGCTCTGGCTCCCCATAGGCACGGATGCGCAGTTTGCGTCGAAAGCGCAGCCCTTCGATTTTTTCCCAGTAAAAGCGCAGATCCCTGCTGTCATAATAAATACTACTGACACGTCGTGAACAGGCATTTTTATGAATATCCTCGCCCATGCGTTCGCGTATTTTTTCACGAAATTCAGGTATTTTATTTTCTGGCAGATAGTATTTTATTTCGTAGCGGTTAAATCGGTGTAAGGCACTGGCAGTCGCAGTCGCGGTTGATTCATTGTCGGTAAAACTCATGCGTATTCCCAGTATCTTAAGCCGCTCGTCTGTTTAAAAGAAATTCGCTCCAGCTTAGCCGCGCCTGTCATCAAAGTCTATAGCCTGACAAGTGCGGCTTGTTCATCTTGCCTGCAGCTGCTATAAGAACACTATGAAGGCTCTGCCATTTTCCATACTCAGGCTTGCCACAGGATTGCTTACTGTGTTTCTTGCCTTTTCCAGTACTTCTTCCTTCGCCCAGCGCGAATTTCGTGTACTGCAGCCACTGGAAAGTGATGCCCATGAAGAATTGCCAGCCGATTACCGGGTACCCGGAGAGTTTGTTGTTGGCAGACTGATGTATTCTTCGGGTGCCCGGGATTATGGTTGGGAGCGCGGTGGCACCAGCTGGGCCGTGGACTATCCACGTGGAGACCGAACTTTTGCCCGCCTGTTAAGGCGTCTGACCACGCTGGATGTGCGCTCCGTTGAACAGCCCGTAAACCTTGATGACGGCGACGATGTCTTTAACTGGCCCTTTCTGATTGTTGGCATGCCACGTAACTGGAGTCTAACAGATTCACAGGCTGCCAAGTTGCGCGATTATCTTTTGCGTGGCGGATTTTTACTGGCAGACAGTTTTTTCGGTAGCCCGGAATGGGCTGGCTTTATGCGCAGCATGACGCGGGTATTCCCAGATCGCCAGATTGTTGACCTCCCGGCTGATCATCAGCTCTTCAGCATTATTTATGATCTGGGCCAGCGCCATCAGATCAGCAACATGCGCAGCCTTTCCTATGCCGGCGTGCCCTACCGCAATGATGGTGCAATACCCCAGTGGAAAGCCATCCTGGATGACGACGGCCGCATCATGGTCGCCATTTCATTCAATAATGATATGGGCGATGCCTGGCAGCATCAGGACAATCCGAATTATCCGCAAAGCGATGCCAAGATGGGCATTGAGTTTGGCGTGAATTACGTGATCTATTCCATCACACATTAGCTTCAGGCACGGCGTCGGCCTCGAAGTAGTCCTGCATTTGGCGATAATGCCGCCAGTACCAGATCAATCCAACAAGACAGATCAATGCCGCGAAAAAATTGGGCCAGAACAGGCCAAAATAATCCGCAAATACACCAATCACCAGCACTCCAATGGCGGTCGCTCCCCGGGTCATTGCCGCCCATAAAGAAAGCACCCTGCCGCGCACGGCATCATCAATGCTGTTCTGGATCATGGTTTGACTGGCTACTGCACTCAGGGTCACTGTCCAGCCGACAATAAAAATAAACAGCAGCCCCAAGAGGTACCGCTGGGTCCAGGCAAAAAATGCCAGACCGACGATGGAAAGCAGACTGTTAAGCAGCATGCTCATTACCAGACCCTGGGCCCGTCCCCGTAAGGTGATATACATGCCGCCAGCAACGGCACCAAAGCCCAGTACGGCTGTATAGATCGCAAGGTCTTCAGCCCCACCTCCGTAAACAGCACCAATGAATGCCGCCAGCATAAGTGTCACTGGCCGGATACCACAGGCCAGTATGGTCTGTAAAAAGAAGATATCGCCCAGCGCCGGAATATTCTTAATGTACACAACCCCTTCTCTGATGCCTTTCAAAATAGTGCTTTTATTTTTTCCGGGATTGTTTTTTGGCAGATGAATAAAGGACCAGGCAATCAATATGGGGATGTAGGTAATGGCATTACACAGGACCGCAATGGCTGTTCCAAACAGACTGATGACCACTCCGGCCAGGGCCGGACCCAACAATCGTGCCACATTAAATAATACGGCAGTAAAGGATGAGGCAGAAACGATATCCTTACGTTCCACCAGATTAGGCACGATGGAAAGTCGAATGGGCTGATGTGCAGCCTGTAATATGCCGTCGAGCAGGGCAAAGAAAAACAAAAGCTCGACATTGATCACGCCTATTATGATCAGCACATACAGAATCAGAGCCTGCAGCATCATGCCGCATTGCGTCATGATGGTGAGATGTTTGCGATTAAAATGATCGGCCCAAACCCCAACCACTGGGCTTACAATCAGCAGTGGCGCAAGCTCGGCAAAAGCCACCGCACCTACCCAGAACTCAGATTCCGTCAATTCCCAAGTCAGCCAGCTGATAGCCAGGCGCTGCATCCAGAAGCCAATCAGTGAAATGCCGTTTGCACAAACATATATGGCAAAGTTTCTGTTGGCAAAAACTGAGCGAAGTGCAGCTAGATTACTCACGCTTTAGTCTCTAGTTGTAAAAGTTGAGTTGACTGTCAGGGGACAGGTTCGGAGATCAGCAGCTCGATAGGCGCGTCCAGTCCTTCCAGTTCAAACGATTCTGACACCGCACGAAACCCACCCTGCTGGGCCGTTGCGTCGCGGGCAATTGTTGCACCGACAAAAACGCTATCAACAGAGGACAGGCTGAACTGGGGCAGCATCGCCATGCTTTCATCCAGGGTCACTGTTAGGGGGAAATCACTGATGGCAAAATCCCTGGCAGCCAAGGGTACGGGCATGCTTTCACTGCGCGCAAAAATAAACAGCCGCATATCGGGTTCTATCTGGTCCCGGATGGCATTATCGATATCCACCTGCACAGTGACGGAAACACCCCCATCGCTTGGACTTTCCTGTTCGACGCCCATCAATTCCTCGATGGTGGCGATACGCTGATTCAGTTCAGCCACTTGGGCACTGCCCGGTGTCAACTGGGATATCTGCCGACGCCAGTACGTGATTGCCTGAGCATAATCTTCTGACACAAAGGCTTCAAAAGCCAGCAGGCTCATGATGGCCTGCTCATTGGAATTTATTTGCAAAGCCTGATCCATTGTCGCCTGCACGGCTGGCGTGAGGGTGGAGCCGTCACGCAAATACTGCGCCTGAGCCAGCTGCCCGAGTACCGCTGCCTTATCGGCATCCTCCTCTGGCATTTCCCGGGCAAGCTGGTTAAACACCCTTACCGCATCATCAAAACGGTCCAGGCTGATATACAGTGTTCCCAGGGTGAACCCTGTTTGTATATCCGAGCTACGACGACTGAAGCGGCCATCCAGAATAAGGGCAATTTCCTGCAATCCAGCGAGCTGTTCCTCTTCGCTAGTTGCAGCCTCCAGCTGTTCAAGCAGGGCCGGTATCGCCAGCTCCCGTTCTGAACCGATCTGCCGGTAAAGCAAGAAACTTGCAAGCAAAATGATGACTAACAGACTTAAGGGTAAAGCTCTGGTATAGGAGGAAGCTGAACTGCGATTGCTGTCAGCCTGGTTTTCCATATCTTCGAGAAAGTTGAGTTCGAGTTCGGTACGCAGGGTATGGTACTCATCCTGGCTTAACAGCTTGTCAGCCAAACTGGCCTCGAGCTCTTGCTTGCTTTGTTCGAAGGCAAGAATATTCTGCTGCTTGCGCAATTCATCCTGCTGATTACGTGCCTGTCCCTGATAGCGCCAGACCGGCAAAATGACAAAACAGGATGCAAGTAGCATCATCAGAACAAGATAAAGGCTAAGTCCCGTCATTTATTTTTTGCCCGTTAGGATTTTTTCAAGCTTTTGCTGTTGTTCAGCTGTCAGAGCAAGCGCCTGATCTGCAGACTGATTTGATCTGACCATGCGCCAGACTACCAGCAACCCAGCCAGTAAGAGTAGCAGTGGACCAAACCATAGAAGCACTGTTCCCCGGTTAAGTGGCGGTCGGTAATTAATAAAATCACCATAACGTTGCGTCATGAAATCGATGATTTCATCATTCGTCCTGCCATCAATAATCTGCTCATAAATTTCAGCACGCAAGTCTGCGGCTATCGGCGCATCTGAGCCTGACAGATTCGAATTAAGACACATAGGGCAACGTAACTGATCACTTAACTGGTGAAACCGCTCTTCCTGATCAGGGGAGTCAAACTGATATACCTCAATTGCAGCCTGCAAGTTATTCATGCAGAGCACCGTGAAGATCATGAAGAGGGCAAGTCTGGCCATTATTTTAATCGGGCAATGATCGGCTCGAATGTTTCCGCCCAGATCTGGTGGTTAATAATGCCGACATGGCGATAGCGAATGGTCCCGAAACTGTCAACAATGAAAGTCTCTGGTGCGCCAGCCACACCAAAATCTATACCTAGACTGCCATCAAGATCGATAATTACCTGCTCAAACGGTGAGCCTTTTTCCTCGAGAAAAAGCCTGGCTTCTACAAGGTCGTCCTTGTAGTTGACGCCTATAAACCTGACATCAGACTCACTTTCACTGATTTCTACCAGGTAGGGATGTTCAACATGGCAGGGAGGGCACCAGGTAGCCCAAAAATTGATAATAGAAATACTACCCTGGAGATCACTGCTGCTTACACTTACCAACTCCTGATTCAGCTCCGGCAGGCTGAATTGAGGTAGTGGACGGTCGACCAGAGCTGAAGGAACCTGATTGGGATTTCGTCCCAAACCAAACAGCAGCAAGCCTAGCATCAATATAAAAAAGACACCTGGAATAAAAAGTTTTACACGCTGATTCATGAAGCCTCTCCTGCCAGCTTTCCTGTATCACTGACATTGACTTTCTGAGGCTTGCTGACCGCAACTTTTTTGCTGCGGTAACGTTTATCTGTTATTGCCAGCACCCCGCCAAATGCCATTAGGAAAGCCCCCATCCATATCCAGAACACAAAAGGTTTGAAGTGAATCCGTATAACCCAGCTACCATCACCCCGTTCGTCACCCAGTGCGGTGAATAAATCGCGGAAAAGGCCGACATCAATAGCTGCTTCGGTTTGCACGGCACGCGTGGCAAAATAGAAGCGTTTCTCCGGTCGCAGGGTCAGGTAGCTTTCGCCATCTTTCAGAACTGTAACCGTCCCCCGGTCGGCTTCATAATTGGGACCCTGTTCCGTTGTCACGCCTTCAAAAACAAATTCATACCGGCCGATTGTTTCACTTTCTCCGGGCATCAGACGCACATCCCGTTCGACGCTGTACTGACTGGTCAGGCAAACACCCAGAATAATGACAGACATCCCAAGATGGGCAATCTGCATACCGTAATAGCTCAGACTCAGGGCCTTCAATCCTTTCCACCGTGTGGGCTTGTTAGCTGTTTTATTGATCATGTCTTTGATAATGGTGAGCATGATCCAGACGGCCAATACCATGGCAATGATTGCCCCCAGATTGAAACCACCGGTGGTGATCACAGGGATAATGATGCCAAGCGCAACACTGGCTATGAAGACCTTGAGCAACTGTTGTTTGAGGTAGTCAACAGAGGTGTTTTTCCAGCGGGAACAAGAGCCGATTCCCAGTACAAAAGCCAGCAAACCCATCAGCGGCAAGAAGATGGTATTGAAATACGGTGGCCCTATTGAAACCCGGTTGGCTTCACCGTAAACCGCCTCATGCAGCAGCGGATAAACCGTGCCCAGCAGGACAGCAGCAGTCGCGACCACCAGAATAATATTATTGATCAGCAGCATGACTTCACGGGAAGTCAGCGTATAGGAAGCCGTACTTTTCACCACCGGGGCACGCAAGGCATATAAAAACAAGGAGGAGCCGATGACTAGCAGCATCAGTGTCAGCAGTACCATGCCGCGGGCTGGGTCAACGGCAAAGGCATGCACCGAGGTCAGCACACCCGAACGAACGATAAAAGCACCCAGCAAACTTAGCGAAAACGCAGCAATGGCCAACAGTACCGTCCAGCTTTTAAAGACACCACGCTTTTCGGTAACCGCCAGAGAATGGATCAGTGCCGTGCCTATCAACCAGGGCATAAAGGCAACATTTTCTGTTGGATCCCAAAACCACCAGCCTCCCCAACCCAGTTCGTAGTAGGCCCACCAACTGCCAAGAGCAATCCCGACACTCAGAAAAGACCAGGCCGCATTGGTCCAGGGTCTTGTCCAGCGAGCCCAGGCTGCATCCAATCGTCCACTCAGCAAGGCGGCAATGGCAAAGGCAAAGGCAACCGAAAAACCGACATAGCCCATGTACAAAAAGGGCGGATGTACAATCAGGCCGAAGTCTTGCAACAGAGGATTGAGGTCCCTGCCATCAAGAGGGGTATTGAGCAGGCTGCGCTCGAAGGGGTTGGAGGTCAGCAGCATGAACAGTAAAAAACCGCTCGTAATGATACCCATCACAGACAGCACCCTGGCAAGTATATCCAGTGGCAGATTTCTGCTGAAAAGACTAACCGCATAGGACCAGGAAGCCAGTATCAATACCCATAAAAGCAGTGACCCTTCATGTCCACCCCACACCCCGGTAAATTTATAGCGCGTTGGCAGCAGGCTATTTGAGTTATTGGCGACATAGTTCACGGAAAAGTCATCATTGAGAAAGGCATAAGCCAGGCAGGCAAAACTCAGCAGCATGAATACCCAGATACCGGAGCTCAGCGGGCGAGCCAGCGACATCCATAACTGATTATTACTAACAGCACCTGCCATTGGAATGATGGCCATCAGACTGGCCAGACAACAGGCCAGAATCAGTGAAAAGTTTCCAAGTTCAGGGATCACAGCTGGCTCCCGAGGCTTCCATGGCTGCTACTGATTCAGCAGGCATGTAATTCTCATCATGCTTGGCAAGGATTTGATTGGCCTGAAAAATCCCTTGACTGTCAATAAAACCATCGGCGACAACACCCTGCCCTTCGCGGAATAAATCGGGTAACACACCGGTGTAGGATACCGGTATTTCTGCCAGACAATCCGTCGCCAGAAACTCTATCTGCGTGCCCCCCAGTTCGCTTGAACGCAGCGAGCCTGTTTTCACCATGCCACCGATTCTGAAATTCTGACCGCTGGGTACCGCTCCCTGCGCCACTTCAGTCGGCGTATAAAACACATTGATCCCCTGGTTCAGGGCAAACAGTACCAGGCCCACGGCCACTGCCGAACCGGCGACAATGAAACCGACAATCATTATGCGCTGCTTACGTTGCGCTGCCATTACCGTACTCCTCATTGTTTTGCTGAGCCTGTGCGCGTTCAGCCTGCACCTGCTCACGTTTCAACTGTTGCTTGAAATATTTTTTCCTGGCCAGCATGGGCTGCCAAATATTGAATACCAGCACCAGCGCAAAAAAAGCATAGGCTGACCAGACATATTCGGCATAGCCGCCCATGGACAGAAAATCACTAAAACTGTCAAAGCTGCCCATTAAAACTCACCCTTACCCGGTCGGAAAATTTCCCTCACCCAGTCAGCCCGACGTTCACGCTGCAGGATTTCGTTTCTGGTTCTGAGGATCAGTGCCAGCATGAAAAAACCAAAAATGCCGAAACCGGTGAAAAATGCCGGCAGCCAGACTTCTGGCGGATTTGCCTGGGTATTACTCAGTGAGAGATTGCTCGCGCCCTGATGCAGGGTATTCCACCATTCAACTGAATAGACCACTATCGGGATATTGACCACACCAACCAGACTCAACACAGCAGCTGCCTTGGCACCAGCATCCACAGAATCAAAGGCCGATCTCAGCACCATGACCCCGGCAAACAGAAACAACATCACCAGTGTCGAGGTCAGGCGGGCATCCCATATCCACCAGGTTCCCCAGGTGGGAATGCCCCAAACAGAACCGGTAAACAGGGCAACTGCCGTTATGGTAAAACCAATCGGTGCACAGGCCTTGGCAGCCATATCCGCCATTTTGATTCGCCAGATCAGGTAAGCCGCTGAAAAGCAGGCCATCATGCCATACCACCAGTAGCACATAATGGCAGTGGGCACATGGATATAGGCAATACGATAGTTTTCACCCATCTGGTAATCCGGCGGTGTGAAGGCAAGCCCCCAGACCAGCCCTACACCTAGCAGAATGACGGTGATAACCGTCAGCCAGGGCATAAACTGCCCGCTCATGGTGTAAAACCACTTGGGTGAGCCCAGTTTAAAAAGCCATTGCCACATCGTTATCTCAACTCACACTAATTCTTAAGGCTGCCATGATCGCCAGCGGCGCAAGGCAAATAGCCAGGACCAACATGGCTCCCAGCAAGGCCAGCAAACCTGAAATTCCCAGGCCGCCCAGGGCCGTACTGACGGTACCGGTACCAAAAACCAGCACCGGTACATAAAGAGGTAATACTAACACAGCAAGCAGCAAACCACTGCGTGAAAGCCCCACCGTCAGGGCCATGCCAACGGCTCCGATCAGTGTCAGAATGGGTGTGCCGATCAACAGTCCGGCCAGCAGTGGCAGCATCGCCTCAGCAGGTAAAGCCAGCATGCTGGCCAGCACAGGCGCCAGTATCACAATAGGCAAACCAGAAACCAACCAGTGACTGCCCACCTTGGCCAGAATAATGAAATACAGGGGCTGCGGGCTTAACAATAACTGTTCCAGCGAACCGTCTTCATAGTCAGCCCGGAAAAGACTGTCCATGGATAGCATCACAGCCAGCAATGCCGTCACCCAGATAATGCCACTGGCAATCCGGCTTAAAAACTCGGTATCTGCACCTACGCCCAGGGGAAACAGGGTTACGGCAATAATAAAAAACATCAGCGGGTTGATGATATCTCCCGGGCTGCGAAAGGCGATCAACAGTTCACGCCTGATTGTCGCTGCAATGATATTCATGCTGCCAGTCCCGCTAGCCTGTCCAGATTGATACTTTTCACACCATGTTCAATTTCCAGTCGGTGATGAGTCGTCAGGATCACCGTGCCACCCTGGGCAGCATGTGCGGCAAAAAATGCTTCTAGCTCAATGACCCCCTGCTTATCCAGCGCTGTGAAAGGCTCATCAACAATCCATAAAGGGGCTTCACTTAATTTCATACGGGCCAGGCTGACCCGGCGTTGCTGTCCTGCAGATAACTGATAACAGGGCATATCGTCATAGCCATATAAATTGAAACTGTTCAGTGCCTGTTTGATCTGATCCTGTTTATGCAAACCCCGTGAGGCGCAAAACCAGCTGAGGTTTTCTTTAGGGGTCAGGGTTTTGTTTATGGCCGGTGTGTGCCCCAGATAAAACAGCGACTGATTGAAATCCTGCCGAACCCTGCGGATATCCTGACCCTGCCATTCAATCCTGCCCTCGAATTCATCATTGAGACCACACAAAATTCTCAACAGAGTCGTTTTGCCACTGCCATTGGAGCCTTCGATCTGCCAGACTTCACCGGCTGCCATGTAAAAACTCAGGTTCTGAAACAGAACCCGTTCATCACGCTCGCAGAATAAGTCCTTAACACTCAACATGGCTGATTACCGGCAAACTTACTGACTTCTGTCGCCATTATACCCTTCAAACTGCACGTAATCTTATGTAATAAAAAAGGAAATCCGGATAAACACGGTTCACGGATGAGCAGCACCTGCAGGTCCCTTTGACAGCAAGGAGCTGCCTTTATGGAACTGAGGGCTAAGACCGGGGTGGCGTCACGCCCGTTTGACCCATGTATTTTCCATTACGATCCTTGTAAGTCGTCTCGCATTGTTCGTCAGACTCATAAAACAGCATCTGGGCCACGCCTTCATTGGCATAAATCTTTGCCGGCAAGGGGGTGGTATTGGAAAACTCAAGTGTCACGTGACCTTCCCATTCAGGCTCCAATGGTGTGACATTAACGATGATGCCACAGCGTGCATAAGTCGATTTACCCAAACAGACAGTCAATACATTGGAAGGAATCCGGAAATACTCAACGGTTCTGGCCAGCGCAAAAGAGTTCGGGGGGATGATGCAGACATTTTCATCAATGCTGACAAAACTGGATTCATCAAAATTTTTCGGATCAACCACATTGGTGGTGTGTACATTAGTAAATATCTTGAATTCACTGGCACAACGCACATCATAACCATAGCTGGAGGTCCCGTAGGAAATAACCCGCCTGCCATCAATATCACGGACCTGTCCCGGCTCAAAGGGCTCAATCATGCCCTGCTGCTCTGCCATCTTACGAATCCACTTGTCAGATTTGATAGTCATATAAGCCTGTTTTTCCCCTCATCCTGCTGTGTCATGAATTTTCAGTCGTTTTCCTGAAAAAGTGCACATATTACGCAGTTAAAGCTGACTTTGACAGCCCAATATTTGCTACAATGCCCACCGCATAGAGCGCTAATTTACCGCTGGTACTGAAGCGCCTGTTTCATATTCATTCAGGAGTAAACGATGAGATTAAAACTTTTACTGTCAGCCAGTTTCTGCCTTGCTATGTTGTCACAAAATGGAATGGCCCAGGACGTCGAAGCCGGACGTGTACTTTATGGCACCTGTGCCGCCTGTCATGGCCCTAACGGAGAAGGACTGGAAGCCTTGAACGCTCCTAAAATAGCCGGCCAGCAGGCCTGGTATACCGTTCGCCAGTTACAGAATTTCAAAAATGGCGTGCGTGGTGCAGACTCTCGTGACATTTATGGCCAGCAGATGGCGCCAATGGCACAGATCCTGACGACTGAAGAAGCGATTCGCAATGTTGCTGCTTACATCGCAACGCTGGGCAACTGATAAATCGGATTGAAAGATGCCCTCGTCTAAAAGCCCCGAACACGGGGCTTTTTTTTGGCCTGATAACGCGTATTTAACAGGAAATGAAATACTCGATCACGAGTTGGGCTGAGCGTTGCCCGCGATATTCATTTAGCTGCAGGCGGTAGGCAAGTTCCAGCTGTGTGAATTGCACGGACAGAAGTGCTTCATCGACATTGAAGGCGATGGCATCAATCAGCTCACTGGCGCCTTCCGGTCGCAGCAGCAGTTTCAGATGTTTGTTCGCCAGCGTTCTTTGCTGAACACATTCAAAACTGCCGCAAAAAAGTGGCTCGGGAAAATGCTGCCCCCAAGGTCCTGCAGAAACCAGTAATTCGGCAAAATCCAGATTCAGGCAATCCGCAGGCAGTGCTCCATCTGTCAGGAGTACCCGTTTCAGCATGCTGTCGTCCAGCGTGCTTTCCAGCTCCTCGATAAACTCTAAGTGAAAGCGTTCAAAATCAGCCCGTGCAAGGCTGAGCCCGGCTGCCATGGCATGACCACCGAAGCGACTGAGCAGGTCGGGATGACGGCTTGCAATCCTGTCCAGTAAATCCCTGATATGCAAACCGGGGATTGATCGTGCCGAACCTTTAATTTCATGATCATTCTCGGCACTCGCGGCAAAAATGATGCACGGCTTGTGGAAACGGTCTTTCAGACGAGATGCCAGAATACCCACTACCCCTGAATGCCAGTGTTCGTTATACAGGCAGATACCTGCCTGCGACTGCACATCCTCATCAAGCTCTTGCAGAATAACCAGTGCATCTGCCTGCATGCTCTCCTCGATACTTTTTCTATCCTGATTGAGGTCATTGAGCTGTCGTGCAAGTTCCAGGGCATCTTGTTGTGATGAACTCATGAGACATTCAATGCCCAGACTCATGTCATCCAGCCGACCCGCTGCATTCAGGCGAGGCCCAAGCACAAACCCCAGATCTGCAGACTGCAGAGTACGACAATCTTTGTTGGCCACAGCCAGAATGGCCATGATGCCTGGTCGGGCGCGACCAGCCCTGATCGATGCCAGTCCGTGCTTGACCAGACAACGGTTATTGGCATCCAGAGGCACGACATCTGCAACCGTTCCCAACGCTACCAGATCCAAAAACTGCAGCATATTCGGCTCCTGCCGGTCAGAGCCCTCGAACCAATTGCTTTCCCGCAGCTGACTGCGCAGGGCCAGCAAGAGATAGTAAACCACCCCAACCCCAGCCAGGGATTTCGAGGGAAAGGCACAATCCGCTTGGTTGGGATTCAGGATGCAATCCGCATCCGGTAGAGTCTGCGCAGGCAAATGATGATCGGTAATCAGGACCTTAATACCCAGTGACTTGGCTTTTCTCACCCCTTCAAAACTGGCAATGCCATTATCAACCGTTATGATCAGTGCCGGTTGTCTCAGTTTGGCAAGCTCGACGATTTCAGGCGTTAGACCATAGCCGAATTCAAAACGATTAGGGACCAGGTAATCAAGGTTTGTAAAACCAAAAGCCCTCAGGCAGAGGATCAGTAAGGCCGTACTGGTTGCACCATCGGCATCAAAATCACCGATGACCAGTACCCTTTCATCCTGCTGCAGACTGTGACTGAGCAAGTGAACAGCGGCATCGATGTTCAGCATCAGCTGCGGGTCCAGCAGGGATGAGAGCTCGAGTGAACATTCAGCATCATTCTTCACACCACGGCTCAAGAGCAATCGCTCGATAACCGGGTGCACATTCAGCTTTAGGTTTATACCTTCAGGCACATCACGTTGTGAAATAGTGAGAGCCTGGCTCATCGTAATCTCGCCCGAATCAAGAAATCAGTCTCTGCTGGAATGAAAAAAACGCTGAAACTATGGTGTTTGCTGGAAACAGACTTGAAAATATCACATGCTCCCCATAGATAATGAACACATAGTGGCTGGTAAATGTGTAGTAAATCGGGAAATTCGCTACTGACAGGACATATAAAGCTACACATCGGAACTTTGGACAGTGAATCCAACCTAAACCTCTAACCGTATTAACAAACTATTCGATTACCATGAAAAAATCTATTAACACCCTTGTCATTGGCTCCCTTTTCGCACTGAGCTCCATATTGCTGGTACCTGGTCTGCAATCGGCACCCGAGTACCTGAGTTTTCAGACTGAAGACGAAGCCAACAATATTGAAATTTTCAGTGCTGCCAGCCCTTCCGTGGTTTTTGTCACCAATTCAGGGCTGGTCCGAAGTAACCCGTTTTCACGTAACGTGGAAGAAATACCACGCGGAGCCGGCACGGGCTTTGTCTGGGATAACAATGGATTGATAGTTACAAACTATCATGTTGTTCAGGACGCGAGCAGAATAACTATCAGGCTGCAGGATCAGAGCAGCTGGGAAGCCCAGGTTGTCGGGCTGGCACCGGACAAGGATCTGGCCCTGCTGAAAATCGATGCGCCAGAAGAACTGCTCTCGCCGCTCCCTCTGGGTGATTCTGCCAACCTGCAAGTTGGCAGGAAAGTGATTGCCATTGGCAACCCCTTTGGTCTGGATACTACCATGACGGTGGGGGTAGTCAGCGCTCTGGGCCGTGAAATAACCTCCCTGACCAATCGCACTATTCGTGATGCCATTCAGACCGATGCCTCCATCAACCCAGGAAATTCAGGTGGCCCCTTGCTGAATTCACTGGGCCAGCTGGTCGGTGTCAACACACAGATCATCAGCCCCTCCGGTGCCAATGCCGGTATCGGCTTTGCCATTCCGGTCAACACAGTGAAGCGGGTTATCCCGCAATTACAGGAGTTCGGGCGAGAAGTCAGACCGATTCTGGGCATTTCCAACCTGAACGATGCCATCAGCCAGCAAAACGGTATCGATGGGGTTATCGTCGCTGAAGTCACTAGCGGCCTGGGCGCCCAACAAGCGGGGCTGATGGGACTGGCGCAGGATTCCAGTGGCAATGTCATTCTGGGTGATGTGATTATCGGTATAGAGGATATGTCGATCAGCAACAGCGATGACCTGCTCAATGCACTGGAACAGTTTCAACCGGGCGATACCGTGACAGTACGAACCCGGCGCCGTAATCAAAACCAGATGCAGTTTCAGGTCGAGCTTACCGAGCCGATGTAGATAAAAACGCAGCCAGCTGAGTGTTCTGTATTACTCTGCGGGCTACGGTTGTATTGTCTCAAACTTCAAGCATACAATGCACCAAACCCAAATAAGCGAGTCTTACTCCTCTGTTTGCTGGATACAACAGAAATCATAGAGTCAGACCCTTACATTTCACATGCTCAAATCTACAGGGGGAGAAGCATGAAGCTTTGCAATCGACTTGCACTGTGTTTTTTTAGCCTGGGGCTGGCGGCACTGCCTGCCCTATCCCAGGAAATAAACTTTGCCGGAGACTGGAGCGCTCTGTATCACGAAGACGAACCCGAGCGTATTCCGGGACCTCCACTGGCTGACTATGCCGGTCTGCCGATTAACGAGGCAGCCCGGATGCGAGCCAACACATGGGACCCCAACCGCATCTCAGTTGTTCCTGAGTTTCAGTGCCGCGAACATGGCGGTGACTATTCCATGCGCGGTCTTGCCCATATGCGTATTGAACGGGTCATCGATGAACGTTCGCAGCAGGCGATTGCCTTCAAAACCCGCATGAATTTTCATAACCAGGAACGCACAATCTGGCTGGATGGGCGTGAGCATCCGCCTGCCGATGCGCCACACACCTGGGATGGCTTTTCAACTGCTCATTTTGAAAATGGCATGATGGTGGTGCATACCACACATCAGAAGCAAAGCTATACCCGCCGCAATGGCATCCCTGCTAGCAGTGAGCGCGAGTTCTGGGAGTACTGGTATATCCATGAAAACATTCTGACTGTAGTAACCGTGGTTGATGATCCTGTGTTTTATTCCGAACCACTGGTGCGCAGCCAGAACTGGATGGTAAATCCGGCTTTGCGTATCACACAGAACAACTGTGAATACGTGATTGAAACCCCGATAGGTGATGACGGCCAGATTGTGCCGCATTACCTGCCTGGCCAGAACCCCTTCCTGACCGAAACAGCAGAAATCTACCACCTGCCCTATGAAGGTATGCAGGGTGGCGCGGAAACGATGTATCCGGAATTCCGTGAACAATTGGGCCAACCACTGGGTGACAACCGTTTCTGCACCCTGGATTGCGAATAAGGAGCTGACATGAAACAGTTAATCAAACCTTTCTTATTCAGTGCTCTTTGCTTGCTGCCCATCGGCAGCCTGATGGCGCAAGACTCAGATATACAGCTTCTGCATGTGCAGGGCCAGGTATATATGTTGTCCGGTGCTGATGTGAACATTACCGTCCAGCTTGGCCCACAGGGAATCGTTTTTGTCGATTCGCCTGATGAAGAAACTATTCCAGCCATGATGGAACTCGTGCGCCAGCAGAGTAATCTCCCAGTTCTTTATGTTGTTAATACAGCACTGGATGAAGCTCGTATATCCGGCAATGCAATGCTTTCCAGAATGGGAGACCAGGCTGGTGCCGGCGTTTTTGGAGGTGGTCGTGCTGCACCGGTTACGGCTATTGCGGGTTCAGGAAGCGGTGTAACCTTACTCGCCCACGAAAATGTACTTAACCGCTTTTACCTCACTGACCATGATATTGAGCAACTGGAACTGACCAGCACCTACTACACGGACAGCAAGGATATTTCCCTTAACCAGGAACCAGTGGTTATCTATCATGTTGCCAATGCGCATACCGATGGTGACAGCATTGTCTATTTCCGACGCTCGGATGTCATCAGCACCGGAGATATCTACACGCCAGGCCGTTATCCTGATATTGATGTGGAACGCGGCGGCAGTGTGCAGGGCCTGGTTGAAGCTTTGAACTTTTTGATAGAACTCATTGTTCCTGGCCCGATGGCCGAAGCCGGCACCTATGTTATCCCCGGTCGCGGACGCATTGGCGATGAAATTGATGTCGTTGAGTACCGCAATATGGTCTACATCGTCATGCAGCGTGTAGAAGCCCTGATTGCCGAGGGCATGAGCCTGCGTGAAATCATTGCAGCCCGCCCTACCCTTGACTATGACACCGAATACGGTGGTCGTCGCGGCGGACCCAGCAACGAAGAATTTATCACGGCTATCTACAATAGCCTGACAGCAGAGATGTAAGGATTCCATCATGAAAATTATTACCAAATCTCTTATTGCCACATTCACATTCTTAGCCGCCAGTGCTCTGCAGGCTCAGCCCTCGGAACGTATCTCGTCTGGCGGGGCCTTTAATCTGGATCAATTACCACCCGAGCAGGAACTGGGCCGTCCCAGCGCACCGGTGGACCTCACCGGCACCTGGGTCAGTATTGTCACCGAGGACTGGCGTTTCCGCATGGTTACCCCACAGATTGGTGACTTTGCTAATATCCCGGAAAATGCAGCAGCACGGGAGTATGCGGAAAACTGGCGCCCAGAAATGGATGTCGGTAATGAATGTCGTGCCTACGGAGCTCCCGCCATCATGCATGAACCGGGACGCATGAGAATTTCCTGGGAAGATGACCAGACCCTGAAACTGGAGTTTGATGCCGGACGCCAGACCCGCCTCCTGCATTTCAATCCGAGGGTAGCTACAGGTGAACGCTCACGCCAGGGACATTCCCTGGCACGCTGGGAAAGACCCCGCGGTCAACAGGTTGCACCGGTCATTACCAACGTGGTGCCGATCGGACAACAGTTTCCCCGTACTGAAATGATCAGCAATTCACTGCAGGTTTTTACTGACAACCTGACAGCCGGATATTTACGCAAAAACGGCATGCCTCACAGTGAAAATGCAGTCGTTCGCGAATATTTCGACATGATCACCATTCCTGACGGCTCCACCTGGCTGATCGTCGACATCATTGTAGAGGATCCAGAATTTCTGGAAGCGGCCTGGGTGACCAGCATGAATTTCAAACGGGAAGCTGATGACTCCAACTGGAATCCGCAGGACTGTTTTGTCACGAATCCGGGCTGGTAAACCCCTAAGCTGATCGATAACTGAAAACCTCCTGGCACCTTGTGCCAGGAGGTTTTTTATAGCTTGCTCACAGAGAGTGTTGAATAAACTGTTTTACTTCTTCCAGTTTTTTGGGCAGTACCACATACTCTTCTTCTCGATCAAACAGATCACTCAAATGAGCCGGTAGCTTGGGCGTTTCCAGCCCTGCCCGTTCAATCGCTTCGGCAAACTTGACTGGATGGGCAGTTGCTAGCGAAATTATCGGCGTCTGGTCATCATCTTTGCATAGCTGTGCTGCCTTCACACCAATGGCAGTATGTGGATCAAGCAGATAGGCATGCTGTTCAAATACTTCCCGAATCACCTTACAGGTAGTCTCATCATCCACACTGGCTGAATCGAAATTATCCCTGGCGAACTGCCATTCTGCATCACTGACCTGGTTGACTCTGTCACTCAGCCCGGTAACAAAACTGCTGACTCTGGCACTATCGCCCTGAAACATGTCGAAGATAAAACGCTCAAAATTACTTGAGACCATAATATCCATGCTTGGTGAAAGACTCGCCTCCAGTCCACCCAGCGAGTACTGGTTCTGACTGATGAAGCGATGCAAAATGTCGTTTTTGTTGGTTGCAATGATTAGCTGTTTAACCGGCAGCCCCATTTTCTTGGCCAGATAACCGGCGTAAATATCACCGAAATTGCCGGTCGGTACAGAAAAGGAAACGGCCTCGTGCTTATCCAGAAAACGCAGGCCTGCATAAAAGTAATAGACGATTTGTGCCATGATTCTGGCCCAGTTAATCGAATTAACCGCAACCAGTTGATAAGATGCCGGCAGAAAACTCTGGTCAGCAAAGGCCTGTTTAACGATCTGCTGACAATCATCAAAATTACTTTCAATGGCAATGTTATGCACATTATCGCCGCGCACACTTGTCATCTGTTTACGCTGCACTTCTGATACCCGATTGTGTGGATGCAGAATAAATATATCGACAAAATCGGAATGTCTACATCCTTCCAGGGCTGCCGAACCGGTATCACCGGAAGTCGCTCCCAGAATGGCAACGTGCTGCTGGCGCTTCTGTAAGAAATAGTCCAGCAGGCGCCCTAGCAACTGCAAGGCAAAATCCTTGAAAGCCAGGGTTGGACCATGGAAAAGCTCAAGCACCCATTCGTTATCGTGCAGGTGCTTTAATGGCGCAACCTCAGCATGTGAAAAGTCGGCATAGCTGTCACTGATCATCTGCCGCAAGGCATCAGGCTCAACACAATCATCGGTAAACAGTGAAATGATTTCAAAGGCCAGTTCGGGATAACTCAAGCCCTGCCAGGACAGAATCTGCTCACGGCTCAACTGCGGCAGCTGTTCCGGAATAAACAAACCACCATCTGGTGCCAGACCGGTAAGCACAGCCTCTTCAAAATTTTGTGGGGCACACTGGCCGCGGGTACTGATGTAATTCATCTTCTCACGTTAGTCCTGCAATTCTGCAACACGAATTCGGCAAACCTTATCGACGACGGCATCCAACGCTTCAATTTCCCCAATCGCCTGGTTCAAAACCGCTTCCTGAATTTCATGCGTCATGATGATGACCGGAATATGTTCATGGTCACCGCCGGTCATATCCGGATCTTTCTGAATTATGGCATCAATATTAATACCGCTGTCACCAAGAATTTCAGTGATATCGGCAATCACACCTAACTTGTCCTGCACTGAAATGCGCAAATAATAGGCGCTGACAATGTCGCTGATAGGAAGAATTGGTGTGTCGACCAGTTCCCCGGGTTGGAAAGCCAGTGCAGGAACAAGATCCTGATCAACATCCATACGTCGCACTACATCTATGACATCAGCCACAACTGCAGAGGCTGTCGGGGTATCACCTGCCCCGGCACCGTAATACAGGGTCGAACCAACGGCATCACCGTGCAGCAGTACGGCATTCATGACGCCATCCACTTTGGCAATCAGCCGTTTTTTGGACACCAGTGAAGGATGTACGCGCAATTCGATGCCAGCATCGGTTTTACGGCTGATGCCCAGATGCTTGACGCAATACCCGAGCTCATCCGCATAAGCCATATCCTCATTGGTAATGTCCTGAATGCCTTCGGTATAGACTTTATCCAGGTGCAATGGAGTACCGAAGGCAATAGCCGAGAGTATCGCCAGCTTATGCGCCGCATCAATTCCCTCAATATCGTAAGTGGGATCAGCTTCTGCATAACCTTTGGCCTGTGCCTCTTTCAGCACATCGGCAAAAGGTCGGGACCGGGAATGCATTTCCGTCAGAATATAATTACCAGTACCGTTAATAATACCTGCCAGCCACTCAATCTGATTGGCTGCCAGGCCTTCGCGCAAAATCTTGATGATGGGTATGCCACCGGCAACAGCAGCCTCGTAGGCAACCATGACCTTGTTGGCCCTGGCCGCCGCAAAAATTTCATTGCCGTGAGTTGCAATCAGGGCCTTGTTTGCGGTGACGATATGCTTGCCATTGGCAATAGCCCGCAGTACCAGTTCACGGGCCACATCAGTGCCCCCAATCAGTTCCAGCAGAACATCAATCTCCGGATCATCAGCCAGCAACATGGCATCATTGCTAATCTTGATATCACCCACATCCTGCTCTGCACCCAGGTGGCGGGTAGCAATATGCGTCACGCGCAAACTCTTCCCCAGCCGCCTGGAAATTTCATGGGCATTATTTTTAAGGACACGGAAACTGCCATAGCCGACAGTACCCAAGCCACAGATACCTACATTAACTGCTTGCAATTCAATCTCCCTGAAACAGGTTTTATCTGCTGCTATTCGGTGAAAAGAAAAGCTGCCAGATCTTCTGCCGGAACATAGCCAGGCACCATGGAACCATCTTCAAAGACCAGGGTTGGCGTTCCTGTCACGCCAAACTCGCGACCCATTTGCCATTGCTCGGCTACCGGGTTATCGCAATCGATGGGGGCAATTCGAGCACCCCTTACGGCGGTGGTGAAAATTACTTTACGATCTTCAGCACACCAGGTGGAGACCATCTTGGGATAGGTGACCTGATCCAGGCCGCTGCGGGGAAATGCCAGGTAACGTATGGTAATACCCAGTTCATTCAACTGAGGCATTTCGCTGTGCAAGCGCTGACAGAACTGGCAATCGACATCGGTGAACACAGTCAATACGGCTTTTTCCTCGCCTTCAGCCTCAAAGATGATCATGTCACTTTCATCCACCTCAGCCAAGCGTTCCAGGCGCAGCTCGTTTCGACGGTTTTCACCCAGATTCACCAGGCCATTCTGGGTAGCCTGATAAAGATCTCCAGGTATGAAAAACTGGGCATCGGCACTGGCATAGATGAGTGGGCCGTTCTGCACCCGAACTTCATATAAACCAGTAATCGGACTGGGAACGATTGCATCGATGACAATACCACTCTGGGTGCTTACGAGCACATCCCGAATAGCCGCTACTTCCGGCGTGTCATCCACGGCTGAACTCTGCAGGGACTGGGCCACTGTGAGGCTGGAAAAACTCATTAGCAGAGCTAATAAAGCGCCCATGACGGGCGCTTTGTGAAGAAGAATATATTGCATTACTGGCTCACCCCCTCTACCGAGCTCTTGTCGGCCTTAGCGGGCATTGTAGCAAGCCGCTAAGTGACTGTTCAATCAGCCTTCTTATCCAGCTTTTCGGAAATACGTGCAGCACGACCAGCCAACTCGCGAAGATAATACAGTTTTGCCTGACGAACATCACCACGGCGTTTGAGCTGGACACTTTCGATCAATGGGCTGTGTGTCTGGAAGGTTCTTTCCACACCAACACCATGAGAGATTTTACGCACGGTAAATGCAGAATTCAGACCCCGGTTACGTTTACCGATAACCACACCTTCAAAGGCCTGCAGACGCTCACGATCACCTTCCTTGATACGCACCTGCACAACAACCAGATCGCCTGGGCTAAACTCGGGCAATTCAGGTTTTAACTGTGCCGCTTCAACTTTTTGAATAATGGTGTTCTTGGCACTCATCTTTTCTTACTCCAGTTATTAATTCCAGATTAACAATTCTTGTTTTCGCTGATAAATTCATCTAACAGGGCCTGCTGTTCAGCGTTCAGTTCAAGCTCTTGCAATAATTCCGGTCTTCGTTGCCAGGTTCTTCCCAGACTTTGTTTCAATCGCCATCTGACTATCGCCGCATGGTCGCCACTCAACAGCACTTCCGGCACTTTCATTCCGGCAAATTCTTCAGGCCGGGTGTAATGCGGACAATCCAGCAGGCCTGCAACAAAGGAATCCTCAAGGGCAGAGTCCTCATGCCCCAGCGCTTCAGGTTGCAGCCGGATAATGCCATCCATCAACACCATTGCCGCCAGTTCACCACCACTGATGACATAGTCACCCAGCGACACTTCCTCATCCACCAGCGAATTGATCACCCGCTCGTCGATGCCCTCATACCTGCCACACAAAAGCACCAGTGATTCTTCATTGGCCAGTCGGGCCAGACCTTTCTGCGTCAAGGGCTTACCCTGGGGACTCAGATAAATCACAGGAGCTTTTTTCGGCTCGCTTCCCAACTGCTCTCTGGCAGCCTGTATTGCCGCAGTGACTGGCTCCGTCTTCATCAGCATGCCGGGGCCGCCACCATAAGGCCGGTCATCCACGGTACGGTGCCTGTCTTCAGCAAACTCCCGGGGATTGGAGAATGTTAACTGCACCAGGCCCTGCTTAAGGGCTCTGCCACTGATGCCATAGTCACTCAGCGCTTTAAACATCTCCGGGAACAGGGTGACAACACTAATCTTCATCCTTTTCCCTTAAAAATCTTTTTCCCAATTTACCCTGATCAATCCCTGTTCAAGGTCTACCTGCGCAATCACCTGCTCGCGCAGATAAGGAATCAAACGTTCCTCTTCATCGATGCTCTTGGCATCGCCCTGGACCACCAGCACATCATTGGCTCCGGTTTCCAGCAAGTAGCTTACCTTGCCCAGGTCTTCACCCTGCTGGTTAATGACCCGTAATCCCTGTAACTGATACCAGTAAAATTCTGTGGCATCCAGCTCGGGCAAGCTACTTTTCGGCAGATACAAGGAACTGCCCGTATAGATTCTTGCCTGTTCACGATCATCACAGCCACTGATATGAGCAACGATGTCTTTGCCCTGGGCCTTACTCTGATCCAGAGTAAGACTCATCAGTTTTTCACCCTGCCCGTCGTGCTGCAAGGTCACAAATTTCTGATAGCCGAGAATGTTTTTCGGCGGATCGGTGAAAGAAATCAGTTTCACCCAACCCTTGACTCCGTAGACAGCTCCTATACGCGCGACCAGAACATGGTCGGCAAGCTGCAGCGCGGTCATTTAGGCAGCCGCTGAATCCTTCAGCAATCTGGCAACTCGATCACTGAGTTGAGCTCCCTGCCCCTGCCAGTATTCGATGCGTTCCGCATCAATGCGCAGACGTTCTTCACCGCCTTTTGCTATCGGGTTGTAGAAACCGACACGCTCTACAAAACGGCCGTCACGCGATTTGCGTTTGTCAGCAACCGTTAAGTGGTAAAACGGACGTTTCTTGGCGCCAGTACGAGAAAGTCTAATCACCAACATAAGTTATTGTTCCTAAAGAATAAATTCTATAAATTTTCGGACCGTTTCCGAAGCGTACACCGGCAGAAAAAGCCTGACCGGAAAAAGGCGGGTATTCTAAGGGAAAAGAGGCGCCATTGGAACCTTAACGCACTGATTTTACAAAATAAGTCTCTATCACCTGCCGGGGAATCCTCCACCAGGAAAACCACCACCCGGCGGGTTCATGCCCCCCATGCCACGCAGCATATTGGCCATTTTGCCACCTTTCATCTTCTTCATCACACGCTGCATCTGTTTGTGCTGCTTGATCAGGCGGTTGAGATCCTGAATATTGGTGCCAGAACCCTGGGTAATACGGCGTTTACGGGAACCATTCAGCAAGTCAGGATTACGCCTTTCCTGCATGGTCATGGAATTGATAATAGCCTCCATGCGAGTAAACATGCGCTCATCGACCCGCCCAGCCGCTGCCTGTGCCATGCCCCCCATACCCGGCATTTTCTCCAGCAGGTTCCCAATCCCGCCCATGTTCTGCATTTGTTGTAGCTGTTCCTTGAAATCTTCCAGATCAAAACGCTTGCCACGTTTTATTTTTTTCGCCAGCCGCTCGGCTTTTTGCCTGTCGACCTTCTTCTCAACATCTTCAATAAGGGAGAGTACATCTCCCATCCCCAGAATTCTTGATGCAAGACGATCCGGATAAAAAGGCTCCAGTCCATCAATTTTTTCACCGGTACCCAGAAACTTGATCGGCTTCCCCGTGATATGGCGAACTGAAAGCGCAGCACCGCCACGGGCATCACCGTCTGTCTTTGTCAGAATGACACCACTTAAGGGTAAGGCATCATTAAAGGCCTTGGCCGTATTGGCTGCATCCTGACCGGTCATGGCATCAACAACAAACAGGGTCTCCGCCGGCTTGAGAAGCTGATGCAGACTTTTGATTTCCTGCATCATGGCCTCATCAATGGCCAGACGACCTGCCGTATCAACAAACAGAACATCCACGAACTGTTTTTTAGCCGCAGCCAGCGCTGCCTTGACAATCTGCTCCGGGCTTTGTGACAGGTCACTGGGGAAGAAATCGATACCGACTTCCTCAGCCAGCATTTCCAATTGCTGGATAGCTGCTGGCCGGTAGATGTCAGCACTGACCACCATCACTGATTTTTTCTGGTTGTTTTTCAACCATAAGGCCAGTTTGGCAACTGAGGTTGTTTTACCTGCACCCTGCAGGCCTGCCATCAGAATCACTGCCGGCGGTACCGCCTTGAGATCCAGCGCTTCATTGGCATTACCCATCAAGGACTGAAGTTCAGTCTGGACAATTTTCAAAAAGGCCTGGCCCGGGTTCAGGCTGCTGCTGACTTCCTGGCCGATAGCACGATGTTTGACCTGCTCAATGAAGTCCTTGACCACCGGCAAGGCAACATCTGCTTCCAGCAATGCACGCCGGACTTCCCGTAAAGACTCCTGAATGTTGTCTTCGGTAATTTTGGATTTCCCGGTAATACTTTTTAGAGCACCGGACAGGCGTTCACTCAGAGTTTCAAACATCTTGACCAACTTTTATGCATGCTATTTGGAGGCCCAATTCTACAATAAAAAAGGCTTCAATGGTGTGCTCACTTGTGAGAGACTTTCGCCCATGCTAGCGACCCTTGCAGGAATCATAGCCGTCATCCTTTACCTGTCGGCGACCTGGTTCCAGAGCCAAAACCTTCTTCAAGACCGCAATCTGAAAAAAACTGTGCAGATATGCGGCTGGACTGCTTTGCTGGCACATTTTGTCAGCATGCTTGGTGTCATCAATACCGCCGAGGGTTACGATTTTGGTTTCTTTAAAATTTCAACCGTCTTCAGCTTTACCATTTCAGGCCTGATTCTGCTTAGCAACCTGAAAAAGCCGGTACAAAATCTGTTCCTGCTGATATTCCCGATAGCCATTATCAGCATAGTCTGCGCCCTTTTCGTGCCTAGCAACTACGTGCCAAATGAAAGCTATACACTGGGGGTGGCGACACATATTGTGCTGGCCATACTGGCAACGAGCATCATCACCATTGGTGCCGTACAGGCTGTTTTCATGGCTTATGAAAATCAGCAGTTACGGCAAAGACACCACTTCAGCCTGATTCGGCACTTGCCGCCTCTGGAAACTATGGAAAGCCTGTTGTTTGAAATTATCTGGCTGGGCATCCTGCTTTTGAGTGCCGTCATCCTTACTGGCATCATGTATACCGATGATTTTCTCGGTCAGCATCTTTCCCACAAAACCGTATTCTCTATTGGGTCCTGGGTGGTTTTTGCCATTTTGCTGTGGGGAAGGCATCAGGCTGGCTGGCGCGGCACTACGGCAATACGCTGGACACTGGCCGGTTTCGGCTTCCTGATTATTGCCTATTTTGGTAGCAAGTTCGTACTTGAACTGGTGCTGAACCGCGCCTGATCAATGTTGATTTTTAGTCGTGCCTACGCAACATGAATGATCTTTCTCTGGAAAGCCTCTTTGGCATCCTGTTAACACTCATCATCATTTCAGGCTATTTTTCCAGTTCTGAAACTGCCATGATGGCACTTAACCGCTATCGACTGCGGCATCTGGTCAAGCAACAGCATCGAGGTGCCATGCGTGCCAGTAAACTGCTGGATCAACCCGACCGACTGATCGGAATTATCCTGATCGGCAACAATTTCGTTAATATTTTCGCTTCGGCAATTGCCACCGTGATTGCCGTTCGTCTCTTTGGTGATGGTGGCATCCTGGTTGCCACACTGATCCTAACCATCGTGATTCTGATATTTTCTGAAGTGACCCCCAAAACCATTGCTGCTGTTCACCCTGAAAAACTGGCCTTCCCCTTCTCCATACCGCTGCTTTTTCTGCTACGCATTTTTTACCCCCTGGTATGGATGGTCAACAAGGTATCAAATTCGCTGGTTCGCCTCTTGGGTTTTGATATGGATAGCGAGGATGCCCACCATCTGAGCACGGAAGAACTTAAAACCGTTGTATATGAAGCCGGCTCACGCATTCCGGTCCGCCACCAGGACATGCTGGTCAACATCCTGGATCTCGAAAAGGTCAGTGTCAGTGACATCATGGTTCCCCGTCATGAAGTGGTCGGCATCAACATCGAGGACAATATCGACGATATCATGCAGACCATCATGAACTGCCACCATACCCGGCTGCCGGTTTATCAGGGCAATCTTGATAATGTGGTTGGCATACTCCATATGCGCAATATCAGCAAGCTGATTGACACTGAAACGGTTAATAAAAATGAAATCATGCAGCTTACCCGTGCGAGTTATTTTGTCCCCGAAACCACTACTCTACATACCCAACTGATCAACTTTCAGAAGAAGAAACGGCGTATTGCCATGGTGGTAGATGAATACGGCGACGTGCAGGGCATCGTTACACTTGAAGACATTCTTGAAGAAATTGTCGGAAAATTCACCACGAACATGGCCGAAGAATCCGATGATATTCATCCTCAGGATGACGGTTCTTTCCTGATTGATGGCAGCGCCAATATCCGTGAGATCAATCGTGCACTAGACTGGCAACTACCAACGGATGGTGCCAAAACACTGAACGGCCTGCTGACCGACATTCTTGAAAGTATTCCGGAAAACAGTGTCGCTATCGAGCTTCCCCTGTACCGGGCAGAAGTGCTGCAGGTCAAAGATAATATGATTAAGAACGTACGTATTTGGCCACATTATCCGGTCGACGAAGTTTCCCAGAGCACTCTGTTTTAATATGCATTACTGTACCCAGTGTGGAAAAAAGCTGTCCTTGATTGTGCCTGCCGGTGATGACCGGCAACGCCATGTCTGTGGTGCCTGCGGCCACATCCATTATCAAAATCCACTCATTGTGGTCTGTACTCTCCCCTGTCATGAGGATCAGGTCCTGCTGTGTAAACGCGCCATTGAACCTCGCTACGGCTTGTGGACATTGCCAGGCGGTTTTATGGAAAACGATGAAAGCACCCACGAGGGCGCCCTGCGGGAAACGCGCGAAGAAGCCAATGCCCGGGTAGAACTGGATGATATCTACAGCCTCTACAGCCTGCCACATATCAATCAGGTACATTTGTTTTTCCGGGCAAGATTACTGGATCTGGATTTTTCTGCTGGCGATGAAACCCTGGAAACCAGATTATTCCGCGAAGCGGAGATCCCCTGGCAGGAGATAGCATTCCTGCCGGTGCAGGCCACCCTTCAACATTATTATAAGGAGTTGACTAGCGGGCAATTCGGCATGCATTGCGGTGAAATACGCATCGAAGCAGGCACTGGCAAGCGAATCATCAAGCCACTGTAGCCATGTTTGTTTCAAGCACAAAAATCACCCCTCTGAATGGCTCCAGCAAGCAAGAAGACACTGTTTTGGCTGATGAGGAAGCCCTGGAGATTCGCCTTGGCTACATGAGCGCAAAAAAACAACGCAAACATAAAAGTATTGCCCAACTGATGCGCAGCCCAGGTCAGGATATTCCTCTCAGCCTCGGTCTTCTGTTCAGCAAGAATATCATTCAATCCTCGGCACAGATCATGGATATTGACGATGCCAAGGAAAATCTCGTCCGCATTGAACTGAGCGATGATTTTATCCCAAGCTTCCAGAATTCAGATCAGCAGCATGTTCTGAAGGCTTTATTGCAGAAAGAACCAGAGCCGCTCACCGAAAACAGCCTGGAAATCCGTGCAGAATACCTTGCTGGGTTGGCAAAAAACCTCAGTATCAAACAGGATTTGTTTCACAGCACAGGAGCCTCTTCGGCCTGTGGGCTATTCGATGAATATGGCGTAGTGCTGGAAGTTACAGAAGACCTCAGGCCCCAGCATGCTTTTGATAAACTTATCGGTCAGCTCTTGCTGAAGTCTGCCTTGCCGCTGTGCAAACATGGCCTGGTTTTCAGCGGTAGCCTAGACTTTGACCTTGTGTACCGTGCTGTGCTGCTGCACTGCCCCCTGATCGCAGCCACCGGCGCACCAAGCTCACTTGCAGTCGAATTGGCGCAACATTTTGACATGTCCATGCTGGCACTGCTAACGGAAGACTCATTCAATATCTATCATGATGCCGGACACATTATCATCTAGCTAAACCAGCAGAAAGCTTCTCACCAGATTGGTGCATTTTTAAATTCTGCGCACAACTCAGTGTCCTTAAAACAGGCTGTTACCAGTTCCCCGACAGCAGCTCCATTTTAACTTCTTGTTTTGTATTGATTTTATAAAGTTGGCACGGCCTTTGAATACTATTTTAGTGCGGGAATGATTTTTGTCCCGATGTGCAATAGTTGATCTCCCTACTGAAAAGGGCCCTGTCTCCCTCCCTATCCCCAAAACCTGACAGGGTCCTTTTTTTTCAGGACAGCTCTGACAGGCAGCAGGAAAAGCGGAATCAGGTGAAACTGACCTTGCTGGCACCCTTGATACTGATCGGAAACAGAATCATCAGGATTTGCAGGACAATCAGGACATCGCGATCAATGGAATACTGTTGCAGAAATTCTGTCGGCAGATTGAGCGACACACTGATGGCAATAGCCAGTAATATCAGCAGGATTCCCCGGTACACTAGCAAGACGGTGATCAGTACAGCACCCAGAGCAATATAGAGGTAATTGGGCTCGATACCAAGCCGTTGCAGCAGCAGGGTGGTAAAGGTCAAACCCACGCTGACAAACAGAATCAGGCCTAAAAAGAATGTATTCATCGCAACCTCTAAGCTTCACATGGTTTGGAGAAATAATGCAGCACTCGTTAATGAAGCTGGCTGAGGCGAATAGTAGGGATGAGATCAATTTGATACTGTTAATATCGTCACATTCTGATTCGCACAGAAACTGCAATAGATAAAAAGTGCGATGCAGGTCAAAAAACGGCAGGCTTCAAGCCTCGCCACTGACATCCTGATGCAGATGAACATCACGTTGCGGGAAAGGAATCTCAATGTGATTGGCCTTAAGCGCCTGCTGAATTGCCTGGTTGATACGGTATTTGGTGTCATAGAGGCGGGCAGTCTGAACCCAGCAGCGAATTCCGATATCGATACTGCTGTCACCAAACTGGTCAATCCCTATCTGCAAATGCTTTTGCTGACTGAGGCCGGCTAGCCCCTCAAGCGCTTCACGGATCACTCTCACAGCCTGTTCCGGATCACAGTGATAGGCAATGCCAACCCTCAAATCCAGCAGGGTCGAATCCTGCGAGTTATGGATGATTTCACCGATGATATGCCGGTTTGGAATGGTGATACTCACTTCATCCTCATCACTGAGTATGGTGTAGCCCAGCTTGATTTCCTGCACGATACCGCTGACGCCATTGACCCTGATGGTATCTCCGACAATAAAAGGCCTGGCAACAATAATACTGATACCGGCCCCGTAGTTTGACAGCAGTCCCTGCACAGCGAGCCCGGCTCCCAGACCGAGGGCACCAATCGCGGCAACCAGAGGCGTAATACTGATGCCTATCTGTCCCAGCGAAATGACAGCCACCATCACAATCAGAATGACTTTGATGGTACTGGCAGTAAACCTGCTCAGGGTGACATCTATTTTTTTACCCAGCAGAAAGCTGTTGATCATGGCAGCCACTTTGGAGGCCACAAAAATCCCGATTAGCAGGACCAGCACAGCTCCCAGTAACTGGAAGCCATAGGCAACCAGATAGGAAACGATCAGTTCGTACAGTTCTTGTGCTTGCTGCAGTTCTTCACTCATTGTTCAGGTACTCATGAGGCGGGTTCTTCTTCACGGCCATCTTCATGAATCGCAAACCGCCCTCTTCTACCATGCACCTGATCATGCCGGTTCCAGGGCCAGCCACCATACTGGTCACGCTGGTAATCCGTGAAGGCCTGTTGCAACTCTTCTCGGGTATTCATTACAAAGGGTCCATAATGAGCGACCGGTTCAGCAATCGGTCTTCCCTGCAATAAAAGGAAGCGAGCGGCTGATGCGCCGGTATTACGAATGGCAAATTCATATTCCGATTTGAGATGCAAGCCGGTTCCCGCCGCAATGGTCTGCCCAGCAGCCTGGATACTGTTCCCTTCATAGAAATAAAGACGTCTATTAAGGCCCGCTTCCTCGGCTGGCAGGGTCCAGCTGGCGCCGGGAGCCAGATCAATCAACCACATGGCGACTTTGCTGTCAGGCCTGGCCGCCCAGGAATCCGGTGGTGGTGGCAGGGCTTTGGTACCATCAATTTCACCGGCAACCACTTTAATCCTGATTTCATGACCGTCTTCATCGTTTGTCTGATAAATCGGGATTTCATCATTCCAGAACATGGCGAAATGCGGTTTTGACATTTTGCTTTCTGCTGGCAGGTTCAACCAGATCTGGAAAAACAGCAAGGGATTTTCCTGCTCCTCATTGACCAAGGGAAACATTTCGCTGTGCTGTACACCCCGCCCGGTGGTCAACCATTGCACATCACCATTGCCGTAACGGCCTGCCGCTCCCATCGAGTCAGCATGATCTACCAGGCCGACAGGGACAATACTGACAGTTTCAAAGCCACGATGCGGGTGCGCTGGAAATCCTGCCACGCGCTCACCGTGATACATGCGCCAGCCATCCTTTAACTGGAAATCCTGACCAATCGGCCTGCCCGCCAGGGAAGCATCAGGGCCCAGTTCAGCATTTCCCTTGGGGAAACGGTCATTATGAAACGCACAAAACAAAAAAGGATCTGAAGTCTCCCAGTGCAATCCAAGCAAATGGGTACTGATGATGGGGTCTGACATGTGTATTTCCTCTAAGCGGACTTTCTGTAAGCGAACGTTCTAGATAATGGCAATAAACGGCGCAATGGAAAAATACGCCAAAACGACAACAATAGCCATATACAGGACGAAGCGGAAGGGATTTTCCCTAGCAATATCCCTGAAAGTACGTGCTTTGCCGGCGCGCTTCAGGGCCTCATACTCTGAACGGGCACGCCGAAAACGTTCTTCGCTGTAGGTATCCAGCAGAGCCCTTGCCCGTTCATACTCTTCTTCATGAACCAGCCAGAGTGCCGGCAGGGAAATTCCCCAGGTGCCGGCGCTGGTTTCATAAAACTCAATATCATTCGATTCGAGTAATTCGCATATCTCCCTGCGCTCATCCTCAGGTACGTAGCGGAGCTTTATCAATTGTTTTGCCATGGCTGCGCAATGTACCGCATGGCAGGCCAGGGATAAAGAACACCAAGCTGGGCCTGATTAGAAAATAGCATGGCTAAAAAAACCAATATTTGGTTTTAAATATCTTTAAACTTGTTTTTATCGTGCCAAAAAAATTGTAACTTATTGTTTTTAAATATATTAAAAAGTTGGCACGCTTCTGGCAATAAAAACTATTGAAACTGTCATTTTCAACAATAAAGGAAATAACAATGAATATATTACTGATTATTTTAGCTGCAGCGGCACTGAGCTTTGGACTGGTTGCCCTGGTGCCGCTACTCACACTCGGCGTGATTCTGTTGTTCGTGCTGGGCGGCTTCTTTATCTGGTTTTTGCCAATCCTGATTATCGCCTGTTCAGATGAAACCAGCGGCGCCGAAAAACTCTGCTGGATTCTGGCCATCGTATTTTTATCCTGGTTTGCCTGGATCTTCTATTTCTTCCTGGCACCCCTGAAAAACAACACCAGCTATCGTCACTATCATGGCTATCAATACCGATAAAGCCCTGGTGCTGTCGCCACGCAGGAGCGCAGGCACACTGCCTCTCTGGCTTGCCAGAATACTGGCACTGTTTTGCGTGATCGCTTGCCTGGTCTTCGGCCTTGCCGGACTCTTGCTGCCTATCATCCCCGGGCTGCTCTTTCTGGCACTTGCCGCGATGATTGCCGCCAGGCATATCCCTTCCCTGGACCGCTGGCTCAGAAAAAACCGGACAATGCGGAGCTATCTGGACAGCGGTCAGGGCTTTTTCAGCCTGCATTTCTTGGAAAAGATTCGCTTTGTGGCTTGGCTCTGCCTGAAAGTCTGCATCGACAGTCTGAGCTTACTGTTCCGTGTCCTTTTCAGACTGAGCACTTACCGCCCTAAAGGTTAAACGCCGGATAATTGAGGCCGTAAGTAGAGCTATAGGCTATCAGGCGACCGCAGCTAACCACGCCAATCCACAGTAAAAGCGACACCAAGGCTGAAATTCTTACCGCTACCGGCGGCGCAAGATCCATATCCCAGTGCGCGATATCCGCCAGTAAAAACCTGTGCATGAGCAGCGCATTGGCCCCTGCCAGCAGAATCAACAAGATCTTGATCTGAAAAATCGGATTGACCGGATATTCCCAGGGCGTCACAAAGAAAAACAGGATGCCGCTGCCTATGGCCAGAGCAAAGGCCAGCCAGGCAATGCGCAGAATATATCGCATGGTTTGCTGGCTGGAGATAAAACGGCCAACACCCAGCAGACGCAGATCCAGCAATATCATTCCACCAAAAAATGTGCCATAAGTAAGGACATGGATCACCTCCAGCACAGGAAAACTATAGTAACTCAGGGCAAACAGCTCGGTCAGGGGGTTTTCAGCCAGAGCCCGCGACAGACCCTGCATTGCATCATCAAACATCTACATTACCTCTTTGCACAGACTGTTTAAGCTAACGGATTCAGAGGGACATGGCTAGCGGCTATTTACAACATATGCTTTAATCCTTGCGACATTGACAGCTTAAAATGAGGTGCGCGGATGCGCTTTAATCTCCCTTCTTTCAGCAAAATTCTATTCACCGCCACAATCTGCTGTGTGCTGTTTGCCTGTGGTGGATCAGGCACTGATAACAGTACCAGCAACCTGGGACAAAGTGTCACGGCCGCAAATAACGGCATTCCTGCCGGTATCACCCTGCTGGAGCGGGTTACAGCAGATAATGATGATCTGCTGATTCCCTACAGTAAATTTCAGCTTGATAACGGCCTGACGCTGGTGATTCATGAAGATCACTCAGACCCCATTGTCCGTGTCGATGTCACCTATCATGTCGGCTCTGCCCGCGAAGAACCCCGGCGCTCAGGTTTTGCGCATTTCTTTGAACACATGATGTTCCAGGGATCCGAACATGTTGGTGATGATGAACATTTCCGCATTGTCACGGAAGCCGGTGGCACCATGAACGGCACCACCAACAATGACCGCACCAACTATTTTCAGACAGTGCCGAGCAATCAGTTGGAGACTATGCTCTGGCTGGAATCAGACCGTATGGGTTTCCTGCTGGATGCCGTGACCCAGGAAAAATTTGAAATACAGCGGGACACCGTTAAAAACGAGCGTGGCCAGAATGTGGATAACAGCCCCTATGGCCGTTTTGCCGAAGTGAATGCCGCGGCACTGTATCCACCTGAACATCCCTACTCCTGGCCGGTTATTGGTTACCCTGAAGACCTGGATGCTGCCACCCTGGACGACCTGAAGCACTTTTTCCTGCGCTGGTATGGCCCCAACAATGCAACCCTGACGGTCGGCGGTAATGTGGACGAAACTGAGGTTCTGGCATTGGTTAATCAGTATTTTGGAGAAATCCCATCGGGGCCTGAAGTGCTCGCCAATGAACTGCCGGCCGTGACGCTGGACAGCGACCGTTATGTTTCCTATGTAGATGAAAACATCCGCTTCCCGGCATTGCTGTTTACCTATCCCACCGTACCACTGGACCACCCCGACCGCGTAGCTCTGGAAGCCCTGAACAATATCATCACTGGCGGCCGTAAATCCGTTTTCTACAAGGAATTCGTACTTACCAACAAAGCCATTACAGCCACTGGTTTTGACAACAGTATGGAGCTTGGCGGTTCACTGACCCTCTACGTTATGCCCTATCCAGGCATTCCCCTTAACCAGTTTGAACAGGAAATCCGAAGCGTCTTGCAGAATTTTAATGAAAGCTCCATTTCCGATGAGGACCTGCAAATATACAAGGCTCAGCAGGAAGCAGGACTGATTAACAGCCTGGCCAGTGTTAGCGGCAAAGTGTCCCAACTGGCCTACTACCAGACCTTCTATGACAACCCCAACATCATTCCCCAGGAACTGGAAGCCATACAGAATCTCAGCAAAGAGGATGTGCTGCGTGTCTTCAATACCTATATCAAGGACAAGGCCGCCGTCATCCAGAGCATCGTTCCCGGCAGCGACCCCGAAGGTCAGGCACAGCCCGATAACTTCATGATCCCTGAACGATTGAGCCGTCTCGACAGTGAACTGGACAACCTGGAAGAACGCACCGTTGTTTCTTCTTTTGACCGTTCGGTAAAACCTGAGGCCGGTCCCAGTCCGCTTGTCATCATGCCGGAATACTGGGAAGCCGACAGTGACAATGGCATCGAATTCATCGCCACGCAAAGCACCGAAATACCGCTGGTGAATATCCGCCTGAACTTTGACGGCGGCCACCTGCTGGAATCACCGGACAAATACGGCCTGGCCAGCCTGACTGCCAGCATGATGAATGAAGGCACACAGCAGTACAGCGCCGAGGAATTTGAAATCGAGCTGGATAAACTGGGCAGCGCCATCATGGTCAGTGCCGGCCAGGAAAGCACCACTATCAGCGTGCAGAGTCTTGAACGGAATCTTGATGCCACACTGGCACTTCTGGAAGAACGCCTCTTCAATTCGGTGTTCACCGAAGAAGACCTGACGCGTCTGCGCCAGCAACAGATTGAAAGCATTGAAGCGGATAAAGAGCAGCCGAGCACCATTGCTTCAAATGTTTATCGTAAACTGGTCTATGGCGAGGAGCACCCGTTTTCTGTGCCTTCCTATGGCACGATCGCCACCCTGCAGAACATCAGCCTGGAGGATGTGGAACGCTTCAGTAGCCAGAGCCTGGTAGCACAGGCGCTGGACGTCGTGGTCATCGGCAACCTGTCTCAGCAGGAGGTCCTGGACAAACTGTCTTTCCTGGACAATTTGCTTGATGCCAATGTCATGCTGCCAGACATGCCGGCAAGCCCCGAAATTAACCAGAATACACTTTATCTGATCGACAAGGCTGCGGCACCACAATCTGAAATCCGTATCGGCTACATGAGCGAGCTTAGCTATGATGCCACCGGTGAATATTTCGAGCGCTTCCTGATGAACTATGTACTGGGTGGCGCTTTCAGCAGCCGGATCAATCTCAACCTGCGCGAAGATAAAGGCTATACCTACGGTGCCCGTAGCAGCTTTTCAGCAACCCGCTACCCCGGCCCCTTTACAGCCTCCGCCAGTGTCAGAACTGATTCAACCGCGGATTCCATTGTGCAGTTCATGACGGAAATCAGTCAGTACCGGGATGGCGGTATCAGCGCTGAAGAGCTGGCCTTTACCAAGAGTGCCATCGGGCAGAGTGAAGCACTGGATTATGAGACTCCCCGGCAGAAAGCCGTCCTGCTTGGCCAGATCATTGACTATGACTTATCCAGTGATTTTGTCATCAGGCAACAGGAAATCATCAATCAACTCAGCATTGAGCGGGTAAATGCGCTGGCACAGGAACATTTACCCCTCGAGAAGATGATTATTGTGGTGGTGGGCGACAAAGCAACGATTGAGCCTTCACTGCTGGAGCTTGGTTATAATATCGTCGAACTGGACAGTGAAGGCCAGCCACTGTAATACCCGTCAGCCAGGCTTATCATGACTCACACCTATGTCCTCACTGGCCCTGAGTCCAGTGGCAAAACAACGCTCGCAGCTGCCCTTTCAAGCTACTGGTCAGCTCCACTGTTAAGGGAATATTCCCGCGAATATCTGGAGCAAAAACGCCTGTCTGATCCTGAGTTTAGTTATCAGCAGGACGACATACTGACCATTGCCCAGCACCACTATGCACAGGAAACTGAACTGCTTAAGCAAGCCCCTGAGAGACTGGTGTGCGACACGGATTTGCTGGTCCTGATAGTCTGGAGTGAAATCAAATACAGAAACTGTGATACCTGGATATATGAAAAATTCCAGCAGAGCCTGCAGCAGCATAATCGACACTACATACTGTGTGACTGGCAGATACCCTGGGAGGCAGACGAACTCAGGGAAAATCCACAGGACCGCAGGGAACTGTTTAGACTGTATCAGGCAAAATTAAAGCAATATGGGATTATCTATACAGCGGTAGGCGGTAGCAACATGCAGCGTTTCAGACAGATTTTTGCCGCAGCATACAGACACGAATTAGAGATCAATCAACGCCAGTGAAAGATGCTTGATCTGATTTTCATCAATTTTTCCATTGATGAAGAGTCGATCCAGGATATCGGTACGCCGGGTCCATTTTTGAATCAGCAGAATCTTCTTTACCTGCTCCTCATTCAGGTATCCCAGTTCCACCGCCACATCACCAAACAGGCCTCCTGTCTGTTCCTGAAGCTCCAGCAGATTGTTTATCTGCTCCATATCCAACAGGCCCAGTTTGAGACATAGGGCACCAAGTGTGGTACCGACTCTGGCCCAGTTGCCCAATTGCGGTCTGGCTTCCTCGGGTAGATTAAGCTCTTTTAGAACATGCTCGATATAAGCTTCAGTCCTTTTGCCCATAACAATACTTGCTTCCTGTTAAGTCCGACTCAAAAGTCCTCGGATTGATAATGCCAGAATCGCTTAGTTTAAATATCTTCAAGCACGTGTATGGATTCGCACCATGTAAACCCCTGTAAACACTGGGGTTAAACATTGTTCAATTATACACTCAATAATCCAATCCTTGTCATGCCCTTGAAAAAAGACTGTGCCTGTACTACATTGCCTCACATCCTGAGGGGTGGCCACGGCCTGAGATGTATTTTAACAAACCCTTTGAACCTGAACCAGTTAATACTGGCGTAGGAATAGGATCGGCCACAGTTCCATGGCTGCTTCCCGACTCCGCCAGCCCTTTAGCGCGCGGAGTGACATGTCAAAATATTTTATAAGCTTCACATCCTGCCTCTTGCTGAGCAGTTTTCTATATGCACAGCAGTCTGCTGATATACAGGAAATTATTGTCACTGCAGATTTTCGTCAGCAAAACCTGTCCAATATTTCAAATAGCATCAGTGTACTGGATGATTCCTTGCTTGAGGACCAGCATATCAGTCACCTTGAAGAAGCTCTATACCATGCCCCTAATGTGAACTTTTCAAGCGGCAGTAACCGGGCACGTTTTTATCAAATCAGGGGCATCGGAGAACGGGGTCAATTCAGCGAACCTCTGAACTCCTCCGTCGGCCTGATGATTGACGGAGTGGATTTCTCCGGCGCCGGCAACGCGGCATTGCTCTATGATGTGGAACAGGTGGAGATATTGATGGGGCCACAAGGTACCCGCTATGGCTCCAATGCACTGGCAGGCCTGATCAATATACGCTCAAAGGATCCTACAAGCGAAGCGGCCTATGGACTAAAAATCGATCTGGGAAATTATAATTCAAGAGGCCTGGCTACTTACCTCAGCGGTCCATTGAGCCAGACCCTGCAGTTTCGCCTCAGTGCACAGCGATCCCGCTCTGACGGATTCAGTCAGAACCTGTATCTGAAGCGCCCGACTAACCAGCGTGATGAATCCCTGCTGCGCGGTAAACTGCGTTGGCAAGTCTCAGATGACATACAGTTTGACCTCAGTCTTTCACGTGTCGACCTGGATAACGGCTACGATGCCTTCTCACTGGATAATATCCGCGACACGCTATCCGATGAGCCCGGTTTTGATCGTCAGACCTCGGATTTTATGAACAGTACACTGCACCTTGGTGGCTTCCGTCTGGCCCAGATTGAACTCATTGGCGCATTCTCGGACTCCAATATTGATTATGGCTACGACGAAGACTGGAGCTATATTGGCCTGCATCCTTTTGAATATTCTTCCACCGACCGTTATCTGCGTGAACGCGACAGCGCAAGTGCTGAAATGCGCTTTCTTTCCAGAGAGAACAGCCAGCTGTTTGCAGGCAGAACATCCTGGGTACTGGGTCTTTTCCACCTGCAGCAAGAGGTATCCCTGAAGCGCCTGTATACCTATCTGACTGAGCCTTTTAGCAGTCGCTACCAGATTAATCGCAGCGCCATTTTTACCGACACCAGTACCGAGCTGAATTCGCGCTGGTCACTGGATCTTGGTCTTCGTCTGGAACGCTTTGATGCAGAATACCTCGACAGTTCAAGCCTTTTATTCAAGCCGCAAGACAATCTGCAAGGCGGCAAAGTAAGCCTGAATTACCTGATGGGTGAATCCTCCTTACTCTATCTGAGCGCAGCGCGCGGTTATAAGGCCGGAGGCTTCAATACGGATGGCAGCCTCGATCCTGATCTACGCGAGTTTGGTGATGAGCGCTTGTGGAATTACGAACTCGGGTTTAAAGGCGCTTTTGATAACAACCGTCTTCAGCTGAGCTCCGCGCTTTTTTACATGGTCCGCAAAGCTGTACAGATAGCCAGTTCCACCACACGTCTGCGTGCCGATCTCAGCACCGCCTTTATCGACTATATTGGCAATGCAGCCCAGGGCAGGAATGTCGGGCTTGAGCTGAACGCCAACTGGCAGCCAAGCAACGATTTAAACCTGCAGGCTGCCCTTGGCATGCTTAAAACACGTTATGAAAATTTCATAAACTCCGCCGGTGATAATCTGAGCGGACGTGCGCAGGCACACGCCCCTTCTTATCAGTTTTCACTGGGAGCCACTTATTCACTGAACGCAAACCTGGACGTCAATATCAGCATCCAGGGCAAAGACCGCTTCTATTTTTCTGACAGTCATAATATCGAATCAGACAGCTATGCCCTCTGGCATGCCAGTATTGACTGGCAATTCGATAAGTGGCTTGTCAGCCTGTGGGGCAGGAATCTGGGCGACAAGGGTTACAGTGTGCGCGGTTTCTATTTTGGCAATGACCCGCGTGACGCCTACACCCCCAAAGGCTATACTCAGCTCGGTGAGCCCCGCCGCATCGGCCTCAGCCTTTCAGCTGATTTTTAATACTTTCTCTGCCTGTATCTCAGCAGCTTGATTCTCAGGACAGCCGCTTTTGAAATAATGCTATCTATCTCAAACTAAGTGTATTTCTTAAGTTTTCCTTAAGTTTTCACCCCTAAGCTTTGCCCTACTAAATCAGCATTGGGTAGAGCAATGACGACAAGCATCATCAACACAACCAGCACGGTTTTTACACCACAGGAAAAGCGCAGAAATTCGCTAATGAATAAACTGCTGTCCCCCTTGCCTGAATACGACCTCTGTCTGCCTGATTCTCCTGACAGACAGGAAGTTGAAGCATTTACACAAAAACGCTTCGAGGACACTTACGGCGCCACTATCAGAGAGTTTTACCCCGTGATTCTGACGATGCGCTGTTTTGACAATCTCTCAGGCACAAGCGGTATGCGGGTTGCCAGCCAGCAAGCCCTGTTTCTGGAGCACTATCTGGACAAACCGGTTGAAAGCCTGCTGTCGGAAAAACTGAATACGCTGGTACAGCGTCAGTCAATCGTGGAGATTGGTAACCTGGTGAGCACCCAGCGCGGCGCCAGTCATTTGCTTTTCTTGCTGTTCACCTCTTTGCTGCATCAGGCAGGTCACGAATGGATCTGCTTCACGGCAACTCAGGCGCTGCGTAACAATCTCAGTAAACTGGGCTTTGAATTTACCTTCCTGGGAGATGCAGAGCCGAACAAGCTGGACGCAAAGTCAGTCGAGGACTGGGGCAGCTACTATGCCAACAAACCCCAGGTGCTGGTGGGCAACCTGAAGGGCGCCATGGCTGTAATCCAGTCGCGCCCCCTTTTTAGGCGGGTGTATCGCCTGTATCGGCATCGAATCAACTACCTGGCCAGAGAGTTCCGGGCAACACGGCATGCTTGATCTCATCGATACTCTGGACAGCGCTTCTGCTGGCAAAGTACTGCTGCAGGATAAGACCCGGCAACTTGATGGCCCTGGACTGATCCAGGCTATCGAGCGTCTCGGCCGGACTCTGAAGAAGCTTAATATAAAAAAACTGTCACTTTATGCAGACAATTCCATTGACTGGGTCCTCGCTGATCTTGTCTGCCAGAAGCTGGATATCTGTCTCTTGCCACTGCCTGCCTATTTCACGGCCGCGCAATTAACACACGCCATTCGCAGCAGCGGCATACAGCATATTCTTACTGACCAGGCCGAGCCCTTGAGCGCCATGCTGCCGGAACTCAAATTACAGCGAGTCTATGACTATTCCAGCCGTCTGTGTTTTCTGGGCACGGATGCAATTGATCCTGCTGTGGAACTACCCCAGCAAACCCAGAAAATAACTTTTACCTCAGGCTCAACGGGACAGTCCAAAGGCGTCTGTCTCAGCAAGGTACAGCAACTCAGCCAGGCCTCTGCACTGATGGAAAGTACCGGAATTCGTGAACCTGTGCATCTGTGTGCCTTACCACTATCAACCCTGCTGGAAAACATTGCCGGTATTTACGCCCCCCTGCTGGCCGGCGGCCTGGTGCATTTACCATCACTGAATGACCTGGGGTACCAGGGTAGCCGCCTGACAGATCCTCAGGCCTTTCTGAATTGTCTGTCCAATACTAAACCGGATACCCTGATTCTCATTCCGCAATTACTCAGCTTGCTGGTTCAGGCTGCCCGACAGGGTTGGGCAGTTCCCCCTTTTAAGTTTGTTGCCGTCGGTGGCAGCAAGATCTCAGCTGAATTGATCGGGCAGGCTCGTCAACTCGGGATACCGGCCTATGAAGGTTATGGGCTCTCGGAGTGCGCTTCTGTCGTCAGTTTGAACACCCCGCTAAAGGACCGAAGTGGCACCTGCGGACAGGTACTGAATTCGCAGCGGGTCACCATTGAAAATGGCGAAGTTCTCATTAGCGGCAATACCATGCTGGGCTATATCGGCGACTCTGAAGACTGGTACCCCTCACAGATCCATTCAGGTGATCTGGGCCACTTGGATGAACAGGGTTACCTGCATATTGATGGGCGTTGCAAAAACATCCTTATTTCTTCTTATGGCAGAAACATTTCCCCGGAATGGGTAGAAAGCGAGCTACTGGCTTCCCCCCTGCTCAGTGAGGCTGTGGTATTTGGAGATTCACAGCCTTACTGCGTTGCGCTTGTTTATCCGACCAGCCCAGCTGTCAACGAAGAGCAGCTTAGCCAGGTGATTCATGAGGCAAACAGAAAATTGCCGGATTATGCCCGAATCAGGGCCTGGCATCGCCTGAGCGGCCCCCTTTCCGGTCTGCCGGATCTGATGACCAGTAATGGCAGACCGCGCCGGGAGCAGATTCAGGAATATTTTCCCGCCGCCATTGAGCAGTTGTTTCAGCAAGGTCTGCATGCCTGCTCTTCAACACAAACCAAGGATAATGCTGCATGAGCTTCTACCAGAAACTGATAAATGAGAGCGCCGGGCAACAGCAGTACCTGCTGAGTGCTCCTGTTATACAACGCTGTTTTCAGGCAGATATCTGCCTGGATGATTATCTGGGTTTTCTCCTACAGGCCTTTCATCATGTCAAACATACGGTGCCGCTGCTGATGAATGTCGGTGCCCGTTTGAGCCAAGAAAAGGAATGGCTGCGTGTTGCTGTTGCTGAATACATCGAGGAAGAAATGGGGCACCAGGAGTGGATTCTGAATGATATTGCTGCCTGTGGTTATGACAAGGAAACTGCCCGTCAACTCCCCCCCTCGCCCCAAACAGAACTCATGGTTGCCTATGCCTATGACATGGTAAATCGCATCAATCCTCTGGGATTCTTTGGCATGGTACACGTCCTGGAAGGTACCAGTATCAATTTGGCTGACAAGGCCGCCGACATCATTCGGGAAACACTGGGCTTGCCCCGACAGGCTTTTACCTACCTATATTCACATGGCTCACTGGATCAGGAGCATGTCCGTTTCTTCGAAGGCCTGATGAACCGCATCACTGATCCGGACGAACAGAACCTGATTATCCACAGCGCCAACATGTTTTACCGTTTATACGGTGATATTTTCCATCATCTTGGTACCGAACATGGTATCCCTGCTCTGACGCAGGTGAAAAACTATGCAGCTCACTAACAAGCGTATTCTGGTCACAGGTGCTTCCGGCGGTATTGGCAAGGCACTTTGCCGCTCGCTGGAGCAGCATAATGCCAAGCTTATTTTAACCTGCCATAACCAGCAGATGCTGAACGAACTCAAGCAGTCACTGGGCTATACACATCAATACGAGCTTGCCGATATTAGTCGGCATCAGGGCCGGGAACTGATAGTTAAAGCCTGTGAGCAGATCGGCGGCATTGATGGCCTGATCAATCTTGCAGGCATCATGGATTTCAATTTATTTGAATCCCAGTCAGCGGAACTGATCAGCAAAACCCTGGAGATCAATACTCTGGCGCCCATCTTGCTGTGCCATAGCCTGCTGCCCCAGTTAAAAAGCAAGACAGAGGCCTTTGTCCTCAATGTCGGCTCCATTTTTGGCAGCATCGGCCATCCGGGCTTTACCGTTTATTGTGCCAGCAAGGCAGCTATAAAAGGATTCAGTGAAGCCCTGGCTCGGGAACTCGCAGATACATCCGTGTCAGTTGCTTATATTGCGCCTCGCGCCACCAATACCCGGCTCAATAACAGCAAAGTAAATGAACTGAACAAGGCTCTGGGCAACAAGACCGATTCTCCAGAATACGTTGCCGCACAGATAATTCATTTGTTAGAGAAAGGGCAATCTCTGCGTTACCTCGGGTGGCCGGAAAAACTGTTTGTCAGGCTCAATGCCATCTTTCCATCAATCGTGCACAAGGCGCTGGTTGGAAAATTAAAAATCATCAAGCAATTTGCCAATTCCTAGGGAGGCGCCATGACTGATAAATTACGCTTGTTACTCTTGACCTTATGTTTACCTGCAACGCTGGTCTTTGCAGATCTGGACAGCGATATTGCACACTTGCAGGAGCGCTGGGCCGAAGTCAATTACCAGCTGGAAAGCAATCTGCAGGAAGATGCTTTCGAGCAGTTAAGTATCGAAGCCATGGCGGTGACCGGGCAGTATCCGGATTCAGCAGCAGCCTGGATCTGGAGTGGTATCATCAAGTCGACCTATGCAGGTGCCAAGGGAGGTCTCGGTGCCCTTTCACTGGCCAAGGACGCCAAAGCGGATCTTGAAAAAGCCATGGAGATTGATCCCCAGGCACTGAGTGGTTCTGCCTATACTAGCCTTGGCACACTTTATTACAGCGTGCCTGGATGGCCAATTGGTTTTGGTGATGATGATTATGCCGAGGAACTTTTACTGATGGCACTAGATCTAAACCCCAACGGTATCGATCCCAACTATTTTTATGCTAGCTTTCTCGCCGACGAAAGGCGTTATGATGAGGCAAGGCAATATTTGATGAAAGCACAGCAGGCTCCTGCTCGACCCAATCGAGCACTGGCTGATGCTGGCAGACAGCAGGAGATTACCGAGCTGCTGCTGGAAATTGCCGATGAATAACAACGATGCAGATATTACTGGTAGAAGATGATCGCCCCCTGGCTCAAGGACTACAAAAAGCCTTACAGCATCATGGCTATACCGTTAACCATGTCGCTTCTGGGCAACAGGCTCTGCATGTCATAAAGACGGAACGCCCCGATATCCTGGTACTGGATATCGGTCTGCCGGATATCAGTGGTTTGAGCATCCTCAAGCAGCTGCGAGACAAGGAAGACATGCTGCCGGTATTACTGCTTACCGCACGCGACTCAACCGATGACAAGGTTGCCGGGCTGGACAGTGGTGCCGATGATTATCTTCCCAAACCCTTCGACATGACTGAGCTTCTGGCACGGCTTCGGGTGCTGGAAAGACGCCTGGCCAGCATCAAAAGCACGGCCATTTCCATTGGCGATGTCTGTCTTGATACCATCCAGCAAACTGTGAGCTATCAGGGAAATACAGTGGAACTGCCCCGCCGTGAATACATGCTCTTGAAGAACCTGATGGAAAATGCAGGCCGTGTACAAACTCGGGAAACACTGGAAACCCGACTTTATAACTGGGGCGAAGAAGTCAGCAGCAATGCGCTTGAGGTACATATCCATCATTTAAGAAAGAAGCTCGGGGATGATTTCATAAAAACCATCCGTGGTGTTGGCTATAAAATAAACACCGAGACACGCTAGTGGGCTCCATCCGATTCTTTTTAATCACCGGTGTGCTGGCAATTCTCACCCTGTTCAATTTCCTTGCGGCCTTACGCGGCTATCAATCCAGTATGGCCGAAGCGGAAATTCTCTTCGACAACGAGTTGCTGGATCTGTCCAGACTGGTAGCTAACCTGGATTTTTCCCAACTCCCCGAGGGTTTCCGCCTGGGCAATAATCTTGCCTTTCAGGTCTGGCAACATGGTGAGCTGCTGGGGTCAACGGATCATGCGCCTGAAGCAGCCATGGTCGCCTTCAATCAGGGCTTTGACTATGCCAATTTTGATGGCTTTCGCTGGCGAACCTATGTTCGCTTTCAGGAACAGACAGAACTGTGGGTCATGGTGGCTGAACGTACCGATTTGCGCTTCATTCTGGCTGAGAATGTTGTTCTCGAATCCATCATACCGATCCTGCTGGGCATCCCCTTAATCGGCCTGCTTATCTGGTTCATTGTCAGCCAGGGCTTACGACCCCTTGAACTGCTTTCCACGGAACTGCGTAACAAACACATCAACGACCTGACCCCCATCGACTCCCAGACGTCAAAAAAGGAATTACATCAGGTAATCCACTCGCTCAATGCACTTTTTCACCGCCTGGAACAGTCACTGGAACGTGAAAAACGATTTTCGGCAGATGCCGCGCATGAATTGCGCACGCCGATCAGTGCCCTGAAAATTCAGCTGCACAACCTGCAACAGGAAATAGACAGTGAAGCTGAATCGTTCCAGGAGTTGCAGGCCGGCGTGGATAGAATGCAGCATCTGATTGAGCAACTGTTATCCTTGTATCGGATGACGCCTGACCAGTTTACCGCGAACAGTGAAGCTATCGACCTCTATGCCCTGACCAAAGAGCTGGTCGCCCGGGAGTATTCGCAGTTTGAAGATAAACAGCAACAAGTGCAGGTGGAAGGTACAGAATCCTTTATTGTTGGAGAAAAATTTGCGCTGGAAACACTGATTAGCAACCTGCTGTCCAATGCCAGCAAATACACCCCTGAAAAGGGTAATATCCACGTTTCAGTCAGCCCTCAGAACAACGAAATCTGTCTTCTCGTGGAAGATGATGGCATGGGAATTCCGGAAGCTGAACGAGAAAGGATATTTGAACGATTTTATCGTTCTAATCTGGATAGCAGCGCGCAGGTACCAGGCTGTGGTCTGGGACTGACCATCGTTAAACATGTGGTTGATCTGCATCAGGCAAAGTTGAGCCTGGATGCATCAGGTTTTAGCAGCGGAAGTCGATTCACGATATGTTTCAAAAAAAGATGAACTCAGCAAAACCAACACCCTCCTCTTTGTATCGTGCCCTCCTGCTTTTGTTGGCCTCGAGTCTTAGCATGAAGCTATGGGCTGCTGACCAGGAAATTGAAATCGTCATCCGCGATCACTTGTTTTTTCCTTCCATGATAGAGGTCCCCGCCAATCAGAAAATCAGATTACTGATCATCAATGAAGATCCAACGCCTGAAGAATTTGAAAGCTATGAACTCAACCGGGAAAAAGTCATCCCGGGTAATACCCGTACAGTCATCTTTGTCGGCCCACTGGCGCCGGGAGAGTACCCCTTCTTTGGTGAATTTTACCCGCGTACTGCACAGGGAAGGATTATAGTCAGGTAAACCATGTTTCTAGATACTGTCATTCTCGTCCTGCAGGAAATTCTCGAAGCCGCACTGATTATCAGTATACTGCTGTCACTGACCGGTCATTTTCGTCGTTACTGGGGAGAAGACTTTAGTCTGGGTCATGGCTGGATTGGAGTATCGCTCGTACTGGGTAGCCTGGGCGCATGGATCTATGCTGCCTATACCCCGTCAATCACACTCTGGTTCGATTATGTCGGCCTGGAAATCGTCAATGCCCTAATACAGATACTGATTATCATTTTCCTGCTTTTCCTGTGCTATGGCCTCAGCCTGAAACGTTTGCGAGATATCGCCTGGTTCAATCTTTTTGTCGGCTTTTGTATCACCCTGGTAGTGGCACTTGGCATCATTCGCGAAGTATCGGAAATCATTATTTACTGCATGGGGATCCTGTCACAGCCAAACAATTATTCACCTGTGCTGCTAGGCAGCTTTATCGCACTGGGGATCGGTGCCAGCAGTGGCATAATCCTTTATTACCTTTTAACAAACTTTCCTGGCTTCTGGGGGCTGAGATTGAGCATGTTGTTACTGGCCTTGTATGCCGGCAATATGGCTTCACAGGCCAGCCTCCTGCTGATACAGGCTGACTGGTTGCCCTATACGCCTGAATTGTGGGACAGCTCATTCCTAATACCTGAATTCACTGTCAGCGGACAACTGCTGTACGCCCTGGTTGGTTACGAAGCCAATCCTTCCATTCTACAGGCTGGCCTGTACAGCTTTGCCGTACTGATTATTCTCGTCAGCCCGCTGTTCCGGATGTGCTGGCAACAAAAACAACCCATATCAGCGTAACATAAATGTATAAATCCAAACTGTTTGTAATTTCCTGTCTGACACTGGGTCTGCAAATAACAGCGAGCAGCCGGGCACTGGCCGATGGCTCCGTGGTCGACAAGGTCTATCACCCTTATGTAGATGCACTTGAGATGGAGCTGGAATACCGCAGCATAATCCAGGACAGGCAGTCACGCTGGGAAACTCCAGCACAGTTCCATAAGTTATCACTGGGACGATCATTTTCAGACAATTGGTTTGGCGAGTTTTATCTGGTTGGCGAAAAATCCCGCGACGGCAGTTTTAATATCGAAGCCTATGAAGTGGAAATCAAATGGCAGTTAAGCGAACAAGGTGAATATTTTGCCGACTGGGGTCTATTGTTCGAATATGAAAACGAAACTGACAAAGATATTGAAGAACTCACAGTGGGCTTGCTGGTTGAAAAGGAGCGGGGCCGCTGGAGTGACACCGCCAACCTGAAATTGATTCAGGAATGGGGTGATGATATTAACGATGAACTTGAAAGCACCTTTGCCTGGCAATCCCGCTATCGCTATTCTCAGTCTCTGGAACCCGGGATTGAGTTTTATGCTGGCCAGACAGCTGTAGGACTGGGGCCTGTTATCCAGGGCGGACTGACTGTGGGCATCCGCAAGAACCTGCACTGGGAAGCGGGGCTGATTCTCGGCTTGGATGAGAAAAGCCCCGACCAGAGTTTCCGTTTTATGCTGGAATACGAATTCTAGATCATCAGCGGCGCTGTATTTCAGAGCACCCTGGCAATGGCATCCACCAAGTAATCAATGTTGGCCTTGTTAATACCGGCGACATTGATACGGCTGGAATTCACCAAATAAACAGAGTAATCACTGATCAGTTTCTGTACCTGCTCGACGCTCAGACCGAGAAAGGAAAACATGCCTTTTTCGCGTTCAATAAAGGAAAAATCAGCATCCACGCCGGCTTCTTTGAGTTTGCTGACCAGCTCCCTGCGAAGACCGTTAATCCGGTCACGCATCTCGGTCAATTCATTCAACCACTCGGTTTTGAGCTGCGCATCCCTGAGAACGATTTCCACCAGAGCAGCCCCATGTGAAGGCGGCATGGAATAAATCTGTCGTGCCGTTGACAGAATTTGTGACTGTGAAGCACTTACCTGCTCGGCAGTTTCACCCACCAGCGTGACCGCACCGGTGCGTTCACGATACAGACCAAAGTTTTTTGAGCAGGAGGAGGCAATCAGTAATTCAGGCAAACGTTCCGCCAAGAGGCGCAAGCCGCTGACATCTTCTTCCAGACCATCACCGAGCCCCTGATAAGCCAGATCGATAAAAGGCGTAAACCCCTGTTTTTCAGCCGCTTCTGCAACTGCCTGCCATTGTTCCTGACTAAGGTCTCCGCCACAGGGGTTATGACAACAGCCGTGCAGAAGAACGAGATCCCCCTTGCCTGCCTGCTTTAGGGTATCCATCATCTGCTCAAACTGAATTTCATGTGTTTCGTAGTTGTAGTAAGGGTATTCCTGCAAGACCAGCCCGGCAGAACTGAGCAGAGGCACATGGTTCGCCCAGGTCGGGCTGCTCACCCAGGTTTTGGTGTTTGGGAAGTTTTTGCTGACAAATTCGGCAATTACACGCAATGCGCCGGAACCACCTGGTGCCAGCACACTGCAGGCACGTTTATCAGACAGTGACGCACTGTCTTTTCCCAGAATCATGAGAGCCGTTTCACTGAGAAAACCTTCCGGACCAGCCTGAGCGATATAGGATTTGGAATCTTCTGAATTCCATAAGAGCTGCTCGGCTTTTTTGATGGCGGAAACCACCGGAGTATTGCCGCTCTCATCTTTATAGACACCAACACCCAGATCGATTTTGTTGGGATTGCTGTCTTTTTTATAGGCCGCAGACAAGCCAAGAATGGGGTCAGGCGGACGCCGTTCAATTTGTTGAAACATCTTAATTTTCCGTTACAAATATAGAATAGTTGGGCAGGTGCCGCCCTATTATATCAATAAGCTGAAAGCGCGAAAACAAATCTTGCGTGTCGAAAACTTTTCATTGTGTCGCGCAAGAATCAAAGTTGCTGGTTCATCTGGGCGACTTTCTCACGCAGGCTTTCCTTGTATTCATCCAGGGTCTTGGCCACGGCTGTATCGAAGGCGCCGATAATTTCTGCGGCCAGGATGCCGGCATTTTTAGCGCCGTCCAGCGCCACGGTTGCCACCGGAATGCCTGCTGGCATTTGCAGAATGGATAGCACGGAATCCCATCCATCAATTGAATTGGAGGATTTTATCGGTACGCCGATGACCGGCAAGGTGCTCACGGATGCCACCATGCCTGGCAGGTGGGCGGCTCCGCCGGCTCCCGCGATAATGACTTGCAGGCCTTTATCACGAGCTGATGCTGCATAATCCATCATGGCCTGAGGGGTGCGATGGGCACTGACAACAGAGATTTCATTTGCGATACCGAATTCATCCAGAATATCAGCAGCCGCCTGCATAATGGGCAAATCCGAACGGCTTCCCATAATAATTCCGACTCTTGCATTACTCATGAATCAGACTCCTCCTGTGGCAAGCTGACTGCCTTAATGGTTTGCTTGACCTGCTCAACTTTACTGATCAGATTAGTGCGGTCTTCATCCACAATCGTGATATGCCCCATCTTGCGCCAGGGTCGGGTTTCAGCCTTGCCATACAAATAAAGATGCACACCGGGGATAAGCAGCAGACTATTGAGCCCCGTGTAATGTACTGGGCCAGTATAACCTTCTTCTCCCAGCAAGTTTACCATCGCCGATGGTTTGTTAATCGCGGTAGAACCTAGCGGCAGATTCAGAATTGCCCGCAGCAGCTGCTCATACTGTGAAGTGACATTGGCATCGATGGTCTGATGTCCGCTGTTATGAGGTCTTGGTGCGACTTCATTAACCAGCACTTCGCCACTGCGGCTGATAAACATCTCCACTGCCAGAATGCCGACAATATCGAGTTTTTCTACCAGCTTCTTGGCAATGTCGATTGCCTGATTCTGCAAAGTATTGCTCAGTGTGCTGGGGGAAATCAGGTAATCCACCAAATGGTAGTCGGGATTAAACACACACTCGACGATGGGATAGATAGCAATATCCCCGTGCGCATTGCGTGCAGCAATAACGGATATTTCACGATCCATGTCCACCGATTTTTCCAGCAGACCGGGTGCGTCAAACGCCCTTTGAATTTCATCAACACTGTCCAGACGCACCACGCCACCACCATCATAGCCACCCCGACCCAGCTTGTTAAAAGCCGGCAGAAAATCACGGTGTTTCTCGATATCAGCCTTGCTATCCACCAGCACGAAATCTGCTGTTGGAATTCCCTGCTCCTGGTAGAACTGTTTCTGCTTGCGCTTATCCTGAATGATGTCGATAACTCGCGGCTGAGGGTAAACCGGCAGGCCTTCATTTTCGAGCTGCTGCAGTGCGGCAACATTGACGTTTTCAATCTCTATCGTCAGCAGATCAACCTGTTTACCGAAGGCATAAACCGTATCGAAGTCAGTCAGTTCACCTTGCACAAATTCATTGGCAAGGCCACGGCAGGGAGCAACAGGAGATGGGTCCAAAACGCAGGTATCGACATCAAGGTTCGTGCAGGCCTGGATCAGCATCCGGCCCAGCTGGCCGCCACCGAGAATACCCAGTTTGAAATCCTTGTAGAATGCTTTCATGTGCGCTCTGGACGCCCTTTAATCATGAAAAGCGGCGCATCTTAGCAGGAAAATATCAGGAGTGCGATAGCTGGGCAGGCGGCTATGTAAAAGGGCTGGCTAAAACCCGTTGACTCTGTTCAGGATATACACAGCCAGTGCCTTGATGGTGGCAGCATCCAGCACGTCAGCCCAGGCGGGACAGACCCCCATACGGCCATTTTGCAGGACATCAAAAACTTCCTGTCCGGTGGATCCGAAAAGCCAGACATCATCCGTCAAATCCGGCCCACCAAAAGGTTTGAAGCCACTACCATCTGTACCATGACATTCCACGCAAACCGGCCAGATTGATTCTGCAGCTTCCACGGCAAAGGGATTAACATCTTCCCCGCTGAGATAAAATACATAATCCACCAGGTTATTGAGCATATCTTCATCCATTCCCAGCTGCCCATAAGCCGGCATCTCTGAATAGCGGGTATCCGGGCAGGCCCCGTAGGTCTTTATTGCATCATCACAGTTTTCATTACGAACGCCATACAGTATGGTCTGCATGATCTCCAGCATGGGTTCGACTTCCGTCATTTCGAACCCCGTCACTCCCCATATCCATTCATAATCCACCAGATTCGGCACCCCGACATCTCCTGTCAAATCTGCTCCATGACAGGCCGCGCAATGCTCATCAATCGCGGCTTCTGCCAAGCCGTTGGTATAGCTCAGCAAATCGGCATCCGCTCGAATAACCTGCGGAGAGGCAAGCAGTAATTGCTGTGCCAGCTCCTCATTCTGTGCCTGCACGGCCAATGGAAAAAAGGATACAACTATCAGGCAAAAAACCTGAATCAGGCGAAGCCTCAGAAAACTTAAATGTAGATTCAACATAAGCAGACCTATTCAACCCCGTTAACGATGACAGTAGAGCAAGACGTGAAAGTGCAACAGGCATTTAACTGCCATCTTTGACAAACATCAAGTGGCTGCTGGGCATACCCTGAAAGACAGCATCAGAAACTTCTGTTGCTGAGCCAGACTGACTGGTAAGGGCCAAGCACAATATACTCCTGCCCTTCAGGCAATATTTCACCGGAAATCAGATCCAGCCAACTATCCGTGGTAATCAGGTTAATGCTGCTCAGTGCTATGCTTTGTTCAGCATCCGAAATGTTATGCAAACAGAAAATACTCTGGTCTCGTAAAATACTTTGCCGCCAAAAAGCGAAGACCTCGTCGCCGACATGCAGGGTAAACATGATGGCATTGGGATGGAAGGCCGATTGTTTTTTGCGAATAGCGATCAGCCGTTTGAGTTCATTTAATATTCGTGCATGATGTGTATCTCCCTGCAGGCGTCCTTCTATTTCATCCAGTTCCCAGACATGCCGATTGATGGCGCGCTTGTTATTGGTGGCGGCCAGCTTTGCATGATCATTTTGGGTACCCAGCAGACTGTGGATGTAAAATGCCGGCACCCCTTCCAGAGAGAGCATAATCCGGTGAATACAGATAAAGCGCTGCTCCTGTAGCCCGTCATCTGGATTTTTCAGGGTTCCCTTCATGGCATCAAATAAACTGATGTTGATTTCATAGGGACGCACTTCGCCGTCACTACCCAGGCTACGCCAGGACACACTACCACCAGCCGTTTCCATCACGGCGATCAAATGCTGTATCTGCTCTTCACTGACCAGGCCTTCGAGTGGGCGCAGGCCGATGCCGTCATGCGAGGCGATAAAGTTAAGAAAGCTCGTCCCTTTTTGCGCCGGCGGCATGCTCATGATCCAGCTTTTCAGTGCATGGCAATTGCCACTTACCATGGTGTGCAGTAACAGTGGCGGCAGGGAAAAGTTGTAGATGATGTGTGCCTCATTGGCATTACCGAAATACGACAGGTTCTCCCGGTTGGGAATATTGGTTTCAGTGATAAGAATCGTACCGGGCCGGTAATATTCAATCAGGCAACGCAGCAAACGGACAAGTTCATGCGTCTGGTCCAGATTCAGGCAACTGGTACCCGCTTCCTTCCACAGAAAGGCCACCGCATCCAGCCGGAATATCTGCACTCCCCTGTCCAGGTAGAGCTTGATTATGCGAAGCATTTCTATGAGCACTTCCGGATTACGAAAATCCAGATCTACCTGGTCGTGACTGAAAGTACACCAGACATACTTCAGACCCTCGCTGGTATGCACTTCCCGTAACAAGGGTGTAGCACGTGGACGCACAACCTGGGAGGTGTCGTAATCCTTGTCCACGGTGAAGAAGTAATCTTTGCCAGGCGATCGGCCCTGTTTAAACTGGCTGAACCACTGGCCCACTGAGGAGCAGTGATTGATCACCAGGTCTGCCATCAGCTTGAATTTACGGGCTATCTGGTCGACATGGTCCCAGCTGCCGAATTGCTCATTTACTCTTGTATAGTCAATCACGGAAAAGCCGTCATCAGAGCTGAAAGGGAAAAAAGGCAGTATATGTACCCAGGTAACAGTATCGGCAAAATAGCGGTTCAGAAAATAGTCCAGTGTTAACAGGGGGGCTTCACCCTGCCTGACAAAGGTGTTGGCATAGGTGATCAGCGCAATGTCCTTTTCACACCAGTTATTTTTTAACCAGCGGGGTTTGCTGAGATGCTCCTGCAAGTCCATTGTTTCCAGCAGATGCTGACACAAAGCGGCAGCATCAGCCTGGGGGTAAATCCGAGACAGATGTCCACAGACACGTGCCTGCAGATCTTCCAGTAGTTCAGCACGCTGTCCCATATGCGCTAGCTGTATTCCCTGATGTCATCAGCAACGGCTGTAAGGAAATCCCTGCCGACTTCAGGCAAGGCGGAATTGACCCGTGTCCAGCTGGGGATAAAGGGTTTTTCCTGTGGGTTTTCGAGAAAATTGAGCCCGGCCGTCATAATATTCTGTGAAAAAAGTTCCACAGCCTTTTCCTCTTTGTGTATGTCCAGCCTCAGGCCATTGATGATGGCATCACTATGATAGGACTCTACAAAATCCAGGGCTACGCGCAGATACGTGGCCTTGAGAGTGCGGAAGGTTTCTTCGGAAAACACCACACCTGACGTCGCCAGTTTACGAAACACCGCCTTACTGATATCGATGGACATTTTATTCAGGCCAGACTGCTGGTCATCATAGGACATGGCCTGGTGTTTATGATCATACACATCCGCAATATCCACCTGGCAGAGTTTATTGGTGGAATAATTGCGTTTTAATTCTGACAGCACCCCGATTTCCAGCCCCCAGTCACTGGGGATTCTGATGCCCGCCAGAACATCGGCGCGCATGGAAAATTCGCCTGCCAGCGGATAGCGATAGGAATCCAGGTATTCGATATAGTCATGGTGCCCAATCACTTTCGCCAGACTGCGCAAGAGAGGAGTTACCAGCAAACGACAGACGCGACCGTTTATGGTGTTATTGGCAACTCTCGCGTAATAACCTTTGCAGAATTCATAATCAAAATGGGGATTGGCAACCGGATAGATCAGTCTGGCCAGGATGCCACGCTCATAGGTAACAATGTCACAGTCATGCAGGGCAATCGCCTCAGCCTTGGCTTCCGCCTGCAGATAACCCATACAGAACCAGACATTTCGACCTTTCCCCAATTCCCGGGGCGAAAGCTCTACTTCTTTTAATTGCTGGTCGATGGCCTGCAGACGCGGCCCTTCATTCCATAGCACCACATGCTCCTGTGGCAGACGCGAGAAAAACTGCAATGCATGTTCATATTCCTGCTGGCTGGCCCGATCCAGGCCAATGACGATTTTTGCCAGGTAAGGCACTTTACATAACTCTTCGACAATATGGTTCAGGGCAGGACCTTCCAGCTCCGAATACAGGCAGGGTAGCACCAGTGCCATAGGTCTGAGTTTTGAAAACTCCAGCAATTCCGCTTCCAGTTCTTCCACCGGACGCTTTGACAGATTATGCAGGGTCGTTATCACCCCGTTCTGGTAAAAGTCAGCCATGCTCAGCGTCCCCTTTACTTGTGTCCGCTTGTGCTGGGTCCAGTTCCTGCAGATCCTGCAAAAGTTCCAGCACCGCCTGATTCCAGCCTTCTGGTCCGCAGGCCTCGGTTTTCCTGAGTGCCGGGTGCTCGAAAGCGGGAAATGGTTTTACCGGTGATTTGATCAGCACCGGGTAATCCGCCTGCGCCAGCATGGGCAGATCATTGTCACTGTCCCCGAGGGCAATAAGAGTCACCTCACCCGCTAACCTTTCCCGGTAATAGTGTCTCAAATCAGGAATAAAACTGCCTTTATCAGCCTTTGCTGAGATATGCCAGAAGCGCCCTCCCCTGATCAGAGCCAGATGGTTCGCCTGTAACATGCTGTCAAAGTGCTCTAGCTGCGCATCACTGTCTTGCCAAAGTATGGCCTCAGAGAATTGGCGCTGCTGTGCCAGCCTGGCCTCGGCCAGCCCTAAACCCGTATGTTCAACAAGCTGTGCAGGACTCATATCAGCGAAACCGGTGAACTTGAAATCATGCCGTTTCCTTAATTCATGAATGATGGGTAATAACTCAGCACGATTCATACCAAGACTGTATTCCCGCAAGTTTTTTCCCTCGGGAACAAACAGGCCCGCACCATTTTCAACAATAAAGGGCTCATTGAGTTGTAGCTGTTCACGAATTGCCAGCAGCTCTGCCATGGTCTTGCTGCTGTTCAGAACCAGCGGAACACCTGTCTCACGCAGACGCATGAGTGCTGGCCCAGCTGCCGTGAAGGAATAATCAAAATGATCAAGCAAGCTGGCATCAAGATCAGTAAGGACAATGAGAGAGAAAGACATATTAAGGTTTTATCTGCAGCCAATAAAAACTTCAGCCTAGGTGCTGACACTACGCTTGTCCAGCCTTTTGCCAAACACACCGCTTGCGCCAAAAGGGTGCACAAGCTGCACCAGAATGATTGCCGCACTTTTTGCGCAAGCATTTTTTATAACCTACACTAAGGCCTTTGCGGCAAAACAGGAATTGAAGTATGAAGGCGATTACCCTGAAGCGACTCGCTCTTGTTGTATTTGGCATCGGACTGCTTGTCACCTTGCTGACCTTGGCTGCGCCGGCCGGCGTCTGGCTGGGCCTCTGGGATTTTCGCGGCGGCTTCGCCATCTTGCAGGCTACCTTTCCTTTTACCTCCTGGATTGCTCTGGCCTGTCTGATCGCAGCACTTGCACTGGGCACAGTGAGCAAAATGAACAACACGGGCAATACCCTCAGGGTCAGTTCACTGGCCTTCATTGGCGCCCTATTGGTAGGTATCTCCTGGTATATCCCTTCCACTTTTGCTGCCCGTTTAAGCTATCCACCCATCCACGATGTTTCCACTGATATTGAGAATCCACCGGGCTATGTTGCCATTGCCCCCTTACGCGCCAATGCTCCCAACACCATGGTTTATGGTGCTCAGGAACCCATGACACCAGAAGAGAATGCCCGTCTGCAGCGTGAAGCCTTTCCCGATCTGGTACCCCAGATAATTGCTGCCAGTCCGCAGGACGTTTTCCAGCGCTCACTGGCGGCACTGGAAAGCATGGGACTGGAAATTGTCGCCGCTGATCCGGATGAAGGGCGCATAGAAGCCACGGCAACTACCTTCTGGTTTCGCTTCAAGGATGATGTGGTGATTCGGATTAGAGCACAGGGGAATCAGACTTTAGTGGATGCGCGCTCCCTTTCGCGAGTTGGCAGAGGCGATGCCGGCACCAATGGTCTGCGTCTGCAGGAATTTTTCAGCCTGCTCTGAGCAAGCGCCTAGAAAATGACGCTGATCCCTTGATTAATCAGGTCTGAAGGGAACAGAATGACCTGCGTGCCGGGTTCCAGCAACCCGAGCACCTGGGCGAAATTCTGGTTACGCATGCCAATCTCTACCTGCCGCAGCTGGGCCTCTCCTTGCTCGACCACATAGGTATACCAGGCATTATCGCGCTGAAAAATGGCACTGGTCGGAATCAGTGAGACATTTTCCAGTTCCTCTACCACAATACTGGCCTCAATGCGGTATTCACCCCCCAGATTCTGGGGGCGCTCAATAAAATCAGCAATCACATTGACGCGCTGCTCTTCGACACCCAGTGCTGAAATCTTGGTAAAGGCTTCCGGTTCGACATAGGATACTTCAGCCTCAAGCACTGTCTCTCCCCCCCAACCGCTGATCAGTACGCGGTCACCGCTTTGTACCCTGACAGCATCCTGGGTCAGTAAATCAATGACAATCTCCAGTTCATCCTGATCACTGATCGATAGCAATGGCGTTCCCGCCGCAACAACCCGCTCATTGCGTTCAAACAGCCGAAACACGGTTCCATCAGCCGGTGACAGTATGTTCTGCACATAATCCTGGGCATCACTGCCGGTCCCGAGCAACTGGGTACGGGCACTTTCCACCTCGGCACTGACCGCCTCAATCGAAGCAGACAGGCTCATCACCCTGACTTCAGCAGCAATGCTGAGCTGGCGGTAATTTTCCCTTTCCTCACGACTGATCAGGCCATCTTCGGCCAGAAGCTGGCGACGGTCCTCTTCCCGCAATGCCCGCTCATAGGCGGCTTCGGCTTCCATCAACTCGGCACTCACCATTTCATAACGCGCCTGAGCTGCCATCAGATTGGCTTCGAGGACAGCCTGGGTACGCGTATCCTCCTGTGGCAGTGCGATCTGGGCAATGACCTGACCGGTTGTGACCACATCGCCTTCACGCAGTTCACTGCGTAATAGGCGTCCATAAATGGGAGCTGCTACTACAAAGGGGTCTCGTGCTCGGGTGCGACCCTGGTCATCAACCGTTATCCGCAGATTACCGTTTTCGACAATGCCGACCTCGACAGCAATAGAGTCTGGGCGCAAGAGGATGCCCAGCACCACAACAAGCAAGATCAGGAACAGACCTGGCAGCAGCCAGGATTTTCGCGTCATCTGCATGTTTTTACTCCCTTGTTTTCAACACTTCGACCAGGTCAAACCTATCAAGCCTGCGCCTTACCGCCCAACCGCTGGCGAATGCAGCCAGCATAACAATTGCGGTTGCCAGCAGATAGCTGTCCAGTTCAAAGCTGAACAGTATGCGGTATGCATCGGTTTCAATACTACTGGCGATAAACAGTGAAAAGATATAGCCGAGATAATAACCAAAAGGTAAGGCTAGCAAGGTAATCAGAGCCTGCTCTCCCAGCAAGAGTATCGCCACCTCGCGTCGATGAAACCCCAACACTCGCAGACTTGCCAGCTCTCTGCCTCGTTCCGACAATGAGATCCGAGCACCATTATATATAACACCTATGGCAATGATACTGGCAAAGCCCACCAGAAAAGCCGAGGAAACAAAAATGCTTTCCGCCATTTCACGTTGAAAACTTTCCAGCATCCCTGCCGGGGAAGCAACACCGGCCACCGCCGGGATTTGTTTCAGCCTGGCAAACACGGCAGCCTGATCTTCATCATCAATAGTGAGAAAAGCCCCGGAAATCAGTGGTGCATTACCGGTAGCGTGATAAAGCGCTTGTTTGCTCATGTATACCGATACGCCAATAAAATCCTCGATAATGCCACTGACCAACTGCTCATTTTTCTGACGTTCACCGGCCAGCCACTCTACCTGCACGGTATCGCCGGATTTTAGCTGCAGCCGCTTGGCCAACAGTGAACTGATGATCATGCCATTGGTAGGAACCGGTATTTGCCTGGCATCTGCATTGATCAGACGCCGCAAGCGTCCCTGCGGATCGATACCGGTGACACTGACTTCTTCATCACGCTGGGCAGCTTTCAGGCGTGCCGGCACCGTATGAAAGGTTTCAACCTGGCTGACACCCGGTATTTGCCGGAGCTCAAAACTGGCACCCTCACCGATCGCCTCCTTGAAGCTGAGGGTGATATCCTCGCGCTGCATCTGTCGAAACTGGATGTCCATCATATAGTTGATGCTGTCAAACATGAACATGCCCATCAGCAGGATAGCCAAAGAAAAGGCTATCCCAACGGCTGAAAGCAAGGCATGCAGCGGTTTGCGCTCGGCATTGCGCAGAATCATACGACCTGCCGATGGCAAGAGCTGGCCCAGACCCAGTTTTTCAAAGGGCCCTGGCTTAAAGCGCAATGGCGATTCTGGCTGCATAGCCTCTGCCGGTGGCAAATCAACCGCTCGCTTCACCGCAGCAAGGGCTCCGGTAGCAGCAGCGGCAACACTGACCACAAAAGCCATGAGCAGCAATCCAGCGCTGGGCCGGAAATTCAGCTCAGGTATATCAAAATACTGGGCATATATCGTCAGCAGCCCCTGCCCCAAGTAATAACCACCAACACTGCCAATCACCCCGCCCAGCAGCACGGCAATAACTGCGTACATCAGATAATGCCTGCCGACCTCGACATTGGTATAACCAAATGCTTTCAGTACAGCAATTTCAGCACGCTGTGTACTGATCAGTCTGCCCAGTACCAGATGCAAGAGGAACACGGCTACCGCCAGAAAAACGGCAGGAATGACCGAGCCCATGATGCGGTTTCCGGTTAATTCATTTTCCAGGATCTGATGCGAAAGCTGGTCTTCCCGCAGGTAGGCACCCATCCCGCCATAGGGTTCCAGTTCTGCATCGATAGCCCGCATGATCGCCAGCGTATTGGCCCCTGGCATCAGGGTGGCCACCACTTCGTTAAAGGCGCCTTCCATGTCAAAGGCAGCACTCAGTGCTTCTCTACCCATCCAGAATACGCCATAGCGCTCATCCTCCGGATACAGCGAGCCCGGTGGCACGGCATAGGAATGTTCAGCGGAACTGGCGATTCCCACAATATCCAGTTCCCTGGAGCGGCCATTGATCACTACCCGAATGCTGTCTCCCGGACCCAGCGAGCGAGCTGCGGCAAATTTTTCACTGATCAGCACTTCATCGGGATAAGCCGCTGCCAGATAACGACCCTGCTTGATATCAATATCATTGAGCCGTGGGCGCGACAACTCGGGTATCGAAACAAAACGCCCCTGTGCCGGAATGGCCAGATCATCCAGGTCCAGTGTGGCCAGCAGGGTAACCCGGGTGTCAACCTGGTCCACACCAGGGATAGCCTGCAGTTTGTCTAACAGGGTCAATGGCGCCCTGACCAGCGGTGCCCACAAATCGGCAAAACGGGTCTGGGCATAATAATTTTGCTGGGCCAGCACCAGCGAATCATAGGTCCCCCGCATGGTGATGACCGACATGATACCGGTCGCCACCACCAGACCAATGGACAGCATCTGCATTTTCAGCCGCCAGAGCTCACGCCAGAGTTTTTTATCGAGTGCCCGCATTACCAGCGTATGCTGTCCAGTGCAGCGCGTTGCTCATTGTGTAGAGTTTCCACGATTTCTCCGCTGCTCATCCGGATAACCGTATCACCCATGGCGCCAATAGAAGCATTGTGTGTAATGATGGCCGTCGCCGTAGCGGTTTCAGTATTAACCTTATTGATAACCGACAGTACCAGGCGACCGGTCGTCGCATCCAGCGCCCCTGTTGGTTCATCACACAGCAAAAGATGTGGACGCTTGGCAACTGCCCGGGCAATAGCGACTCGCTGCTGTTCTCCGCCGGATAACTGGGAAGGAAAATGATGCATGCGATCGGTTAGGCCAACCAGCTCCAGGGCTTCTTCTGGCGGCATGGCATCATCCATGATGTCGGTAACCAGCTCAACATTCTCCCTGGCCGTCAGACTTGGTATAAGGTTATAGAACTGAAAGACAAAACCGACGTGCTGCCGGCGAAACTGTGTCAACTGGCGGTCACTGTAACGGGTCAGGTTTTCATCACGGTAGAACAGCTCTCCCGAACTGGGCGTATCCAGTCCGCCCAGGATATTCAATAAGGTGGATTTGCCGCTGCCGGAGGCCCCCAGAATCACCGCCAGTTCTCCGTCGAACAGCTGCATCGACACCTTATTCAGGGCATGCACGGTCAACTCGCCGGCCTGGTAGATCTTGCTCAGGTCGCATGCTTTGAGGATGATTGATTTGCCTTGTGCATCCATAAACCAGCCAGTGCTTCATTAGCTCAGTGCATTGTATAGGAGGCAGGTTTTCCTGTATTGCGCCTGATCAACGATTAGCACATACCCTACAGCCTATTGCCGGTGATAGGGATGGCCCTGCAGCAGAGACCAGGCACGGTACAACTGCTCGGCAACAATGACCCTGACCAGTGGATGCGGAAACGTCAGCGCGGACAATGACCAGCGCTCGTCAGCCTGCTGCACACAGCTTTCATCCAGACCATCGGCTCCACCAACCAGCAGGGCTAGATCTCGGGCCTCATCCCGCAGGTACTGCAATCGGGTAGCGAGTTTTTCCGTACTCAGCGACTTGCCTCTCACATCCAGCGCAACAACATAGTCATTCTTCTCGATGCTACGCTGCATGGCTTGTGCTTCTTTCTCCATGCTGGCTCTGATATCTGGATTCTTACCCTGCAAGGCCGAAGGAATTTCGCGAATATGCAGTGAAAAATCCGCTGGCAGCCGCTTGCGATACTCCTCCACAGCACTCTCCACCCAGGCAGGCATTCTGGTACCGACGGCTAGCAGTTTGATTTTCATGAGTTGCCCTAATCTTCCAGGCGTTCGGCCGTCATACTCCAGAGGGATTCCAGGTCATACAGTTCCCGGCTGGCGGCAAGCATGACATGCACCACAATATCGCCGAGATCCACCAGCACCCATTCGGCAGCATGCTGGCCTTCGGTACTGTAGACCTTGCCACCGGCTGCTTTGACTTTTTTGGCCAGTTCGTCAGTCATGGCCTTGATATGACGATTTGAGGTGCCAGTTACCACCAGCATGAAATCACAGACAGACGTTAAACCACGTACATCCAGACAGGTGATATTTTTGCCTTTCATGTCGTCCAGCGTTGTCATGGCTAGATCTTTCAATTGCTCAACTTTCAAGCTATGCCTCACGTATAGAGTTTGTTCTTTTTGATGTAATTAAATACCGTATTGGGTATCAGATAACGTACGGATTTTTTTTCCTTGATCAGCTTTCTGATTTCACTCGATGAAATCATCAGCGGCGTGAAACTGTATTCCAATACCCTGCCATAAGGCAGCTGACACATCTCACTAAAACTGGATACCATGCGTTTTTTACAATACTTTTTCACGCTTTTTGAAGGATCAATGGCCCAGCCCGGGCGGGTCACCACGATGATATGGGCACACTCAAGCATATCCTGCCAGTTCTTCCAGCTATCCAATTTGTTAAAGGCATCGGCTCCCAGCAAGAGAAACAATCGGTCCTGGGGGTATTCAGTGCGCAGTGACTGCAGGGTCTCTATCATGTAGGAAGGTCCCGGCCGCATGCATTCACGCATATCAACAATTAGTTTCTTCACTTGCCGGGTAGCCTTGTGCAGCATGGCAATGCGGTGTTGAGCCGACGCTTCGGCTTCTTCCCGATGTACGGGATGGTGACAGGGCACCAGCCTCACCTCATCCAGACCAAAGTCTTGCTGGGCCGCCAGCGCCATTCGCAGGTGACCAAAATGAACGGGGTCAAACATGCCCCCAAGCACGGCTATGTTTTTAAACTCGGATGTGCCCATTGCCCAGGACGATGTATTTTTGCGAAGTCAGTCCTTCCAGCCCTACCGGGCCTCGGGCATGTATCTTGTCAGTTGAAATACCAATTTCCGCGCCCAAGCCGTATTCAAACCCATCGGCAAAGCGAGTCGATGCGTTAACCATGACCGAGCTGGAATCCACCTCACGCAGAAAACGCATGGCACGGGCATAGTCTTCCGTCACTATGGCATCAGTATGTTGGGAGCTGTGCCGATTGATATGCGCGATAGCCTCATCAATACCTGCCACTACCTTGATGGATAAGACCGGTGCCAGGTATTCAGTTTCCCAGTCTTCCTCAGTTGCAAGCTGAATCTCAGGCAGAATTTCCTTGCTGCGCTCACAGCCTCTTAATTCAACCTGTTTCTCATCATAAGGCTGCATAATCTGCTGTAGAAAATCTTCAGCAAGTGACTCTGCCACCAGCAGCGTTTCCATCGCATTACAGACACCATAACGATGGGTTTTCGCATTCAGGGCTATATTCACCGCCTTGGTCATGTCGGCGCCATCATCCACATACACATGGCAAATTCCATCCAGGTGCTTGATGACGGGTACTTTTGCATCTTTGGAGATACGCTCAATCAGGCCTTTGCCGCCACGCGGAACAATGATGTCGACATATTCCGGCATGCTGATCAGTGCAGCGACCGCTTCTCGATCAGTGGTCTCAACCACCTGCACCGCACTGGCTGGCAGATCAGCTTTTTCCAGACCCTCGGCAATACAGCGCGCAATTGCCTGATTGGAATGGATGGCTTCCGAACCTCCACGCAAAATCACAGCATTACCGGATTTCAGACACAGGCTGGCCGCCTCAACAGTCACGTTGGGGCGCGATTCATAAATAATACCGATGACGCCCAGCGGCACACGCATGCGTCCGACCTGAATACCACTGGGGCGGTAACGCAAATCGCTAATCTCGCCAATTGGATCAGCCAGGGCACAGACCTGATGCAGGCCTTCTATCATGATGTCGACACGGGCACTTGTCAGCTCCAGTCGGTCCAGCATGGCAGGCGCCAGACCCTTCTCTTTACCGGCCGCCAAATCCCGGGCATTGGCCTGCTGCAGCTCAGCGCGGGATTTATCCAGCGCAGCTGCCGTGTTCAGCAGGGCCTGATTTTTTGATTCAGTTGCCGCCGCCGCCATAAGGCTCGAGGCGGCTCTGGCTTGCTGCCCCAGATTTTGCATCAGGGCTTTTATCTCGGACATCTTGCTTCCACTACACTTGGTAAAAAACTGATTATAACTGATTAATGCTCAGTTCACCCCGTACTAAACGTTCCTTCTGCACTTTGGGCAGCGCCTTGATTTTTGCCTCAAGCTTACTGGCTGCCGAACGGTCACCAATCATATACTGGTAAACCAATTCCAGCGGCCCTTTGCCTCGCAGGCTTTTCGCGGCTCGAGCGCTGCCAGACTGATGTTCCCGATAACGCCTGGCCACATCGGTGCTGATGCCCGTGTAAAGCCTGCCCTGAGCAGTCCTTATCAAATATACCCACCAGTGTTGATTGGCTTCAGTCAAAATATGCTGCCTTGATTTCAGTTAATGAATGCGTAAAAGCACTTTCTTCCACTGGAAATTTGAGGCGTTTCGCTGTATAAATGCGGCTCCTCGTTGAGGCTGATTCAGGCTCAGCAACTAACCCAGAAACCGGGTCCCATACACGGCCTAAGGACAATCCAAGAGATGTATAAAATTCAGACATTTAATCAAATTTCTGATAAAGGTTTATCACGCTTTCCACAGCAAGATTATCAGGTTTCAGCAGATATCGAAGACCCTGATGCCATTATTTTGCGTAGCTTCAAGCTCAGCATGGACAATGTCACACCCGGACTTAAAGCCGTAGCCCGAGCTGGAGCCGGTGTCAACAATGTACCGGTGGCCGATTACACCAAGGAAGGCATTGTGGTCTTCAATACCCCCGGCGCAAACGCCAATGCCGTAAAAGAATTGGTACTGTGCGGCATGCTGCTGGCTTCTCGCGGTATCGTTTCTGGTATTAACTGGGTCGGCAGTCTGGCCGAACAGGGAGACCTGAGCGAATTGGGTCCACAGGTGGAAGCTGGCAAGAAAAACTTCAAGGGTTCCGAACTGGCCGGCAAAACACTGGGGGTAATCGGACTGGGAGCAATCGGTGCACTGGTTGCCAATGCTGCCATTGATCTCGGCATGAAAGTACTGGGTTATGACCCGGCCATCTCCATTGATGCCGCCTGGCGCCTGGCCAATCAGGTAGAAAAGCAGGAAAACATGACTGCGCTGCTCTCCAAATCTGACTTTGTCAGCCTACACCTGCCGATGATTGACAGTACTCTCAACCTGATTGATGAAAAAGCCATCTCCTATCTGAAGCCCGGTGCGGTAATACTGAATTTCTCGCGGGATGCCATCGTCAATACAGAAGCCCTGCTGAAGGGGCTCGATTCAGGACAGATCGGTCGATATATTTGTGACTTTCCGACCAAGGAGCTGCTCGGGCATGACAAAGCCATTCTGATGCCGCACATTGGTGCCAGCACGGAAGAAGCTGAAGACAACTGTGCCGTCATGGCCGCCGATCAGTTGCGTGATTTTCTTGAAAACGGCAATATCAAAAATTCTGTCAACTTCCCTCAGATATCCCTGGAACGCAATGGCGGTGTCCGACTAGCCATCGTCAATGAAAATGTTCCTGGCATGCTGGGCAAGATCATGTCCGTACTGGCAGATAAAAACATCAACGTTCTGGACATGCTCAACAAGAGTCGCGAAGAAATTGCCTACAACCTGATTGATATTGAAGGTGATGTCGATGACAGCGTTGTTGCCGATATTGAATCCATTGAACACGTCACCAGAGCCTGGCTTGTCTAAGCCGGCTCTTGACATTAACTGTTATTGAAACGGAAAGACTTATGAGTAAACAGGTTTACAATTTTGGTGCGGGACCAGCCATGCTACCAGTGCCAGTAATGCAGCAGATTCAGGAAGAATTTCTGAATTTTCAGGGCCTGGGTATTTCCCTGATTGAACTGAGTCATCGCTCCAAAGAATTTGAAGCTGTCATCAATGCTTGTGACGCACTGGTGCGAGACTTATCCAATCTGCCGGAAAACTACAAAATTCTGTATACCCATGGCGGTGCACAAATGCAGTTTGCCGGTGTTCCACTGAACCTCCTGGGACTGAAACCTGCCCACAAAGCGGTTTACAGTGAGACCGGTAACTTTTCTAAACTGGCCAACAAGGAAGCAGCCCGCTATGGCGACATTATCATTGCCAGCAGCAGTGCGGACACCAATTATGATCGTATCCCTGCCTTCACGGCGGACATGATTCCCGCTGACGCATCCTATGCCTATATCACCAGCAACAACACCATCTACGGCACCCGTTACCATAAATATCCTGAACTGGGTGATACCCCGCTGGCAATTGACGCCACCTCGGATATTTTCTCTCGCCCGATTGACTGGTCACGTGTCAGCCTGATGTTTGCCGGCTTGCAAAAAAATCTGGGGCCTTCAGGCACAGCTGTGATTATTGTGCGTGAAGACCTGATCGGCCATGCACTGGAGAAAACACCTTCGCTGATGGATTACGCGGTCTATGAAAAATCACATTCATTGGCAAATACCAATAATACCTTTGCCATCTACACCATGGGCCTGGTCTTGCAGTGGATCAAGGACCAGGGCGGGCTTGCTGCCATTGAAAAAGTCAATGAACAGAAAGCCGCCAGCCTGTACTCGGTTATAGACAACAGTGATTTCTACACGGGTACCGCCCATCCGGATCACCGTTCAATCATGAACGTCACGTTTACCTTACCTGATGAAGAGCTCACTGCCGCCTTCCTCAAGGAAGCGCTGGAAAACGGTCTGTATGCACTGAAGGGACACCGTAATGTCGGTGGTATTCGTGCTTCAATTTACAATGCCATGCCGCTGGCTGGCTGTGAAGCCCTGGCTGACTTCATGCAGAGCTTTGAAAGTAAAAACGGCTAAATTTTTTTACTGAATCAAGCAACAAAAAAAGGAGCCATCTGGCTCCTTTTTTTGTGATCTGGTAAATAGGTAATCAAGTGTCTGTGGGTATCAGTGGCTGACGTTGACGTCCCAGTTCTGACAGGGCAATACCCCCAAGTACCAGCGCTAGAGAAACAGCATGATGTGTTTCGAAACTTTCCTGCAAAAAAATAACCGCCATGATTGCTGCAAAAACCGGCACCAGGTTGATAAAAATGCCGGCTCGATTAGGCCCGATCATGGCAACGCTTCTGATAAAAAACAGCTGCGCAACCAGCGATGGCAACACAGTTACTGACAATGCAATCAACCAGCCCCTGGTAGTGGGAGCCTGCCAGCCCTGGTGCAGCACCTCAAGCCCCAGCAGGGGCAAGGACAGCAACCAGGCCGCAATCGACATTACGGTAAACAGACTGATAGCACTGACTTTGGGTCGACGTGACAAGGCAACTGAATAAACGGCATACAGAAAACAGGCAATCAGCACATAGACATCACCGCGGTTGATCGACAGGCTTTGCAGTTCTCGCCAGCTTCCACCTGAAGCGACTATCACCACCCCAAGCAGGGTGACCACAATGCCCGCCGCCTGCAGCGGCGTGACACCTTTTCGAAATACCAACAGAGTACACAGCAAGACAAAGACAGGGATTGAGCCCTGCAGTATGCCAATATTGAGTGCGCCGGTATGGTGCCCGGCCAGGTAAAACAGATAGTTAAATACGGTAAATCCAAGACTGCCGATAATGGCAAAAAACAGCAGGTGCTGTCGCAGGACGGGCCAGTCCCTTTTCAGAAATCGCAGGGCAAATCCAGACACAATGATGATAACGCCAAGCCAGCGGAACATAACCAGTTGCATCGGCGAAATTTCTCCTACAGCGAGTCTGCTGAATATGGTGTTAAGTCCCCAGCACCAGGTTGTAAAAACCAGCAGTGCATAAGCACGCCAGTGTGACTGATCACTCATGTACTGGCTTCCGGGGTAATTTTATTCAACAACAGCTGCGGATCCACAATTTAAGGGTTAAGGCTCAGCAGCCCGTTTTGACAGACGGCTGTCATGAGACTGCTCAAGGTAGCAATACAACAGTCCCAGCGGCACTGGAAGTTTGCAGACTCAGCTAAATCGCCACCAGCCGTGTATACAGGCAACTGTGGATAGGGGCAAAGCAGCCTGCATGCTGCTCTTTCACCATCCACCTGTGGGCTTGCTTCTATACGCACCGGAGCTTCGCCGTCTGTCCGCCAATCGTCCAGTCCCTGAACAGGCTTGATCAGTGCTAATGCTTACATTGCCGGTTTTCTTAAAATAAACAGAAAACGGTCCACATTTCTGCCCAGCACCGGGCTGAATATTGGCAAATCATGCGGATCGGCACTGGTACGGAGGATGTCGGAATCTTCCACGATCTCGAAACCGGCTTCCTGCACCCAGCGTCTGCCAATCTCGATCGGCAGGCGATGCAGGGCACGATAATCAGTCGCCGGATCGCCAACATATTCGGTATAAACCAGGGTGCCACCCGGTTTCAGGGCATTGTAAATTTCACGAAAAAACGCCGGTCCACTGTCATCATCACGGTGATGGGATTCCAGCCCGAACACGGCAACATCAATACTGTTAGCCGGCACATCAGAAACGTTTTGGACTGCCCGCAGATTAGGCATACTGCTGAGGTCCTCTATTTGTTCAGCAGGCACCCTTCCCCCGGCCCCCAGATCCTGGGCATAGATCATGCCGCTGGGACCAATGGCTGCTGAGAGGACACGGGCATACCAGCCAGCTCCGGAGCTGATATCCAGTACCGTCATGCCCTCTTCCACCCCGGCCAGATTCATCACCTGAACCGGTCGACGCACTCCATCCCTTGCCCTGTCGGCTTCCGGTCGCGCATCGGAGGTCATTTTTTCCATGAAATCCGGGGCAAGAGCAAAGGCGCTGCTCACCATGGAAAATGCCACAACCATGATTGTGATGGGTTTAAAGAATTTATTCATAACGCTGCTCCTTCCTGCAGTTGTAATAAACCAATAAAAATTTTGACAGATACTACCTTCAAACGCTTAAAAAATCATAATTAAAAAGTGCTTTGCAGGCAGAACTTCAAAACGCTTGGCTTTTCCGGAAACCTGCTAATACCCTTTAATATGCAAGGCCATGCTGAAACTGCTTATTCCGCTAGGCATTCATAGGGCTGTACCGTGACTTCAGGGTACCATAACCAGAATTTTTCCAACTCAACAGGCTCTGTAAAGGTGGCCGGATCAGTTACCGTCATCCGGTAATCAAGCCGACTGCCATCTTCGCTCAGGGTAAAGCGTTCAGTGGTCTGAATCTGTTCGCTGGCTGGAATGCCGATCGTATCGAAATAGCCCCAGTTCATCCCGCTCGTCGACACGACTAGTGTATCCCCTTCCCAGCGCCCACTGGAATTACCCAGTGGATTTGCCTGCAAACTGATGGGCATGGATCCGTTCAGATAGATGGTTCTTATCGTGTCATATTCTTCCATTTGTAACACAATGGTATTTTCATCCTTCTCTATGATTTCCATGGGATAGGGCTGTTCCATGATGATCGGCATTCTTTTGGGTTCACAGTTTAGTATCGGACTGTCAGTAAGGCGGTTGAAATTCTCGGCACTGGCCCTGGCCTCTTGCGTCAAAGGATAAAACGAAAAATCAAAATTTGGCGTGACAGTTTCCGGAAA
>Ga0181589_10000022_pt1 | contig 86815 bp, 91 predicted proteins | sample 071ome_25_FD_132444 | JGI IMG/M metagenome (GOLD analysis project Ga0181589, IMG submission 132444) | Coastal salt marsh microbial communities from the Groves Creek Marsh, Skidaway Island, Georgia - 071410BT metaG (megahit assembly) | ecosystem: Environmental > Aquatic > Marine > Intertidal...
CATGATCCAGCTGGTTCAGGCCAGCGAGGCAGATATTGCTGCGGCTACTTACCCCGAGCAAATCATATCAACCCATATTGGCCTTACAGTTGCCGATACCGCTCGATCCCTGCGTTACTATCAGGACTTGCTGGGTTTTGAGGTAGAAGGCCGCCGCCAGGGTAGCGTGGCCGACTTGCAAGTAAACGGTTTGGCTGCTGGCAGTCTCAACCAGACTACAATGATTATCCCGGGCACAGATACCATGGTGATTCTGGATGAATATCAGCTTCCTGCGGGAACGATGCCTGCTCCACGCGCGCTGAGCTGGACCATTCAGGATGTGGGTTCTCCCCAGTTTCAACTGCAGGTGAGCGATATTGATGCCTTCATAGAGCTGACGCAGGATGCAGGCTATGAATTCCTGAGCTGGGATGCCGAGCCTATACAGCGTGCTTTTGGGCGCTTTGTGTTTGCGATAGATCCTGACGGTATTCTGGTTGAATACGTAGAGCCTGAACGCCCCTAAGCTCACACTGTTTCAGTTTGAGTGAGTTCATCAGCTAGCGGATAAGCAAATGGCCTTTTTCGCTAGCTGAATGTACTTGCCTTCCCCAGTAAAAAGAGTAAAGTGCCCGCCGCAGTGCCATTGCTAGTCGCTGATGAGCACTGTAACACTATCATTCGCGAGGCATTTATGAGTCACGATGCACCTATCTGGGGCCAACATTTAATTCTAGATCTAGCAGGTTGTCCCAGAGAACAACTTACAGCAGCCGATCATATCCGTAGCTGGGTAAAAGAACTGATCGGGGCTATCGACATGAAGGCTTTTGGTGAGCCCGTGCTTGAGCATTTTGCCAGCCATTCATTTGATGCAGCCGGTTTTACCCTGATGCAACTGATTGAAACATCAAATATATCTGCACATTTTGCTGAGAATCTCGGTCAGGTCTACATTGATGTGTTTTCCTGCAAGCGCTTTGATGAGCAGCGAGCCATCGAGGTCTGCAAAAAATACTTCATGCCGTCCGAGTTCCACAGCCACTCATTAGAGCGCGGTTTATTCAATCCACCTCTGCTACAGGCAGTTTAAACCTGCAAGAAGGGAGTCTGGCCTGATAAATTGTTAAATAAGGCTTCAGACCCCCTTGATTTCCTTGTGATTTTCGGCGGCTATCTCTATAATCGCCGTCTCCCTGAGATGCCCGCAAAAAGGCATGTTTACAGGGTTTTCATGGAATGCAGGCGCGTAGCTCAGTTGGTTAGAGCGCTACCTTGACATGGTAGAGGTCACCAGTTCGAATCTGGTCGTGCCTACCAAATCTGTATATCCACAACAGTTTAAAAGGAAAACAGGGCTCGGCTCCTGTTGGTGTGATGGTTACGATAACTCTGCCTGATGGCAGCCAAAAACAATTCGAGCAAGCCCCCAGCGTGTTTGCGGTCGCAGAAGCTATTGGCCCAGGCCTGGCCAAGGCTGCCCTGGCCGGAAAAGTTGACGGTGAACTGGTTGATACTTCTCATGTCATTGCGGAAGATGCCGAGCTGGCTATTGTCACTTCCCGTGATGAGGAAGGACTGGAAATTATCCGTCATTCCTGTGCTCACCTGATGGCCAATGCCGTACAAAACCTCTTTCCTGAAGCCCAGGTCACCATTGGTCCGGTGATTGAAAACGGCTTTTATTATGACTTTGCCTATGAACGGCCTTTTACCCCGGAAGATCTCGAGGCCATAGAAAAAGAAATGACACGCCTGACTGCTGAGGATGTGCCGCTTGAACGCAGCGTGATGGAGCGGCAGGATGCTGTTTCGCTGTTTGAGGAAATGGGAGAGAAATACAAGGTCGAGATTATTCAGAGCATCCCCGGCGAAGAAAAACTGTCTTTTTACAAGCAGGGTGATTTTATCGACCTGTGCCGTGGTCCGCATATTCCAAGTACTGGTCACATCAAAGCTTTCAAGCTGATGTCGGTAGCAGGTGCCTACTGGCGTGGCGATTCCAAAAATGCCATGTTACAGCGTATTTACGGCACAGCCTGGGCGGATACAAAAGCCCTGAAGCATTACCTGCACTTGCTGGAAGAGGCTGAACGCAGGGACCACCGTAAAATCGGGAAAAAACTGAGCCTGTTCCATTTTCAGGAAGAAGCCCCCGGCATGGTGTTCTGGCACCCACATGGCTGGACGATTTATCAGATTATTAAACGTTACATGCAGCAGCTATTTGTTGCCAATGGCTATCAGGAAATCAACACGCCGCAACTGGTCGATTACAGTCTGTGGGACAAATCCGGACATTCCGCCAAATTCTCAGAACAAATGTTCAGTGTCGAGTCGGAAAACCGCATGTATGCGATCAAACCCATGAACTGTCCCTGTCATGTTCAGGTATTTAATCGGGGACTGAAATCCTACCGCGATCTTCCGCTGCGTCTGGCTGAGTTTGGGTCCTGTCACCGTTATGAGCCTTCCGGCAGCATGCATGGCCTGATGCGGGTACGCTCCTTTACCCAAGATGATGCCCATATTTTCTGCACGGAAGATCAGATCCAAAGTGAAGTGTCAGCATTCATCGAACTGGTCTACCAGGTTTATCAGGAATTTGGTTTTGAAGAAGTCATCCTGCGGCTGTCGACCCGGCCGGAACAGCGTGTGGGTTCCGATGAAGTCTGGGACCAGGCTGAAGAAGCGCTGAAAATAGCACTGGATAATACCGGACGTAAGTGGCAGTTACTGCCCGGCGAGGGGGCGTTTTATGGACCGAAAATTGAATTTGCCCTGAAAGACTGCATGGGACGGGAACAGCAATGCGGCACCATCCAGGTGGATTTTTCCATGCCGGGCCGACTCGGTGCAGAATACGTCACTGAAGATAACAGCCGCGCCACACCGGTCATGCTGCACCGCGCTATTTTCGGTTCCTTCGAACGATTTATCGGTATTCTGATCGAGCACTATGAGGGCGCATTCCCGACCTGGCTGGCACCCGTACAGGCTGTCATCATGAACATTACGGACAAGCAGGCCGAGTATTGTGCAAAAATCGCAGATTCCCTTGAAAATAAAGGGTTTAGAATACAATCTGACTTGAGAAATGAGAAAGTCGGGTTTAAAATTCGCGAGCACACGGTGCAGCGAGTTCCCTATCTGCTTGTAGCAGGCGATAAAGAAGTAGCCGCCAACACGCTTTCTGTCCGCGACCGAACGGGTAAAGACCTGGGAGTCATGGAGATATCCCAGCTGGAAGCATTGCTGGAAAAAGACATAGCGTCATATGGCAAGTTAGAGTGACGGGGAAGCTGTCGAGATTAACAGGAACGGAGAAGTAAATTATTAAGCGTGATACTGACAAAAAACGGGCATTAATCAATGATGATATCGAGGCCAGTGAAGTAAGGCTGATACTCGATGACGGCAGCCAGAAAGGCATCGTCAGTCTGGTGGAAGCAAAAGAAGAAGCCAATGCAGCAAAGCTAGATCTAGTGCTTATTTCGCCTGATGCGGATCCGCCTGTTTGCAAGATCATGGATTATGGCAAGCATATTTTTGAACTGAAAAAACAAAAAGCTGCCAACAAGAAAAAACAGAAAGTCATTCACGTTAAAGAAATCAAATTCAGACCAGGGACGGAGGAAGGAGATTATCAGGTAAAACTACGCAACCTGATACGTTTCCTCAGTGATGGAGACAGAGCAAAGGTCACAGTACGTTTTCGTGGCCGCGAACTGGCCCATCAGCATATCGGAGCAGAGCTGATAAACCGCCTGAAAGAAGATCTGGCGGAATACGGCTCAGTCGACCAAGATCCTAAAATGGAAGGTCGGCAGTTAACCATGGTGTTAACCCCGGTAAAGAAAAAGCACTAAAAGTTTTCCCCTTTTTCTTCGTTAAACCCGGAGGAATTCGGGAGGGAAACTTTTATTTTATTAATCGTAAGGAAACTGCAAGAGACAGTTAACCTTAAATGCGGAGTAAGACAATGCCTAAACTGAAAGTCCATAGTGGCGCTTCCAAGCGCTTCAAGAAAACCGGATCCGGGCTCAAGCGCAAAAGCGCCTATAAAAGCCATATCCTCACCAAAATGACCACCAAGCGTAAACGCCAGTTGCGGGGAACCTCTGCGGTTCATCCTGCTGACATGAGTAACGTTAAACGCATGCTGCGTCAGAATTAAGGGGAGGACGAGACATGGCAAGAGTCAAACGTGGTGTTGTTGCACACCGAAAGCACAAGAAAGTCTTAAAACAAGCCAAAGGTTACTATGGTGCCCGCAGTCGAGTATTCCGGGTTGCCAAGCAGGCGGTTATTAAAGCCGGGCAATATGCCTACCGGGATCGTAAACAGAAAAAGCGCGTTTTTCGCGCACTGTGGATTACCCGCATCAATGCGCAAGCCCGAGTTAATGAGATTAGTTACAGTCGCCTGATGGCAGGCCTGAAAAAAGCGGGCATCGAAATTGACCGTCGCGTCCTGGCGGATCTGGCAGTCAATGACAAGCCAGCATTTGCCGCAATTGCTGAAGAGGCAAAAGCGGCACTCGCCTAAAGACTTCTCCAGACGAGACCTGAATCAGGTATGGATAATCTGGAAGCGCTGACAAGCAAGGCCCTGCAGGCCATTTCTCAAGCACAGGATACTGCTGTGCTGGAGAATCTGCGGGTCGAATATCTTGGCAAGAAAGGCTCACTGACTGAATTGCTGAAAAGCCTCGGCAAGTTGCCGGCCGAAGAACGTCCCCAGGCCGGCGCTGCCATCAATCAGGCCAAGCAGGAAGTTCAGTCAGCCATCAATGAGCGCAAGCTCGTACTGGAGTTAGATGCCACCGCTGCACTGCTGGAAAAGGAAGCGGTAGATGTCACACTGCCAGGCCGGCGTCAGCTAGCCGGAGCTCTGCATCCGGTAACAAAAACAATCGAGCGTATTGAAGATATCTTCACCGCAGCCGGCTTCCAAACCGTCACGGGTCCGGAAATAGAAGATAACTACCACAATTTTGAAGCGCTCAATATTCCCGAGCATCACCCGGCACGTGCCATGCACGATACCTTTTACTTTGATGCCAACACCCTCTTGCGTACCCATACCTCCAATGTGCAAGTACGCACCATGGAAAAAGGCAAGCCACCATTTCGTTTTGTCTGTCCGGGGCGTGTCTACCGCTGTGATTCGGATTTGACACATACCCCGATGTTTCATCAGTTTGAGGGAGTGCTGGTGGATGAGCAGGTCAGTTTTGCAGACCTTAAAGGCATGGTGCAGGATTTCCTGCAGGCCTTCTTTGAAGCCGAGTTGGCTGCACGTTTCCGACCATCCTACTTCCCCTTTACCGAACCATCGGCGGAGATTGATGTACAGTGTGTTTCCTGCCATGGCGAAGGCTGTCGCGTATGCGGTCAAAGTGGCTGGCTTGAAATTGGTGGCTGCGGCATGATCCACCCCAAAGTGCTTGAATATGCCGGTGTGGATGCCGAGAAATACAGTGGTTATGCATTCGGCATGGGTGTCGACCGATTGGCCATGTTGCGCTATGAAATCAAAGACTTACGTCTTTTATTTGAGAATGATTTACGCTTTTTACAGCAGTTTTCGTAAAGGATTGGGACTATGAAATTCAGCGAAAACTGGTTACGGGAATGGGTTAATCCCGCTATTGATACCGACACCCTGGTGCAGCAACTCACCATGGCGGGTCTTGAAGTCGATGCTGTCGAGCCAGCTGCCAATGCCTTCACGGGTGTCGTGGTGGGTGAAGTACTGGAAGTGAATAGACATCCCGATGCTGACAAACTCAGTGTCTGCCAGGTTAGCGATGGTAAAAATACCTTTCAGGTGGTGTGCGGAGCACCTAATGTGGCTGCCGGACAGAAAGTACCGTTTGCTCAGCTCGGTGCGGTTCTGGCAGAAGATTTCACCATTAAAAAAGCCAAGCTGCGAGGCATGGAGTCACAGGGAATGCTCTGTGCTGCCGAAGAGCTTGGGCTGGCTGAAAAGTCCGATGGCATCATGGTGCTGGTACCGGATGCTCCCGTAGGTGAGGATTTCCGCACCTACCTGGGGCTTGATGACAGCATCATCGAAGTCGACCTGACGCCAAATCGGGGAGACTGCCTGAGCATAGCCGGGTTGGCCCGTGAACTTGCTGTTATGAACAAGGCCGCTGTGACTGAACCCGAGATGAAGGCTGTTGCTGCCAGTATTGAGGATACTTTCCCGCTTGAGCTGCAAAGTCCCGAGGACTGTCCGCGATACCTGGGCAGGGTGATTCGCAATGTCGATATCAATGCCGAGACGCCGCTCTGGATACAGGAAAAACTGCGACGTGGCGGTATTCGCAGTATTGAACCGGCTGTTGATGTGACCAACTATGTCATGCTGGAGCTGGGGCAGCCCATGCATGCCTTTGATCTGGATGTTCTGCGGGGTGGGATTAGGGTCAGACGGGCAAAGCAGGATGAGAAACTGGTCTTACTGGACGGTCGTGAGGTTGAGCTCAGCACAGACACCCTCTTGATTGCCGATCATGAAAAGCCCATTGCTATGGCGGGTGTGATGGGCGGGGAACACAGTGGTGTCAGCGAACAAACGCAAAACCTGTTCCTGGAAAGTGCCTTCTTTAATCCGCTGGTGATTGCCGGTAAAGCCAGACAGTACGGTATGCATACCGATGCCTCTCACCGTTTTGAACGTGGCGTTGACTATGCTCTGGCCCGTAAGGCCATTGAGCGAGCCACGCAACTGCTGCTGGATATCATGGGCGGAGAGGCAGGCCCCGTCATTGTTGCAGAAGCATCATTACCCGAATCGCCCCAGGTGAGTCTGCGTGCAGAACGGATCTCGCGATTGCTGGGTACCGAAATTGCTGCTGAAGACGTTGAAAACATCCTGCAGGGGCTGGGTCTGAGTCTGCTGGAAAAAGAGCAGGATAGCTGGCAGTTTCAGGTGCCATCCTGGCGTTTTGACCTGGCTATTGAAGTTGACCTGATTGAAGAAATTGCCCGTATCCATGGCTATGACAAGCTGCCGCGATCTACGGCACCAGGGCTGGGAAAACTGCAGCAGGCCAGCGAGTTGTCCGTGTCATTTCGGCGCCTCAGAAATAGTTTGAATTCCTATGGATATCAAGAAGTTATAAGCTATAGCTTCGTAAATCCAGAGCTTGAGAAACAGCTGGCCTTGCCCGAGCAGGACGTGATTCCTCTGAGTAATCCGATTTCTGCGGACATGTCAGTTATGCGCCGCAACCTTTGGTCGGGTTTACTGCAAACCCTCAAACATAATCAAAACCGACAGCAGGAGCGCGTCAGGATTTTTGAATCCGGGCTGGTTTTTTATCGTGCCGATGGAGAAATCCGGCAGGGAATGAAACTGGGGGGGCTCCTGTGGGGCAGCTCGAACTCCGAACAATGGGGCCGGCCTGCCAGATCCGTTGATTTTTATGACGTCAAAGGCGATGTCGAGAACCTGCTGGCGATGAGCAATGATGCAGCTGCTTTCATGGTGCTTAAAGCTGAGCATCCGGCTCTGCAGTCTGGTCAGAGTGCCTGTGTGATGCGGGGGACAGAGCTGGTCGGTTGGCTGGGCGCCCTGAATCCACGCATTCAGCACAGCCTGGATATTCCCGGCAAGGTATACCTCTTTGAACTGGATGCCGAAGCCATCAAGGCTGCCAGTTTGACCCGGGTCAGAGCCCTGTCGCGCTTTCCTTCAGTACGTCGTGATCTGGCTGTTTTGGTGGATACGGCGCTTGCCTACAGTGAACTGGAGGCTGTCCTCAGGGAGCAGGGGGGAGAAAATCTGGAATCAATTGTGCTATTTGATGTTTACCAGGGTGACAATATCGCTGCCGGTAAAAAGAGCCTTGCGCTGGGGCTGATTTTTCAGCATCCGACGCGTACCCTGCAGGATGAAGAGGTAAATGAGATAATTAATAGCTGTATCAAGGCCCTAGAAGCACAATTTAATGCAGAATTAAGGTGATTTTACCTAAAACTTAGGCCATAATTATCCACCCAGGTGGAAATTTAGCCTACGGATACGTTAAAACTAGTTGAACAGAAGGCGAGAACATGGGTAGTGGCGCACTGACGAAAGCTGAAATGGCTGAAAGACTCTTTGATGAAATGGGTCTGAACAAGCGTGAAGCCAAGGAATTGGTTGAGCAGTTTTTCGAAGAAATCAAACAATCGCTGGAAAACAACGAGCAGGTGAAATTGTCGGGTTTTGGCAATTTTGACCTGCGTGACAAGCGAGAGCGCCCCGGACGAAACCCGAAAACCGGTGAGGAAATACCCATTCAGGCACGACGCGTGGTGACTTTCAGACCGGGGCAAAAACTCAAATCAAGGGTAGAGACCTATGCTGGAACCGAGTCATAACGCCGAATTACCTGAAATCCCGGCAAAACGCTATTTCACCATCGGTGAAGTCAGCGAACTGTGCGAAGTAAAACCGCACGTACTGCGTTACTGGGAACAGGAATTCACGCAACTGAAACCGGTCAAACGTCGCGGTAACCGACGTTACTACCAGCGCCAGGATGTCATCCTGATTCGCCAGATCCGTTCCTTGCTCTATGATCAGGGCTTTACCATTAGCGGAGCACGTCAGCGCATGGCGGGTAATGATGTTCCCGAAGCTGCACCTGCCATGAACCAGCATGTCATCAAGGAATTGATCGAAGAAATAGAAGAAGCGCTGACACACCTGGCTTCTTAGTTTATCCTTTCATATATCGGAGTGTAGCGCAGCCTGGTAGCGCACCACACTGGGGGTGTGGTGGTCGTCGGTTCAAATCCGGCCACTCCGACCAGTTTTTCTTTCAAAGTAAAGTTAATCAAGGGCTTCGAGTAAACCAACACCCTCTATAAAGTCACCCATCCCGTTGTTGAGTGAAAAACCACTTACAAATCCACCTCCGTCATAGATTGATGAAGCAGTACCAGTGAATATCCCAGATACGTCGCCTTGTACACAACCAAAGCAAGTGGGGCTTTGCGGTGAATAGCCCATGTAATTACTGCTGGATCCTGTATCAATTGAGAACTCAACAAAAGCATCATTCATGATCGCTCCATTGAGAGGCACCTGCCAGTATTGAGTGTTTTCTACTTTCATCCACATATAGCCTGAGGTGATAGGAGTGGCTGAATCAAAATCAACATCGAAGCTCATTTCAAAGCTAGTCAAGTTTCCATAACTTCCCATGCCAAGGAATTCAGCGGTTTCCGAGTAGGTATATTGGTCTGTTCTATCGGCGATATCACTGGAAGGAATAACATTTGCCCAGATTGTAGGAGCAGTGGAAGTGAGAAAATCTGACGCATCCATCTGGTTGTGCATGATTTTCATCTCACCGCTATCCCAGTAACCCCAGTCTACTTCATACAGTCCGACATAGGTGCTGACACTTTCAGGGCCTGAGCCATTAAACGCCAGAACTTCGTCATAGGGCCTGCTCAAATCAACGGAATTGATAGATTGGGAACCGCGGTCATTGATAGCAATTTTTGGAGATTCAGTCTCACTGGTAATGCCGTCTACGGCATTCCAGGGATGTGTGGCTGAGCCAAAAGATACCGCTCCTTCCTCGACAATCAGGGCACGGTGGTGTTCTGTTGCTATTAATTCATCAACACTCAAGCGGTCTTCATGCTCAATCAGGAACAAGCCAGAAATAGACTCAGAGCTGCCTGCAACAAAGTTAAAGCCGCCAGCAAATGCTTCAAAAGCATTAGCGTTATTTTCATCGCTGTTGATAAAGGCGCCAGCTATTTCGCCACTACCCAGCCCTTCGTTGTAAAGAGCTAATACTGATCCAGATTGAAGGAATGCGCCATTGATTGTTCCCGAATAACTGGGAACTTCCCATATATTATTCAAGTCGGTGGTTGCTTTGAAATAGCCGTTAGAGAAGGTTCCAGTGCCAAAATTAACATCGAAGCTAGTGAACAGAGATGTCAGGTATTCTGGCGAATTGCTGCCAAGGCTAGAGCCTCCCAGGAAAGATACCGCATTGCCACCATACGAAGCTGAGCCAGTGTAAGTAGGTATGTCAGGGTTGTTCACCAGCAACCAGGGCATGATGCTAAAACTGTCCTTAACATATGTGTCTTCTGGGTCATAAAAGCCAAAAATACCATTATTACTGCTGCCCGGGCTGTCCCAAATGCCCCATACCAGATCATAACCAGCAACATTGCTCTCAAACCTGATACTCATCATCAGCATCATCGCCGATGGTGCCGGAAATCGTGTGAAAGCCGCCTCTGACCATTTCCATGAGGGCATTATCGGCCGCACCACCGGGGCCATCACTGTTGTATTCAGAAAAAGTGAACTCTGTATCAGCCTTGAAGGAAATCTGAGCTGAATCGACCATGCGCAATTGCGCAAAACTGTCTGGACCAGTGATTACCGTATCTCCGGCAAAAATATCCGAACGTCGGCTGAGGTTTCTAAGGGTGCCTTCAAGATCGCGCGCGGTAACAGAGCCGCTGGTGGATAAAACCCTGCCAATGGCCTGGCTTTCCTGGGTATAAGCAGGGCTCGTTAAGAGGCATCCCAGCAAAAACAGGGATAGCAGCAAGCTGCTCATCGAGATAAATGGGGCAGGGTGTGTCATGTCAAACGGGCCTCGCTTACATCCAATATCCGTCTTTTATACTCCCAAAGAATACTACAGAAGGTATAGTTTTTACCGTTGAAAATATCGAATGGATCAAACTTTGAACATCTGGCGTTTCAGGTGTTATGGCGTTGTCTTTTCCTGCAGAGTATCAGCTGCTGCAGTCGGGAAACTGCGTTGGCTAATGCTGCAAGGGTAGCGCTTTCAACAAGCAGTTGGGCTGATGCCCAAGATGCAGCTCTTCCGCATCAGGTTCAGAACTGATTGCCAGAACATGATGCTGGTTTTGGCTTGTGGCAAAGGATTGAATTACCTCACCAATGCTGCTCCCCTGCTGCGTGAGGATTTTTTCATGTTTCTCGGGTGGGGTGTCACTGTCTAGTATATAAGCATGCAGCCGTTTCTTGGCTTTTCCCCGGTAATGCATGCGGGCCACGATCTCCTGGCCGGTATAACAGCCTTTCGTAAAACTGACATGGCCCAGCAGGTCATAATTGAGTTCCTGTGGGGTGTACCGTCCGCTGTCCTCAGCTTGCAGATGATACAGTCCGCGTTGCTGATCCAGTTGCACCCAGTGAGTTAGTGGGGCTTCAGGCAGGTTCTCATGGTTGAAATCCCGCCCAGGTTCCAGCCAGAGCTCAAATTGCAGCTGGTCACGATCGACAAGACGCAGGTAAAAGCCATCCAGCGCTATCGTTGTCTTGTCATCGGGGGGCAGTGATTGAAACTGTTTTTCAAGCAGCGCCTGGGCCTGTTCACCCGCCAGTGCATAACGGTTCAAAAGGCTATTATCATGACTGATTTCACACTGGTAAAAAACAGCGTATTTCTTTAAGTGGGTGAGGACGGTATCGGCCAGGCCAGGCATCATTTCCAGATAATAATCCTGGTTGATCTTCCAGAGCACAAAGCTGGCCAGTACACGGCCTTTATTGTCACAGAGGCAGCCAGGGCAGGAATCGAGCTCAGATAATGCATTGACATCACAGCTTAGCTGACCCTGGAGTAGTTTTTCGCTATCCTTGCCAGCGACACGAATCAGGTCAAGTTGCGCGAGAGTGCTATAGAAATTTTGCATGGGCTTGAATTATAGACTTTGCCCCGGGAGTAAAAAAGTGACAATGGACAAGATTGCCGATTTAAAAAGAATGCAGTGGCATAGTCGACGCGGCATGCTTGAGCTTGATTTGTTACTGGTACCTTTTTCCCAGGAAAAGCTCCCCGCTTTGAACGATGATGATGTCCGACTCTACAAAAAGCTGTTGGAGCAGGAGGATCAGGATCTGTTCAGTTGGTTGATTGATAAAGAAACAGTGGACGACGCTGAATTGAAAAAAATGGTCGCTATGGTCTTGGGTAGAGCACCATAGTCCAGTTCTGGTAATTCTCCGGTTCCAGGACGGTATCTTCAGCCTGCTGTAGCTGATATGGGTAATCCAGGGTGTAATGCAGGCCGCGACTTTCTTTACGGGAAATCGCCGAATTGATGATCAACTGGGCCACCAGTGCAAGATTTCTTAGCTCCAGTAGGTTGGTATTGATACGGTAGTTACTGTAGTACTCGTGGATTTCTTTTCTCAGTAATTGAATACGATTGCTGGCCCGTTGCAGTCGTTTGTCGGTTCGTACAATGCCGACATAATCCCACATCAGTCGGCGTATTTCGTCCCAGTTATGCGAAATGACAACATCCTCATCGGAGTCGGTGACCTGACTTTCATCCCAGTCTGGAATGTTTTCAAAGAATTCAACCTGATCAAATTTTTGCCGAATGTTTTCAGCGGCGGCAAAAGCGAAGACAAAACATTCCAGTAAGGAATTACTGGCCATGCGGTTGGCACCGTGCAGGCCAGTGAAACTGGTTTCACCGATGGCATAAAGGTTGGCAACATCGCTTTGTCCGTTAAGGTCGACCATGATGCCGCCGCAACTGTAATGGGCCGCCGGTACAACCGGAATCGGCTCTTTGCAAATATCGATGCCGTACTTCAGGCATTTTTTGTAAATCCCGGGGAAATAAGACTCTATAAAGGCGGGGTCTTTGTGAGTGATGTCCAGATAGACACATTCCAGACCCTGTCGTTTCATTTCAGCATCAATGGCTCTGGCTACGATGTCTCTGGGTGCCAGTTCAGCACGCTCATCATAATCCGGCATAAAACGATATCCATTGGGTAGCCGCAGAATGCCGCCTTCCCCGCGAACGGCTTCACTGATCAGAAAAGTTTTGGCTTTCGGGTGAAACAGACAGGTTGGATGAAACTGGTTGAATTCCATGTTGACAGTACGGCATCCAGCCCGCCAGGCCATGGCGACTCCATCGCCGCTGGCGCCATCCGGATTGGAGGTATAAAGGTAGGCCTTGCTGGCACCGCCCGTAGCCAGCACCACGAACTTGGCCTGATAGGTGCTGATCTTGCCGCTCAGTTCATCGAGCACATAGGCGCCGATGCAGCGCTTTTGCTGGTCCCCAAATTTGTCGCTGGTCAGCAAATCGACCGCGACGGTATTCAGTTGAACCGTGATATTCGGGTTGTCCAGAACCTGTTTTGACAGGCTTTTGAAAATTGCTTTGCCAGTTGCATCCGCGGCATGAATGACACGGCGGTGACTGTGGCCACCTTCCTGAGTTAAATGAAACTGTGCAAAGTTGCCAGTGGCTACCGGTGCTTCAGGTTCTGTGTTTGCCTGATCCTGCAGGCGCGTAAACTCAACCCCCTGTTGCATCAGCCAATTGATACATTCCGAACCCTGGGATACAACATGTTCCACGACCTCGGGATGACATAATCCGGCACCGGCACGCAGGGTGTCATCAATATGGGAGCTCAGGCTGTCTTTCTCATCGAGTACGGCAGCAATACCGCCCTGAGCGTAGTAGGTGCTGCCCTGCTGCAAGGCACTTTTTGACAGCACTGTCACCTTGGCAAATTCGGCAATTTTGAGGGCAAGGCTCAGTCCCGCGGCACCACCTCCTATGACAAGGACATCATGCTTGCTGTATGCTGTGGGCTGTTTCGCGTCGTTCATGACTAATATTCAGTTGATTTCAGTCTATTTTACTCGTTCAATGGCGCTAAGAGATACTCATGGGGTCGTGCCTCTCATGGCCAAGCAAAAGCAGACAGACAAGCAGTTAGTCCAGCAGGTATTCAAGGGAAATAACCATGCCTTTGATCTGCTGGTGCTGCGCTATCAACATCGAATTCTGGCCTTGGTTTCGCGGTTTATTCGTGACCAGAGTGAAGCAGAGGATGTAAGCCAGGAAGTGTTTATCAAAGCCTATCGTGCCTTGCCCAAGTTTCGTGGAGACAGTGCATTTTATACCTGGCTTTATCGAATAGCGATCAATACCGCCAAGAACCATCTGGTAACCAAGGGCAGAAGGCCGCCGGATACGGATGTTGATCTGGGTGATGCGGAGCTGGCGGAATTACCCGCCGATCTGGTCGATAACAGCTCGCCGGAAGCCGCGCTGGCAACCAGCGAGTTACAGCAAATCATTGACCAGGCCATTGAGGATTTGCCGGAGGACTTACGAACGGCCTTTACCCTGCGTGAATTTGGAGGCCTCAGTTATGAGGAAATCACGGAAATAATGGATTGCCCGGTAGGCACTGTGCGTTCAAGAATTTTCCGGGCACGAGAGGCACTGGACAATGTCATTCGCCCTTTTCTCGAAGGTGAGGATGTTGGCAATATCCATCGGCTCAGTAAGCATGATGCATGAAGGGTATGAAAAATTAGAAATTCAGGGAATCTTTTCGAAATTCCACTGTCTAGTCTGTAGAAGCTCATATTTTAGAGGCTTGAATGAGTAATAAAAATACGAAAAACGGTCATAAAGACAACACTGGCAAAAGTGGTCTGGACGAGTCTCTGTCCGCCTTTATGGATGGTGAAGCCAGTGAGTTTGAGTTTCATCGTTTACTGCGGGAATGTAGCAACAGTGGGGCCTTAAAGCAGAAATGGTCACGTTATCACTTTTTAAGTGCCCATCTGCGTGGTGAGATTCATCAAGGCAGTGCCAGTTTCAGGGCTAAAGCCGGCAGTTCAGAGCGGCTTGGCCATGATCTGCTCTCCCGAATCCATACCCAGCTCGCAGAAGAGGGCGTACCTGGCTTTCAGGCCTCAGAGCAGGAAACACCACAAAGCCAGCTTGTAACTGGAACAGCAGAGCAGACAAAACACCAGGCACAGGCAAACAGCTCCTCATACGGCCATTTATTCTGGAAAACGGGTCAGGGGGCTATCGCTGCGTCGGTTGCTCTGGCCGTTATTGTCAGTGCTCAGTTGCTGAATCAGGATAAGGCTCAGGAAGAGGCCATGGCCATCGCCGAACAGGTGCCGCAGTCTGGTGAAGTACTGTTTAATGGCAATTATGCACCAACCGAATTCAACCGAATCCCGAGACTGAATGCTTCAATGAGCGGCATTGAGGATGCGAACGCGGCACCTCAGGACCGCCTGCGCCGGGCCGTATATCAGGAATTTGTTGGTGAAACTCAGGAACAGGTTGAGATTCCGGTAAACTTCAGTATAACGCGCGAAATCCAGCAGTAATTTTCCTAACTTTAAGCTCTGTCCGGGCTGTTCATGTATGTCTGTAATGTCCTATTATTTCAGTGACACCAGTAAGCAGCACATAAGCTAATGCTCAGCGAACCCGTCATCATCAATGCTATCCAGCAGGGCAGCATTCAGGTAGCTCCCCAGCGTGAAGGCACCTGTCGGACTTGCCACTTAAAGGCCGGCTGTGGCCAGGCCCTGTTGGCCCGGTACCAAAAACGCAGTGTGGCTTTACCGCTGCAGCGTTTACAGGGCGAAGTCCCTGAAAATCTGCACATAGGACAGCAGGCCTGGCTCGAACTGAGCGAGGCAAGCCTGGTTGCGTTGTCATTGCTGCTTTATCTGGTTCCCTTACTCTTGCTGATGCTGGCGCTCATCTTGTCAACGCTGGCAGGTTTCAATGAAGGGTATACGGTATTATTGGCGTTTAGCCTCTTCGGCTTGAGTTTTTATCTTTTACACAAATATATCCAAGAGCGGGATCTTGCCCGGCAAATCACACTGTACGTCAGCTCGGGTATGGCATCACGGCATAACGAGGAAAAAACAGGTTTAGCATCATGAAAACAGTTTTGGCCAAAATATATCTTATTCTTTTAAGTCTGAGCCTGAGTGCTCAGTTGTTTGCGCAGGTACTGCCGGACTTTACCCAATTGGTTGAAAACACAGCACCGGCTATCGTCAATATCAGTACGCGCACTACCCTTGCCCAGAATGATGGTTTTACTGAGCCCCAGGACAGGGAAGAATTCGAAGAGTTCCTGCGACTGTTTGGTGATCGTTTGCCAGAGGGCTTAGACAGGCCTGAGCGGCCGAGTGCCTCGTTGGGCTCCGGTTTTATCATTTCGGAAGATGGGTATATCGTGACGAATCACCATGTCATCGATGGTGCGGACGAAATCACCATTACGCTGAATGACCAGCGCCAGTTCGAAGCCCAGCTTATTGGCTCTGATGAGCGCTCAGATCTGGCCTTGTTGAAGATTAGCAGTGAAGGTCTGCCAACCGTGCCATTTGGCAACATTGATGATGTGAAGGTAGGCCAATGGGTACTTGCGATCGGTTCGCCATTCAATTTAAGTCATTCCGTTGCTGCCGGGATTGTCAGCTACGTTGGGCGAAGCCTGCCCCAGTTCAATGGACAGGGCAATTATGTCAGTTTCCTGCAGACGGATGTCGCCATTAATCCAGGACATTCAGGAGGCCCCCTGTTCAACCTTGAAGGTGAAGTCATCGGCGTTAATTCCCAGATTTTTTCCAATTCAGGCGGCTCTATCGGACTATCCTTTGCCATTCCGGTTGACGTTGCCGCCAATGTCATCACCCAGTTGATGAACACCGGGAATGTTGCCCGGGGCTGGATGGGAGTTGCCATTGCCAATGTCACCCAGGATCAGGCTAACCGTTTTAATCTGGCGACACCCAGTGGGGCGTTTGTTGACCGTGTTGTACCCGGCGGGCCTGCTGATGGTGCGGGATTCCAGGCTTCTGACATTATCGTGAGCTATAACGGCGATAGTATCCGTACCAGTGCGGACCTGCCTTATCATGTGGGCCTGAGCATGCCGGGTGATGAAGTGGAAATCGGTGTTGTGAGAAACGGTCAGTTGCAGACCATTAGCATGATTGTCGGTGAGCTGGATTCTGTATCAACGCAAGATCAGCTGCAGTTGAGTAACCTGGAACCGGCACAGCAGCGTCTGGGCTTCACCGTATCGGAATTGAGTGAGCAAGAGCTGAATGAACTGGATCTGTCCCATGGCTTGCGTATAGATCAGGTCACTGGCGATGTGGCACGCCAGGCCGCTCTTCTGCCAGGAGATTTGATTCTGATGATGTCCAATGTGGAAATGCTGTCACTGGATATTTTTGCGCAAACAGCTCTGGTATTGCCAGAGAACTCACCCATCCCTCTGCTGGTGGAACGCGATGGGGAACAGAGCTTTTTCACTTTGCGGATTCCCCTCGAATAGGCAGTGTTGTTTCCCGTAGCAATATTCGGGATTATCTTCATGTTGATGCCCAGTTCCTGTAGACTTGCGCCTTTTTCAAAATGAGTAAATTGCCCGCGTGAGTGACCTGAATCATATTCGGAATTTTTCCATTATTGCCCACATAGACCACGGAAAATCGACTATTGCCGATCGCTTCATACAGCTTTGTGGCGGTCTGACCGAGCGCGAAATGTCCCAGCAGGTGCTTGATTCCATGGACATAGAAAAAGAGCGTGGGATCACCATCAAGGCGCAGAGTGTCACTCTCAATTATCGCGCCAGAAACGGTGAAGATTATCAGCTGAATTTTATTGATACACCTGGTCATGTGGACTTCTCCTATGAGGTTTCAAGATCACTGGCAGCTTGTGAAGGGGCATTGCTGGTCGTGGATGCGGCACAGGGTGTTGAGGCACAGTCGGTCGCTAACTGCTATACGGCAATCGATCAGGGGCTGGAAGTCATCCCGGTGCTCAACAAGATGGACCTGCCACAGGCTGAACCGGAACGGGTCAAGCAGGAAATTGAAGAGATCATTGGGCTTGAAGCACAGGACGCGGTCATGTGCAGTGCCAAAACCGGTCAAGGCATTGAAGACATACTGGAGAGATTGATCGAGTTGGTGCCGCCGCCACTGGGTGATCGCAAAGAGAAATTGCAGGCGCTGATTGTTGACTCCTGGTTTGATAATTACCTGGGGGTGGTTTCACTGGTGCGGGTTCGGCAGGGCAGCCTGAAAAAAGGTGACAAGATTATTGCCAAGTCGACCGGCAAGGTTCATGTGGTTGATAACGTCGGTATTTTTAGCCCCAAACGAAAAATTTTGAGTGAACTTCGTGCCGGTGAGGTTGGGTTTATTGAAGCCGGCATTAAGGAAATTAAGGGTGCGCCGGTCGGCGACACCATCACCCATGCCAACACATCGGGTGTACCAGCTTTGCCCGGATTTAAAAAAGTGCAGGCACAGGTTTATGCCGGCATGTTTCCCATTTCGGCCGATGATTTTGACAGTTTTCGTGATGCGCTGGAAAAGCTTACCCTGAACGATGCAGCCCTGATATACGAGCCGGAAAATTCAGATGCACTTGGCGTTGGTTTTCGTTGTGGCTTTCTGGGCATGCTGCACATGGAGATTGTGCAGGAACGTCTGGAGCGTGAATATGATCTGGAGTTGATCACTTCGGCGCCGACGGTTGTTTATGAAGTGCTGACCAAAAAAGGCGACATTCTGAAAGTCGACAGTCCCTCACGTCTGCCATCGATGGCGGATATTGAGGAAATGCGCGAGCCCATCGTTGAGGCCAATATTCTGGTTCCACAGACCTATGTCGGTAATGTGATTACCCTGTGTGAGGAAAAGCGGGGCGTTCAGAAAGATATGCAGTTTCTGGGTAGCCAGGTTGCGATTCGCTATGAATTACCCATGAATGAAGTGGTGCTAGACTTTTTCGATCGTCTTAAATCAGTCAGTCGGGGCTATGCCTCACTGGACTATAGCTTTACCCGCTTCAAGGCGGCAAAGCTGGTAAGACTGGACGTGCTGATAAATGGTGATACAGTGGACGCTCTGGCCCTGATAGTTCATCGTGATCAGGCTCAGCATAAGGGCCGTGTGTTGACCGAGAAAATGAAAGAGTTAATTCCCCGGCAGTTGTATGATGTGGCAATACAGGCAGCCATTGGCGGTCAGATCATCGCTCGGTCAACGGTAAAAGCGCTGCGCAAAAATGTAACGGCAAAATGTTATGGTGGTGATATTACACGTAAGAAAAAGCTGCTGGAAAAACAGAAAGAAGGTAAGAAACGCATGAAGAAAGTCGGAAGTGTTGAAGTGCCTCAGGAGGCATTCCTGGCTGTGCTAAGGGTTGATTCCTGATGAATATAGACTATTCACTGTTGCTGTTTGTGCTGGTGCTGGCTACTGGGCTGGTCTGGCTGGCAGATGTAATGATATTTGGCCGCGCCAGAAGGCAGAGCCTGCAGGCTTTTCTGAAAGCCAATGACATTCAGCAGGATGCCTTGCTTGATTATCGCAAGAAACTCCACAAAGGAGATGCCCCGGTTGTCAGTCAAAAGTTGAAAAAGCAGTTTTCCCAGGCGCTTGAAATTAACCGCGAGTCAACGTTGGTTGAATATTGTAAGTCTTTCTTCCCGATTCTCTTTGCTGTGCTGTTTTTTCGTTCTTTTCTTTTTGAACCTTTTCAGATTCCGACCGGTTCAATGATTCCTAGCCTGAATGTCGGCGATTATATTGTGGTTAACAAATATTCCTACGGCATTCGTCTGCCTGTTGTCGGAACCAAGGTTGTTAATATAGGAGATCCACAGCGCGGTGATGTAATGGTTTTTATTCCGCCGCATGATCCTGTGTATTACGTGAAAAGGGTCATTGGGGTGCCAGGTGATTTTGTTCGTTACAGTTATGAAGACAAGAAACTGTACATTAACGGAGAGGAGCAGCTTCTGGATTTTGTCGGTCCGGATAATTCCAGCGGCCGAGCAGTCAATCACTTCTTGGAGCAATTAGGGGATGTTGAACATGATATCTATGTCTCACCCGGACCAAGCAACTTTCGTTATGATTACTGGATGGGGCCTGAAGGTCAGATGATACCTGAAGGCTACTATTTCATGATGGGGGATAACCGTGACAACAGCGATGACAGTCGTCGCTGGGGGCTGGTTCCTGAAGAAAATATCGTCGGTAAGGCAGTTGCGGTCTGGATGCACAAGGAACCGGGCTTTCAGTTGCCGACATTCGGGCAAAACAGGCTTATTAATCCCTGAATCTGTTGAGGTGTTTGATGAAATTTCGCAATGGCAGGCTAAAGAATCTTAGTTTAGGCAAGCAGGTCGGCGCCAGTTTTTATGGCACTGTCATGTTGTTGATCCTGGTGGGTTTGACACTGCTGTTTGGTTTGAAAGTCACACCCGCCTACATGGACAACAATGTCATCGGCAATGCTATGGCAGGCATGGCAAATAATGACCTGGCAAACATGAGTATTACCGAAGTCAGGAGAAACCTGGGGCGCACCATGCAAACCAACAATATCGACGGCTTCGACATGGGAAATGTCCAGGAGGTCAATGTCGACGGAACGGATTATATCGATATCAACTATGAATCCCGGGTCCATTTGTTCTATAACATCGACATTGTTGTGGTTTTTGAGAACCGTTTTCCTGTCGAATAGTGGCAGAAATACCAGACATCTCTTATCAGTTTTCGGATAGTGCCCTGCTGAAACTGGCCCTGAGCCATCGCAGCAGCGGCAGCGATAATAATGAACGCCTTGAACTACTGGGCGACTCCATTCTGGGCTTTATTATTGCCGAAGCCCTCTATCGTCAATTTCCCGATGCCTCAGAAGGTGAACTCAGCAGGTTACGTGCTGAGCTGGTAAAGAAAAGTACCCTGGCTGAAATTGCCCGGGAATTAAATCTCGGCCGAACCTTGATCCTGGGTGAGGGTGAGAAAAAAAGCGGTGGTGACAACCGTGAATCCATTCTTGCCGATTCTCTGGAGGCGCTGGTAAGCGCCATTTACCTGGATTCTGAATTGGACACTTGTCGCGCAGAAGTGCTGCGCTGGTTTGCCGCCAGACTGAAGGCCCTGGCATCAGGCAGTGATATTGCCAGCAAAGATGCCAAAACCCGACTACAGGAGTTTTTGCAGGCGCAGCGGCTCGATTTACCGGAATATGAATTATCAGCTCTGACAGGCAGAGATCATGAGCAGGAATTTACAGTTAACTGTAAAATAAGCTTGCTGGATTCGGCGGTAACGGGCAAGGGAACTAGTCGCCGGGAAGCAGAACAGCAGGCAGCTGCAGCGGCTCTTAAAAAGCTGAACCTATAGAACTTTCTAATGCGATGGCGTAAGTGGTGACAGATTCGGACAAGCAGACAGATCTGAAACATTGTGGTTTTGTGGCAATTGTCGGCAAACCCAATGTCGGCAAGTCGACGCTCATGAATCACATGCTGGGACAGAAGCTCAGCATTACCTCCCGTAAACCTCAAACGACACGACACCGTTTGCTCGGCATCAAAACCACTGAAAACGCCCAGATCATCTTTGTTGATACACCAGGTCTGCACGCGGGCGTGGACAAGGCGCTAAACCGCTTTATGAACAAGGCTGTAAATAACGCCATCAATGATGTGGATCTGGTCTTGTTCATGATTGAAAACAAATGGACACAGGATGACGAAAGAGTGCTGCAAAGTCTCGTCGAGAGTCGTGTCGATGTGATACTGCTGATCAACAAAATTGATCGGTTGGATGAGAAAAACAAACTGCTTCCCTATATGCAGATGCTTGCCAGCAAATTTGCATTCAAGGAAATCGTTCCAATATCCGCCCTCAAGAGCCAGGGGATTGAAGCGCTTGAAAAAATACTGATTCAGCATTTGCCGACTGGTATTTACCTGTTTCCTGAAGACCAGTTGACGGATAAAAACGCGCGCTTTCTGGCTGCGGAGTTTGTGCGGGAAAAAATAACCCGGCAAATGGGCGATGAGCTGCCGTATGAAGTGAATGTTGAAATTGAGGAATTCAAATCAGATGCCGGAATTCTGCATATCAGCGCCCTGATTATTGTGGAGCGTGAGGGGCAGAAAAAAATTCTGATAGGGCGCAAGGGGGAAAGCCTGAAACTGATCGGTAGTGAGGCCAGAAAAGATATGGAAGCGCTGTTTGATGCCAAAGTCATGCTGAATCTGTGGGTGAAGGTTAAACGAGGCTGGTCAGACGATGAACGAGCCCTGCGCAGTCTGGGCTATATCGATCAGGACTGAGCAAGATGTCAGGACCTATCCGTTCCCAAGCTGCCTACCTGTTGCACAGCCGTCCCTTCAGGGACAGTAGTCTCTTGCTGGACCTGCTGACCCGGGATCACGGTCGTATCAGCGCTATAGCCCGCGGCGTCAGAAGTGCCAAATCAAAGAACAAGGCCCTGCTGCAGTCATTTGTTCCCCTGCAGGTTAACCTGTCCGGTAAAAGTGAGCTGAAAACCCTGACGCAGGTGGAAGCCTTGAGTGGCCCCCTTGTATTGCGGCAGCGTAATTTATTTGCCGCGCTTTACATGAATGAATTGTTGTCGAGGCTTTTGCACCGACAGGAAGGGGATGTGGATATTTTCAGTTTATATGAATCCGCCTTGGCTCAGTTGTCCAGCACCGATGTCATTGAACCGGTGCTGCGCTGTTTCGAGATTGATCTGCTTGAGCTGCTGGGCTATGGCATTGATTTCAGCCTGTTTGCAGACGATGAGTTGGCGGAGCATGCCTATTATCACTTCAGCGCCGAACATGGCTTTGAGCCAATCCAGAACCCGGATGGAGGGCGGGAAAAATATTATCCGCATACCGAGCTATGCAAGATTTATAGCCGTGAGTTCTCGGATATCAGTACACTGAAGTTTGCCAAACGACTCCTGCGAACTGCTTTTGCGGCCCACCTTGGGGACAGGGAGCTATCCAGCAGGCAACTATTCCGGAAAAATAACTGAATACTCGGCTTTTACCCGGCAAGGGCTTCGGGTTAAAATTTTCCTTTCGCTCAAATTAGTTGAATCATGACCTTTCCTACGATTGAAAGCACCATCGGCAATACTCCTCTGGTGCGCTTGCAACGTTTACCCGAAGAGACCTCCAATACGATTTTGGTCAAGCTCGAAGGCAATAATCCAGCCGGTTCAGTCAAGGACAGGCCGGCTTTCAGCATGATTGCCAAGGCTGAAGCGCGTGGAGATATTGCTCCCGGTGATACTCTGATCGAGGCAACCAGTGGTAATACCGGCATAGCTCTGGCGCTCGTAGCCGCTATTCGTGGTTATCACCTGATATTGATCATGCCGGAAAACTCGACGAGGGAACGTAAAGACTCCATGACTGCCTATGGTGCCCAGCTCATTGAAGTCTCGGAATCTGACGGTATGGAAGGGGCGCGCGACCTTGCACTTAAAATGCAGGCAGAGGGTAAAGGCAAGGTGCTCGATCAATTCGGCAACCCGGATAATTACGCGGCACATTATGAAGGTACCGGCCCGGAAATATGGCGCGATACGCATGGCAAGGTCACGCACTTTGTCAGTTCTATGGGGACGACCGGAACCATTATGGGTGTTTCGCGTTTTCTGAAAGAAAAAAATCCGGCCATCGAAATAATTGGTTTACAGCCAAAAGAGGGTGCGCGTATTCCTGGCATACGCCGCTGGCCCAGTGAATACCTGCCCAAAATCTTTGAGCGGGAGCGTGTCGACCGGGTAATCGATATAGGCCAGAAAGAAGCAGAACAAACCATGCGTGCACTGTCACGTGAGGAAGGCATTCATTGCGGGGTTTCATCCGGCGGGGCAGTCTATGCTGCGCTGCAATTATCACGACAGCTCGAGAATGCCGTGATAGTCGCTATTATTTGTGATCGTGGTGACCGCTACCTGTCCAGTGGTGTCTTTTCTGCCGACTAGGCTTTAGGGGATTCATGCGCAGAAAAAGACGGCAACGCTTGCCCAAGGAACCTGTTGTCCTTGATATCGAAAAACTCAGTCATGAGGGCCGTGGTATCGCTCACCTTGATGGTAAAGTCATCTTTGTTGAGGACGCGCTGCCCTCTGAGCAGGTCTCAGCTGTGTATACACAGCGTCGTGATGCCTTTGATCAGGCAAAAACCCAGGAAATCATCTCTGCATCCCCTTTTCGGGTTGAGCCGCCCTGTGAATATGCCAGAGTTTGCGGCGGTTGCAGCCTGCAGCATTTTGAAGCGAAGCAGCAGCTGGCCTTCAAGTCGGAAGTGTTGCATGAATTATTACAGCATGCGCTGGCAGACAGCAGCTATGAAAAACTGCCTGCTCTGGAAGGTCCCTTATTGGGTTATCGCCGCAAGGCACGTCTGGCGGTACGTTATGTGCACAAAAAATCACAGGTACTGATCGGCTTTCGTGAAAAAAGCAGCAGTTTCATCACCGTGATGGATCACTGTGAAGTGCTGGATGAACGGGTTAGCCTGTTATTACCAGATCTAAAGGAGCTGATTGGCTCGCTGGAAGCTTACCAGCAGATACCCCAGATCGAAGTCGCACTCGGTGATGAGTTGGATGATGCCCCATCAATGGCGCTGGTTTTTCGTCACCTGGTCGCCTTGAGTGAAAACGATCTGGAGAAGCTCACGGCCCTTGCCAGGGAGAGGAATTTTGCTCTGTATTTACAGGGTGGGGGACCGGAAACCGTGTACAAGCACTATCCTGCTGAAGGTGAGGAGCGACTATATTACGCCCTGCCGGACTATGAGCTGCGCCTGGCGTTTCACCCGATGGATTTTACCCAGGTCAATGCCGCGATTAATCGCCTGATGGTGCCTAAGGCACTGAGTTTACTGGCGCTGGATCAGGATGATACGGTGCTGGATTTATTTTGCGGGCTGGGCAATTTTACCCTGCCGGCAGCCAGAACGGCAGCCCAGGTGCTGGGTGTGGAAGGCAGCACAGACATGGTTGATCGCGGTCGGGAAAACGCATCCCGCATGGGTTTAGAGAATATCGAATTTAGCAGTGCTGACCTCGCCACACAGGATCAAAACAGACCCTGGACAGGACGTCAGTTCAGTAAAATACTACTGGATCCTCCGCGTTCCGGGGCGATTGAGATTATTGCTGAGCTGGCAGCCCTGAAAGCGCAGCGTATTGTCTATGTATCCTGCAATCCGGCAACCCTGGCCAGGGATGCACAATGTTTCAGAGATAATGGTTATCGTTTAGCATCGGCCGGCGTCATGGACATGTTTCCACAAACAACCCATGTTGAATCTATTGCGTTATTTTTGCCTGCATAACAGGAAGCTTTATGGAAAAAGATGACAACAGCATACAGGAACTGTTGACAGTGATGTCGCTGCTACGAGATCCCGAAAAAGGTTGCCCCTGGGATATCAAACAGTCATTCAGGAGCATTGCACCGCATACATTGGAGGAAGTGTATGAAGTCATTGACTGTATAGAGCGTGAAGATTACGGGCACTTATCAGATGAGTTGGGTGACTTGCTGTTTCAGGTGGTGTTTTATGCACAGATGGCAAAGGAAGCAGGGCTGTTTACCTTCGACGATATTTGCCAGGCGATAAGCCGTAAGTTACTGAGCCGTCATCCTCACGTCTTTCCGGATGCAAGCATAGAAAGCTTCGGCAAGGCCAATGACTTGACGCCCGAGCAGGTTGAGCGCAACTGGGAGAATATAAAAAAACAGGAGCGCCATGCTAAACAGGAAGAAGAACCCGGCTTGCTGGATGATGTGCCGCGTGCGCTGCCAGCTCTGCAGCGAGCCAGAAAATTGCAGGGGCGTGCCGCCACAGGCGGATTTGACTGGGATGATGTGACCGGCGTTATCGCTAAAGTGAAAGAAGAAATGCAGGAGCTGGAAGCGGCAATGGCCAGTAAGGATACCCGGCACATTGAAGAAGAGTTCGGTGATCTGATGTTCAGCATGGTTAACCTGGGCAGACACTTGCGGATAAATCCGGAAAGCAGTTTACGGGCGGCAAACAGTAAATTCAGCACACGCTTCAAGGTGATGGAAAAACACTTGCGCGAAGCCGGGTTGGATATGCAAAAACTCACGCTGGATGAGCTCGAAACCTATTGGCAGCAGGCCAAGCGAGAGCTCTCATAGGATAAACTTGTAGTGCTGTTGGCATACGTGTAATGTGATTGGTTTTCAGGCAGAGGATTATTAATGCGAATCATCTTGTTGGGCGCTCCCGGCGCCGGTAAGGGTACCCAGGCTCAGTTTTTAACTGAAACCTACTCAATCCCACAGATTTCCACCGGAGATATGCTACGTGCAGCGGTTAAAGCCGGCACGGAGCTGGGAAAAAAGGTGAAATCAGTGATGGAAAGTGGAGGGCTGGTGACAGACGAGATCATTATCGCACTGGTGAAAGAACGCATTACCCAGGATGACTGTAAAAACGGCTTTTTGTTCGATGGTTTTCCCCGCACCATTCCTCAGGCTGAAGCCCTGGTCGAGGCAGGCATCCTGATTGACCATGTGCTTGAAATATACGTCCCGGATGAAGAAATAATCAAACGTCTGAGCGGACGGCGTGTACACCCTGCCTCTGGGCGGGTCTATCATTTGGATCACAACCCTCCAAAAAACCCCGGTGTAGATGACCAGACCGGCGAAGCGCTGATCCAGCGTGAGGATGACAAGGAAGATACCGTCAGAAAACGCTTGGATGTTTATCATCAACAAACCTGGCCACTGGTTGAGTTTTATCAGAAGCTAGAAGTGGACGGCGAGCATGTAAAATTCTCGCGAATTAATGGCGTTGGCAGTATTGCAGAGATCAAAGAAGAATTTCTTTCGGTGCTCGCTTAAGTGGATTAAATTTCACAGCAATATTTGCTAAAAATCTACCGCATGCAGTGAATAATATCCGGCTGATTTTCTGCAGAAAAAAACATTCGTTTTTTATTGATTTCTTTAGAAAAAATTGGTTTTCATTATTTACAAAAAGTTGTAAAAAATGAAAAAACTGTGATATGTTGCGCTCGAACGTGAAACAAATGCGTTTATTAAAAAATAAAGCCGTCAAATTTTACGTTTTAGGAGAAAAATTATGGCTAGAGCTAAAGCAAAAGCAAAAGCAAAAGCAGCAGCACCGGTTGAAAATAAACCTGCCAAACGCAAGCCTGTATCTGCGACTCGAAAAGCAAAATCAGCAGTCAGTAAAGCTCAAAACGAAATAGCGCGACACAAAAAAGCATTAAGCAACACCAAAAAACGGGTTACAGCAGCCAAAACCAAAAAAGCTGCCAGTAGTGCAAGATCAGCCCTCAGAAAATTGGATTCAAAAATCTCATCTGCAAAGAAAAAAGAGCTTAAAGCCAAGCAAAGCCTTGCTGTAGCTGAAGCAAAAGATGCTGTTAAAGCAAAAGCCGCCGCTCAAGCCAAATTAGTAGCTTCTTACAAGAAAGATTTACAGAAAAAAGCCCTTTCTGAGCTTAAGAAAGCACTGAAAAAAGCCGAAGGACAGCTTAAGAAGAAACAGGTCAAAGCCATTGAGAAGAAAGTAGCCGCCAAACTGAAAAAAGAGGCTGCCAAACTTAAAGCAGCCGAGAAGAAACTGGTAGCGAAGGCCAAAGCTGCTGCACGGAAACTAGAAGCCAAAGCAAAAGCAGCTGAAAAGAAAGCAGCTGCTAAGCTGAAAGCAGCAGCCAAGAAGGTGACCAAGAAGAAAGCAGCTCCTAAAACGAAAAAAGCAGTAGCCAAGAAAAAAGCGGCTGCCAAGAAGAAGGTGGCAACCAAGAAAAAAGCAGCACCCAAGCGAAAAGCAGCTGCTAAAAAGAAAGCAGCCCCCAAGAAAAAGGCTGTAGCCAAGAAAAAAGCGGCACCCAAGAAAAAAGCGGCTGCTAAAAAGAAAGCGGCACCGAAGAAAAAGGCCGCTGCCAAGAAAAAAGCAGCACCCAAGAAAAAAGCAGCAGCTAGGAAGAAAGTGGCCAAAATGGCCGCCGCTTCCAAGAAAAAGGTAGCGACCAAGAAAAAAGCCGCTCCCAAGAAGAAAAAGGCAGCAGCTAAAAAGAAAGCCGCTCCTAAGAAAAAAGCTGCTCCGAAGAAAAAGGCTGTAGCCAAGAAAAAAGCGGCACCGAAGAAAAAGGCCGCTGCCAAGAAAAAAGCCGCACCGAAGAAAAAAGCTGTAGCCAAGAAAAAAGCAGCGCCTAAGAAGAAAAAGGCCGCTGCCAAGAAAAAAGCCGCACCCAAGAAAAGGGTAGCGACCAAGAAAAAAGCAGCACCGAAGAAAAAGGCTGTAGCCAAGAAAAAAGCAGCACCGAAGAAAAAGGCTGCTGCCAAGAAGAAAGCCGCTCCCAAGAAAAAGGCTGTAGCCAAGAAAAAAGCTGCACCCAAGAAAAAGGTAGCGAAAAAGAAAGCAGCTCCTAAAAAGAAAGCAGCCGCCAAGAAAAAAGCAGCGCCTAAGAAGAAAAAGGCACCTGCTAGAAAGAAAGCGGCTAGAAAATCTAAGTAGTTAGCTGGAGCAATCTCTTAAAACGTAATAATCCCCCGTAGTTAGCGCTACGGGGGATTTTTTTATTGAATTCATGCCCCGAATACTCTCACTGGACAGTTCCACCGAAGCCTGCTCATGCGCACTGAGCATTGATGGTGCCATTATCGAAAGTTTTGAGATTATTCCCCGTGGGCATACACGTCATATTCTGCCCATGATCCAGTCGCTCATGCAGGAACAGGGCCTCGCTTATAAAGACCTCGATGCACTTGCGTTGGGAGCTGGTCCGGGTTCTTTCACAGGCTTGCGGATTGCTGCCGGCGTAGCCCAGGGCATTGCCTTCGGTGCCGATTTGCCCCTGGTGCCCGTCTCAACGCTGGCCTCAATGGCCTGGCAAAGACGTAGTGAATCCCCTGTGCTGCTGGCCTGCCTGGATGCCCGTATCAATGAACTTTACTGGGCTGTTTACCAGGCTGATAGTGACTCGCTCACGCTGCAGGGGGAGGAGAAGCTGACACGCCCTGAGCAGGTATTTAACGATAGTGCCAGCAGACTGTACGCTGTGGGCAATGGCATGGCTTTTCTTGACGCAATGCCCGAACAGACCCGCTCCCTGATAGATGCCTGTGAAACAGACATCTATCCGCGTGCTGGGGCGATCGCCGAGTTGGCGGCAATATACCTGCAGGAAGGGCAAAGCATGGATCCGGCTGACTTTTCACCGACCTATCTGCGCAATCAGGTAACCCAGAACTGATATGGCTGATTTTGACCTGATACGCGCGACGGTGCTGGCCCTGATTCAGGGGCTGACCGAGTTCCTGCCGATCTCCAGTTCTGCTCACCTGATTTTTCCTTCGGCATTGCTGGGCTGGGAAGATCAGGGGCTGGCCTTTGATGTGGCTGTGCACCTGGGTACGCTGCTGGCCGTCATCAGCTATTTTCGCCGGGACATTCTGTCCATTCTTGCCGGTTGGGGAACACATCTTGTCAAACGGGTTCCCAGTGATGAAGCCCGGCTGGGTTGGATGCTGATACTGGCTACCTTGCCACTGGTGATAGCCGGTCTGCTGCTGCAGGATATTGTCGATACTTACCTGCGCTCGACTACGGTCATTGCATCCAGCACCATCGTTTTTGCCCTGTTCCTGTGGGCGGCTGATCATAAATCGGATGGCGGCAAGAGCCTGAATTCACTGCACTGGAAAGCCTTTTTGCTGGTGGGGCTGGCACAGGTGCTGGCATTGATTCCGGGCACCTCGCGTTCCGGGGTCACCATGACGGCTGCGCTGTTTTGCCAGCTCGACCGTCAGTCCTCTGCCAGGCTGTCATTTCTGCTTTCCATACCGGCTATTACCGGCGCCGCCTTGCTCTTATTGCTGGACTTGCTGCAGCAAGGGACTGCAAACTGGGGTGAGCTGGTTTATGCGTTACTGCTGTCCTTTTTTGTTGCCTACCTGTGTATCCATTATTTCCTCAAGCTCATTAGTCAACTCGGCTTTATGCCCTTTGTGCTGTATCGACTGGTATTGGGGCTATGTTTATTCATCTTTTTCATCTAGGCTGACTGAATCATGAAGCCTAGACTCAGCAGCAAAGAGACTCTACTGCAGTTACGCGACAGACGATTCCTGACCATTCTGGTACTGGGTTTTGTCAGTGGCTTCCCCTGGGTGCTGCATGGCACGGTACTCTCTTTGTGGATGTTCAGTGAAGGATCCACCCGCTCGGCCATTGGCTATATTGGCGTGGTGGGTTCCATCTATGCCTTTAACTGGGTCTGGGCACCACTGGCCGACAGTATTCGTCTGCCGGTTCTGTATAAACTGCTGGGTCAGCGTCGTTCCTGGCTGATGCTGACCATGTCGTTGATTGTACTGTTCTGTTTTCTGATGAGTTTTACCTCACCAGCCGACAACCTGCTGCCCGTTGGGCTGCTGGCCCTGGGTATAGCTGCGGCATCAGCTACTCAGGATATCGTGGTGGATGCCTACCGTATCAATCTGTTCACACGTGATGAAATGGATGACAAGATTCCACTGGCCTCGGCAGTCAATACCACTGGCTGGTATTCCGGTTTCAGCTTTATCGGTGGGGCAGCGGCCCTGTGGCTGGGCGGCGAAACCATTGGCCTGAGCTGGCCGCTGGTCTATCAGATTCTGGCACTGGGCTTTGCGCTTTTCATGGTATTGATCTGCCTCTCGCCAGAACCGCCTCACCGTATCAGTGACAGCGATGGGGCGCTGCAAAAGCAGAGCTTTAGTGAATGGCTCAATGAACACGTGGTGATTCCCTTTGGTGATTTTTTCCAGCGCTGTGGGCTCAAGTTTGGTTTTGCGCTGCTGCTGTTTTTGCTGATCTTTCGTATCGGTGAAGCCATGCTGGGACGTATGAGCATCATTTTCTATCCGGAGCTCGGATTTAGCACCGATGAAATTGCACTGTATTCTCGTTTTTTGGGCGGCCTGTCCACGGTTATCTTTTCCATCGTTGGTGCCCTGATCAACACACGCTTCGGTATCATTCGCGGCATGTTTATCGGCGGGGTGGTGATGGCATCTTCCAATCTGCTTTATGCCCTGATGGCGGTGGTGGGTCCGGAACCCTGGCTGTTCGTGCTGACACTGCTGGTGGATAACTTTACCCAGGCCTTTGCCGTAGTAGCTGTGATTTCCTTTATGTCCTATTTCGCCAGTGAGGTATACACCGGCACCCAGTTTGCCCTGATGACCTCCATTTCCAACTTCGGACGTACCACCCTGTCTGCTGGCAGTGGGGCACTGGTTGATGGTCTGGGTGGCAACTGGATGCTGTTCTTTGTGCTCACCACGCTGGCAGTGATTCCGGGACTCATACTCCTGCTCTGGCTGGGCAAAAATCTGCCGGCCAATACCGTCAACCGGGGCAGTGGTGAGGGCGGCTGAGGCAGCGTAAAAGTCAGAATATCGCCATAATTGCAGCATGGAATTGGCAGATTTGTCTGTTCTAATTCACCTTAGCAAGATAGTGACTGAGGTGAGTCCATGGCCTGTTTTAAAGAACGTAAAATCCCCAAGCACCTGATTATCCAGGAAGAGTTTGAATTCGAACAGAAATCGAAAATCAGCCTTACCAAGGTGCTGATGTATACCCTCCTTTTGTTTGCGCTGAGTTATTCGGTGATGCTGGTATTGGTATAGCCTTAGTGATTTAGGGAAATACTCTAGTCAAAATAATACCTTTTTCTATAAGTCTGCTATCTATCCTTAGTGGACATTCTGAGCCAATGGTTAATCTGATAAATATTCGTCCAATTCCCAACTCATCGACAGCTTCATTCCTTCCTAGGAATTGCTGTACTTATCAGCTATATTATTCTGCATATTTTATGCGCAATTTAAGGTGGTCTAGGGGGGGCAAGTTGCAACTATTCAAAAATATTAGCCTGATGGTTAGTTTAAGTTTTCTGAGCACACAGGCTTTGGCTCAGGCGGCTGATGAATGGGAATCTGGTGAGCAGATTTATGAAAAAATCTGTCAACATTGCCATACCCAGAATGTTGGGCCTGTATTAACCGGGCGAAACCTGCCGGCAATTTATTTTGCCACCATTGCACGCAACGGTTTGAATGCAATGCCTGCGTTCAGGCCATCCGAACTATCTGCCGAGGATCTTGAAAAAGTTGCGACGTATTTAAGTCAGCTGTCTGCCGAGGATAGTCAATGAAACTGAAGCTTTCTCGGCGTCAGACTATGCAGATGCTAACTAGTTTGCCGTTTTTCCATTTTTCGCCAAAAGCTGTCGCTTTTAGTCATCGAACAGAACAGTCTGAGGCAGTAGTGTTGGTCACTCTGAATAGTCCAACCAGTCAAGCTTTCGCTCACAAGGCCAGCTCTATGCTTGATAGTGTCCAACTCGTGGTAGATATCAATCAGATCGATACATTCTCCTCATTGAACAGTTTGCCAAAAAATATACTCCTAATTGGTTTGATCTCTGAAGCCGAAAAAATTCTTGTCGATACCTTTGTACAAAACAGACGGGGCTATCTAAAGACGAGCGGATATTTACATGAAGGCAATTACACTGCTTCAAAGCTAGATGAGTTGCTTGATGCAAGCATCCAACATGCTATGGGCACCAGCAAAGCGAGCCATACAGAGGTCTTAGGAGCAGGAAACCTCAGCAGTTTCTTTGCCTATATTTAAACCTAAAGCGCCTATACACAAAGAGATGAAATTATCAGGAGAAGTACATGGCTGATTTCAACATTTTACCACAGGGCATATCAGCTCAGGATTTTGGCAATGCCATTGACGAGTATGCGGCCGTTGTTGGTGACGACAATGTATTTGTATCTGCGGAAAACTTGGCCAGTTACAACAAAATAATGATTCCGGCAGATAACTTTGACCATGCGCCTTCTGCAGCCATCGCACCAGCGTCGACAGAAGAAGTGCAAGCCATTATCAATATTTGTGACAAATACACGATTCCGGTATGGCCAATTTCAACCGGCAAAAACTTTGGTTATGGATCAGCAGCCTGTGCGACGAGAGGACAGATAATTCTAGACCTGCGTCGTATGAACAGAATTCTTGAAGTGGATGCCGATCTGGGGACAGCGCTGGTGGAGCCGGGCGTCACCTACCAACAGTTAAAGGATTATCTGGTAGAGAACAACATTCCATTATGGTTGTCACCACCGGCACCGTCCGCCATAGCAAGCCCTCTGGGGAATGCCATCGACAGGGGCGTCGGTTATACCCCTTATGGAGATAATTTTTTCTTTTCCTGTGGTATGGAAGTGGTGCTGGCAAATGGAGAAATACTCCGAACCGGCATGGGAGGCATGCCCAATTCCAATACCTGGCAGGTATTCAAGTGGGGCTATGGTCCCTATCTGGATGGTATTTTCACCCAGTCCAACTATGGGGTGGTGACCAAGCTGGGGATGTGGCTGATGCCGGAGCCGCCGGCTTTCAAGCCCTTTGTGATTCGCTTTCCCAATGATAGTGATATTGAAAAAGCCATTGATATTATGCGTCCTCTGCGAATAGCCCAGATTATTCCCAATGCCGTTGTGATTGCTCATGCCCTGTGGGAAGGCGGTTCCGAAGTTGTGCGTTCTGATTATTATCAGGGGGAAGGTTCAATATCCGACGAGGCCGTGGAGCGTATGAAGGCTGACCTAGGGATGGGTGCATGGAATATATATGCGGGTCTCTATGGCACACCCGAACAGATAGAGCTTAATTGGAATATAGTCACGGGTGCATTTGCTGGAAGTGGCGCCACTATCCAGGAAGAAGCAGACCTTGTGGGGAATAGTACCTTTGACTATAGAGCGAAACTGATGCGAGGTGATATGACCCTTAAAGAATTCGGACTCTATAACTGGCGTGGTGGTGGTGGGTCAGCTTGGTTTGCGCCGGTTGCGCAGGCAAAGGGTTCTGAAGGCTTGCGGCAAATGGAACTGGCCAAAGAAATATTAGGAAGATATGGTTTCGATTATGTTGCCGAATATATCGTGGGCTGGCGCGAAGGCCACCATATTATAGATTTACTGTTTAACAGAAATGATCCTGAAGAAGCCCAACGGGCAAATCAGTGTTTCAATGAATTGCTGGATGAATTTACGGCAAGAGGCTGGGGTTCCTATCGTACCAATATCGCCTTTATGGACAAGGTAGCTGACAGTTTTGGCACCGTCAAAAAGGATGTGAATCAGAGCATCAAACGTGCACTTGATCCCAAAGGCATTATCGCGCCAGGAAAATCCGGAATTTACACTTAATAAGATAATTCATAACTGGCTTTTTAGTGCTAGCTTTCCAGCCAGGATTTATGATTCTGCTAACAACCTAAAGTAATTGGATTTTACTGTAATTACTTTTATATGAGGTGAAGTACATGTCGGCTTATTTAATTGCAAACTATAAAATAACCAATCCCGAAGAATATAAATCTTATGTGCCTGCAGTAATGCCTACTTTAGAAGCGCATGGAGTAGAAGTTTTAGTCGCTGATTATAACAGTGAGGTTTTAGAGGGAACTCCAAGTAACGTATCAGTTATTTTACGTTTTCCTTCAAAAGAAGCAGCTCGCGCTTGGTACAATTCTCCTGAGTATCAGGCAATAATTCATCACAGAACAGATAATACAGAAGGTTTTGTTGTATTTGCGGATCAATTCTCTTTTCCAAATGATAATTAATTATAGAGCCTAATGTCTGCTTATGGCCGAAAGCGGTCATTTGCTTAATGTGTTTCTAGTGCTTGCTCTTCTAAACAATGGTCAATGAATTTATTGACCAGCATTTTATTCTCTTCATTTAATCTTTCTAAACGTACTAAACTTTGAACATCAGAGTAGGGCTCATTCCCTAAGAAAAGGTCTTCAATTGATACATCTAAGGCTTCTGAGATTAGTTTTACTGCAATAATTTTTAAATCAGTCAAATTTCCGCTTTCAATTAACTCTAATTCTTTTAATGAAACTCCGGCCAAATTTGCTAAATTATCTAAGTCTATTTGACAAGATTTTCTAAATTTTGAAATATTTGAGCCTAGCGTAGTGAGAATGTCAGTCATTTTCCTTCCTTGGGTTTTAAGTATCTGTACTATATAACACTGGTGTATGAGATAGTTAAGCAGCTTGATTCCCCAGCCCCAGTACCAGATAATCTCTGTCTTGCATGAAAGGTGAGATTTGGCGTCCAAATGCCTAAATTGCCATGATTTATGGTATCTCTTGTCGGTCCCCTCGCAATGTCAGGTTGTAAACCCCGTCAGGCCCGGAAGGGAGCAGCGGTAGCAGCCAATGCATGTGCCGGGGTGTGGCTGGCAGGAGGTACCTCCATCAGTAAACAGTTATAATAAACTCCATGTCCTATCAGGTTCTGGCAAGAAAGTGGCGTCCCCGCTCATTCAAGGAAATGGCCGGACAGGGGCACGTGCTCAAAACCCTGGTCAATGCCCTCGATAACGAACGCCTGCACCATGCCTACCTGTTCACCGGTACCCGTGGTGTCGGCAAAACCACCATTGCCCGTATTTTGGCCCGCTGTCTCAACTGTGAAGAGGGTGTCACCTCCGAGCCCTGTGGCCAGTGCTCGGCCTGTACCGAAATCGAGGAAGGCCGCTTTATTGACCTGATTGAAGTGGATGCGGCCTCCCGTACCAAGGTGGAGGATACCCGCGAGTTGCTGGATAACGTGCAATACGCACCGACCCGTGGTCGCTACAAGATTTACCTGATTGACGAGGTGCACATGCTCTCCGGGCACAGTTTCAATGCCCTGCTCAAAACCCTGGAAGAGCCACCCCCGCACGTGAAGTTTCTGCTGGCCACCACCGACCCGCAGAAGCTACCGGTAACCGTATTGTCTCGCTGCCTGCAGTTTAACCTGAAGAACCTGAGTCCCGAGCTGATCAAGGAACACCTGCAGTTCATTCTGGAACAGGAAAAAATACCCTTTGAAGACGAGGCGCTCTGGCAGATCGGCCGAGCCGCGCGTGGTTCGGTGCGCGATGCCCTGACGCTGCTGGACCAGGCCATCTCCTTTTGTGATGGCAAAATCACCGACAGCGAGATTAGCAGCTTTTTGGGAACCATCAACCAGAGTGTGATTTATGAGCTGGTGGATGCCCTGATTGCCGGGGATGCCAAGACACTGCTTTCCATTATTAATATGGCAGCCGAGCAGTCACCGGATTTCACGTCCTTGCTGGAAGCACTGCTGTCTTATCTGCACCGGATTGCCATTGCTCAGGTCGTGCCTGATGGCCTGGACAACTCAGAAGGTGATAAGCAGCAGGTGCTTACCCATGCCGAAGCAATGCCTGCCGAGAATGTGCAGCTTTACTACCAGATTGCCCTGAAAGGGCGCGAGGATATGCCGCTGGCAGTGGATGAGCGCTCCGGCATCGAGATGATTCTCCTGCGTATGCTGGCCTTTACCCCTGATGCGGCTGGTCATGGCGCTGTGAATACACCATCCGGTGAAAAAACACCCGATGCCGAGCGTTCAGCAAACAGTTCTCAGCCCGTCGAAAAAAAAAAGCCGCTAAAAACCATTGAAGTTCAGGATAAGCCTCGGCCTGAGCCAGCGCCAGCTGAAGGCAGGCCGGCAGCAAAGCCCCAGGAACCCGTTCAAACGACGTCCTCACTGTCTGAGAGCAAGAGCCCCATCAGTCTGGACGAACTCAAACCCGCAGACTGGATTCCCCTGTTTTATGCCCTGCAACTGTCGGGCATAACGCGCAGCATTGCTGCCCAGTGTCTGCTGACAGCGGTGCAGGGTAGGCACCTCAAACTGTCACTGGATAGCAGCCAGCAGGCCGTGTTCAGTGAAGAGCAGCAACAAAAAATTACCGCGGCATTGAGTGAGTATTTCGCCACTGATATCACGCTGGATATTGCCTTGGAAACACTGGACACTGATGAGGAAACCCCTGCTGGCTATCGGGCCAGAAAGCAGCTGGAGCGGCAGAAAAAGGCTGAAGAAATTTTCAAAAATGATGACAATGTAAAAATTCTAGTTGAACGCTTTGAAGGCAGTATCGTGCCGGACAGCATAGAGCCGCTGACACCGGAAGATTATTAAACAAACGAGGTAGTGATGGCAGATTTTTCCAGCCTGTTACAGCAGGCCAAGCAAATGCAGGAGCAGATGCAAAAAGCCCAGGAGGAGCTGGCCAACAAGGAGCATGTCGGCGAGGCCGGTGCCGGACTGGTGCGGGTGACGGTCAATGGCAAGCATGAGGTCAAAAAAGTTGACCTTGATGCCTCGCTCATGCAGGAAGACAAGGAGCTTGTCGAAGATCTGGTGGCGGCAGCCATGAATGATGCCGTCAAGAAAGTGGCGGAAAGCAACAAGGATCAGTTGTCCGGCATGGCTGCCGGCCTGAATCTGCCGGAAGGTTTCAAATTCCCGTTCTGATGAATTACAGCCCCTTAATTGACCAGCTTATCAAAGCCTTTCAACGTCTGCCCGGTGTCGGACCGAAGTCGGCACAGCGTATGGTGCTGCATTTTCTTGAAAAAGACCGCGAGGGTGGCCGGCAACTGGCCAAGGCACTGGATGCGGCCATGGAAGGGGTCGGCCAGTGTAAGCAGTGCCGCACCCTGTCTGAAGAAGCCATCTGCCAGATCTGTGCAGACCCTAAACGTGACCAGTCACTGCTGTGCGTGGTAGAGACACCGGCAGATGTCTTTGCAGTTGAGCAGTCCAGCACTTACAAGGGCAACTATTTTGTCCTGATGGGGCATTTGTCCCCGATTGACGGTATCGGGCCGGATGTAATTGGCATCATGGAGCTCTTGCAGCGGGTCAGTGAATCCAACATCAGTGAAGTAATTCTGGCCACCAACCCGACGGTTGAAGGCGAGGCAACGGCCTATTACATTGCCGAACAGCTCAAATCACCGGACCCGCAAAACCGCCAGCTAAGAGTTAGCCGTATTGCACACGGCATTCCCCTGGGTGGTGAGCTGGAATACATCGACGGCGGCACCCTGGTGCATTCCTTCGCCGGTCGGCAGACAATCAGTGGAAACTAGGCACCGCACAGTTTTATAACACGAGTCCCCCTGTAGTGAATAACGACGTACCAACCATAGACTATCGCCTGATTAAAACCAATCAGGAGCTCAACACATGTTGCCAGCACTGGCAGAGCAAAGCCTTTCTCGGCATGGATACGGAGTTTATGCGGGTGAATACCTTCTACCCGCAACTGGCACTGATCCAGGTTAATGACGGTGATGCCATTTACCTGATTGACCCCCTGGGCATTAGCGAGTGGGAAGCCTTTGCTGAGCTGATGCTGTCGCCCGGCGTGGTCAAGATTTTTCATTCCTGTTCGGAAGATCTTGGGGTTTTTGTGCGCCACTTCGGCTTATTGCCGACGCCCCTGTTTGATACTCAGATTGCCAATGCCTTTCTTAATGAAGGTTTTGGACTGAGTTACCAGAACCTGGTGGCGGCCCAGTCCGGTCATGAACTGCCCAAGGGAGAGACACGCTCTGACTGGCTGCAGCGTCCTCTGACCCAGCAACAGCTGCAGTATGCCGCGCTGGATGTTGAGTATCTGCCTGCCATTTACCTTGCGCAGAAGGAGCAACTGCAAGAGCAGGGGCGCCTGAGCTGGGTGGAAGAAGACTGCCAGCGCCTGTCCGGTAATTACCGCGAAGAACTGGCGCAGGATTTCTCACAGGCCTATCTGGGCTTTTCAGCAGCCTGGCAGTTAAATGGTGAGCAGCTGCGTCTCCTGAAACTGTTGGCAGAATGGCGAGAAAAACGCGCCAGGCAACGTGATAAACCCAAAAACTGGATTGTGCAGGACAAATCAATTCTTGAAATAGCCAGATATCAGCCGCAAGCGCTACAGGAACTTAAAGCAATCGACAGCCTGAGTGTCAATTTCATTCGTTATGAAGGGGAGGCAATACTGCAACTGGTCAGGCAGGCACAGGATTTGCCGCCACTTGCCAATGATCTTCCACGCCCCTTGAGCAATGCGCAAAAAAAGCTGTTTAAAAAAGCCCAGACCCTGGTAAGGCAGAAAGCTGAAAGTGTGGGCCTGCCGGTAGAAATTCTGGGCAGAAAACGGCTACTCTTGGCGGTGTTCAATGTATGGCTGGCCAGCCAGTCTGAGACGCAGCAAGCCGTGGATATCACTAGCCTGACTTTGCCCGATGAACTGCTTGGCTGGCGTAAAGCGATACTGCTGCCGGTTTTTCAGGAGCTGTTTCAGTGAAAAAGACACTTTGTACCATCTACAAGGGTTCACGCGAAGATGAGCTGTACCTGTATGTGGAAAAGGGCAGTGATCTTTCGCAGGTTCCCGAAGCTTTGCTACAGCGATTCGGAGAACTACGGGAAGTCATGACACTGGCCCTGTCAGCCGAACGCAAGCTGGCCAGAGTAAAAACGCAGCAGGTACTGGACGATATTCAAAGCAAGGGTTACTTCTTGCAGTTGCCACCGAATATTCATGCACCGGTCTTCACCTATGGCGAATGAATCAGTGTTAAGCAGTGAATTCTGGAAGCACAAGCCCCTGGATGCCATGAATGCGCAGGAGTGGGAAGCCTTGTGTGATGGCTGCGGAAAATGTTGCCTGCACAAGCTTGAAGATGAGGACAGCGGGGACATAGCCTATACGCGTGTCATCTGTCGATATTTCAATGAAAACAACGGCCGCTGCCGGGTCTATGCATCGCGCAAGGAAAAAGTACCGAGCTGTGTGGTTTTGAATCCTGACAATCTCGGCGATCTCCCCTGGATGCCATCTACCTGCGCCTACCGCTTGCTGTATGAAGGCAAGCAGCTGCCAGATTGGCATCCTCTGTTAAGCGGCAGTCGGCTGGCAATGGAAGACAGTGGAAATAGCGTGGCAGGCAAGGTAATCTCCGAAGAATATGTTCACGAAGATGGTTATGATGAACATCTGGTGAAGTGGGTCGACTGAAACAGTGATGAACTTGTTACGTAGTAAGTAAATGGAAACACTTGATTACATTCTCGCCTGGTTCGTGTACCTGATTGCAGGTCTGGCGCTGTCCTGGCTGTTCTGGAAATTTGCCAGACAGATATTCTGGCTTGACCTGGCTTATGTGATGCAGGGAACGGTCATGGCCCTGATTTTTACTCCCTGGTATGTCATGCCGGATCAGAGCATTCTGGCCCCGGCCATTATCATTTTCGTACTCGATGTCGTGACTATTGAAACCATGGCGGGTATACGTTCGCTGGTGCCCATGGCCATGTCGGTGATTTTTGTGAATCTTTTCATTGTTTTTGGCGTTGCCATCTACCGTTTCCGTAAAGTCAGAAAACTGCTGAGTTTGAAAAAAACCAGACGCCTGCGACAGAATGCCTGAATGAGATTGGCGCCTGCTGTCGCTGATGAGTTCTCATGCCAATTCAAACACCCATTCAATACCCTGAAACGCTACCACTCAGCCAGAAAGTCGATGAGATAAAAGCGGCTATCAGCAAACACCAGGTTATCATCATCGGTGGTGAAACCGGTTCAGGTAAAACCACTCAGCTTCCCAAAATCTGCCTGGATCTGGGGCGTGGCAAGTCAGGCATCATTGCGCATACGCAACCCCGACGACTGGCTGCACGAACAGTCAGTCAGCGTATTGCCGATGAGCTGCAGGTGACTCTGGGTGATGAAGTCGGTTACCAGATACGCTTTTCCGATAAGAGCAGCCCCAATACCCGCATCAAATTGATGACAGACGGCATTCTGCTCGCTGAAATCCAGCAGGATCCCCAGCTCAGACGCTATGACACCATCATCATTGATGAAGCGCATGAGCGCAGCTTGAATATTGATTTTTTACTGGGTTATCTGAAGCGGCTCTTGCCACAGCGGCCGGAACTGAAACTGCTTATCACTTCGGCAACCATTGATCTGGAAAAGTTTTCTGCGCATTTTGCCCAGGCGCCCATCATTGAAGTTTCGGGGCGTTCCTATCCCGTTGAACTGATTTACCGGCCAGCTGAGACAGATGAAGAACAGGATCTGGCAGAAAGAATCATCGCGGCTCTGAGGGACCTGTTTCTGCTGGAGCGGCAGCTGCAGCAAAAAAAAGGTGACGTGCTGGTTTTTCTCAGTGGTGAACGTGAGATTCGAGATGTGGCATTGGCGCTACGCAAGGCCCGCTTGGGGGATATGGAGATCCTGCCGCTCTATGCCCGCCTGAGCAACAAGGAACAGAACCGCATCTTTCAGTCCCACGCAGGACGCCGTATTGTGCTGGCCACCAATGTAGCCGAAACCTCTATCACGGTGCCGGGTATTACCTGTGTTATTGATCCGGGGATGGCAAGACTCAGTCGCTATTCGGTGCGCAGCAAAATCCAGCGTTTGCCGATTGAAGCCATTTCACAGGCCAGCGCCAATCAGCGGGCAGGACGTTGCGGGCGCGTTGCTCCCGGTATTTGCATACGCCTCTATAGTGAGGATGATTTTAACAGTCGTCTTGCTTTCACGGATACGGAGATTACCCGTACCAATCTCGCCTCAGTCATTTTGCAAATGCATGCGCTGGGTCTGGGTGAAATTGCTGAATTCCCGTTTCTGGATAAGCCTGAGACCAAGGCGATTAATGACGGTCAAAAGGTCTTGCAGGAAATCGGCGCGCTGGATCAGGCAAACAGGCTGACCAAAGCAGGACGTCTGATGGCTCGTATGCCGGTAGATCCGCGTTTTGCCCGTATGCTGCTGGAAGCCTCAAGCCGTTCCTGCCTGAGTGAAGTGCTGATCATTGTCAGTGCCATGAGCATTCAGGACCCCCGCGAAAGACCTCTGGAGTTTCAGCAACAGGCTGATCAGAAACACCAGGAATTTGAAGACCCCCGTTCCGATTTTCTGAGTTTCATCAGACTCTGGAGCAGCTATGAGAAAAATCGACAGGAGCTGACACAAAATCAGCTGCGTAATTACTGTCGGAAGTATTTCCTGTCTTATTTGCGCATGCGTGAGTGGCGTGATATTCATCGTCAGCTGCATCTGCAATGCCGTGAACTGGGGCTGCGTGAGAACAAGATCCCGGCTAATGAAGATGAGATTCATCAGTCGCTGTTGGCCGGGCTGGTCTCTCAAATTGCCTTTCGCTTTGATCGTGATGAATACCTGGGAACCCGTAACCGTAAATTTCAGATTTTTCCGGGCTCCAGTCTGTTTAAAAAGAATGCAAAATGGCTTTTATCAGCGGAGCTGGTCGAAACCAGCCGCCTGTATGCCCGGCTGAATGCCAAAATCAAGCCAGAGTGGGTCGAGAACCAGGCAAAGGACTTACTGACGCGAGAATACCTGGAGCCACACTGGGAGAAGAAACGAGGTGAGGTGATGGCCTATGAGAAGGTTTCGCTCTATGGCCTGACCTTGGTGGAAAAGCGTAAATTATCCTTCAGTCATATTGATCCGACTATCAGCCGGGAATTGTTTATCCGGCAGGGACTGGTGCCCATGGACATCAATACCAGGCTGCCATTTTTCGAACACAATAAAAAGTTAATTGCCGGACTGACTGAGCTGGAAGAAAAAACCAGGCGGCGGGATATTCTGGTCGATGATGAAACACTTTACAGTTTTTATAATGAGAGAATTCCCTTGGATGTGTGTACCCAGCGTGGTCTGGAAGGCTGGCATAAAAAGCTTGATAGCGCCGAACGTCAAAGACTTTTCCTGACAGAAGCAGACCTGAGCCGCCAGGATACCAGTCAGCTTAATCTGAATGATTTCCCCGATCAGCTGGCGACAGGTAGCATGTTGCTGAACCTGGATTATGAATTTTCACCGGGCAGAGAAGCGGACGGGGTTTCGGTAGAAGTCCCGATATCTGCGCTGCGCCAATTACGGGAAGAGGATCTCGACTGGCTGGTCCCCGGACTGCTGCGGGAGAAATGTATCGCACTGGTAAAAGCACTGCCTAAATCGCTGCGTAAACATTTTGTGCCGGTACCGAATGTTGTTGATCGACTGCTGCCAAACCTGAAGCAGCATGCTCAGGGTAATCTAAAAGCCCTGCTGGCCAATGCATTAACCGGCATAGCCGGTGTGAGGATTGATCCGGCAAGCTGGAAAGACTTTACCCCGGAAAACCATCTGCGTATGCATATCAAACTGCTGGATGAAGCGGGATCTTTGCTGGACACAGGCCGGGATCTCAAAGAATTGCAGGATAAATATTCAGATCTGAGTAAACGACAGCTGCAGGCTCATGCTGATTCGGAGTTTGAGGTCTCGGGCATCACACAGTGGGATTTTGGAGAATTACCGGAATCCCATGCAATACAACATGGCACAATCACCTTGCAGGCCTATTCGGTACTGATCGACGAAGAAGACAGCGTGTCATTGACGCTTTGTGACAATGCCTCGCTGGCTGAGCAGGAGACACTCTGGGCTGTCGTCAGGCTGCTGATACTGCGTTCAAATTCCCAGCTGAAATTCCTGCAAAAGCAACTGTTAAGGCAGCAAAAGCAGCTCTTGCTGTTCAGTCATTTTGGCTCACGGGATGAGATTCTGGATCAACTTGTCCGAGCCGCTTACCGTCATGCTTTTTTAAGGGATCGTGCTCTGCCCAGAACTCAGGTCGAGTTTGAGCAGCTTTATCAGGCAGGCAGGGAAAACCTGATCAGTCGGGCCGAAGCCATGGAGAAGGAGTTGCTTGTCATTGTGCAGATTTTCCATCGAATAAAGTCACGACTGAAAAACCTGGGAGCAGGGGATAACAGTGAGCTCAAAAAAGATATCAAGATGCAGCTTGAAGAGCTGCTGCACGCAGAATTTATTCTGGATACACCGCCGGAATATTTCTTCGAGCTGGCACGTTACCTGCGGGCAATAGAGGAAAGGTTGGATAAGTTTCCGAGGCAGATAGAGCGTGACCGTAGCTGGAGTCTGGAGTTACAGGCTTATTACCAGGCTTATCAGCGTGAATATGACAACAATGTCAGTCTGAACCAGGTTTCTCCAGAGTTGGAAGTCTATCGCTGGATGCTGGAGGAGTATCGGGTTTCCCTCTTTGCACAGAAGCTGGGGACGAGGACCCAGGTTTCACAAAAGCGCCTGGAGAAATACTGGCGGGAAAAAGTGCTGAAGCTAAGCTACTAGAATTTTTCCAGAATATTGGCGCCCAGGATGAACTGCCCGTCTTCCAGTTCAAAAACACGGTTAATTTCGATCAGGGCCTGGAAATCCGACTTATTATTCTGTCCGTCATGAATTTTGACCTTGCACTCTGTCCACATTGGTACAACCTGATCGGACAAAATCCCCATACCGTTTTCACTGATATTGATGCAAAGAGCTTCGATAATTCTTTTTGGATTGTCAAAGTGCAAGCTGACAGCGGTATTGATTTTGATGCGCTGAAATTCACGCTGCTCGTGGAAGCGTGCCATCGTCGGATCAGAGCCTTTCAGTAAATCTCTCATTTTTGCCATCGCTACACTCATCGTTTATTGCATAGTACTGCCAGATTTTTCTGAGAGATAGTATGAATGAAGTGATAAAACAAAATTGTGACCCAATTAACGAACTTTTCTTGCAGCCCCAATAAGAAGGGGTTAAGGTATCCATGTTCCTGCCTTGAGACCGTTTCAGTCATGCTGACTTGCAGGAATTTTCTTAAACAAGGTATTTACTTGATACCTGACTTTACTGAATGGAAAAAGGGGATAACAGTACTGTCTTGCTAGTGGACGACGATCTTGTCGTCAGGGATGGTATTGCCAAATTTTTATCAGAATTGTCCTATCGCGTTGTTGTTGCCTCCGATACCAAAGAAGGGATGGATGTTTTTCATTCAGCCAGCCCTGATCTGGTGATATGCGACATGAATCTGGCGGGTAACTGTGTTCTCGACTTTCTGCGGGATATTTTTTCGGAGGTAGCCTCCCAGGCTGTCATCGTGTTGTCGGATAAAGAAGTGCTGGATGATGTCGTTGAGGCGATGAAACTGGGTGCCAGTGACTACCTGATCAAACCGGTTACTGAACTGGTGCTTTTGCAGTTGTCAATTAACAGTAGTCTGAAACGTGCTCACATCATCAAGGAAAATGAAGCCTACCGAAAGCGGCTTGAGGATATCAATCACGCGCTGGAGAATAATCTGGAGCTGTTTCAGTCCGACCAGCAGGCCGGACGTCATGTTCAAATCAGTATGCTGCCGAAGCCGCCCCAATTGATAGCCGGTTATGAATTCAATCACCGGGTAGTGCCATCCCTGTATTTGAGTGGTGACCTGGTGGATTACAAGCCCATATCCAAATCGAAGGTTCTTTTTTATATCGCAGATGTTGCCGGACATGGCTCCTCCTCCGCGTTTATTACCATTCTGCTGCGTTTCAGAACCGAGCAGATGCGTCGTGATTTTATCAAGAGCCGCTTCCAGGGAGAGTTTACGCCAGCCAATATTATTAATGAGCTGAACCATGACCTGTTAGATACAGGTCTGGATAAACATATTACGATGTTTGTCGGTATGCTTGACCGCGAAAGCAATTCGCTCACCTACAGTGTTGCGGGCCATCATCCCCTGCCGGTTCTCTACAAAGATGGCAAAGCCAGTTTTATCAAAGTGACCCAGAGCAGTTTCCCCGTTGGCTTGCTTGCAGAAGCAGAGTATTTCGAAGAAACTATACCCTTTGAAAATTGTTCACTAACCTTGTGTTCTGATGGCATACTGGAGTCGCTGCCGCAGGAGTCGCTGGAAGGGAAAGAAAATCGGATTCTTGAGGTTGTGGAACAGTGTGGTGGTGAATTTCAGCCGATCCGTGAAATGTTCGGCCTGAAAAAACTGAAGAATGTCCCTGACGATATTGCGGTGATGAATATTAGTGATCTGAAGTGAGTATTATTACCCGAATCTAATCCGGCACAGGGACGGTGACAATAAAAGAGTAGGGTAAGGCGGGATGATGTAAAACGATGAACTCGGGGAAAATTTTAGCAGCGGAATATGATCGCATACCGGTATTGAAACTGGTAGGGGATGTTCGCGTGTTAATGAGTTCAACCATCGAAAACTATTTTCAAAGCATTTACTCAAAAGCCATACTCGATGCCATGATTGTCGATTTGAGTGAAACCAAGGGTATCGACAGTACAGCTCTGGGGCTGCTGGCAAAAATGGCCATACAGCTTCGCAATCGATTCAATGTCAAACCCAGCATCATTTCCACTAACAAGGACATTACTCGAATTCTCAAAGGCATGAGTTTTGATATCATTTTCGATATCGTCGAGGAACCTTTATCAAATGAGGCTGAATTCGGAGAGTTGAGCCTGGTCAGTGAATCCGAAGACGCGATCAAGAAAAAAGTTATTATTGCCCATCAGGCATTAATGACGCTCAGTGAAGAAAACAGACTGGAATTTCAGGATTTGGTTACTGCGCTGAAGCGGAATTAGTCGTTCTTGACCTGCAGCTTGGTTTTTATAAAGTCGCTATGTGAAACATAGAGTAATTCAGCGATACGTCGAATCAGGTGCTCCTCATAGCGATCCAGGTTGCCATCGGCATATGCCACTTCCCACAGATTATGAATCAAGGCAATTTTGGCTTCGTAGCCATAAGCTTCATTGATCAGACTGGTGAACTGATAAAGAGATGTTGCCTCTTCAGCCTCCTGCTGGGCCAGTTCGTATAATTCGTCGAGAGTTTCCTGAGACAAATCAAACTGGCTACGCAGGATGCTGCTGATTTTTCGGGTTTCTTCCTCATCAAAATGCTGATCCGCACGGCACAGTTCTATCATCAAGGCAGCGCTGGCCAGCTGGAGCTGGTTTGTCTGCGTTGACCTATCCTCAGCAGGGGACTGAGAGGGTTTCAGGTAGTTGTCAAAAAATCGGTTAATGCTCTGTAGCATGTTCCTGTCCCGCATATTCTTGCATCATGTGCAGTGCCGTTTGCAGCGTTTGGATATCGGCAGTGTTTTTATAGGCATTTTCACTTAAAAAGCGGCGAAACTGCTTGCCACCTGTCTGGCCATGAAAAAGACCCAGTATGTGTCTGGAAATATGACGCAGGGCAGTACCCTGCTCAAGTTCATCAAGGACATAAGGTAGTAGTTTCTCCAGAATTTTCAAGCGTTCCGGTACGGGTTCTTGGCTATTGAAGATAACGCGATCTACCTGCGCCAGTATATAGGGCTGCTGATAGGCTTCTCTTCCCAGCATGACACCATCCACATGCTGTAAATGCTGCCGGGCCTCTTCAAGTGATTTGATACCGCCGTTAATAATGATTTCCAGGTGAGGAAAATTTTTCTTTATGGCATACACGCGCTCATAGTTAAGTGGCGGGATTTCACGGTTTTCCTTCGGGCTAAGGCCATCAAGAATGGCAATGCGCGCATGCAGAATAAAACACTGACAGCCTGCTGCTGAAACTTTGCGGATGAAGTTGGCCAGCTCCTCATAGGAGTCCATGTCATCGATGCCAATACGGCTTTTGACGGTAACCGGGATTGATACGGCTGCCTGCATGGCGGCGATGCATTCGGCCACCAGTTCAGGTTCAGCCATGAGACAGGCACCTATTTTACCCTGTTGCACTCTGTCACTGGGACAACCAGCATTAAGATTGACCTCGAGGTAGCCGGCTTTTTCGGCCATCTGAGAGCATTCAGCCAGTTGGGCAGGCTCACTGCCACCCAGTTGAATGGCTACCGGTTGTTCTGCAGCATTGAATTTCAACAGGCGTTCACGGTCACCATGTAATAAGGCGCCACAGCTTACCATTTCGGTATAGAGCAGGGCCTGTCGTGTCAGCAGACGCAGGAAATAGCGGCAATGCCGATCAGTCCAGTCCATCATTGGGGCGACACAAAATTTATGTGAAAGTTTACTCATGAAGCGATTAGCCTAATCAATACTGATCAAGGAACCCTGGTTGTAGAGTGAGCAGACCAGTGACAGTCGACTATTTGAGTGCATGACATCAGTCAGGGCCAGCCCTGTGAATTGACGGTCACAAAGTTGACGGACCAGTTCATGCAGATCGGCATCTTCAGCATCCAGCCTAAACCCTGTGCCGTCCGCAAACAAATACAGTGTTTTATCCAGAACTGAAAAGGCAAAACGTGCAGCCGGGTGTTTTTCCAGAACCATGGACTGGATTCCTGTAAGTAGCTCATCGGGTGAAAGTGTCCGCTCAGGCAGGTACTGCTGTTCGGCATACTTCCGTCGGGTCATGGTTTCAGCAAAACTACACAGTACAGCCTGCTTGTCCTGGGCCAGAGCTTTGATGATGTCCTGTACGCTTTGTAGTGTAGAGGGGGTGATTTCGGCTGTCTCTTGCTGGGGCATCAGTCTGCCGTCCTGATAACGCTGCTGCTCGCTGAGTTGTTCACTCAGGTGGGTACAGAATTCATCCATGAGTTCGGCATGCGAAGGAGCCCTGAAGCCTATCGAATAACTCAGGGAAGGGCCCAGCGACACACCGTAGTGAGAATGCCCAGGCGGAATGTACAGCATATCGCCAGTTTCCAGCAAAAACTCATCATGGGGTTTAAAATGTTTGAGGATTTTTAACTCGCTGTTACTTTGCAGTGGTGTCAATTCATTACAGGTATCCCCGAGTTGCCAGCGTCTTTTGCCCTGACCCTGAATGATGAAGACATCGTAATAATCAAAATGAGGACCCACGCCGCCCTGATCGGCAGCATAGCTGACCATGATGTCATCGAAACGCCAGTCGGGTATGAAAGAAAAATGTGAGTACAGAGACTTCAGTTTGGTAAACCAGACATCGACCGACTGTACCAGCAGAGTCCAGTCAGTTTCTGGCAGGGCAGTGAACTCGTCTTCGCTGAAGGGGCCGTTTTGCAGCAGCCAAGTGTCTTGCTTATGACTGACCAGTCTCGATTCGACTTCTTCTTCACAGGCAAGGCCAGCCAGCTCTTCGGGACTCAAAGGGTCGCTAAAAGCAGGGAAGGCCTGTTTGAAGAGTAAGGGGCTTTTTTGCCAATAGTCCGAGAGAAATTTCTCAAGACTGACTGTGCTGTTAAACATCAGATACGCTTGGCCTGCTGTGCAGCGTTACCGATGTAGTTGGCAGGGCTCAGTTTTTTCAATTCGACCTTAACCGCGTCAGGTAATTCCAGTGTATCAATGAACTCTGCCAGAACAGCAGCATTAATCTGCTGCCCACGCGTCAGGGCTTTCAGTTTTTCGTAAGGCTCTGGCACATCGTAACGGCGCATAACGGTCTGTATAGCTTCAGCCAGTACTTCCCAGCTGGCATCGAGGTCTGCTTCGAGTTTGCTTGCATCGATCATCAGTTTGGAAAGTCCTTTCAGGCAGGCCTGGTAGGCAATCGTTCCATGTGCGAAACCGACGCCTATATTACGCAGAACGGTTGAATCAGTCAGATCACGTTGCCACCGAGAAATCGGCAGCTTTTCTGCCAGGTGTCCCATAATGGCATTGGCAAGTCCCAGATTGCCTTCGGAATTTTCAAAATCAATCGGGTTAACCTTGTGAGGCATGGTGGATGAACCTACTTCGCCGGCAACCATTTTCTGCTTGAAATAAGCCTGAGAAATATATGCCCAGACATCACGGTTGAAATCGATCAGTATGGTATTGAAACGACAGACGGCATCAAATAATTCAGCGATATAGTCATGAGGTTCAATCTGGGTGGTGTAGGGGTTCCATGACAGTCCAAGCTTGGCAATCAGGGCCTGGGCATTGGCTTCCCAGTCGACATCCGGGTAGGTGACCATGTGGGCATTGTAATTTCCAACGGCACCATTGATCTTGCCAAGGATTTCACATTCGGAAATCTGTCGGTACTGGCGTTCGAGCCTGGCCAGCGTGTTAGCAAACTCTTTTCCCATGGTACTCGGCGTGGCTGTTTGCCCGTGCGTACGTGAAAGCAGTGGCATGTCGGCATATTCATGCGCCTTGTCACGGATTGCGTTCATCAGCGTTTTCAGTTCTGGCAAGAGACAGTCATGGCGGTAATCCTTGAGCATGAGCGCATAAGAGAGGTTATTGATGTCTTCAGAGGTGCAGGCAAAATGTACAAATTCCTTTATATCATTTAACTCATTGTTTTTACTGAAAATATCCTTAATGAAGTATTCAACGGCCTTGACGTCATGATTGGTAATGGCTTCCCGGTCTTTTACCCATTGTGCCTGTTCCTCTGAAAAGTCCTGGATCAGGGTTTCAATCAATGCCCTTGCATTCTTGCTGAGTGCCGGAACCTCAGGTATTCCGGGGTTTTCGGCCAGTTGTTGAAACCAGCGCAGCTCCACAATGACCCGGTAACGGATCAGGGCAAATTCACTGAAATAGCCGTTCAGCTTGTCGGTTTTGCTGTGATAACGGCCGTCAATAGGGGAAATGGCGGTAAGGCTTGTCAGCGACATAAGCAGGCAGGTCCATCATTTGCGAAAAGTCCATGATACCCAAATATGCCTTTAAAAGCAGCCATATAGCTGGCATATGTTTGACATATGATATTTTGGGCTTATACTGCTGGGAAATGCCATTTAGGAGGCTGGAATGAGCACCAGGGCCAAGATATTTACCAACGGACGCAATCAAGCCGTACGTATTCCAAGGGAACTGGAGTTCAAGGGCGTAGATGCCGTGCTGATCAGCAAACAGGGCAATGGCCTGCTTTTGACTCCGGTGCGTAGTACCTGGAGTTCATTTCAGCAGGAAGCCGCTGCAGATGAGGACTTTATGCGTATTCGGCCTCGACTGATAAAAAGTAGCTGATTCCCATGTTGCTGCCGCCCAGCCCTGACATTTGCCGGCACATTATCCTTACTCGTGATCCGGTCGCCCTTGAAGTACTGGAATACTGGTCTTCTCAGGGGCATGAAATCATGCTCTCAGCCGTAACCTATGCTGAACTGGTAGCTGGAGCACTGCAGACAGCTGATAAGCAAAAGCATATGGGACTGGTAAAAGCCTTCTGCGAGAGGCTGGATGCGGTCGTTCCCTGGGATGGTGACGCTGTTGATCAGTATACCGATATCCAGATGCAGGCTCTGGTATCAGGGCAGGCAGCCAATATGAACAATGCCATGCTGGCAGCACATGCGATTAGTCTGGATGCCCGTCTTTTATGTCTGAACAGCAAGCCTTTCAGTGGTATCGAACAGCTTAAACTGCTGGAACTGGCTGAGCTGGCAGATAGGGAACTGGGTACCACTCAGTAGTGTATGACTCAAAGTCGTAGCAAAAAAAAGGGCAGCCTAAGCTGCCCTTTTTTTATTGGAAGTTCATAGCATCAGGCTATGGGTCCCGTTTCGTCAATGGCCTGCGGTGCAGCACGCTGGATTTTTATCGGAGCTGTCTCTTTCAGGAAAAGAGAAACCACGATACCCAGGGCAACGCCAATCACTGGTACCCAGACGATGCTAGGCAAGCCCATGCTGTTGGCAACACCGCCAGCAATGGCCGGAGCAACACCGCCACCGAAGATTTCACCGGTTCCCACAACGATACCGATGGAAGCGGCAACCAGGCCAGTCGGTGCTGATTCAGTGGAAATCGGACCGGTAATCAGTGCCACGTTACCCAGACAGAAGAATGCAGTCAGGAACAGTGATACGAAAAGGGCGCCGATGCTGGGGCCAGTCTGGAAGAACCAGAAGACACAGATAGTGGCGCCAATAAAACCAATCGTACAAACTGGCTTACGGCCCATTTTATCAGACAGTCCAGGCCAGCCGAACTGACCGAAGAATCCGCCAAAGCCCACAGCTGAAGCAACCAGCCCCATTTGACCCGGAGTCAGCTCAAGTACGACCTGCAGATAAACAGGAACCATGGCACCCAGTACGAAAACACAGGACATGGCGCACATCAGCATGATCATACAGACAATGATGTTGGATGAAGAGAATACCTTGAACCAGGAAACATCCTTATGCTCAGCCTGTGCAACACCCAGTGCAGCTGCACCCATGGTGTCCTGTGGCTCTTTGAGTACCTTGATAAGGAAGGCAGCAACGATGAAACCGGGTACGGCTGCAATCCAGAAAATGATGCGCCAGGAGAAACCGGCTTCCAGCAACTGGGTGGCAATAATGGGCGCCAGGGCGAAACCGATCAAGGCGAAACCACATTGTTGCAGACCCTGATTAAGGCCGCGTCGTTCCGGTTTGGAGGCAACTGCAACAGCAGTAAAGCTGGGTGCGGTATAGGAACCCTCAGCAGCGCCCATAATGGCCCTGATGGCAATCAACATGACCAGTGTCTGTATCATGCCGGTAAATCCACCCATCAGTGAGAAAAGAACAATAGCGGTGATAAGGATTTTTCGGTGTCCAATCTTGTCAGCCAGTCGGCCACTGAAGATGGCGAAAATACCCCAGGTGATACCGGTCAGACCGGCCAGCGTACCTACCGTACCTGGTTCGAAACCCAGCTCGGCAATCATGGTTGGCCAGAGTGATGAAAGAATCCAGCGGTCCAGACCTACCAGGCCGAAACCCAGGGCAAGTAGAAGAACCACCTTCCATTCGTATTCTGTATCCCAGTTATTATTGTTTTGTTGCATTAGTTTATCCCCTTCCAATAAAGCTAAAATGAAGCGTCGATAATAAACGCCATTTCCTGCTTTGTCTACGGCTCACAGCGTACTGGGAGGCATACGAACAGTCTGTCTGCTCAGTTTCGTGATTGACTGAGGAGGCTTTGAATATCAGTGGCAATTCTTCGCCGTAAAAGCAGGAAATGCCAACGCCTTCCACCCAATTGACGCCAGAGGACTGCTGAACGGATGCCAGCCAATAATACGGATCGGACGGTATTGGCTATGGCCGAGTTTTTCAGGTATTGCGGGTTGCCCTGTACCTGAATACGAAATGACAGGGTGCTGATGGTACGCTGGTAGAGTTGTGACAGTTGTTCGATCACGCCGGGATTATAGGCAATCTGCATGCTGGATTGCTGACTGAATTCCTGGGTTTGTGTCAGGCCATCCGCAATAAGCTGCATCATGTCCGGGTGTTTGCATAGTCGTGCTTCCAGGTAAACCATGCCAATAAAATAACGCATCAGTTCCGGATTCCTCAGTGAGTTTGCCTTACTGATGAAAATCTCCTCCAGCACCTGAAGCCCCAGCGTCAGTCTGTTAATGCTGCCATATACTTCCAGGGTATTTTTGGGGCTGGTTATAAAGAGACTTTCCAGGCAGGTGCTTAACTTGTCCTGGGCTGCCAGTCCCCGATGGGCTAGCTGGTCCACCAGAAAGGCAGACTGTGCGATGCCTGCCAGTGCCAGGGTCTGCTCTTCATGTTTGCTCATGTGGCATCCTGTTGGGCAAGGTTACTGGCAATGACGGCACCTCCCAGACAAATATCACCCTGATAGAACACCGCAAACTGACCTGGGGTGATGCTGCGCTGTGGCTCGTCAAATTCCAGCTCATAAGTCTCGTCCACTTTTCGCAGCTGGCAGGACTGGTCAGCCTGTCGATAACGTATTTTGACCTGACAGTTCAGGGGCAAGTCGGGAGCGTCATCATTGATCCAGCTGAGTTGCTGAGCCTGTAAATAACGACTGAACAGTAATGGGTGTTTATTACCCTGCACCACAATCAGCACATTTCGCGCTAGATCCTTGGCGGCGACATACCAGGGCGCTTCATCCTGACCTTTAACACCGCCGATGCCTAGCCCCTGTCGCTGCCCCAGCGTGTGATACATCAGGCCTTGATGCTGTCCCAGAATGTTTCCCTCAGGGTCTTCTATATTGCCCGGTTGGGCAGGCAGGTAATTTTCCAGAAAATCCTTGAAACGGCGTTCACCAATGAAGCAGATACCGGTACTGTCTTTTTTATCATGAGTGCGCAAGCCATGCTGTTGCGCCAGTTCCCTGACTGCGGATTTTTCGAGTTCGCCGACGGGAAACAGACTTTGAGCCAGCTGTTGTTCTTTTACCGCACACAAAAAGTAGCTCTGGTCCTTGTTGCTATCGAGACCTTTGAGCAGATAGGTATGCCCGTCCTTTTCGCGCTTACGCACATAATGACCAGTGGCAATCAGGTCGGCATCCAGCTCTATGGCATAATCCAGAAAAGCCTTGAATTTTATTTCACGGTTGCACAGTACATCCGGGTTGGGAGTGCGTCCTGCCTGATACTCCTGCAGGAAATGCTCGAACACATTGTCCCAGTATTCCGCAGCGAAATTTGCACTGTGCAGTTTGATGCCGAGCCTGTCGCAGACAGCCTGTGCATCGGCCAGGTCTTCTTTGGCGGTACAGTATTCGGTGCCATCATCTTCTTCCCAGTTTTTCATGAACAGGCCTTCGACCTGATAACCCTGTTCCAGCAGCAACAGCGCGGCTACCGATGAGTCAACGCCACCAGACATACCGACAATGACTTTGGTTTGGGCATTAGTCATGGCTGTAGATGGCGCTCAGTGGAAATTGTTGGCCACGTAGGTAATCTTCAAGCACTTTGCGCACAATGGGGCTGCGGGCCTGAAAATCATCGGCCAGAATGGTCTCGGCGCTCAGCCAGTGGGTCTGAACAATATCCGGATCCAGAGCGCGCTTCGGGTCATGTCTGAGTGGCTGGGCAATAAAGCAGTGTCTTATATAGGTAATGCCATTGGCTGCTGACAGGTATTGATAGGTTCCCAGGTAGGCGCTGAGTTCAACTTCCCAAGCTGTTTCTTCCAGGGTTTCACGCAGGGCTGCTTCGAACAGGCTTTCGTTTGCATCCAGATGACCTGCCGGCTGGTTAAATACCTGCTGGCCTGCTTCTTTTTCCTCAACCATGAGAAAGCGGCCATTCTGTTCTACAATGGTGGCGACTGTTGTATGCGGGTACCAGCTCATAAGGCGGGCATGCTACCTGAAATCCAGCTCCACTTAAACGACCGTCTAATGCGATAATTGCCGATTTGACGAGGGCAGCACACACAATGAGCAAATTAAGCCATCTTGATGAAGAGGGCCGGGCACAGATGGTTGATGTCGGCAACAAGGACATCACCCAGCGCAGTGCGACGGCTGAAGCCAGGGTAAGCATGCAGGCTGAAACCCTGGACATGATTCTTGAGGGCAAGCACAAGAAGGGAGATGTGTTTGCAGTGGCAAGAATAGCCGGCATTCAGGCTGCCAAGAAATGTGCTGATCTGATTCCCCTGTGTCACCCTTTGCTGCTCAGTTCCATCAATGTTGATATTCAGGGTGATGTGGAAAAGCAGCAAGTGCATATACTTGCTACCTGTAAATTAAATGGGCAGACCGGTGTGGAAATGGAAGCGCTGACCGCTGCTTCGGTGGCAGCATTGACGATCTATGATATGTGCAAGGCGGTTGACCGGGGCATGTCCATCAGCCAGGTGCAGTTACTGGATAAAGCCGGTGGTAAATCAGGTCACTGGCAGCGGGAAGGTAAATGATCACGGTGCGTTACTTTGCCAGCATCCGAGAAAAGCTCGGTTGTGCCGATGAAACCCTGGAGCTGCCTTGCGGGGTGGATTCCGTGCAGGATCTGCTGGAGTACCTGAAACAGCAACACGGCCAGCTCTGGGAAGAGGGGCTTAAGAACAGTGCTGTACTGGTTGCCGTGAATCAGGCAGTTGCCAAACGGTCGGCAGCCATCAAGGATGGTGATGAGATTGCGTTTTTTCCGCCAGTTACCGGAGGCTAGCAAGAGCCCAGGGGAGATTAAATTCAGGTGCGTTCATTAAAAATTTCCATACAACAGGAAGATTTCAGCATCGAAACCGAGTGCAAAGCCTTGCGCAGTTCGCATAAAGATATTGGTGCGCTGGCCACCTTCACTGGGCTGGTTCGGGAGATTGATGGCGCTGATGCCCAGCATGACAAGGTTGTATCACTGTACCTCGAGCACTACCCCGGCATGACCGAAAAATCCCTGCAGGACATTGCCGAGGCAGCAGACGCACGCTGGTCAATTCTCGATGTCTGTATTATTCATCGTATCGGCAAGTTGACAGCGGCGGAACAGATTGTCTTTGTCGCTGTAAGTAGTCTGCATCGTCAGGATGCATTTGCTGCCTGTAGTTTCATTATGGATTTTCTCAAGACGTCGGCTCCCTTCTGGAAAAAAAGCACAACGCAGGCAGGAGAGCAATGGGTTGAAGCCAAAGACAGTGACAGGCAAGCGGCAGAAAGCTGGGCAGAAGGAATCCAGAAGCGATAGAATACGCGCTTTTTGCAGGAACTCGAAACATGCTAGAAGTAAACAGCCATCTTCAACGAATCAAACAGTCTCGCCAGAGTTTACAGGCGCTCAGGGGGTATCTTTGACTTCGACCGTAAACAGGAAAGACTGACAGAAGTCGAACTGGAGCTGGGAGATTCTGCTGTCTGGGAAAAACCGGAATACGCTCAGGAACTGGGGAAGGAACGCGCCAGTCTTGAAGCCGTCGTACACACGATTCTAACACTGGAAAAAGCCTACGAAGAAGTCGAGGGTCTGATAGAGCTGGCGCGTGAAGAATCCGATACGGAATTGCTGAACGAGGCAGTGCGTGACCTGGAAAAAGCCGAAAGTACACTAAATGAGCTGGAACGACGCCGTATGTTTGCCGGTGAGTTGGATGCCAATAATGCCTATCTGGATATTCAGGCTGGCTCTGGCGGTACTGAAGCACAGGACTGGGCTGAAATGCTGCTGCGCATGTATCTGCGCTGGGCTGAGCAGCATGACTACAAAACTGAACTGGTTGAAGTAACTCCCGGAGAAGGGGCGGGCATCAAGGGCGCAACCATTTATGTTGAGGGTGAATTCGCCTTTGGCTGGTTACGGACTGAAACCGGGGTGCACAGACTGGTACGCAAATCGCCGTTTGATTCCGGTAACCGGCGCCATACTTCTTTTGCATCCGTATTTGTTTCACCTGAAATTGATGATGAAATTGATATCGAACTGGACATGAGTCAGGTGCGTGTGGACACCTACCGCTCCAGTGGTGCTGGTGGTCAGCATGTTAATACAACCGATTCAGCTGTGCGTTTGACACATGAGCCCAGCGGAATCGTCGTACAATGCCAGAACCAGCGTTCGCAGCACAAGAACAAGGAAACTGCCATCAAGCAGCTGAAAGCCAAGTTGTATGAAATGGAAATGCTGAAAAAGCGTGAAAGTCTGCAGGCAGTAGAAGAAAACAAGGCCGATATCGGCTGGGGATCCCAGATTCGCTCCTATGTGCTGGACGCATCACGCATCAAGGATCTGCGGACCGATGTGGAAACTTCGAATACCGGCGCCGTACTTGACGGTGATCTGGATAAATTTATGGAAGCCAGTCTCAAGATGGGACTCTAAGCAGTAGTGACAATATTATGAGTGACAACGATAACAGCATAGTGCATGACGAAAACAAACTCATTGCACAGCGGCGTGAGAAATTGCAGGAAATTCGTCAGAAAGGCTCCGCCTTTCCGAATGATTTTCGTCGCAGTGCCTATGCCCGTAACTTGCATGATGAGTTTGATGAGCAAAGCAAGGAAGAGATCGAAGCGATAGCAAAGGTAGTCAGCGTTGCTGGCCGGGTCATTCGGATCCGCGGGCCATTCATCGTGCTGCTGGATGGCAGTGGGCAGATTCAGCTCTACTTGAATTTCAAACAGTTTGATGAAGAGCAGCTTGCTGAAATCAAAAGCTGGGACCTGGGTGATATTGTCGCGGCTACCGGAGAAGTATTCAAAACCGGCAAGGGTGAGCTGTCGGTGCGTGTCAGTGAGATTCGCTTGTTAACCAAATCACTGCGTCCCTTGCCCGATAAACATAAAGGCTTGACGGATACCGAAGTAAGGTATCGGCAGCGCTATGTTGACCTGATTGCCAATGAGGATGTCCGCGAAAATTTTGTTATCCGTTCAAAAGTTGTCGATGCCATTCGCCGTTTTATGAATGCCGCAGACTTTATGGAAGTCGAGACGCCGATGCTGCAGATGATTCCAGGTGGCGCAACGGCCCGTCCTTTTATCACGCACCATAATGCGTTGGATCAGGATATGTACCTGCGTATTGCGCCGGAGCTTTATCTGAAAAGACTGGTGGTCGGGGGCTTTGAACGGGTCTATGAAGTTAATCGTAATTTCCGTAATGAAGGTCTGTCGACCCGACACAACCCCGAATTCACCATGCTGGAGTTTTATCAGGCCTATGCAGACTACCGGGACTTGATGGATTTGACGGAACAGATGCTGCGACAGGTAGCACAGGAGGTGCTTGGAAGTACAAGCATCACATACCAGGGAGTCGACATGGATTTTTCACAGCCCTTTGCCAGAATGAGTATCAAGCAGGCCATTTTGCATCACCTGCCCGAAGTCCAGGCCCAGCAACTGGAAGATCGTGACAGCCTGAGCAGCTTGCTCAAAGCCCAGGGTATTGAGGTCAAGGACTCCTGGGGTATTGGTAAACTGCAACTGGAGCTGTTTGAAGCGCAGGTGGAAGAAGTCTTGCAACAGCCAACCTTTATTACTGAATACCCAACGGAAGTTTCTCCGCTGGCCAGAAGGAATGAAGAAAATCCCGAGATCACGGATCGATTCGAATTGTTTATTGCAGGTCGGGAAATTGCCAATGGCTTCTCGGAGTTGAATGACCCGGAAGATCAGGCGGAACGATTTCATGCCCAGGTAGCCGAAAAGGATGCCGGTGACCACGAAGCCATGCATTTTGACAGCGACTATATTAGGGCGCTGGAATACGGTATGCCGCCGACTGCTGGAGAAGGCATTGGTATAGACCGGCTGGTTATGTTGTATACCGATTCACCATCCATTCGTGACGTGCTGCTGTTTCCGCATATGCGTCCGCAGCATGACTGAAGAAAATCAGGCTCAGCACATTGATCTGGAAGCATCCTGGCTGGCTGAACTGCAAGACGAGTTCAAGCAGGAATACATGCGCCAACTCAGGGCTTTTCTGCTGGCAGAAAAAGCAGCCCACAAACAGATTTACCCGCCTGGCAAGCTGATTTTCAATGCCCTGAATACAACGCCACTGGATCAGGTCAAGGTCGTTATTCTGGGACAGGATCCCTATCACGGCCCGGGGCAGGCCCATGGCCTGTGTTTTTCTGTTTTGCCCGGCGTGGCTATCCCGCCTTCACTGGCCAATATCTACAGGGAGCTACAAGCGGATCTCTCCATTCCGCCGGCCCGGCATGGCTGCCTCACGCACTGGGCGCAGCAAGGAGTGCTCTTGCTGAATGCCGTATTGACGGTTGAGCGTGCCCGTGCTGCATCTCATCAGGGGAAAGGCTGGGAACAGTTCACTGACAGGATTGTTCATGTAGTCAATGAAAAGAAAGCGGGTCTGGTTTTTCTCTTATGGGGCAGTTATGCCCAGAAAAAAGGCCAGTTTATCGATCGGCAAAGGCACCTGGTGCTGCACTCGCCGCATCCTTCGCCTTTATCAGCGCACCGGGGCTTTCTCGGCAATAGACATTTCTCCCAGACCAATCAGTATCTGCAGGAACAGGGTAAGAGCATGATTGACTGGCAGTTGCCGGATATCTGAAGTTTTATCTGCCCTGATAAATACAGGCACTGGTGCAGGTTTCACTGATGACGATTTTGGATAAAGCCGGTAACAGAGGTTTGATTTTTTGCCACAGCCAGATGGCAATCTGCTCACTGGTAGGATTTTCCAGACCGGCAATCTCATTCAGATAATAGTGGTCAAGTTCCTTGATGACAGGACTGACCCGAGCTGAAATTTCAGCAAAATCCATGATCCAGCCACTTTGCTCACCGGGCTCCCCACTGACATGAACCTGTACCTTGTAGGAATGTCCGTGCAGACGTCCACACTTATGCCCCTCTGGAACATGGGGTAAGCGATGTGCAGCCTCAAAGCTGAATTCCTTGTAGATGTCCATGCTGAATCTGTTCGTTTAGACCGGTCGCAGATGGTAACGGCTCCACCGCCGACTGTACAGGGGAAAGGCATGCACTTTAAGGAATTATGCTTATAATGCTGCAAGCAAAAGGATAGTTTCGTGATGCCATTTTCAAGCTCATACAGCGGTTTTTCAGCCGTCTGAAATTGCACCTGTTTAAAGGTGCCAGACTGCCACTGTTTTTGGGCCTGCTGGCTATGTCGCTCACACTCTCCCTGCATTACAGTGCGCCGCCGGCTATCAATGCCTTTATCGCGCGTCTGGATAACGTGGTCTATGACCTGCGTTATAACCTCTTCCTGCCGGCCAGGGGAACCAGCGAGCATAAAATTGTTGTCGTTGATTACGACCAGAGAAGCCTGGATATAGAAGGTCAGTGGCCCTGGTCGCGTTTCAAAATAGGTGACATGGTTGAAAAGCTGGCAGATGCCGGTGTGCTGGTTATCGGTTTCGATGTCACCTTTCCGGAACCGGCAAGAAACCTTGCCCTGGAGTTGGAGGAGCGTCTTGGTCCCCAAAGCCGCGAGCTGGTCACCGATCTTGATCGTCTACAACAGACGCTCGATGCGGATTCCTATTTTGCCGACAAGTTGCAAAGTACGGATGTGGCGTTGGGCATGTCATTTAGAATCAATGAAGCCTTACGATATGGCATCCTGCCGCCGCGCATTACTGAAATTGATGAGGGCGATGTTGGTTTTTCCACGCTGATACAGGTGCAGGGTTATCAGGGGAATATTGCTGTTCTGCAAAATTCAGCCTTTGGTGGTGGCTTCTTTGACACAATTCCAGATGCTGATGGCATCATCCGCTCGACACCGCTGGTACTGAATTTCCAGAATCAGCTGTATCCATCCCTATCGCTGGAGATGGCGCGTCTGTACTATTTTGAAGACAACTTTACCATTCAAACTGAAGCCGATGCCTTTGGCAATTTCAGGCGGGTAACCGGCATCAACATGGGGCAGATTACCATTCCAACCACTGCGGATGGTCGGGTGCTGGTGCCTTATATTGGCCCCTCATTCATGGGTACCAGCGGCACCTTTCCCTATATTTCAGCTACGGATGTATTGCGTGACAATCTGACGGACGAGGAACGTGAGCAGTTGCAGAACAGCCTGGTGCTGGTCGGCACGACGGCTACGGGTCTGTTTGATTTGCGGTCCACACCGATGGAAGCGGTTTATCCGGGTGTGGAAGTGCATGCCAATGTACTGAATGCCTTATTGAATGCAGCGCCCAGCATTACCATAGATGAAAATAATGAAGCCGGGAACAGCGCCTCAGGTAATTTGCTGGATGGTTTCAATTTCGTTCGTGACAATCCCTTTCCCAGCAGGCCAGACTGGGAAAATGGAGCGGTTGCCGTTGCCATTTTCGTGATTGGTCTGGTGCTGTCCATCATTTATCCGAGACTGGGGCCCGCCTTGCTGGGTCTGTCGAGTCTGACCTTTATGCTGGGTCTGATCGCATTGAATTTTAAGTTATGGATTGATTACAAGCTGGATATTTCACTGGTCATCCTGGTATTCCTGATTCTGCTGATCACGGTCATCAACATGACCTATGGCTTCCTCAAGGAAGGCATGAACAGGCGGGCCATCAAAGTCATGTTTGACCAGTATGTGCACCTGCGCACATTGATGCCATGCTCGATGATCCGGACAACTATAACTTTGAAGGGGAAGGCAAGGAGCTTAGTGTACTGTTTTCTGATATCCGTGACTTCACGTCGATATCCGAGCATCTGCCGGCAGACAAACTCAAAGCTTTTCTCAATGAATACCTGACGCCCATTACCGGACTGATTTTCGATAACAAAGGCACCATCGATAAATATATCGGTGATCTGGTCATGGCTTTCTGGGGTGCGCCGGTTGATGACCCCAAACATCACTATCATGCCGTCATCACCGGTCTGCAGATGCTGGATAAGATCAAGGAGCTCAATGTCGAGTTTGAAAAGAAAGATTTTCCGCATGTCCGGGTTGGTATCGGCATCAATTCGGGCTTCATGAATGTCGGTGATATGGGTTCAACTTACCGGCGTGCCTATACCGTGCTGGGCGATGCAGTAAACCTCGGCTCACGGCTGGAGAGCATCACCAAGTTTTACGGGGTCAGTTTCCTGATTGGAGAGGAGACACACGATCATATTGAAGGGGTTCTTTGTCGACAGATCGATAAGGTGCAGGTCAAGGGTAAAGACGATCCTGTCCGCATCTATGAGCCGCTGTGCCTGGAAAAAGATGCCACTGAGGAATTGCTTGCCAAAACGCGCTTATATAACAAAGCCTTTACGCATTATCTGCAGCAAGAGTGGGATGACGCAGCAGCGCTGTTCAGTCAGTTACAGGAATCTGAACCGGACGCATTGCTGTATTCTGTATACCTGGAAAGGATAGCAGATCTTCGCCAGCAGGACCTGGGTTCTGACTGGGACGGTACCTTCCGCCATACCAGTAAATAGGGAATTGACTTGACGCAGCAAGTCGGTAAAATGCGCTCTCTCTTTGTCGGGTGGTTAGCTCAGCTGGGAGAGCATCGCCCTTACAAGGCGAGGGTCGCAGGTTCGATCCCTGCACCACCCACCAAACAAGGTGTTTCATTCGCGGACCGGTAGTTCAGCTGGTTAGAATGCCGGCCTGTCACGCCGGAGGTCGCGGGTTCGAGTCCCGTCCGGTCCGCCATTTCAAAAATCCTTTCTTTGCTTGAAACTTTCTGGAAATACCCAAAAAATCACAAGTCCAGCGAGAGCTGTCAGAATTATGGCTTAGAGTGGCTCTAGAGCCGATACAGTCCGGCGCTCTGGGGAAACAAATATTTTACGTCAAAAAGTATGCAGTTCTGTTTGCCAAGTTGCCGCAGCTTTTCAATTCCCATGCTGGCAAATTCCCGATGTGCCACAGCAATGACCACTGCATCATAGCTTTTGCCTGCAGGGTCGTCGATTAAGCTCAGTCCATATTCCTGCTGTGCTGCTTCAGGGTTTGCCCAGGGATCATAGACATCAACGTTTACATGGTAATCCTGCAGGGTGCTGATCAGGTCAATGACTTTAGTATTTCGTAGATCCGGGGTGTTTTCCTTGAAGCTCAAGCCCAGAATCAGCACTCGGGAATCAACGACATTGATCTTGTTACGTGTCATGAGCTTGATCAGGCGCTCGGCAATATAAGCGCCCATGCCATCATTGATGCGACGCCCGGCCAGAATCACTTCAGGCCGGTATCCCAGTTCTTCTGCTTTGTAAGTCAGATAGTAGGGGCCACACCGATGCAGTGTCCACCGACCAGGCCGGGACGAAAGGGCAGAAAATTCCATTTGGTTTCGGCGGCTTTGAGGACTTCTTCAGTGTCGATACCGATAAGGTTGAAAATCAGACAGAGCTCGTTGATCAGGGCGATATTAAGATCTCGTTGGGTATTTTCAATGACTTTCGCAGCTTCCGCCACTTTAATGCTGGAAACCGGGTAGGTACCTGCCGTAACAATGGAGGCATACAGTTCGTCGACAAACTTGCCGGCTGCCGGTGTTGATCCGGCAGTGACTTTGGTGATGTTGCTCAGGCGGTGCACCTTGTCGCCGGGGTTGATTCGCTCCGGGCTATAGCCTAGAAAGAAGCCTTCATTGAGCTTCAGGCCGGAGCCAGCTTCCAGGATCGGTGCGCAGACTTCTTCACTGGCGCCCGGGTAAACCGTGGATTCATAAATGACGATATCACCATCCTTTAAATAGGGAGCAATCATACTACTGGCTTTTTGCAGGGGTTCAAGTAGTGGGCGCTTGTGATGATCAACCGGGGTAGGGACAGTGACGATATAGACAGTACAAGCTGCCAGGTCAGACGGATTACTGGAGAAACTCGCTTGACGGGCTTCGGCCAATTCATCACCGCTGAGTTCCAGCGTGTCATCCTGATGCTGACTGAGGCTTTGAATGCGCTGTTCGTTTAGGTCAAAGCCCAGGCAGGGATATCGCTTGCCAAATTCCACCAGCAGGGGTAGCCCGACATAGCCCAGACCAATGACTGCAATTTTCATGTTTTCCAGATTCAAGGTGCCCGTTCTCCCTGTAGTCGCCCGGGCATTATAGACTCAGCTTCCGCTGAAACGATAGCTTGCCCGGGTATCGTGCATGATATACTTCACGTTTTACGCAAACTATCCTGGATTCTTCATGTCGGAATTCTCAAGTATCGGGTTGATTGGTCGACAGGACAACACCGGCATTAACGACTCGCTGAATGCGCTGGTTGATTTCCTGCTGCAGCGCCAGAACCTGACTATTGTTATTGATGAGGCAGTGTCTTCACTTTTGCAGAGACACGCTGCCTTCAAGTCGATGAAGGTGGTGGCGCAGGAAGAATTTTACCTGCATTGTGATCTGGCCATTGTCGTCGGTGGTGACGGTAGTATGCTCAAAGCGGCACAAACCCTGGCTAATCAAAACCTGCCGGTTGTCGGGATAAACCGGGGAAGGTTGGGCTTTCTGACGGATATTCTGCCGGAGGAAATTGAGCATGATCTGGCTCAGGTGCTGGATGGCAAGTTCAAGGAAGAGTCCCGTTTTTTGCTGGAAGTCAGGCTGAAAGGAGAAGAGGGTACCCGAGAGATTGGCTGCGCCCTCAATGATGTCGTGCTGCATCCCGGTATTGCAGCGCAGATGATTGAATTTTCCCTGCATATTGATGAGGAGTTTGTCTACCAGCAGGCCTCTGATGGTCTGATCGTGGCAACGCCGACCGGTTCAACAGCTTATTCCATGTCAGCCGGGGGGCCGATTATGCATCCCAAGCTTGATGCACTGGTACTGGTTCCCATGTACCCGCATTCACTGAGTAGCCGTCCCATTGTCATAGACGGCAAGAGCGAGATTACCATCGTGGTAGGAGACAGGCATCAAATGATGCCGCAAGTCAGTTGTGACGGCCAGGTGGAATATACAGCTGCCCCTGGTGATCTTATTTGCGTGAGCAAGAAGCCCGAGCATCTACGACTGCTACATCCCCGGGACTACAATTATTATGAAACCTGCCGCAGCAAACTGGGCTGGTCCCAGCGCCCGGGCTCTGCCTAAGGAAACATCGGGAGCAGCATGTTCAAAGTTCTTGAACTTGACGGCAGTGAAGACCTCAGCCAATTCAGTCGCCTACTCTGGCAGCAGCGAATTTCTCATCGCATTTACCAGGAAGGTCAAACGCAGATACTGGCGATAGCTACAAGCACTGATGTGCAGCGTGTACTGGCCATGTATGAAAATTGGCGCAAGGGGGAGTTGCTGCCTGATGAAAATGATAGCGCCAGTGTCACTCCTTACCTGAATGTCAATCAGGGGATTTCATCCCTGTTTTCCGCCTTATTCCGTTATCCTGTTACACTGAGTTTGATTCTGGTCTGCTGTGTGCTGGCACTGATCGCCCCCTTGCAGGAAATGTCCGATCTAACCCGGCTCTTCCTGTATCCGGATTTTGCCTACGGGACGCGAACCATCAATCTGACGGCTGTACTTGAACGTTTCAGCTTTCAGCAGTTTCTCAATATGATCTCACCGATGCTGCTGCATGCCGGTCTGCTGCATTTGAGTTTCAATATGTTATGGCTCTGGGAGTTTGGACGTCGAATTGAAGCCAAACAGGCCAGTTGGGCGATGCTACCACTGATCGTGACGCTGGCACTGGTTTCCAATACCGCCCAGTACCTTTTCAGTGCCAGCATTTATTTCGGGGGGATGTCAGGGGTGGTTTATGGTCTGTTTGCCTATATCTGGATGTGGCAATTGTTTGATCCGGCAAAGGGCATTAAGCTGCCAGTTAATCTGGTCATTTTCATGTTGCTGGCTCTTTTTATCCTGACCATGCTGGGGCTGGAAAGTATTGCTGATACCGCACATGTCACGGGGCTGCTTTGCGGGGTGCTTTATGGAGCAAGTGTCGCCACCATCAGCAGGGTACAACGCGCAATGAAAAAACAGGAGTCTTGAGATGGAAGCAGCACCGGGAAGCTTGCAGGAATTGCTGGCTGGAATGACACCGGAGATACACAGCAAATTGAAGCGTGCCGTAGAACTGGGACGCTGGGAGAATGGCGATCGCCTGACTCAGGAGCAAAGGGACCTCTGCTTACAGGCAGTCATAGCTTATGATGAAATGCATCATGCTGCTGAAGAAAAAGTGGGCTTTATTGATCGCACAAAGCTCAAGCAGCAGCATTGTGAGGACTAGATGAAGCAGTTGGCCTCAGGCACCTTGCGTAAACTGCATAGCCGGCTTGATTCGCCGGTTTCCTACTTCCTGCCAGTGGGTGAGCAGGAGATTGCCTTGAATGACAGAATCGGCCAGACACTGAGCCTGGAATTTTCCGGTCAGATTTTTTGTCTTGCCTGTGAACGCAAGACCAACAAGAGTTTTAATCAGGGCTATTGTTATCCCTGTTTCCAGAAGTTGGCGCAGTGCGACTCCTGTATTGTTTCTCCAGAGAAATGTCACTTCGATGCAGGCACCTGTCGCGAACCCTTATGGGCAGAAGAGTTCTGCATGCAGGATCATATTGTCTATCTGGCGAACTCTTCCGGCATCAAGGTTGGGATCACCCGGGCTTCCCAGGTTCCTACGCGCTGGATTGATCAGGGCGCTGTGCAAGCATTGCCTGTTTTTCGTGTACGCACACGCCAGCAGTCAGGCTTTGTCGAGGTGCTGTTTTCCCGCCACATCAGTGACAAGACCAACTGGCGCAGTATGTTAAAAGGCGAGATCCCTGAACTGGATCTGGCTGAGGAAAGAGACAAACTACTGGCGCTATGTCGTAGCGATATCGAGGAGTTACAGGAAAAATTTGGCTTGCATGCCATAAATATTCTGACCGGCATGAAATCGGTGCAGATTGATTACCCGGTCGATAGTCTCCCTGAAAAATTCGGCTCATTAAATTTTGATAAGCAAAACCATCTGGTGGGAACACTGCTGGGAATCAAGGGGCAATATCTGATATTTGATCAGGGTGTATTGAATATCCGCCGCTTTGGCGGTTATGAAATCAGCATAGCTGGGGCATAAATAAGGTAAGAAAACCATGAGAGAAGCTCAAGCAAAAAATATCTATTTAAAAAACTATCAGGAACCGGACTTCCTTATTGATGAATGCTACCTGGATGTGCGTCTTTTTGATGATGAAACCCATGTGTTCAGTCGCTTGAGATTGAGGAGAAATCCTAAATCAGTACAAGCTGATGCAGCGCTGTTTTTGCATGGCCAGGAACTTGAATTGCTCAGCCTGAGTCTGGATGGGCTTCGCCTGTCTGCTGAGCAGTATGCAGCGGATGATGAGGGGCTCACAGTGCCGAATGTGCCGGACAGTTTCGAGCTGGAAAGTGAAGTCAGGATTTTTCCGCAGCTGAATACCAGTCTGGAAGGTCTCTACAAATCCAGCAATAAATTCTGTACTCAATGTGAGGCTGAGGGTTTCAGAAAAATCACCTGGTACCTGGACAGGCCGGATGTACTGTCCAGTTTTACCACGCGTATCGAGGCTGACAAACAGGCCTACCCGGTGCTCTTGTCCAACGGCAATCCTATTGAGAGCGGAGATTGTCTTGAAGCAGACAAGGCTGGCAGGCATTGGGCTGTCTGGCAGGATCCTTTCAAAAAACCGTCCTACCTGTTTGCCCTGGTGGCCGGTGATCTGCATTCTGTAGATGATTCTTTTACCACGCTTTCAGGGCGTGAAGTGAAGCTGCAGATATTCGTTGAGAAAAAGGACCTGGATAAATGTGAATTTGCCATGCGCTCGCTGAAGAAGGCCATGGCCTGGGATGAAGAGGTCTACGGGCGGGAATATGACCTGGATATTTTTATGATTGTGGCCGTTGATGATTTTAATATGGGGGCCATGGAGAACAAGGGGCTGAATATCTTTAATTCATCCTGTGTGCTGGCCAAAGCCGAAACCTCAACAGATTTTTCTTTCCAGAAAATTGAAGCGATTGTGGCGCATGAATATTTTCACAATTGGTCAGGTAACCGGGTTACCTGTAGGGACTGGTTTCAGTTGAGTCTTAAAGAAGGTTTTACGGTTTATCGTGATGCTGAATTTTCAGCCGATGTGGGTTCCCGTGCGGTAAAACGCATTGATGACGTCAATTTCCTGAGAACCGTTCAGTTTGCAGAAGATGCTGGTCCCATGGCGCACTCGGTAAGGCCGGAATCCTATATGGAAATTTCCAATTTCTATACGGTCACCATTTATGAGAAAGGAGCTGAGGTGGTCAGGATGTTGGCTAATTTGTTAGGCCCGCATGATTTCAGGCAGGCTACAGATCTGTATTTCGACACCTATGACGGCATGGCTGTTACCACGGAAGATTTCGTTGCCTGCATGGAGCAGGTTAGTGGTCTGGACCTGACACAGTTTTGGCGTTGGTATACTCAGGCGGGGACACCGCAGCTGGAGGTGTCTGCTTTCTATAATGCCGAGGCTAAAACCTATACCTTGCGCATAGAGCAAAGTTGTCCGCCAACACCTGGACAGCCAGAAAAAGAAGCTTTTTATATACCCTTTGCCATGGCTTTGCTTGATGCCAAGGGGCAGGAAATGCCTTTGTTACTGGAAGGGGATCAATTGCCCGAACGACACGGCGGCGGGCACAGTACCGTCCTGACACTCAAGGAACGTATCAACACCTTTGTGTTCACTGATGTGAGTGAAAAGCCGGTGCCTTCTTTGTTGCGCAGTTTTTCGGCGCCGGTGAAGATGAGTATGGATTACTCGCGTGAAGAGCTGATGTTCCTGATGAGTCATGACAGTGATGGCTTTGTGCGCTGGGAGTCTTCCCAGCAACTCTGTCTGCAGGTCATCAACGAGTGCATGCAACACCGCAGTGAGGATAAAACCCCGCAAGTTGATAAGCGGCTTGTCCTGGCAATGGAGCGTGTCCTGCACTCAGCACTGCAGGATAGGGAAGTCGATAAGGCCATGATCTCACGCTTGCTGCTGCTCCCTTCTGAAGCCTATATTGGAGAACTATCCAGCGAGATTGACGTTGATGGCATTCACGTTACCCGTGAACACATCCGTCATTACATTGCGCTGGCACTTGAAAACCAGTTGGCAGAGGTATACCAGCTGATGCAGGAGGAAGGGCCTTACCGGGTAGAGTCAGAGGATATCGCCCGACGCTCACTCAAAAATACAGTGCTCAATTACCTGGTCTTGCTAAGTGATGCATGGCTGGAGACGGCCTACCAGCAATATCAGGCAGCCAACAACATGACCGACCAGAGCGCTGCTTTACGGGCCTTGCTTGCCGGGCAATCTGAAAAAGCCCTGGCTCTAAAGGAAAGGGCTTATGCTGAATTTTACCAACGCTGGCATCATGAGCCCTTGGTGGTCGAGCAATGGTTGAGTATGCAGGCTGGCGTGTCACTCAAAGAAAATCTACCCGAGGTTGTTCGGTTGACGCAGCATGAAAGCTTCGATATCAAGAATCCGAATAAAGTGCGCTCCGTGATTGGCGCTTTTTCCCACCAGAATATCGTGGGTTTTCATCACGAATCAGGTTCCGGCTATCAATTTCTGGGTGATAAGGTGATTGAACTGAACCGGATTAATCCTCAGATAGCAGCTAGACTTCTGACGCCATTAACCCACTGGCGCAAACACCAGTCACATCGTCAGCGACTGATGAAAAATGAGTTGCAGAGAATCCTGCAGGAAGAAAAACTTTCCAGTGATGTTTATGAGGTGGTCTCTAAAAGTCTTCAGTGATCTGATGCAGGCTGAATGGGCAGCCTATTAGTTGGAGCCTTGCAATTGGGATTTTAATTGTTTCGCTGCCATGGTGAGACCGCCACCGCCGCCATCGATGAAATGTAAATGTCCGCCCTGTTGTGTGGTTTCGACAAAACAGGTCATCAGGGCTTCACTGGCCTCATGCAGGCCATAATAAATCTCACCGTCACGATAGGCAGCTTCCAGCAGTTCTTGTATTTGCATATATTCAGCTTTCCGGCAGTCGATTATCAGGCGCAGGGTGTCATCGAACTTGCGATAATCACTGTGTTCCTTGATGGATGTCGTATATCGACTGTCATTGAATAGGCGCCACAGTGGATTGAAGTGGTGTCTGAAGATAAGTACGGAGAGAGTGATATCAATCAGACGTTTGAAGAATGCACCTTGCCATAGGCTGTCATGGTATCTTCGCTCGTCCTGCATTGCCTGTCTGAAAGTTTTATACCTGCCGTATTTCAGGTTAACCGGATTGGCATCTTCGATGCTGCAATTCAGAATTGAACGGATTTGCGTGATCAGTTTCTGATAGGTAATACTTTGATTGTTGCCCCTTGCCACTAGCAGCATACTGGCGATTGTGCCTTTGTCAGTAGGAACCGGGCTCCAGCGGCAGGAGAGGCCGCTCAATTCTTTAACGCTGCTGGAATGCGCCTTAATAGCAAATGTATTGTTCTCAGACTTGGACAGAGAATCTGCATATTCGAGTCCGCCTCCCCGAAATAAAGCTATAAATCGACCAGGCGTTATTTCCAGTTTGGCAACAAACAGGTCTTTTCCATTACGGTAAATTTCACTGACAGGAATGCAGGCGACTCGCAATTGTAGAGAAAAATTATTTTCTGCCAGACATATCAGCTTGGCCAGCTCATGACCAATCCGTTCAGCATCTTGAGGGGGGGGATGCATAGTGAGGCACCGTCTCCGCCAAAGATGAAAGGAAAGTCCCGGCCTTTCATGGCTTGTAGACTGAGTGAAATACTGGCAGCGCCAATCAGATTGACGTCCTTGTAGCAGCCTCGTTCAATCGCCTGAGTAAAGTTTTCAATGTCAGTGACAAAAACAGTCCAGTCTTCCGGCAGTCTTCGGTAATGAGTCTGTTCAACAAACTCTTCGAAATGAGTGAATGCCGGAAGCTGGCTGTAAAAGTTTTCGCTGATTAGGGGCTGACCTCAATATTTACAGCCGCTATGGTTTTGGCCTTATCTGCCGCTTTCTGGAAGGATTCAATTTCATTGAAGTTCAGGTAGCGGTAAATTTCACTGGACATGGTATCAAGGCTGTTCATGTAGGCCATGTACGCTTCCATGTTGGGGATTTTGCCAAGAATGGAACACACGGCAGCCAGCTCTGCAGAGCCAAGGTAAACATTGGCGCCATCACCCAGGCGATTAGGGAAGTTACGGGTGGAGGTTGAAATCACAGTGGATTTCGCTGTAACCCGGGCCTGATTACCCATGCAAAGAGAGCAGCCCGGCATTTCGGTACGCGCACCGGCTTTGCCAAAAATGGAGTAGTAGCCTTCCTGTGTTAACTGATGCTGGTCCATTTTGGTCGGTGGGGCAATCCACAAGCGGGTCGGAATAGAGCCGTCAACCTGCTCAAGTACCTTGCCAGCTGCACGGAAGTTGCCGATATTCAGCATGCAAGAACCGATAAAGACTTCATCGATTTTGGTGCCGGCCACTTCAGACAAGGGTTTGACATCGTCCGGGTCGTTCGGGCAGGCCAGCAGCGGTTCCTTAATCTCGTTCAGGTCGATTTCAATGATTTCCTTGTATTCGGCATTGTCATCGGCTTCCAGTAATTCAGGATTGGCCAACCAGTTTTCCATGGCCTGGGCACGTCGCTCGAGCGTTCTGGCATCGCCGTAACCTTCAGAGATCATCCAGCGCAGCAGGGTGATATTGGAGGTGAGATATTCAATGATCGGCGCCTTGTCCAGCTTGATGGTACAGCCGCCGGCGGAACGTTCAGCGGAAGCGTCGGATAACTCAAAAGCCTGTTCGATTTTCAGATTGGGTAGGCCTTCAATTTCCAGGATTCTGCCGGAGAAAATATTCTTTTTGCCTTTCTTTTCAACAGTAAGCAGGCCACGCTGAATCGCCGCATAGGGTATGGCATTGACCAGGTCACGCAGGGTGATGCCGGGCTGCATTTCACCCTTGAAGCGAACCAGAACCGATTCGGGCATATCCAGTGGCATCACACCGGTAGCAGCACCGAATGCAACCAGGCCCGAGCCCGCCGGAAAGGAAATACCGATCGGGAAGCGGGTATGTGAATCGCCACCGGTACCAACCGTATCTGGCAGCAACATGCGATTGAGCCAGCTGTGAATAATGCCATCACCGGGCTGCAGGCTGACCCCACCGCGGGTGCGAATAAAATCGGGCAGACTGTGCTGGGTATCGATATCAACAGGTTTTGGATAAGCCGCGGTATGGCAGAAAGACTGCATAACCAGATCAGCGGTAAAGCCTAGGCAGGCAAGATCTTTTAATTCATCGCGGGTCATCGGACCGGTAGTATCCTGCGAACCGACGGTTGTCATGCGGGGTTCGCAATAGGTGCCAGGACGAATACCTTCGACACCGCAGGCCTTACCGACAATTTTTTGGGCCAGGGTATAACCGACATTGCTTTGAGCTCCCGGGTCGGGTCGCAGGAAGGCATCAGACGGTTTAAGACCAAGCGCTTCGCAGGCACGGTCAGTCAGTGCGCGGCCAATAATAAGCGGAATGCGCCCACCAGCCCGGACTTCATCCAGTAATAATTTGGTTTTCAGGCTGAACTCACTGATGACTTCATCACTGCCGTGGCGAGTGATTTTGCCAGCATAAGGATGAATGTCGATGACATCGCCGGTTTCCATTTTACTGACGTCGCATTCCAGCGGCAGGGCGCCGGAATCTTCCATGGTGTTGAAGAAGATCGGAGCAATCTGGCCGCCTAGACAGACGCCGCCGCCACGCTTGTTCGGAATATGTGGAATATCATCGCCAATATGCCAGAGTACGGAGTTGGTGGCTGACTTTCTGGACGAGCCGGTTCCGACCACATCACCGACCAGGGCAACCGGGTGGCCTTTCTCTTCCAGTTCATTGATTTGCTGTACCGCATTGGTAACGCCGTCACGTGGATTTTTATACATGGAAAGTGCATGCAGGGGAATATCAGGACGTGACCAGGCATCCGGAGCGGGAGATAGGTCATCCGTATTGGTTTCACCTGGCACCTTGAACACGGTAACCGTGACGACTTCAGGAACCTTATCTTTGCTGGTAAACCATTCGGCATTGGCCCAGGACTGCAGGGTCGCCTGTGCATGTGTATTCCCGGCCTTGGCTTTTTCCTGTACATCATGGAAAGCATCGAACATCAAAAGGGTATGCGAGAGCTGTTTGCCAGCTTCTTTCCCGAGTTCACTGTCATCGAGTAAGTCTACCAGCGGGCTGATGTTGTAGCCCCCGAGCATGGTGCCCAGCAGTTTGACGGCATCCTGTTTTGAGACCAGTGGAGATTCAGATTCCCCTCTGGCAACAGCAGCCAGAAAGCCCGCTTTCACATAGGCAGCTTCATCAACACCGGCTGGAATGCGATTGCTTAAAAGATCCAGCAGAAAGTCTCCTTCACCGGCGGGCGGGTTTTTCAGCAACTCAATCAGGTCAGCAACCTGCTCGGCATTCAGGGGAAGTGGGACTATGCCTTGTTCGGCGCGTTCTTCTACGTGTTTGCGATAAGCTTCTAGCACTTCGTGGTCCTCATGAAATTAGTTCTTTATGAAACTCGGATGGACTGTAAAAAAAGAGGGCACATTCTACTTAAAATCGCTTTTTTTCGCCAGTGATGCCTGTACTAACAGGCAATCCGCTCAGTCTGGCTGTTTCTGTCTGACTTTCCTCCAACTACCTGTTTTACCTGGACTTTGTTTTATTTAAGTCAGCAAGCAAGCCGGCTGTAGGCAGTTCGGCACTAAAATACTTGTTCATGGATTGCTGATTGCCTATCCAGTTTTATGGCGCCACGGCTGGGGAATATCTGATACACCAATGTCGGACAGGGGTGATAGAATTCACCCCATGACTCAAGTTAAAACTCCCTGTATTGGCATCTGTTCAACCACCTCCCTGGGTGACAGGATTTGCCGTGGCTGCAAGCGCTTTAATTTTGAAGTTATTCGCTGGAACACCTACAGCAACCAGGAAAAACTGGCCGTTTTCAAACGTATAGACCTGTTTACCGAGCAGATTCTCAGCAGTCGCTTTCATATCTTTTCAGTAGAACGCTTACAGGATGTGATGAATGATTTTCGCTATTTCTATCATCCGGACCTGTCACCTTACTGCTGGTTGCATGGTTTACTGCAGAAGTTTGGCTATCGCATCAAAACTCTGGATGAAATCGGCGTCCAATTGACACCGGCTTTTCAGGGCAGAGACCTGGGGGAGCTTTTGCTGGAAGTAAACCAGGATTTACAGGTGCTCAGCGAAGCACATTTCGAGCGCTATTTTCAAAGCTGAGCGGTTTCCAGACTGAGGCCGGCATCATCAAGCCGTACAAATTGAACCCTGTCTTCCCAGTCGCTCAAGACCATTCGCGTAAGCTGCCTGCCCTCACTTTCCAGTATATGGACGGCAGGGCGGTGAGTGTGGCCATGGATCAGACAGCTGGCTTTATGTGTCTGCATGAGCTGCTCTACCGCTGCTTGAGTGACATCCATGATGTCTTCTGGTTTGTTGCTGCTCATGGTTTTACTTTGCTGGCGTGCCTGCGCCGCAAAGGCACGACGCTCCTCAATCGGTCTGGCCAGAAATTCCTGCTGCCAGACGGGCTGTCTGACCATATCCCGGAAGGCCATGTAATCAATATCCTGTGTACAGAGTACGTCACCGTGCATCAGTAAAATTCTGCGTTCTCCATCATCCAGCACATGGGGTTCCTCAATAAGGCTTGCTCCACAGCTGGCGGCGAAATGGTCGCCGATTAAAAAGTCTCGATTACCATGCATCAGATAGATGGCAATACCCTGAGAGCTCAGCGCCTGTAATTTTTCTGCAACCTGCCGGTCCAGCTCGAAGGCTGCATCATCTCCCAGCCAGACATTGAAAAAATCACCCAGAATATAAAGGGCCCGGGCCTCAATTGCATAGCGATCCAGAAATGTAAAAAAGGCCTGCGTGATGTCAGGCCTGTTTATGTCCAGATGCAGATCGGAAATGAAAAGCAGGGGCTTGCGTGCCATCCAGTCCTCAACTAGTTCTCAACGCTGACGGATTCGATAATGATGTCCTCTACCGGCACGTCCTGATGGCCGCCTTTAAAGCCGGTTTCACAGCTCTTGATACGCTCAACGACATCCATGCCTTCAGTCACTTTGCCAAAGACGGCATAACCCCAGCCCTGGGCTGACTTGCCGCTGTGGTTGAGAAAATCATTGTCACTGACATTGATAAAGAACTGGGCACTAGCAGAATGTGGATCCATGGTGCGGGCCATGGCGATGGTGCCGGTGTCATTGCTCAAGCCGTTATCGGCCTCATTCTGGATGGGCTCGCGTGTCGTTTTCTGTTTCATGCCCGGTTCGAAACCACCGCCCTGTATCATGAAATTATCGATGACGCGGTGAAAAATGGTGCCGTTGTAATGACCCTCTTCGGCATATTGCTTGAAGTTGGCGGCGCTGATGGGGGCTTTATCAAAATCCAGTTCCAGTGAAATGTCACCGAGATTGGTATGTAATACGATCATGACTTACTCGCTATGTGCTATTGGTTTGTAGTTTGCAGCCTGCAAGGACGTTATAATACCGCCCTTTGTGTCGCATTAGAAAGCAAGCAGACTTTATGACGGAAGCACCCAGCAATTTTATTCACCAGATAATTCGCGAAGACCTGAAGAGCAACAAGTTCGGCGGCAAGGTACACACCCGCTTTCCGCCAGAACCCAATGGTTATCCGCACATTGGTCATGCCAAATCAATCTGGCTGAATTTCACTACAGCGCAAAAGTTTGACGGACTTTGCAACCTGCGTTTCGATGATACCAATCCGGAAAAGGAAAGCGTCGAATTCGTTGAGGCAATGAAAGAAAATATTCGCTGGCTTGGCTTTGACTGGCAGGATCGGGAATATTATGCCTCTTCATATTTTGATCGTCTGTATGAACTGGCAGAACAGCTGATCTCAGATGGCAAGGCTTATGTCTGTAGTCTGAGTGCCGAACAGGCAAGAGAATATCGTGGTACGCTCACTGAACCTGGTAAAAACAGCCCGGACCGTGATCGCAGTATCGATGAAAACCTGGCACTGTTTCGCCGCATGAAAGCAGGGGACTTCGCTGACGGTGAATACAGTCTGCGTGCCAAAATCGACATGGCATCGCCCAACATCAACATGCGTGATCCCGTGCTCTACCGCATTCGACATCAGACCCATCACCAGACCGGTGACAAGTGGTGCATCTATCCGATGTATGACTATACCCACTGTATATCTGATGCGCTTGAAGGCATTACGCATTCACTGTGTACACTGGAATTTGAAGATCATCGTCCTTTGTATGACTGGGTCTTGGATCAACTGGAGCTGCCAGCGCATCCTCAACAAATTGAATTTGCCCGGCTCAATATCAATTACACGGTAATGAGTAAGCGCAAGCTCAAGCAGCTCGTCGATGAAGCGCTGGTTGATGGCTGGGATGATCCGCGCATGCCAACACTGGCCGGCATGCGTCGTCGGGGTTACACCCCGGCAGCGATCCGGCAATTCTGTGAGGACATTGGTGTCACGCGCACCAACAGCATGGTGGACATGGCCATGCTGGAACATGCCCTGCGTGAAGACCTGGATCAGCATTCACCGCGAGCCATGGCTGTATTGCGTCCTCTTAAGGTAGTCATCACGGATTATCCGGAGGATAAAGTGGAAACGCTGAAACTTCCGTGTCACCCCAAAAACCCTGATATGGGTGAGCGTGAGATTCCATTTAGCCGAGAGCTCTACATAGATCGAAATGATTTTGAAGAAGTGCCTCCTCCAGGCTTCAAGCGTTTGATTAGCGGTGGTGAGGTGCGATTGCGCGGGGCTTATGTCATCAAGTGTGAAGAACTTATCAAGGATGAAGCCGGAAACATTATTGAGCTGCGCTGTACGCATGATGCTGCAACACTGGCGGCACGACCGGAAGGCCGGAAAGTGAAAGGTGTCATTCATTGGGTGCCGGCAGCAGAGGCGATTGATGCTGAAATACGCTTGTATGAGCGCCTCTTTAGCCATGAAAACCCTGACAGTGCTGACGGTGATTACCGTGACTTTATCAATCCTGACTGCAAACAGGTCCTCAGGGGCTGCAAACTGGAACCCAGCCTGGGGACTGCAGAACCTGAAGCTCGCTTCCAGTTTGAACGCGAAGGTTATTTTGTCGCTGACCGTGAAGCACATTCGAAAGATACGCCGGTGTTTAATCTGACAGTTGGTTTGCGTGATACCTGGGGCAAGGCCCAGCAGCAAAACAGCTAACGGGACGCTTGTGCTGAAGATATACAACACGCTGAGTCATCAAAAAGAAATCTTCAAGCCCATACAGGCGGGCAAGGTGCGTATGTATGTCTGCGGCATCACCACTTATGATTACCTGCATATTGGTCATGCCCGGATGCTTGTCGCATTCGATGTCATTCTTCGTTATCTGCGAGCCTCTGCCTATGAAGTGACATACGTTCGCAATATCACGGATATCGATGACAAGATCATCAAGCGCGCCAATGAAAACAATGAAGCCTTTAGCGCGCTGACCAAACGTTTTATAGACTGCATGCACGAGGATGAAATAGCCCTCAACATCGTGCCGCCCGATATGGAGCCCAGAGCGACACAGCATATCGATGAAATCATCGCCATGATTGCCACACTGGTGGAAAAAGGTTTTGCTTATGCCGCCAATAATGGGGATGTGTATTACGCTGTCGCAAAATTCACTGGCTATGCAAAACTCTCACGCAAGAATCCGGATGAATTACTGGCCGGTGCCCGTATAGAAGTAGGGGAAAGCAAGCAGGATTCGCGTGATTTCGTTTTGTGGAAAAGCGCCAAAGCCGGGGAGCCAGGCTGGGATTCACCCTGGGGCAGCGGCAGACCGGGCTGGCATATTGAATGTTCAGCGATGTCGACTGCCTGCCTGGGTGCAAGCTTCGATATTCACGGTGGTGGCAGTGACCTGATTTTTCCGCACCATGACAATGAAATCGCCCAGTCCGAAGCTGCTACCGGTCAGACATTTGTACAGACCTGGATGCATAACGGCCCGGTACGAGTGGATGATGAAAAGATGTCCAAGTCACTCGGAAATTTTTTCACCGTACGTGAAGTACTGAAGAAATATCCTGCCGAAGTGTTACGTTATTTTTTACTGTCCTCGCATTATCGCAGCCCGATCAATTATTCCGAGGATAACCTGCAAAGTGCCTATGCAGCACTGGAACGTTTTTACAATGCCCTAAAAGGATTGCAGCAACAAGGGCTTGCTGTTCCCGCGGATGAGGATTATACGCAGCGCTTCAATGCCGCCATGGATGATGATTTCAATACGCCTGAAGCCATCGGCGTGCTCTTCGAGCTGGCGCGTGAAATAAATCGCCTGCGTGACAGTGATGAACACAAAGCACAGCAACTGGCTGCCCTGTTGGCCCAGCTGGGAGCTGTGCTGGGCATTCTGCAGTCGGATGCAGAGAGCTTTTTGCGCCAGGGTAGTGAGGACATTGATGCGGCCTATATTGATGATCTGATAGAGCGTCGCAAGCAGGCAAGGGCAGACAAGAACTGGGCAGAGGCCGACAAAATCCGTGATGAGCTGGCAGCACTGAATATTGTTTTGGAAGATAAGGATGGCGTTACTTCATGGAGAACTGCACAGGGGACCGCATCTGCGGTAGTGCCCTCTGATATGAATTTGAAATCTGAAAAGTAACTTTCTTCGAAGCGTATTGCACAGCCCGCAAACATTGACGCAAGAGGGCCTCGCGAGTATCATGCCGCCTCTTTGCAAGAAGTCGATTTGAAGCACGTTCGGGGTATAGCGCAGTCTGGTAGCGCGCCTGCTTTGGGAGCAGGATGTCGGGAGTTCGAATCTCTCTACCCCGACCAATTTCAACCTGCTATATTGTGAACCCGAATAAAGCGCCCGTAGCTCATCAGGATAGAGCATCGGCCTTCTAAGCCGAGGGTAGCAGGTTCGAATCCTGCCGGGCGTACCACAATCACGCTGGCGGTGATAGTTCACAAAGCGATTAATGGTGGCCGTAGCTCAGTTGGTAGAGCCCAGGATTGTGATTCCTGTTGTCGCGGGTTCGATCCCCGTCGGCCACCCCAGTTCCCCTCCCTCTTTATTCTTGAAAACTCTCAGCCTGATAAAAAGCCTGGAAGCCTCTGAACAGTTCCCAGACATCCACCTTGGACGATAGTTCATAAGGAGAATGCATACTGACGATGCCGATCCCGACATCGATTACATCCATATTCTGGCCGGCAAACCATGCGGCGATAGTGCCACCGCCATAACCGGCATCGTAGGAATGAGTCTGCCAGCGGATATCCCCCTCATCGAAAATGCCGCGAATATAGGCAAAATATTCCGAGTTGGCTTCACGGCCGGGGCCATATTCCTTAACCACCAGACCATAGCCCAGCCTCGATGTTAACTGCGGGTTTTGCGGCTGGGGAAACAGGGGGTTTAAGGCCGTAGTGGTGTCGCTGACCAGGACCTGTGAACGCGCATAGGTACGCCGCAGGTCCAGGTCGCTGAATGACCCGCTGCTGGCGGCAATTAATTCGGCGATCAGGGTATTGAACCATTCCGAGCTTACGCCGGTATTCCAGGAACTGGTTTCTTCATTGTTGACGGCATAGGCGATGACCGTCTGCTGTGGAATATCGATTTCACTGATGGCGCGCAGGCTGACATAGGCGGTGGACCGGTTGTCCTGGCCATAGGCAGCTGTGAGCGCGCGGTCGAGACCGACATCACGTGGCGCAGTCACCGGAATGATCTGCAGGTCCGCACTTAGCAAATCGCTGTCCTCGATATCGTACTGGTCTTTCAGGATGGCCAGCAGGCGGGCCGAGGGCAGTGAAAGTTCAGAGCCGGGGACTGCCGGCAGAGAGCCGATAATCGGTTCCAGTTCTTCTGTGGCGATGACGTCGCGCTGAGTGCGATCGCGATAGTCACTGTCCACATGCGGCGCCAGGTCACTTATCAGCAGGATAGGATCATCCGTATCAAGCCCTATTTCCACCCAGGCCGTACTGCCGTCCCGTTTGTCGATACGGCCGATAATTCCCAGCGGAATGTTGGTCCACTGATAATTCTTGATGCCGCCATGTACTTGCGCATCAATGGTGACTACGCCGTTTCTGTCACGCAGCGGCACGGTTTTGAATTCAAGCCGGGGCGAATCAATATGTGTATTGATGATTTTCAGGCCCTCGTCAAGCGGCAGCCTGCCCATGATAAACAGCACCAGGGTTCGATCCCGGTTAACGGCATACCAGCGTGAACCGGGCGCCAGTTGTGCAGGATCAATGTCCGGTGACCAGGGCCGGAATCCTTCGGATTCAGCAAGGGTGATGCCATCCCGGACAAACCACATTTCGCTTCTGGCATGTCCCAGAAAATTCTTGAAGTCTACGGCAAAGTCCATCACCTGAGTCTGCTCCCCGGCATCCAGATCCAGCCAGGCTGAACCAAAGCCCGTGTTCTGGGCTGATAAGGGGGAAGCGAGCAGAGTGAAGAACGAACCCAGTAACAATCTCCGTATGTCTTTCATACATGGCTCCTCAGTTGTCAGGGTAGTGTGCGTATGGCCACCCGGTCGCCCAGGAAGGTTCCCACCCAGATCATGTTGTTGACCATGATGCCGATGGTAGCATTGCTGAAAACAGGATTGGCCGGTGCTTCGAACAGTGTTTCGTCATCCATATCGCGCGGATTGATGGCAGAAACCTGATAACCCCGAGCACAGGCTACGATGAGCTCACGGGTTTCAGGAAAGCTGCCGCAACTTGGCTCATCACTGAGCATGCCGGAAGTCAGTAGATAACCCTCCGGACTCAGTCTGACATTGTCCGGTGAAAAAGCCAGGCTACGAGAGGTGCGTAACTGTCGGGTTGGATTGCTGCGCTCAAAGGCTACTATGGTATTTAAACCGGACGAGGCGACATAAAACTTTGTTTCATCCCTTGATATCTCGATGCCGTTATTGCCGGGCAGTTCTGCACCAGGTAAGTGACTGAAGCGTTCATCACCCGGCTGCCATTGATAAACAGCGCCTGTAGGTCTACGGTCACGTAAAAAGGTTGTATAGCTTTCACCGGGTAGGACAAGCACGGTGACCAGCAGGGAACCATCGCTGAAAGAGGCAACACTATTGGCACGCGGGCCATCCGGCATTAGCACACAACCTGTCCAGGTGATAAGGGGCAGTCCTCCATCAAGTTCGATATCGAAGACTTCCACGGCTTCACGGGCGCCATGGGCTACCGAATAAAGCGTGAAATGTCCGTTAGCGGCCGCACGAATGTTCAGTCCATGTGTATTGAAATCGCTTAGATCCGGTGCGCCGGGACAGTTAGGGTAAGCCTGACGATCATGGCGCTGCGGAGACAGTGATGGGGTATACAGTGGCTGGACCCTGCGAGTGTTGGCGTCGATCAGGTAAAAAGCCAGCCCGATTTCGTCACTGCTGGCTATGACCCAGTCAGTCCCGGGGATGTTGACCAGATCCTCGGGATTGACCAGGTTACAGATATATTCCATACCGCCGGAAGCAGCACAGTTCTCCTGGCTATAAGAGAATGGAGAGAAAGCAAGTAATGCAAGAAACAGGGGTAGGACCATGATTCTGCTGGACATGGGAAACCTCAGTCGTGTGGGATTAACTTTCGTCGTAACGGTCTTTCAGGGTTTGGTACAGGATGTGTTGGAATTCCGGGTGTTCACTGTCGATTTCTGTCATTGCTTCAACCAGGTGTTCGTTGTCCTCGCGCCCCTGCCAGTGTTTGCGATAGGTGCCTTCTTTATATCCGTGATCCTGGCGGAAAAAATTCAGTACGTTCTTGCCGACATACTGCAGGTAAAGGTCGTTCCAGCTCATCTTGCAGTCATGCAGCAAGGCCGCAAAAAGCGGGATACTGATGCGTCTGACAGCCGCCAATGCTATTTCAAGTTCTAGTTTAGATATTAAATCTAACTCATTGATATTAAATGATTTTCCGTCAAAATTTATAAGTGGATTCTGGTCGAGTTGTGCCTCCAGCTCTTTCAGAGCCTCTTGCTGATTACCCTGGGCTTCGAGCAGCAGATGGGAGAGGGTAAAATGCCAGATATCGACCAGCTCCATCTGCAACTGTTCCAGATCACATTCCTGTTTTTTCCACCATTTCCAGCCATGGTGTTCCATGGCTTCCGCACCTTCGACGACAACCGCGCGCAAGTAGGGATAAGCGGCTTTTACCCAGTCGGGATTTACTTTGGCGTTCATGTTTGCCTGCAGGGTTAACATGACTTCGGCTTGTTGTGTGCTCAGCATAGGCTTACTTGATTGAATTATTGCTCATTGATGGTGTCGAGGAGTTCCTGGCGGTTCTGTATCATGTCCCGGTAGAATTTTTTAGCGATGATGGCTTCAGGATTGTCTTCGCGGGTTTCGCCAAGATCGTCCAGCCAGCCCTGCAGGGTAGCGATCTCGCTTTCCAGCTGGCTGATAGCCTGCTTGCTCAGGTTCTCCGGGATTTCTTCTATCGTATCCGGATGACTGCTGCGTCTGTCTTTCATAAGGCGGCCAGGAATCGACTTGCTACTAAAATGACACTTGGATTATGCCAGAAAATGCTTATCGGGTAACATCGCTTTCTGGTTCATGTGAGACCTGAGAGATGTTGCATAGAGGATCACGGCTTTTACGACGACACAAGAAAGCATGGTATGGCAAACAGACCCATGGTGCAGCGCGCACCCGGTTGTTTTCGCTGCTGCTGATACTGCTTTCACTGGTTGCCTTGCATACCATTGCCATGATGAGCCTCGAGTCCCTGGGCTTATGGTCAGCGTTCTGGTTAACACTGACCACTATTACTACGGTGGGTTACGGGGATTTGTCGGCATCCAGCTTCTGGGGACAGCTCGCTACGGTTGCCTTCCTGTATATCCCGGGCATTGCCTTGCTCGGACAGTTCCTGGGTGAATACGTTGATTACCGAATTACGCGGCGTGAGCAGATGCTGCAAGGTTTATGGAGGTGGGAAATGAAAGACCATATATTGATACTGAATACACCCATGCACAATGGAGATCTCTACCTGGAACGGTTGGTGCAGCAGATTTCCTCGACACCCGAGTTGAAGGAACTGCCGATACAGATTCTTACCCCGGTGTATACGGATGGACTACCGCCGGCCCTGCAGGCCATGGGAGTTGTACATTATTCCGGAACTCCCACCAATTCAGCCAATCTGGCCAGAGTTAATGCTGCGGAAGCCAAATATATCTTTATCATTTCCCATAATGCCGATTCCATTAATCCGGACAGTCAGACCATCGACATCCTGGAGCATCTCAACAGTATTCCGCTCAAGGCCTTTGTGATTGCGGAATGCGTGGATGATGAAAACCGCCGACGTTTCATTCGTCTGGCAGCAGACACGGTCATCAGACCGGTCAGGGCCTATCCCGAGCTTGTTGTTCGCTCGATGGTAGCGCCGGGTACCGAACAGGTGATGGAAGACATGTTTACCTATCATGGTGCACATCAGTCGCGTTACCAGGTGAATGTGCAGGGGGTCTTATGGAAGGATATTGTCTGCGCCATCATGCAGGCAGGGCTGGGCACAGCCATCGCCTATGTGAAGCCGGGAGGGGAACTGGAGGTCAGTCCTCGTGCGTCCCAGGCAGTCGATGCCAGTGCGCTGATCATGATGGTCAGGCAGGATGAGGAGCCTCGTGAAGAAGCAGTAAAGCAATGTCTGCAGGGATTGCCAACACAGTAAATTATTTGCCCCAATCCCTCTCAGGGACTATGTTGAAGAATGCACAAGGATGTGTTTTAGGCAGCAGGAAGCTGTCAGACTGATGATGTGATTGGCAAAAAGAAAAGGTGGCTTTGAGCCACCTTTTCTTTTGGATTTACGGTAAAATGCCGCGCGTCAATCTACTCTCTAAAGCCTGTTATGTCAGTCGCGATATCAATAAAAGATCTGCATAAAACCTACAGCAATGGCTTCACCGCCCTGAACGGCATTTCTCTGGAAGTTGCCGAGGGTGATTTCTTTGCCCTGCTGGGGGCCAATGGCGCCGGTAAATCCACCACCATCGGTATCATTGCCACGCTGGTAAAAAAGTCAGCCGGACAGGTGGAAGTTTTCGGGCGTAATGTCGATACCAATACCTATGAGACCAAATTGGACCTGGGTATCGTGCCGCAGGAAATCAACTTCAACCATTTTGAAAAGGTGCTGGATATTTGCATCACCCAGGCTGGCTATTATGGTTTACCGCGCAAGCTGGCTGAGGAACGTAGCGAAAAATATCTCAAGCAACTGGGGCTCTGGGACAAGCGCTATCAGCAGGGCAGACAACTTTCTGGCGGGATGAAACGGCGACTGTTAATTGCGCGGGCTCTGATTCATGAGCCCAGACTGCTGATTCTTGATGAGCCTACGGCTGGGGTGGATATTGAGTTGCGGCGTTCCACCTGGCATTTTTTGCAGGATCTGAACAAGGCAGGCACGACCATTATTCTGACCACGCATTATCTGGAAGAAGCCGAAAACCTCTGTCGCAATATTGCCATCATCGACAAAGGCGAAATTATCGAAAATACCAGTATGCGGACTCTACTCAAACAACTGGATACCGAGACCTTTATTCTGGATTGCCGGGATGAACTGGCAGGCCTGCCTGAGCTTGAAGGTTTTGAGCTAGAACAGCTCGACAGCCATAGCCTGGCAGTCACCATTGATAAAAACCAGGACATCAATGCCGTGTTCAGCATGCTGGATCAGCAGGGAGTACTTATTAAAAGCATGCGTAACAAGACCAACCGGCTGGAGCAGTTGTTTGTTTCTCTCCTGCAGAATTCATCAACCCGCTCCGTAACTGGGGGAGAGGCTTAAACCGATGTCCTCAGCGTCCGTGCATTACAAGTGGATAGCCTTTGCAACGATCGTGCGCAAGGAAATCCGTCGCTTTGTCAGAATCTGGATACAGACCCTGGTGCCGCCGGTCATCACCATCTCGCTGTATTTTGTTATTTTCGGCAACCTGATTGGCCGCCGTATTGGAGACATGGGTGGATATTCCTACATGGATTTTATTGTGCCAGGGCTGGTACTGATGGCGGTGATCAATAATGCCTATGCCAATGTGGTCTCATCTTTTTTCAGCCAGAAGTTTCAGAAGAGTATTGAAGAATTGCTGGTCTCACCGGTGCCCAATTATGTCATTCTGGCCGGTTTTGTCGTCGGTGGCTCCGCGCGTGGTATTGCGATCGGCTTGATCGCCTCGGTTGTGGCCATGGCGTTCAGTGGTTTTCACCTGCATAACCTGTTCATAGCGCTGGTGGTGGTCATACTGTCTTCGATGGTGTTTTCCCTGGGTGGCCTGATTAACGCCATTTACGCCAACAAGTTTGACGATATCAATATCATTCCCACCTTTGTGCTGACGCCACTGATCTATCTGGGTGGCGTGTTTTACTCCATCGATTTGCTGCCGGATTTCTGGAAAACGGTTTCACACTTTAATCCGATCTTTTACATGGTGGATGCGTTCCGTTATGGCATTCTGGGAATTTCCGATGTCAATATCGCTTATGCCATTTTAATGCTGCTCTTGTTTGCTGGAGGGCTAGGCAGCTTTGCCCTTTTCTTGCTGAACCGGGGCACAGGGTTGAGGAATTAAGATGTCTGAGTCACTGCTTGGTCAGCAGACAGCTTACCCGCAACGCTATGATCCAAATATTCTGATTGCCATTCCCCGTGCCAAGCAGCGCAAAAAAATAGGACTTACTGCTGGGCTGCCATTTTCTGGCAGGGATGTCTGGCATGCCTATGAGATGTCCTGGCTCAATGACCGGGGACTGCCGCAGGTGGCACTGGGTCGTTTCAGTGTCGACTGTACAAGTCCTGCTCTGATTGAGTCCAAATCCTTCAAGCTCTATCTGAATTCGCACAACCAGCAACGTTATGCCTCACGTGAGGAATTTGTTCGCTTGCTGCAGCAGGACCTATCGGGTAAAGCCGGCGCCGAGGTCGAAGTCATGCTGTCATCGCCAGATGATGAACAGCAGCTATTCAGGCCTTCAGGAAGCAAGCTGGACACCCTGGATATTGATATCGACACTTATCAGCCGGATAGCCGCCTGCTGCAGCTTGAATCGGATGAGCAGGTGCAGGAGTCTTTCTATACCAACCTGTTTCGTTCCAATTGTCCGATTACAGGGCAGCCGGACTGGGCAACGGTCGTGATCAGTTACCAGGGCGCGAAAATTTCAGCGGTCAGCCTGCTGGCATATCTGGTTTCGTACCGTTTGCATAATGGCTATCATGAGGACTGTGTGGAGCAGATTTTTTGTGAGCTGATGCGCGCCTGTCAGCCACACAGGCTTTGCGTGCAGGCCAATTTTTTACGCAGAGGAGGGCTGGATATCTGTCCGATACGCAGCAATACTGAAGCGGCTGTCAATGATATTCAGCGTTTTGCCAGGCAATAAGATGGATGCAATAGAAGCATTACTGACACGCAGGGCATCGCCCCGTCTATCAGAACCCGCTCCGAACGCGGAAGAATGCCAGCTTATCTATAAAGCGGCCTTGCGTGCGCCGGATCATGCCATGCTGCGCCCCTGGAAATTCCTGTGTATCAGTGGGGAAGACAGAAACAGGCTGGGTGAGCTCTTTGTCGAGGCCCTGCAGCCGACATCAGAAGAGCAGAAGCAGAAACTGCTGGCAGCACCCTTGCGGGCCCCAATGATTATTGTAGCGGTGGCGAGTATTAATCCACATCCCAAGGTGCCTGCGGTAGAACAGATTTGCTCTACGGCAGCAGCTGTGCAGAACATGTCGCTGGCAGCGCATGCACTGGGCTATGCTTCCATCTGGCGAACCGGTCAGGCGGCTTTTGATGCAGCCGTGAAAAAGGGGCTTGGTATAAAGGCATCCGATGAAATAGTTGGCTTGTTGTATCTGGGTACAGCTACGGTTCAGGATAGGCCCGTTCCGGAGCTTGATCCGGCAGACTTCTTTGAGAATTGGCCGCCGGCTTAAAACTTGTAATTGACTGGCGCTTACATTAGAGTGCGCGGCTGCTGTAAAAGCAGCTATTAAAGAAAATAGGTGAGGTGTCCGAGTGGTTGAAGGAGCACGCCTGGAAAGTGTGTATACGGAAACGTATCGAGGGTTCGAATCCCTCTC
>Ga0181589_10000026_pt1 | contig 80330 bp, 68 predicted proteins | sample 071ome_25_FD_132444 | JGI IMG/M metagenome (GOLD analysis project Ga0181589, IMG submission 132444) | Coastal salt marsh microbial communities from the Groves Creek Marsh, Skidaway Island, Georgia - 071410BT metaG (megahit assembly) | ecosystem: Environmental > Aquatic > Marine > Intertidal...
AGGTACTACTTAAACTACACAGCCTGAAAAGACACCCCCGTCCTCTGATTAGACCCACCCCCTATTAGAATAGCGGACTTAAATCCTTAGGCAGCAATAAGTTTTAGGAACACTGGAAGTGACACTGCCGATATATTAACTACTACATAACTATATTATTCAATAAGTTAAAGTCTCAGTTAATCTCCCCCCGCCTCCACCAATGCAACTTCCAATGTATTGGCACCCGCTTCTTTTCTAAGGCAGCGCGTAGGCAATAAGTTCTGCACCTGCATTCGCACCCGATTGACTCACTGCAAGTACAATGTACTGTTTGCCTTCATGCATGAAAGTCATAGGGGAACCAGTTTGTTTGGCCGGCATTTCAATCTGGCCTTCCACATCCTCACCCGTTTCCTTGTCATAGGCACGTAACAGAGCAACCATTTCACCACTTTCATTGGTGTGAACATCTCCTTCTCCCGCGATGACAAGACTCTTTGTGGTGAGCGTACCAATGAAAATTCGACCATAGGCGCCCAGTCTGTCTACATCCAAGCCGGCCAGTGCCGGATTGTTACGGATATTGTCCGGGGTGGTGGAATGTGCTTTCTGCCAGAGCATTTCACCGGTGTTCATGTCGTAGGCAGTAATACGATCATAGGGAGGTTTGATCATTGGAATAGAGCCCTGAATAAAGGTACTGGGTCGTCGCGCTGGAGCACCGAGCCCACCCGGTCGAGGCCCTAATCCTCCAGGTCTTGCTCCCAGGCCAGGCGGTGCAGGCGTGGCGCTCGCTCTTTCAGCCTCACCTTGCGGACCTGGATCAAAAGGTTCCATATCGGCCGGAATATTGCGCATGTTATACACAGCCGTATGTGAATGAATGTAAAGCCGGTTAGTCTCCGGGTCCAGACTGCCACCCGGCCAGTTTGCACCACCCACATCGGCAGGCAGCATCAGGGTACCAAGATCGGATCCCTGACCTTCTACACCTGGCGGTGTATACAAAGGACCAATATTGAACTGGCTCATCAGCTCCCTGGCTTCTGACAACAATTCAGGAGTCAGGTCATTCAATACCTCTTCCGATACCCCCTGACGATCAAACGGTAATGGCCAGCTCGGTATCGGTTGGGTTGAGCTGGTTTGTTCAAAGGGTGACTGCGATTGCGGTACGGGCTCTTCGTTGATCGGCCAGATTGGTTCACCGGTTTCTCGGTTCAGCACAAAAAGAAAGGCCGATTTAGTTGGCTGTGCCAGCGCCTTGATGGTCCTACCATCCATCTGCATATCAAATAATATAGGTGCGCAGGGAAGATCATAATCCCATAGGCCATGATGAACTGTCTGGTAGTGCCAGCGACGTTCTCCAGTGCGTACATCAACAGCGACCAAAGACTCCCCAAACAGGCCATCTCCAGGCCGGTGAAACCCGTTGTAATCCGAGGAAGGCATTTCCACCGGCAGATAGACCAGACCGAGTTCCTCATCTGCACTCATCTGGGCCCACACACCGGTATTGCCGTTACGGTCAGCAGCACCGTCCTGCCAGCTGCCGTAACCAAATTCGCCCGCCAGGGGTATGGTGTGAAATATCCACAAACGTTCACCGGTGCGTACGTCAAAGCCTCGTACATAACCACGAACATCCCAGGTGGAGCTCATGCTGCCAGCGGGACCATGGGCAGCACCTACGACAATGACATCCCCGACAACCAGCGGTGCAGCATTCAGCCCGATGTTGCCCCCATCCGGATCCACTTCCTGATCAAAATTTTGCTTGAGATCAACCACGCCATTGTCGCCAAACGAGCTGACCAGTTCCCCCGTGTCAGCATCCAGCGTTATCATGCGATAGCCTGGCGTCACATAAATAATATGCTTTTGCTGCCCATCCTCACTGGCCCAGTAGGACAGCCCCCGGCCTGCCCCCTGACGTGCGCCTGCCGTGCCACGTGCACCTTCATCTTCACGGTGCATCCATAGCATTTCCCCGGTAGCAGGATTCAGCGCTATCACATCACGGCGTGTACCCGCAGTAGTATATAGCATGCCATTCACATAAAGAGGCGTGGATGAATAAAGCGTATCCGGTCTCGGCCCAAGAAAATCGGTACTCAATCTCCAAACCATTTCCAAGTCTTTGAAATTATCCTGGTTGATCTGATCCAGGGGTGAATATCGCTGACTCGCCAAATTTGCGCCGTAAGTGGGCCATTCCCCAAGAATTTGTTCTGATTCCGTAATTGTTTGCGCCGAACCGACAGAAACAGCTGTCATGGCCCAGGCAAACAGGGAGCTTAATGCAAGACTGTATCCTTTTTTTATCATGATATTCTCCTGATGAAGGCGGTATTTTTACTGGCCAGCCTGTCCTGATTGAAACTGTATCTGAGAGAGTACGGCCGCTTCAATGACTAGAGGAGATTCGCCCAGAGGCAGGCCGTTATACCAGAGCAAGTAGCTGAGAATCTCGACATTTTCTTCTCGTGACAGATCCCCAGGTTTATCCGGTGGCATGGTCTGGATGCGACCAACCAGCGCTTCAAGAGGGGCATTGTTCCAGGTACTGGCAAATTGAGGACCAGCCAGGGGCGGAGCCTTGTCGACACCACCCATATCTTCACCATGACAGTTCAGACAATACTGGTAATACAGCGCCTGCCCCTGAATAGCCTGCTCTTCGTTATAAATGCCTTCAAAGACAGATGGAGCAGACGTTGATTGTGCCATGGCAATCATGCTTGTGCCTGAAAAAAAGACAATGAATAGTACACATGACGATAAGAGTTTTTCCCGTGACTGCACTTGAAAAATCATCTCAGTTCCCTTCAGACCCTTCGATAGGTGCAACACCACTTGGGACACCCGGTTCTACATTACTCTCCAAAGCAAGGCGGGCACCGTTTCTGACAAGCGCAGTATCAGGCGGCCCCTGGAAGAAAGTATAACCTTCACGTGTACCCTTCCAGGCCAAAGGTCCTGCAACAAATTTACCCGCATTCAAAGTGGCATTCCTGACCCTAGTGACCATGGCTTCATAACCTGCATCTCCCTGTCGCATTCCACTAAAACTGCCTAAATCCGTGCTGGCGACAAAAACGACATCTACCTGTTCAATATCGGCAATCTGTCCGGCAATTTCAACGCCAGTTGGGTTTTCTATCATGGCAACAATCATGATGTTGTCATTGGCGGTCTGTCGGTAGTTGCGGCCCCAGAGTGCGCCGTACTGACCACCACCCTGACTGCGTCTGCCAATTGGGGGGTATTTTGCAAAGGTAATGGCGTTTTCAATTTTCTCTACGGTGTCGACCATCGGGACAATCACCCCAAGCGCACCAATATCGACTGCCTTCTGGATATCTCCTTCGGTCGCGTCAGGCACCCTGATAAAAGGAATGGCTGGACCGGGACAAACGCGAATCATGGTTGCGACTTGCGAGAAGGTCAACGGACTGTGCTGCATCTCAATCCAGAGAAAATCAAAACCTGCATTGGCCATGGCACAATAGATATTGATATCTGCTGTGCTGACTGTGCCACCAACGACCTGCTCACCGCGAGCCAGTTTTTCCTTGACGGTGTTGTATAACGCATCATTCGCATCAGCTGCTTGAACGATTTGACTCGAAAGCAATGTAACAAATAGTGAGAAGCACATGGGTAAAAGCGAAACTGCGGAGACAAGATTAATTTTTTTCATTCTTTATTACCTTTTGGTTTATCTATCATTGATCACAGTGAGAATCAGAGCTCAGAATATGTATTTTTATTGTTCGGGCTGCAGGCGAATAACCATACCGGGTGCTGCCCCAAAAACCGGCGTGCCGGTGCCGCGACCAGTCGGGTTTTGCAACAGGAGGTAAAACAAACCATCAGGACCTGTGATGATCTGCCTTGTACGACCATATTGCTCAAAAATGACTTCTTGCTCCGTAATCTCTCGTCCATTGATTTCAAGACGTAAGAGTCTTTGTCCCACCAGGCCTGTTACAAATAGGCTGCTATTTTTCCATCCAGGATACCGGTCGCCAGTATAAAAGCTTATCCCACTGGGACCAATCGCAGGCGTGTAATATCTAACCGGATCTTCCATTGAGGGATCATGCTGCTGATTAATCCCATTTTGTATTCCCATACTGACAAGGCCCCACCCGTAGTTTTTACCTGGTTCGATGATATTAATTTCATCTCCACCCGTTGGCCCGTGTTCACTTTCCCACAGCAACCCAGTAAGAGGATCGAATGCCAAGCCTTCAGGATTACGGTTTCCGTAAGACCAAATAGAAGGCCAGGCTGATTCTTGGTCAGCAAAGGGGTTATCTTCAGGAATACTGCCATCATCGTTGATGCGATGTATCTTGCCCATAGGATTGCTAAGATCCTGAGCATTGCCCATATCGCCACGATCTCCCAAAGTCCAGAACAGGTGTCCATCCCGATCAAACAAAAAACGTTGTCCGTAGTGGATAATCGACGGGGAATACATCTCATCTGGGATTCTAACGATATCCTGCTGATCCACCCATTCATTTGCGGCATTGATCCGTGCACGCACAATTCGTGTATTTGACGGTGGCAGGGGGATGTCGCGACCGGCCGTTTCAGGGGGTATATCGCCGGTATAACCTGGCACAAGTTCTGAATAGGAAAGGTAAATCCAGCCGTTTTCAGCATAGTCTGGGTGCACGGCAATGTCGAAATAACCACCATCCTGCCGGACCCAGGGCGTAGGTGTATTTTTAATGGGTTCAGGTATTAAAGCACCTTGCTGATCAATAATACGTAGCCGGCCTGGTCTTTCAGAGACCAGCATCCGGCCATCGGGCAGAAAGGCCATTCCCCAAGGGGTGTCGAGACCCGTTGCAAAAACCTCAATACGAACCTTCTGCTTTTCCGTATCAAGCAGTTGGCCGTCGGGATTTGGTACATAAACTGGACGCTCAGATAAATTACCGCTTTGTTGGCGGATAAAAGAGATCAATTGAGATGCCTCAACTTGAGTTATGGCACCACGGAATGAGGGCATATCCTGTTGTTCTATACCATTCAAGATAGTTGCCAGCATTTCTTCGTCACTCCGCTGCTCCAGTAATTCCTTGTTGAACAGGCTTGGTGCCCTGCCACCATTCAGGTCACTGCCATGGCAACCTGCACAATTACTGGTAAATAGCATTTCCTGTGGCGAGGGTGGGCGCTGGGCCAAGCTCACTGATGAAACCCCGATCGCCAAAAAAGCCACTAACAGTCTAATTATTGATGGCATTTTCATTAAGCCCCTTCCCTTTCAGTCTTATTTTCATAATTAGCTTATCGGCAGTTAACAAGGCAAAAGTAGGCTCAACAGATATGCGCACCCGGAATAGCCAAGTAAACCGAGTAAAGAGATTGACTGGCTGTCATGAACAGACGGTTTCTCTTTGGACCGCCAAAGCATACATTGGCACATACTTCGGGGAGTCGAATCATTCCAATAAGATCGCCTTCGGGCGATACCACAGTCACACCCGGATTGGCACCTGCCCAAACATTGCCAAAAGTATCGCAACGTATTCCATCAGGCGAGGAACGTGCACCATCAGGCAGGGTAACCTGAGAGAAGGTGCGTCCATTGCGCAAGCGAGTGCCATCAATATCCCAGACCCTTGTCTGACCAGAGTCAGCAAGGTACAGGCGCCTGTAGTCAGGGGAAAAGCACAAACCGTTAGGCTGGCCGACTTCATCGGTGAGCAGCTCAATGCGTCCGTTGGCGCCGTCGACACGATACACGGCTTCCTTAGTTTCGGATTCTGCAGGCCGGCCTTCATAGAGTCCACGAATACCAAACGTCGGATCAGTAAACCAGATACTGCCATCGGGATGCACGACAAGGTCATTTGGGGAATTCAGTCTTTTGCCATTGTAACTATCAGCAATCACCGTAAGCGTGCCGTCCTGCTCGTAGCGAACAACTCGACGGCCACCATGTTCTGCAGATAGCTGGCGCCCCTGAAAATCAAAAGTATTGCCATTGCTATTGCCTGACGGATTACGGAAAGTGGTGACATGTCCGTCCTCCTCAAGCCTGCGCTTCTGAACATTGTTCGGAATATCACTCCATACCAGGTAGTTACCTACTCCGTTCCATGCCGGGCCTTCAGCCCAGAGGGTACCGCTATAAAGTCTCTGAATCGGGGCATTGAACTGGAGGCAGCGACGAAAACGCGGGTCAAGGGTGATGATATCGGGATCAGGATAACGAATCGGATTTTGTCCACTCCAGTCTCGGTTTGTAGCCGCTGAAGAGATCGCCTCAGAAGCTGACTGCGATCTGGCAATGTTTGCAAAAAAGGGCAATAGGGCCCCTCCAGCAATTCCTTTGATCAGGAGTCTGCGCCCCTTGAGGGGAAGGGTGGCATCGAGTTGAATAGAATCATTACCGCTGGCCTCAACGCCTAGTTTTTTGAATTTGTTAACTATTAAACCCATACTGATTAAATTCCTTAATTTATTTTTTTTATGCTGGTATTTGCATCAGTGAATCCTGCTATCATCAAAATTCGTTCGCTACCTCTGACGTTCAAGCCCAATAATTTTTGCCTCTGCGCAGTGAATCATTACATCGTAATACCTGTCGACCCACTCCGCACTTGATACAAACGGATTTGGCCCAAATCCCCGCCCTGGAATCATTCTTGCCTTGTCATGTGCATCATCAAATTCTGAATGATTTGTCAGTAGCACTGTTGCTCCGGCTTCAGCAGATTTTTCAGCAAACATCCTCTGCGATTGAATATATTCTTCCAGATTAGGAATACCTGGAATCGGCGTAGCAGTAGGGAAATTGAATGCTGTTCCACCAGAATACGAGACCACAAGTGGCCTACCAAAATCATTCACAGGGAAGATATAAGAAAGTGTACCTTTGGTATGGCCGGGTGTCGGATATATTTCAATAGTTGTCCCGCCGATGGTAAGGGACATAAATTCACTCACTTCAATGCCATTTGAGCTATCGGGTGTCATTGATGTATATCGATTTGGATACTGTCTTACTAAGTCCCAATCTGCTTTCCCCATGATAACTGTTGCGCCACTGGCAGCCTGTACCAGTTCCACACCACCGATATGATCGCCATGTGCCTGGGAGATCAGAATGTATTGGATATCCGCAGGATCCAGACCAAGCTTCTGCATGCCATCCAAAATCAGTTCACCGGAGTTATAGGGGAACTGTGTATCAAACAATATATACCCCTCACTGGTGGTCAATAGCCAGGCAGAATGCACTGCCCCCCCCAGCCAATAAAGGTCATCAAAAACCTGAACCGGATCCGCATACCAGCTTTCTCGAGGAGGTGCCAAACTGGGATCACGCACGTACCCCGGCACAGTATTGCTGGTATTCTCCCCCAGACTCGGTGGTAGCACACAAAGCCTATTCAGCACTCCCAGATACTCAAACCCTGCTGCCTCTTTGGCGAGTCTGACAGCATTGTCAATTTCAGCTTCAAAATCTCTGGCGCTTTGCTGAGCCAACGAATTACCTGTACTCAATATTATTAAAAGAATGAAAGACAAGCTGGATATATGTTTCAACATAATTTGGACCCCTGATAACCATGTCTGAATGCTGGACATTTACAGTACTTAGGTATTTTTTCCCTACAATATACAAGCATACACAGACGACAATAAACCGGATATTACAGTCAGAAGAACGCTGCGCTTAAAGGCAAACCGGAATATTTTACCTTCTTGTGCACGAGGCATACCGATTGCAGTAACAGATAAGCCAAATCTTAACAGAACACACTGTATTGAGAGATTATAAGCTCTCCTTATTTATGTCCAGTCAATGATGTTACTTAACCTTTTTATTTTCAGACCCTTCGTTTACTAATTCCCTATCTCTTCACATACTCTATAAATACAGCTACATTCTTCTCTATAAAACAGTTGCAAGGAGTAAACAATTGTCAGATTTCAAAGTTTTACTCACTCGACATTTACCGGAAGCTGTTGAAGCCGCTTTTCAGGCTCAATTTGATGTAAGACTCAACACATCGGATATGCCTCTCACACAACAAGAATTGCGAAATGCACTTCTACACTACGATGCCATCTGCCCTACTGTGAATGACCGAATCCCAGCTAAGCTATTCAATAAGATCGAGTCGCCGCGGACGCGCATCATCGCCAATTTTGGTGTTGGGTTTAACCATATCGATATAGCTGCTGCAAATGCCAAGGGCATTACCGTGACCAACACCCCCGATGTATTGACCGATGCTACCGCCGACCTGGCAATGACAATGCTCTTGATGGTGGCTAGAAGAACGGGAGAAGGAGAAAGGCAGTTAAGAAGTAGACAATGGACTGGCTGGTTCCCGACTCACTTGATGGGCAATATGGTCAGCGGCAAAACATTAGGCATCATTGGTATGGGTCGCATTGGTCTGGCTATGGCGCACAGGGCCAACAAGGGTTTTGGCATGAAGATCCTTTATCATAACCGACACCCATTGAGCGCTGATAAGTTAGGCGACCTTGAGGCTGCATATTTTGACAGTCTCGATGCCATGCTGGCTCATTGTGATTTTCTTTCTCTGCATTGCCCTGGCGGTGAAAATAACAGACATTTACTCAATGACCGAACTCTTGCGCTATTACCCAAGCATGCCTATGTCATCAATACAGCGAGGGGTGATGTCATTGATGAAGCAGCTCTGATCCAGGCTCTGCAATCCGGTGCCATTGCGGGTGCCGGACTGGATGTATATGAAAAAGAACCGGCTGTAGCAGAGGCCTTAATAAAAATGGAGAATGTGGTACTCCTGCCCCATCTGGGAAGTGCAACCCATGAAACCAGATTTGCAATGGGTATGCGCGTTCTTGACAATCTGAAAGCATTTTTTGAGGGAAAAAATGTACCAGACTTGGTCAGCCCTTGATTAAATTATTGACTCATTCCATGTCGAACATTCCATATCCAGGTAATGTTCTTTATTGCCAGAAAGCTTTAAATCAAGTACTCAGGGAAATAAGCTTTTCGATTTTGGTTTAGTCACTCACCAGCTTAACTTCAAGGTGAATATATTAAGGTCGTGCTAATTCATTGAGCCCTTCTGTCAGCTCAACCCGGGTTCCCCACGGATCAATGAAAAATGCCAGACCCAGACCAGAATCAAGCATTCGATATGGCGTTTCAAATACCACGCCATTTGCCTCAAGCTCATTACAAAAGTCTTCAAGCCCTTCAACCTCAAAACCAATATGATTCAAAGTGCGGCCTGCCGTGGGCGCCTGTGCAACCTCAACTTCCGAAAAATTCAGGTTCATCCCAGGCAGATCGGCTGCAGCATATCTCCAGCGTTGTCCCGGTGAAGCCCCAAAATGGTCAACATACCAATTCCTGGCAATTTCAGCCTGACCTGGCGGTAAATAGAAATGAAGATGGTGGGTGACAATATCTGCCGTAAGCGGCTGATTGTGTCTTTCGGCGGTCTGATCCACCAACCCAGGCTCAAGATCAAATCCGATATTGGTCGCAAGGGAGTCATCAAATAGCTCTATCCTTTCACCACCAGGAGAAAATACTGACGCAATCCCAGGAAACTCCTGGTTATATTCAAGCTCAAAACCTTTATTTTCCATTTCCTCTAAGGACCTAACCCGAAAAGCGACATGGTTTACTACTGAACCTTCGGTCCCTCCTTGAGCATCCCCTTGGGCAATCAAAATAATAAGGCCAGCAAAGGAAACACCTACTCTTCCCTCCAAGCCCATGTCACTTGCTCCAAGTCGAAGCCAGAAAGATTTTTCATCCTCAGGTGTATCTACAAAATAATGCAGGTGCCCCATGGATACTCCAGCACGATTAACCATGACTAGCTGGGCCCAAGATTGGCCCGGCAGAACCAGGCTGGTCATTAATAGAGTAAAAAACAGAAACCGTTTATTTGCCATCTTGCCCCCAAACCAAAATATTAGGCACCTTGAATTTATCAGTCGTAATAGGCAGGCGCCCAGTTTCTTTCTCGATGTGAAATCAAGTCATGTTGAATCCATAACTCAGCTCCCTGCCTTTGCAAGAACGACTCTACTTCAATTCGAGACTGACGTGTTTGCTCACGATCCATATCTCCAAGCGGCAAGCGCCCTCGTGACCGTTCTTCCCGGTAATGATAAAGATCCCCTGATAACACAATTGGTCCAGTATTTTCCAATCGCACAAAAAGCACCTGGTGTCCGGGAGAATGCCCTGGAGCCGCTTTGAGAATTACTTTTCCATCCCCAAAAACGTCGTATTCTTCAGTTTGTATTAATTGTGCATCACTTTCTATCAATTGGTCATACATACCAGGTCTCGCACTTCCACCCGGGTTGTCAGAAAACATCAAGCTGCGTTCCTCAGGACGAACTAGCCAGATAGCATCGGCGAACAAATTCCCATTAGCTGTGTGGTCCCAATGCAGATGGGAGAAAGCTAAATGTGTTACATCATCAGGCGTATAGCCAATGCTCTGCAACTGATTTTGTAGCGATTCTCCCAGGGTGACGTGGCGAAGCTGAGTGTCTGGCCTTACGATGGTCTGAAGCTGGCCAGTGCCATTTGGAATTCTCTCGCTATCAGCAATACCAAGTGAATCAAACAGTAAAATTCCTTGAGGATGCTCAATCAGATAGGCTGAAATGGACAGCTCGCGAGAGCCGACCTCTTCATCGCTTAACTCATAACGGGAAGGATCTGATTCCAGTATGCCGCCATCAAGGATATAAAGACGAATCTCTGAGTCAGATGTTTGTCCAAAAACATGATTGACGCAAAAGTATAGCGACAAAATCAGAAGGCTTTTTATTATTTTCACAAACTCACTCCCGCATAGCTGCCAAATTAATCCTGCAAATTTACTGATGCATACCCCATCGTCTAATAGTCGCTTTCTCAATGGAATTGAATACAAAGTTTTCAATAATCAAGCCGAATACGATAATAGTCAGTAACCCGCCAAAAACCTCTGTAATCAAGAGCTCATTTTTCTTTTGAAATAGATACCATCCAAGCCCACCCGAGCCAGAGCTGGCACCAAAAACCAATTCCGCGGCAATTAGAGTACGCCATGCAAAGGCCCAGCCTACTTTCATCCCAGTCAAAATGCTGGCGAATGCTCCGGGAATCAAAATCTTGAATATATAACCCGGCCCTTTTAGTCCATAGTTTTGACCAACCAGTCTCAATGTTTGACTCACCGATTTGAATCCACTGAAAGTGTTCAATGCGACTGCCCAGAGCACCGCATGAACCAGGACGAAAATAACACTACCGTCTCCAAGGCCGAACCAGACCATAGCCAGCGGCAGCATCGCAATTGAGGGAAGAGGATTGAACATGGCGGTTAGTGTTTCAAGCAGATCCGCCCCTATCTTGCTAATGCTTGCCAGTGTGGTCAGTAACGCCGCAAACAACAAACCTAGCGTATAACCCTGGATTAGCAACAATATTGTCGCAAGGCCCGCACTTAGAAGCTCGCCACTCAGAAGCCCTTCAAACAAGGCTAGCAGGGTGTCTGAAAAGGTCGGGAAAACCAGCGGATTATTTAGTGAGCGCGCATACAGCTCCCAAATTACTGCCAAAATTAAAAGGATTCCAAATTTCCTTAACACTCCTTGACCATAAAGACGCTGCCAAATATTGACCGGCGCAGCTTGTATTTCATCAATAGGCTCGAGTGATTCATTGAAGAATTCAGGTCTGTCGTTTTGACCATGTAGGCTAAGGACATCAGTCATGATTGAGCTCGGCATCTGAGGTTTTGTTGAATAAAGTTCCATGAATTCGCTGGCTTAGTTTTACACCATTATCATCCATTGAATCATTTCCGGTTGAATTGATTTCTGCCTTCACTTGCCCGGGATGCGGACTTAGTAACAATATGCGATTTCCGATCCTAATGGCTTCCGGGATCGAATGTGTGACAAATATGATTGTGAATTTAGTATCTTCCCAAAGTTGCAAAAGTTCATCTTGCATCTGTTGACGGGTTAGTGCATCCAGAGCAGCAAATGGTTCATCCATTAGCAATACTGCGGGCTCCATTGCCATTGCCCGAGCAATCGCAACACGTTGCTTCATTCCACCAGAAAGGGTATGGGGGTAGGCATTAATAAAGCCAGATAAATTCACTTTTTCCAGATAGTGTTTTGCTCTTTCCAGGGCTTCAGGTCGTTTGAGAGTCCCGCTATTGGTGAGCGCAAATACAATATTTTCTAGAATGGTTTTCCAAGGAAGTAACTGGTCAAACTCCTGAAATACAAAAGCCCTCTCTGGACCTGGTTCTTTAACTGCCAAACCATTTAGCCTGATTTCACCTTCTGAAGGCTTTATAAAACCTCCAATTGCCTTTAGCAGAGTGGACTTTCCACAGCCTGAGGGTCCGAGCATGACGTAACGGTCACTTTCGAGCACATTGAAACTGATCCGGTAAGCAGCGGTGACGATGTTCTGTTCTGTCCTGTACTGTAGAGTGACTCTATCGACAGCAAGCGTCGGAGTGCTGGCATTCATTTGTGTTAATTTCCATCCAGATGGTGGATTTCAGGAAAGAACAATTCAGTCCATGCTGATGGCAGGTTATTCAATGTCCCTACTTCATGCATAAAGCGTGCATATCGCATGGTGTTTTCAGGTTTGCTGGTAAAAGATATATCCGGATCCTGCAAAACTTCTACAAGCTCATCTTCACTAAGCCCAGCATTCTGGCCAGAATTAACGAGCACTTGTGCAGCTACTGCCGGGTCACTCTTGATAAGCTCTTGTGCCTCTTCAAGGGCAGCCAAAACCGCTCTGTAGATACCCGGATTGGCATCATGATAAGCCTGGGTAGTCGATAGCATCGTAAAAGTTGTACTTCCTCCGAGAATGTCATTGGTACTTAAAACCGTCCTGATCTCCGGGTCAGCCATTTCCCTCTGGTGAAATGGGGGAGATGTGAAATGGCTATTGATTTCATTTGAACCTGAGAGCATTGCAACCACACCATCCGGATGAGTCATCGTGACTGTGTAATCATCAAATCGGTCAAACTCATCAATTCCATAGTTATCCAAAGCATAAATTTGCATAACGATCGCAGGGATAGAAACCTTGATTGCTGTCAAAGCGATCCGATCATTTGGTGTCAGATCTTCCAGACGATCCAGATGATCTGCTCGTGTATTTAAATACATTGGCAATGCTGCAATTGCAGCAGCACCCTTGACGTTTACTGACCCTCGGGTCCTGTCCCAAAGGGTAATAAAGGCAGGCGGGCCTGCCGCAATAAAATCGACTGAACCAGCCAACAGAGCATCGTTCATGACAGCTGGACCACCCAGTTCGATCCATTCAACATTAATGGCTTCCAGTTCCGCATCCTGGGCATGTTTTTCAATCAGTTGATATTCACGCATTATTTGCAAAGGAAGGAAGCCAACGCCGCCAGCACCCAATGGAATCCTGACAGTCCCTGTATTGCTGCTCTCATTACCGCCACAAGCTGACAGCAGGAGTAACAATAACAACGCAAAAATTGATCTTAGATGTCGGAAAATCTGATTCATGACTTACTCATATTATTTTTTATGATTTGGATGTTTTTATTTTTTTGCTGCCAAATCAACAATTTGTCCCACATTATCAGATGACTCCATATCCCAGCAAGCACCCAGAAGCTCATCGACCTGCTCACGAGGAAGCACCAGAGTAGACTGGTCAATAAATTTGTCATCCAGCTGAGCATTGCTCAAGGGTCGCTCGACATTTCCCAGAGATGCCTCCAGGAAAAAATGAATATTTTCACCAGACTTCAATTTGATGTTCACATCCACCTGATCACCAGTAATAGCCTCATCACCCTGCGCTATTGTTTTTGATCTGAGATCACTTAAGACCGGATCTGCTATTGCTTCATCAGTGAACTCCCTTAGACCCCCTTTCCCCCGAACAAGTCCAATGGCAGCTGCATGGTAAATAGAATATTTGGATTGTAGAGCCCGTTTGAGTTCTTTCTTGTTACACAGGTCCAGGACAATCGGCGCCACTCGCAGGCTAATTTCTGCTATCTCCTCCGGAGCCGCCCCATACTTCTCACGAATTTGGCTGCAGGCATCAATCGTTGGGTGAACTACCAAACCACATGCGTATGGCTTATAGGCGTTATCCAGCAGCTCATAATGCTCACCGAGCTGATGAGTAATCTTGTCCAGGTCATAACTACTTGCGGTAACCGGCGCAAAGCCCCTAGGACCTTCAAGAGCCGCTTCACCGGCAGTAAAGTCACTTTGCGCAAGCAAAGCCGAGGTGTATCCATTTTGAGCAGCACGGCCTGGCTGAAAGGATTTGGCCATGGAGCCAAACATCTCACGAACGCCTGCTGCCTGGGTAGCAGCCAAGCCAAAGGCCCACACCATCTGCCTGACATCAAGATTCAGTAATTTTCCAATGGCAGCAGCTGCACCAAAGACCCCTGTAGTCGACGTGATATGCCAGCCTGCATCATAATGAGCCGGATAGACTGCATTACCAATGCGGGATTCAACATCAAAACCCAAGATAAATGCCTGCAAAAACTCTTTCCCTGTGACCACCTGATTACCGTCCCTGTTGGCACTTGCGTAAGCAAATAAAGCGGAAGCAACGGGTATGCTTGGGTGAATATAGTTTTTGGGTAGTGTGTCGTCATATTCATGCACATGTGAACCAATGCCATTAAACAGAGCCGCATAGAGAGGATCACAGCTTTCTCCCCTACCAAGCACCTGTGTGGATGCTTTACCGGTAAACGGCAGCAATGTTTCCAGTGCGACTTCCATGGCAGGCTCATTGGCACCACCAATGGCACAGCCCATGTAATTAACGATAGCTCTTAGAGCTTCCTTATAGATATTCTCAGGAATATCATCCAGTTGGCTCTCGACTACAAATCTTGCAAGGTGTTCAGTTACGGACATAAAACCACTTCTCTCAGCTAAAGTTGAAAATCATAAAAAGCCTTTACACATGGAAAATCCAGGGCACTAGCAAATCAGAATCATTCAAAGGGATTATTGTTACTATTTTTGGGTCATTTTACACACTCAAAGCAAAATTCCCACCTGCAAGAAAGGCCATTTATTACAGAAATCCCAGCACAAATAATGGCTCTGACTATCTGAATGATAAAGTCAGGATAATGAGCCAGGAGCAATAGAAGCATTATCCTGCCTTGGGCTATAATCCCGGGCCACAATTGCCACATTAAAGATAGCAAGCACCATATCTGACAAACCAAGGAGTATTCCAATGTCTGACGATTCAAGAAAAAGCCTCAAAGAAAAAGGACTCAAAATTCGCCGTGAGGTGCTTGGCAGCGCTCATGTTGATGCTGCAATAGGTAAAGCAAATGATTTTAATCGCCCCATGCAAGAATTGTTGCATGAATTCTGTTGGGGAGACTGCTGGGGAAGAGAAGGCCTTACCCGAAAAGAACGGAGTCTAATCAACCTGGCAATGCTCACGGCGCTTGGACGAACTCACGAAGTTGCCGTCCATACCCGGGGGGCCAGAAATAATGGTCTGACCAATGAGCAGATCGCGGAAGTATTCTTGCAGGCTGCCGTTTATTGTGGAGTACCTGCTGCGGTAGATAGTTTCCGTGAAGCAACTAAAGTATTGGAAGATTATGACAAATAATATATCTCCGCCGGCAAGCATAGGCTTTATAGGGCTGGGCAACATGGGCTACCCAATGGCCACACGCCTGGCAAATGCCGGCTATAAACTGACAGTCTCTGATCTGAATACCAGTGCAGTTACCAAATTTTGTGAAGAGACAGGAAGTACGGCTGCTAAATCCCTACAAGAGCTCGGTGAAGTCTCGGATGTAGTTATCACTATGCTGCCTGAAGGAAAAGTCGTACGAAAGGTACTTTTGGATGAAGCTGGAGTGGCTGGCGGATTACAGCCAGGCACTATTTTGATAGACATGAGCACATGCTCACCAGTAGATACTCGAAATCTGGGAGAAGAACTTAGCGAGGCGGGTTTTCATTTAATCGACGCTCCAGTATCCGGAGGTGTTGTAAAAGCGATAGATGGTAGCCTTGCTATCATGGCAGGCGGCGAGTCTGAGGTCATAGAAAGATGCATCCCCTTACTGGAAAATATGGGTAAAGTTTTCAAGACTGGTGGACCCGCTAGCGGGCATGCTATGAAGTGTATGAATAACTTTCTTTCTGCTGGTTCGCTGGCTATAGCGTCAGAAGCCGTCATTCTTGGCACACGATTTGGCCTGGATCCGAAAATCATGGTAGACATCCTCAATTCTTCTACCGGCAAAAGTAATAGTACAGAGCACAAATTCCCAGCGTTTATCCTACCCGGGACCTTTAATTCTGGATTCTATATTGGCCTTATGGCTAAAGATCTTCGTTTAGCAGTCGATCTTGCTGAATCTGAAGATGCCTCGGCCGAATTGCTCCACCATATCAGCCAGCTGTGGGACAATGCAGAATCTGAACTTGGATTTAAAGCTGATAACACTGAAATATTCAGTTATCTCGAAACCCATGCAACCAAAACGGAATAAAGCATGACACAGAGAAATAGCTATGAGGTTTACGCTATTCGTTATGCGACAGTAGACCGCATTTCTTCTGAAAACTTCATTGGCGGAGATCCGCATGAAGCCGGTATGCCGATGGACTATTTCGTCTGGGTTGTCCGTAATGAGCAAAAAACCTGGGTGGTTGATACTGGTTTCAATGCTGAAGCCGCCAAGAAGAGGAAGCGTACTTTTTTGCAATCCCCTACGGAAGGTTTGAGATTACTGGGCATCAATGCCGCGGAGGTTTCAGATGTAATCGTGACTCACCTGCATTACGACCATATTGGTAATTTTGATCTCTTCCCCAAGGCCAGCTTTCACCTTCAGGATAGTGAGATGGCATATGCCACCGGTCGCCATATGACCAATTCTTTTTTCGCAGGAGCTTTTGAAGTTGATGAGATTGTTGCTATGGTCCGTAATGTCTATCAGGGACGTGTAAAATTCTACGATGGTGAGCATGAACTTGAACCCGGTTTGTCGCTTCACCATATAGGTGGTCATACCAAAGGATTACAGGTAGTTCGCATTTGGACACGTTCGGGATGGCTGGTGCTTGCTTCTGATGCCAGCCACTACCGAGCCAATATGAATGAGAAACGCCCTTTCCCCATTGTGGCAGACATTGCTGAAATGTTTGATGGTTGGAAAAAATTACAGGATTTGGTGGATGACCCCAACATGATCATTCCCGGGCACGACCCTGAAGTCATGATTGAGCATTCAGCTCCTGATGATTCTATGAAAGGGATTGTTGTCCGCCTGGATTAATCTGTTGAAAAAATAATTACCGTTTTTCAATGCGAGTATGGCTTTAATTTTTATACTCATACCAGTAATACGACAGTAGATACTTGGAAACTTTAACTGATAAGGAATCAAACTAGTGGAACTAAAGCATTATGAAGGCAGCTGCCAGTGTGGCGCAGTTCAATATGAAGTCGATTTAAACATTGATCAAACCATTACGTGTAACTGTTCTCGTTGTCAGCGTATGGGGTTTGTATTGGGGTTTGCCAATCCTGAAGATTTCCACTTGAAGTCTGGAGAAGATTCCCTTACTGAATATCTATTTAACAAAAAAGTTATTCGTCACCTTTTTTGCAGCGTTTGTGGTGTGGAAAGTTTCGGCTATGCAACCATGCCAGATGGCACGCCTGCTGTTGGCATAAATGTCAATTGTCTAGAGGGTGTTGATCCCAGGAAACTTAATAGCCAGCATCTCGATGGCAAGAGCTTTTAACACTATCAAACTGTAGAAAGCCAAAATTCTTAATTCAACTTCCATCGCGTGCACCGATCTTTCTATGAGTGCACGTTTTTTTTTAAATGAATTTATCATGCCTTTTGATGGCAAAGGTAGACAATAAAACACCTTGTTTGACGCCAGTTCAGTTCCATTTCAAGTAGGCAATCATTGCTGCATCGAATGCAGTATCTATGTTAACTGAACCGATATTAAATTTAGCTATTTCATATGGATATTTTGCCAGTTAAGATGCCCCTGCATTCACCATTTTCTGTTCCCCGCTCATAACCTTTCCAACTCCTTGCGGATAGCTTCTATTCGATTACGATTAGTATTCAGGTCTCCTTGCCCTACCCGTGAGGCTGAACGTACCGCAATTTCACCTTGAGCGGGTTGGTGATGGAATTCCACGTCATCCATGAAACCAATTAGGGAGGTGACAAAGGTAAAACGTGCATAAGTGCTATCTGAGCTGACTAGTGTGGCGCCATCCATTCTGCTCACAGTTTCAACTAATGTGCTCCATCGTGATCCATCAAAATCGGCAATGGGAGCAATGTAGTGGCTATCAAGAGCATCTTCATCGCTAGAAACGCAATTAGGAGATGATGGACAAGGCATCAGCTTACCGTTCTGAAGACCCAGCGCTACAGTCATATTGCGACTGTCTGCACCCAGCTTAAAGAACAGGCCGACCCCGCCTATAGTGAGAAGCAGCAGAAGTGTTAAAAAAACCATCATTATTTTCTTAATCCTAATCATTAGTGATTCATTTTTGTTTTGCCATTGCGTTTATAACAGTTTGTCTGTCTTTGGTTTAACTTAATTGGCGTCAGATCAAGCTGTTTATACTATTTTTTCCAAGCAGCGTTTTTCCATGTCAAAAAATTCCGGGCTCTTCAGTCTTATCACTAAAAGCGGTATTTGAGCCTTGGCCGCTTTAAGTATTCATTATAGAAACCTCAAATTCGAAAACAAATTTTAGGGAGGGAAGACCTGTACGGCTTAAAAGGCCTTCATTTTCAAAAAAAATGGCGCCATTTTTGCCCTGCCTGTACAGTTTCAAATTCTTTTCACAATTCCCTCTTAAATATAAGCGTATAAATAAGAGTAACATTAGCAATTAACCCAAAAAGAAATGAGGACTTTCTGATATGAAAAAGTACATGACTATGCTGTTTATGGTTCTGCTTGGCACGCCAGTGCTGGCTCAGGTGCCAGTCACCGTGATACCTGCCGATGAGCAGGCTGCCTGGCTTGAAACCGGTACCCCGGAGGATCAGGCCGACAAAAGGCTGGCCTATGATTTCTGGCGGGAAGTCCTTGTAGCCAGGGATATGGATGCCGCCATGGAATATATGCATGAGGATTACATTCAGCATAACCCGAACATCCCCACAGGCAGAGCCCCTTTTGTCCAGGTTTTTGGCAGGATGGGCTCACGACCGGTAATGGATCATATTGAAGACCTGGTTGCCATTACTGCTGACGGCGGTTATGTCACCATGGCCTTTCAGCGGGTACTGGATAACCCCAATGTGGAAGGTCAAACCTACACGACAACCTGGTTTGACATGTTCCGTATTGAAAATGGAAAAATCGTCGAACATTGGGACTACGGCACAGTAGGTCCACGCTAGCTGAAACCCCGGTAAAGAGTCAGCTCTGACTCTTTACCGGCTCATTTGAAGGTTTCCTATGCAGCATTTTCATAGCGCTTTATGTGTTGCACGAAGCGCTTCTCGAAAAACGAACCTAAGGCATTTTCTTCAATCAGCTGCCTTTTTGCTGCTCTCCTGCAATATGCTGCTCCAGCAGGCACATGCTGCTGAGGCCCCATCGTGGGTCAAACTCACTGTCCCTCAGTTCACCGTAATTTCCCAGCTGGATGAAGGGGAAACGGTAAAATGGGCTGAAGACTTTCAGCTGTTTATCGCTGCTCTGGGTGAGGTGATAGAGGTTGATGAGCGGGCCCTCCCCCCCTTGGATATTGTGCTGTTTGAGAGCCGGGATGCCTTTGCGCCCTATCGGGCGCGTACCCAGTCAGGAACAGTGAATGCCCTGGCCGGTTTCTTTTCCAACCAGGGCGGCTGGAGTGTGATCGGCATGCCGGGCAACGACGGTAATGGTAGTGCCCAGCAGCTGACCTATCATGAGGCCGTGCATTGGTATTCGAGCATGCTGCTCGGGCGTTATCCCTACTGGTTTACTGAAGGCATTGCCGAACTGTTTTCGACGCTGGCCATCAATGGTGATGAGGTTACCTGGGGCGCGGCGATCCCGGACAATATCGATTATTTACGCCAAACCGGCTTGCAAGCGATGGCGGATTTCTTTGCAGTGTCGCGTGATGCCGCCCTGCATGAGGTAGACACTTTCTATCCACAGGCCTGGCTGTTTGTGCATTACCTGCTCTTTGGTGAGCTGAATCTGACACCCGCTGAATTGATCAGCCTGGTAGAAGGCTCCATCGAGTCGGATATGCCCACGGCACTGGCGCAGGAGTTGGGGTTGGTTTTTACCGAACTGGATGCCCTGCTGGGTGATTATCTGGCTGCCGGGGATTTTCGCACTACACAGTTTTCTGTCTCTGCCAGTAGACAGAGTTTACAAAGTACCAGCGCCTCACCAGCTGAGGTGGAAGCCGCTCTGGCGAAACTGGCGATTGCCGGCAACAACATCGAGCTTGGCTTCGATCATGCCGAGGCCCTGTTGGAACTTGAACCGAGACAGGCGCAGACCTATGACATCATTGCCGAAGTCGCCAACCGTCTGAATGAGCCCGACATGCTGGAAACGGCACTGAACAATGCGATTTATCTCAACACCAGCAATGCCAAAAGTTATGAGCTGCAGGCAGCTTTCCTCTGGGAGCGAAACGAAGATTCCAACACCGGCACTCTGCCCCCCGAAGTGGCGCGCGAGATTGCCAACCTGTTGACACGTTCTATTGTGCTACAGCCTTTTCGGCTGGAAACCTATCAGGCTTTTGTGCGGGTATTACCAAATATCATGAGTGCGACTGATGCTGATTTTAATGCCATTGAACTGGGCAAAGCCCTGTTTCCCGACGAGGGTATTATCCTGGTCGGCGAAGCCATGCTCAGTGCCCTGACGGCTAACTATGATCTGGCCATGGCGCTGATTGCTGAAGCCAATGAGGGCGATTACAGAATTGCCGACAACAATCGTGCCTTCACCCGCATGGTGACCGAGTTCGTCTGGGTAACCGGAATTTCCAACAGTCTGCAGTTGCTCAATCTGGATGGACGTTACGCCGATGCTGTTCGGTATATCGATGATATTCTGGCGGGTCGGCAGGCTGGTGTACGCACAGTGCCGGGCAATATCCGCGGCTTTCTCAATGCCCAGCGACGCAACATGCTGGCCAATCAGCGCATTGCCGAAGTCGAGGAACTGCTGGCGGAAGATCAGCAGGCATCCGCGCGTGCTTTGTTACAGCAGATGATCAACGAGGATGACATCAGTAGCAGCGCCAGAGATTATGCCAGGAGTACGCTGGCGATTCTGGATCGCTAGGGTAAGCAGAAAGACCTTGGCGCTACCTCACCATGGGTGGCGTATCAATCACCACCACTTCACAATCCGACACTGCGCTGATCTTCATTGATTTTCTTTTTGTGACTTCAGCGGCATCACCCTTATTCAGCGTGGTCTTTCCTTCACCGTCGCGAATTTCGAACTTGCCTTCCGAAGCCAGCACATAAGCCTGGTGCTTAATAGGATGCTCGATCTCACTGCCTTTGCTGAGTTTGCCGCCATAGAGTCGGGCTTTTTGGTGAATGTACAGCGCGCGGCCCTTGTCTTCTTCATAGCCTGAAACCAGCAGCTTGAGGGAATCAGTACTGCTTTGTGGAAACTGTTTCGCTTCCCAGCGCGGTTTGACGTTAGCCTTGTCGGGAATGATCCATATCTGGTAAAGCACCAGTGGCGTCTTGCCCATGTTGTATTCGGAGTGGACGATGCCGGTGCCGGCGCTCATGACCTGCACTTCACCCTGTCTGGTCACACCTTTATGACCGTGATTGTCCTGATGGGTCACCTCGCCTTGCCTGACATAGGTGATAATTTCCATGTTGCGGTGCGGATGCGGTGGAAAGCCGGTACCGGCCTTGATCCAGTCATCATTAACCACCAGCAAGGCACCAAACCCCATGCGTGCCGGATTGTAGTAATCGGCAAAACTGAAATGATGGCTGGATTTGAGCCAGCCATGGCTGGCCTTTCCCAGGCCGTGATAGGGACAGAGTCTGATCATACTTTTACATAATCTTCTTTATTGCGATTATCCGGCAGCACTTTTTTCTCGGGATCATCCAGACCACCGAAGGCATTGAAATAATCCCTGAAAAAGCCCTGCAGCTCCAGCGTCATCAGGGCAAATTCCTGATCGAATTTTTCTGCAGGGCTACCAGTGTTCTGTGAATCGGCTTCTTCTTTCACCTGATCGAAACGCAGTTTTTTGATGCTGAGGTCTTCGGCAATGCTGCAGCTCAACAGATGTTTCCATTGCACGGCCAGCTGTCTGACACGTTTGCCTGCCTGTAGGTGGGTTCTGATTTCATCGCCTTCCAGATCCTGCCCCTTACAGCGAATCACGTTGGCTACATCCAGCGGATTGAACAGTTCGCATTCATCATGAATCTCGAAATGATCGCTGGCCTTGCCATCATTCAGCCAGCGCGTCATGACATCCGAAGGTGCACGCTTACTGTCAGGAATAGCCACTGGAAAAGTGCCGAGCGTATCCCGCAAGAGATTAATCAGTTCTTCGGCTTTGGCCGGACTGGCCGCATCCACCACCAGCAGCTGTTCCGAGCGACTGATATAGGCATAGGTCCTGCTGGAGCGGGTAAACGCCCGTGGCAGCAGGGAGTTATAAACATCATCCTGAATCTCACGGCGTTCCTTGCGGTAAATTTTTCTGCCCTGACGGGCCTCCAGCTCAGCAACTCGTTCTGCCGTCGCCTCGCGTACCACGGTGGCAGGCAGTAGTCGATCCTGCTTTTGTGCGCAGAACATGATGAAATCCCCCACAACATGGGTCAGCGGCTGCGGCAAAGCCCTGCTATCGGTCTCGCCTGCTTCGCCCTGCTCTGCCTCAGCCTCTTCAGTCGTTTCTGAATCTTGCAGATCCGGTGCAGCATCCCCCAGTGGGCTGACCCAGCCGAGGCGCGATTTCTCATAGCTGGCACAGGGTACAAAGGCATAATCGCCCAGCTGGGCTTCCAGATCTTCATATGACAAATCAAAGGGTTTAAGGAGTTGAAACAGACGCAGATTCTTGAACCACATAAAACAGACGCAATCCTTGAGGAGAAATTAAAACGTGCGGGTGCGGATTATGACACAAGCCCGGGAGCAGACGAAAATTTGAAAGCGCCGTCCAAGCAGTGGTCATCGCATCCTCCGCTTCCCTGCGGAGGCGCTTGGCATACTTATTCCCGTGACAGCCTGATCAAAAGACCGTTCGGGTCTCTGGTCCAGCTGGAGCTGGTACCGGCATCCAGCATGGCTGACTTCTGATCGGAACCGATCAGTCCGCCGTGGCTGAGAATATTATCGACAGCCCTGTCGAAATCATTCACGCCTATCAGCATAATCGGACCACCCGGATCCTGCACGCGATGGGAAACCGCTCGACGGGTGGGGCCGGTAAATTCCTGAAAATTGATCACAAACTCAGACCCCGGGAAAGTGCCTCGGGTAGCACGCATCGTGGCAATGGAGCGGTCCCCGAACAGCGCCTGAATACGGTCATTGGCCTGACCTGCCGGAGCCGGCTGTTCAAGTCCCATACCAAACACACTGTTATAGAAAGAGACGGTCTGATTAAGGTCGGCCACTGTGAGATAAACGGTAACACTGTTAACTTCACCCGGACCTTCAAAAGTCTCACCTTTGCGCTCAACCAACTCGACAATAAAGCCATCGGCATCACGGATCATCACAGCCCGGTTTGTTGTAGCATCATAGGGCTCATCGTTTTCACTGAGCACCTGTAGCCCCATCTCTTTGGCGCGTGCCAGTAGGGTGTCCAGATCACGCACATTCATGGCCAGCATGATCTGACCCGGATCCTGAATCATGGGATGCATGGCACGCTTGGGGGTATTGATCCACTCCACCAGTTCCATCCGGAATGAATCATTCGGAAGTTTCAGAATGGTCGTCTGCAGCATGGCATGCTCATCATCAATGAGTCCTCTTCCCGAGCGTGGCTCAGCCGGTGGATCGACATATTCCATACCAAGCAGATCACGGTATAACTCCAGTGAACGCTCGAGGTCAGCAACGTTCAGGTGCAGAATGCTGGCTGAAGTGGATTGTGTCATGTTGTTCTGAGCCTGTACTGCCTGGCTGGCAAGCGTGGCTAATAACACGGTGCCCAGCAGCAATAAGGCGTGCTTGATGTGATAAACAAGGTGAGTCATGGTATCTCCCTTCGTGTGAATAGTGTGTTCTGCAACATAAAGAGCAGATCCGTAATTGTAAAGTACTTATTCCCTTTCGGTTCTTTTGCCAACATTCCCCCAGGGCTTAAAGCAGGTAAGCGTAGAGTGAGGTCATCAAACCCAGTATCACCGCCAGAAACAGACTGTGCTTGAAGGTAAAACGGAACAGCCTGCCCTCTTCGGAACGTGGCATACCGGTTGCAGCAACCGCCACTGCTAGGCTCTGCAGAGAAATCATTTTACCCATCACGCCACCGGCAGAGTTGGCCGAAGCCATCAGGTTGGGGTCAAGACCCAGCGTAGCGGCCGTCACCACCTGTAAATTTCCAAACAGGGCATTGGCCGAAGTGTCACTACCGGTAAGGAAAACCCCGAGCCAGCCCAGCATGGCACTGAAAAAGGGAAAGAGCGTACCGGTCGCCGCAAAGGCCAGCCCGAGTGTGACAGTCGCACCACTGTAATTCATCAGAAAGGCCAGTCCGAGCACCGAAGCAATGGTCAGCATCGAGTAGGACAGTTGCTGCAGTACCGACCCCAGCAACCTGAGATAGGCTGCAATAGACATTTTAAAAACAACGGCTGCTGCCACAGTGGCAAAAGCACAGGCCGAGCCGGCGGCTGAAATCCAGTTGAAGGTATAAGTGGCGGCATAGGGTGTGGGAACCTCAACAACCGGTGCCCCCTGCAAGACCTGGTTATGTAAACCGGGCCACTGAAACACCAGCGTGACACTGTTGAGCAGCTCGCCTATGATGCCGCTGCCCCAGATCAGTACAAAGACCACCAGAAACAGATAGGGCGACCAGGCCAGCACCGTTCGGCCAAAACCATGCGATGAAACCGTCATGCTGCTCTGAGTCTCCCCTGCCCAGACAAAATCATCACTGGGTTGCCAGAGCTTAAGCAATATCACCAGACCGGCAATGGCGCTAAGGGAGGCTACAATATCCACCAGTTCAGGGCCGACATAGTTGGACATAAAAAACTGCATACCGGCAAAGCAGATGCCACAAACGGCTGCTGCCGGTAAAACCCCTTTCAGGCCTTTCCAGCCACCCATGACCATGACCAGGTAGGCTGGAATAAACAGGGCTACCGGTGCACACAGGCGCCCTACCCAGGCACTGAGTTCATTTTCCGGCAGGCCGGTAATGCCAGCCAGTGTAATAACCGGAATACCTATGGAGCCGAAGGCAACGGGTGCTGTATTGGCCAGCAGGCAAATACCCGCAGCAAAAAAAGGTGAGAATCCAAGGCCAGTCAGCATGGCGGCGGCTACCGCCACAGGGGTACCAAAGCCGGCAGCTCCCTCAATAAAGGCACCCAGCGCGAAGGCAATCAGCATGGCCTGTATGCGCCGGTCTGAAGTCAGCCCCCCGATGGAATCCTTGATCACTTCAAAATTACCGGTATCAGCGGTGATGCGGTACAGGACCACTGCCCAGAACACGATCCAGCCAATGGGAAAAAGGCCAAAGGCAGCACCCATACTGACAGAACCGACAACCAACTGCAGGGGCATGCCATAGACAATCAGCGCAACGACCACCGCTACCAGCAAACCCGACAGGCCAGCAACCCAGGCAGGCTTGCGCAAGACGCCAATCATTAGCAGCAAGACAAATATCGGTGCAGCTGCCGCCAGGGTAGATATAAGCAGACTGTCAGCCAATGGAAGGTATTCCTGCTGCCACATAAGATTTTCCTTTTTTTATTGGTTTATTTTTATGGCAACTTACTAGGGAGCCGATTTTTTATAAGGTTGAGAATATAAAGTCTGCCGGCTAGAGTCCAGCCGACCTGTCTATCCCATTTAAACCTTGCTGTTCATGTAAGCCTTGATACGTCCCAATGCTTCGCGAATATCCTCTGTACTGCTGGCATAGCTGAAACGAATATAGCCTTCACCAAGATGACCAAAACTGGTGCCGGCAACGCTTGCCACACCCAGTTCTTCAAGTAAAAGCTCTTCGAGCTGCTTTGATTTCATGCCAGTGCCGGTGATATTTGGAAAGGCATAGAAAGCACCTTTAGGTGAAATACATGAAAAACCCGGCACTTCATTGAGAAGTTCAACAATCAGCTGACGCCTTTCATCAAAAATTTGGCACATGGTATCAACCGCGTCCTGAGGACCTGTCAACGCTTCAATGCCTGCTCTTTGAACCGGCGCAGATGGACAGGAATTACTGTTTATCTGCAAGCGCTCCGCATGATCAATCAAACTGGCAGGCCAAACACCATAACCCAGACGCCAGCCGGTCATGGAATAGGTCTTGCTCCATCCATCCAGCAAAATGGTGCGATCCCGTATCGATTCATATTCAAGAAAACTGACATGTTCCATACCGTCATAGAGCATACGGGAATAAATTTCGTCTGAGAGTAATGTGACATGCGGATAGGCTTCCAGACCTTTGACAAAGGTTTCAATCACATCCCTTTGCAGGACCCCGCCCGTTGGGTTGGCCGGTGTATTGACGATGATCAATCGGGTATTGTCATTAATCTGGGCAAGTACTTTTTCCGGATCAAAACCAAAACCACTATCTTCCAGTAACTCGATAGGAACTGCTTTGGCCCCACTGAATTTGATCATGGATTCATAGATGGGGAAACCGGGATTGGGGTAAAGTATTTCAGCACCGGGCTCACCAAACATCATGATGGCGAAAAACATGGTCGGTTTGCCACCCGGCACAACCATGACATTTTCCCGGTCCACTTCAACACCCCGGAACTTGCGAATATCATTAACCACTGCTTCGCGTAATTCCGGCAGGCCCTTGGCTGGGGTATAAAAGTGGAAGCCTTCGTCTATGGCTTTCTTCCCGGCTTCAACAATATTGTCCGGCGTACGAAAATCTGGCGCTCCGATACCAAGGTTAATAATATCGCGCCCCTGCGCTTCCAATGCCTTGGCTCTGGCAAGAATTTTAAAGGCTGATTCTGTTCCCAGACGGGACATACTGGCAGCAAGTTTCATAAAACCATTCTTCCTACACTAATTGCGAAATCGCAGATTGCTTCGCTGTAAATCCTTGATGGATTTGCAGCCCATTAATTTCATGTCCCTGATTAATTCTGCGTGCAACAGGGACAAGGCTTTTTCCACCCCTGCCTGCCCGGCTGCCGCCAGGGCATACAGATACAACCTGCCACCGGAGCAGGCCTTGGCACCGACGGAAAGCGCCTTGAGAATGTGCGTGCCACGGCGGATACCACCATCACAGATCACATCTATCTTGTCACCGACAGCATCGACTATCTCAGCCAGCTGATCGAAGGGTGAACGCGAACCATCCAGCTGCCGACCGCCATGGTTGGATACCATAATAGCACTGGCACCGATGTCCACAGCACGTCTGGCATCCTCTACCGACATAATACCTTTGAGTACAAAAGTTTTTCCCCAGTAGGCGGCAACCTCTTCGGCGGCTTTCCAGTCCATACTCTGATCCATCATGACATTGAAATAGTCGGCCACCGTGATGGAAAGATTAGAGCCCTCCTTGACGTAATCCTTGAGCTGGGACAGTTCGAATTTTTCATGGGTGAAATAATTAAAGGCCCAGGACGGGTGCGTCATGAAACTGAGCAGGCTTTTCAGGGTTAGCCGCGGAGGCGTGGTGAATCCGGTGTAAAGATCCCGCTCACGATTGCCACCGACGATGGTATCCACGGTCAGCGCCAGAGCGTCAAAATTAGCTGCCTTGCAGCGGTCCATCATGCTGCGCGTGAGCTCCTTATCCTTGTGATAATACAGTTGGAACAGCTTGGGCGTGTTGATGGACTGACCGATATTCTCGACACTGACCGTCCCCAGGGAAGACACACCAAATATCGTCTTGTATTTTTCAGCTGCCTTGCCGACCGCCATTTCCCCGTCATGATGAAACAGACGCTGCAGGGCTGTTGGTGAAAGAAACAGTGGCATGCCAATCTCCTGCCCCATCACAGTCGTACTCAGATCAATCTCTTCAACGCCGGCCAGCACATTGGGTACCAAGTCCACTTCATCATAAGCCGTGGTATTGCGGCGATAGGTCAACTCATCATCAGCGGCACCATCAATGTAATGAAAAATTGGACCGGGCAAACGCTGCTTGGCCATCCGGCGAAAATCTTCCACATTGCGGACATCTTTAAGGCGCATGAACATGATGATAGATTCCTTATTGTTTAAAACGATACACGCAGGTTCAGTTTGAACTGCAGCACAACGCTATCTTGTCTGCCTGCCACAACTTTTGTACGAGAATCATGTTGAATCGAGGGTTTCTTGTTATTATCTGTCACTGGTTTCAGTAGCATTATTAAACCCGTGTCTGCTGATTGCAAGAAGCAGCTTTTAGTCACAATCACAAAGAAGGAATCCGTATGCAGCCAGGAGTCATCAGTGCCTTTCACCCAACCCGACGTACCCTGATGGGCCCCGGTCCTTCGGACGTTTATCCGCGCGTACTTGAAGCGCTGTCACGACCGACCATCGGCCATCTGGATCCCCTATTTATCGGCATGATGGATGAGCTGAAACAGCTTCTGCGCTATGCCTTCCAGACCGAGAATGAGGTCACCATGCCCATTTCAGCACCGGGATCAGCCGGCATGGAATGCTGTTTTGTGAATCTAGTTGAACCGGGTGACAAGGTGATTGTGTGTCGCAATGGTGCCTTTGGCGGACGCATGCTGGAAAACATTAAACGCAGTGGCGGTGAAGCCATCATCGTGGATGATCCCTGGGGACGTGCGGTGGATCCCGAAAAAGTCGAAGCTGCCCTGCAGGCCAATCCGGATGCGGTGATTCTTGCTTTTGTACACGCAGAGACATCAACCGGTGCACTGTCGGATGCACAGACCCTGGCAAGACTCGCGCACGAACATGACTGTGTAACGATTGTGGATACCGTCACCTCGCTGGGCGGAGTCCCGCTGAAGGTGGACGAGTGGGAACTGGATGCGGTGTATTCGGGTACACAGAAATGCCTGTCCTGCATTCCCGGGCTCTCACCAGTGACTTTCAGCCAGCGTGCCATGGATAAAGTCCGAAAACGCCAGTCAGTCACGCAGTCATGGTTTCTCGATCTGAAACTGATGCTCGGTTACTGGGAAGGTGAAGGCAAACGCGCCTATCATCACACAGCGCCCATCAACCCCTTGTATGCATTGCATGAAGCTCTGTGCATCCTGCAGGAAGAAGGTCTGGAAAATGCCTGGCAGCGACATCGAAGCCAGCATGAGGCTCTCAAGGGCGGGCTGGAAAAACTGGGCCTGCAGCTGAGTGTCCCCGAAGCCGAACGATTGCCACAGCTTAATGCCGTCAGCATTCCGGCAGGGGTAAACGATGCTGCAGTGCGAAGTTCCCTGCTGCAGGACTACAACCTGGAAATCGGTGCGGGTCTCGGCGAAAGTGCCGGCAAACTATGGCGCATTGGCCTGATGGGATATTCCGCCAACCCCGGCAACGTGCTGTATTGCCTGAGCGCCCTCGAAGCCGTGCTGGGCAACTAGGTCCTGATCTTCATCTGGCCTGGGTCACTCAGCACCGAAGTTTGCCAGTACGACGCCATAGATGGCCATGGCATCCCAGAAGTTCTGTAATCGCAGATTCTCATTTTCACCGTGCTGATTATTGTCGTGGTTAGCCAGCGGTAAAATGATAATCGGGGTATCCATCCTCTCGGCAAAATCATCCAGCGGCAAGGTGCCACCCATATTCGGCGTCAGAATCAGACTGGGTGTTATTGCTTCCATAAGGCTGATCATGCGTGCAGCCATGGGGCCATCCATTGAAGTTCTGAGGCCAGAGCTTCCCTCGCCGCGCCAGTCCAGTTTGAGCACCCTGTCGTTGTTCCGCAAAATTTCATCGCTGGGGTCTTCATAAATGATATGGTAGCCCTCTTGCGTAATATGGTTTTCAATCAGACGTTCAATATCGGCGGGCTGCTGATCGGGAACCAGACGCAAATTCAGGGAAACAGTCGCCGTGGTCAGGATGATATTGCTGCCCAGTACGCCAACCCCGCCTCCGACAATGCCACGGGCATTGATGGCTGGCAACGTCACCAGCTCGGCAAGGCGCATGCCGTTTCCTTCAGGTGTATTAACGGCCAGTTCATTCTGCAGATCTGCCGTCATGTCCGGCATGTTCTGCAGTGCACTCTGTTCACGGTCTGACAGGGGTGCCACTGCGTCGTAATAACCATCTATGAGTATCCTGCCACTTTCATCGCGCATACTGGTCAGCAAATAGGCCAGTTGCATGATGGGGTTTGGCGCCCAGTTGCCATAGTGCCCGGAATGCAGAGGGCGATTGGCGCCATAGGCTGTAATATCCAGAGTCTTGCTACCACGCACACCGAAAACCAGTTGCGCCTGTCGAGACTGATGCATCGGCCCGTCACAAAAAAGCAGCAAGTCAGCATCCAGCAGGCCGGGGTTGGCATCCATAATGGTACCGAGGCTAGGCGAGCCAATTTCTTCTTCACCATCCAGCAGGAGTTTCAGATTAACCGACAGGGGAATGTCATTGTCACGTAATGCCTGCAGCACATGAGTGATGGCAATGATCGGCATTTTGTCATCGCCCGCTGAACGACCATAGAGTCGCCACTCTGGATTCAAACCCTGCTCCATTTGAGCCTGGCTAACCGGTCGGCCGCCCTCCTGCAGGGGAGCATCCAGCAGCGTAGGACTAAAAGGTGGGTATGCCCAGTCATCCGGCAATACCGGTTGCCCGTCAAAATGTGCATAAATCAACACAGTCTCACTGGCCTGGGGGTTCAATAATTCTGCATAAATATAGGGTGCTCCATCTGCCTGCAGGCGCTGCGTGGTAAAACCCTGGCCTTGCAGAAGCCCCGTGATATGCTCGACATTTCTATCCATGTCAGCAAGGTTTGCCGCTGAATTGGGCAGCCGCAGGAGCTCAATAAAATCCTGCAGAATGACTTGCTCGTTGTCTGACCGATAAGCATCAATCAAGTCGACAAGCTCCTCTGAATCGATGGCCTGTGCCAGCGCTGTCGACCCGCTTCCAAGCCAGCAAGCTGTCAGAAGCAGTGATCGCAGAATGTGTTGCCTGGCTGAAGCATAAAAATTCCTGTGCATTGTCATCTTGTTTCCTGTCTGAAAATTAAAATGGTCGTGGCCGGAACAACACGCGACCGGCATTGACGCTGCTTGGTATGCTATCGCTAAGGGCGAATTCGCCATTAAGAATCACATAGGCAATGCCATCGGGTCGGGCGCTTGGATTATCATAGCTGGCATGGTCGATAACCGTTTCGGCATCGAATACCGTGATGTCGGCCGCCATGCCCGGTTTCAGCAAGCCCCTGTCGGTGATGCCGATGGTCTTTGCCGGTAACCAGGTCATTTTGTAAATGGCCTGCTCCAGACTCAGTGCCATTTTTTCCCGCACATATTCGCCCAGCACTTTGGGAAAGGTTCCCCAATAACGCGGATGCTCCCTGCCCCCCTCTAACACCGCATCACAATCACAGGCAATCGATACACTCGGGTGCTGCATGATTTCTATCAGGTCTGCTTCACTGCCGAATCGCAAAATCGATCCACTCTCGGCTTCTTCCAGAATGCGGATGACGGCTTCCCCCGCTGAGTCAGTACCCAGTTCTTCCATAATCTCAGTCAGCTCCTGCTGATTGCTTTTTACAAAAACACCCGAAGCGCCTCCCCAGCGCAGGTTCATGGCCTCTTCAGCCTCGGTAATAATCTGTGCGCGCAGCGCTGGATCTTGAAAACGCGCCAGCATGGCCGCACGACCCCCAGCCTGTGCCCAGCTGGGAATAATCAGATTAGACAAATCGGTCTGTCCGGCCAGATAGGGGTAGACATCTGCGACAGCCCCTTCGGCGTTGCTGGTATCAGCCACGCGCATTGTGTCGAGAATCTCGGCCGCTTTGCCCTGCTCCCAGCCCTGCACTTTCATGTGCGTGACCAGGGGAATCAGTCCGGCCGCTTCGCCGATACGGACGGTTTCCGTCATGCCAACGATGGAGCTGTAATCGGTTTCCGGTGTCAGGCGGTCATGATTGGCAAACACCACATGCCAGTCGGCAAAGGGTGACAGAATGTCGATAACTTCCTGCGTCTGGGCATAATAGCCTGGCACATAATCCAGACCGGCCGAGACACCCCAGCTGCCGGCTTGCAGCCCTTCAGCAATCAGCGCCTGCATACGACTGATCTGCAGCGGGGTCGGGCGTGCATCTTCAAGGCCGACCACCTCCTCCCAGATACTGTTGAAACCAACGAAACCGCCAACATTTATGGCAAGCCCCGCTTCAGCATACGCTGCAAACTGCGCTGCGATATCCAGTGGACTCCAACCATCCGAATTCATGATTTCTGTGGTTATTCCCTGACTGATCATGTTGACGGCTGTAGAGAGTGCCTCTCCCCTGTCATGGCTGTGGATATTGATAAAGCCGGGAGCCACCACCAGCCCACTGACATCTATATCGACTTCAGCACTTGCCGCTCCAAGATCACCAATAGCGGCAATCGTCGTTCCCGTGATGGCCACATCACCGACATAGGCCTCTTGTGAGCTGCCATCGATAATGGTGCCGCCACGCAGGATCAGCTCATATGCTGGCGGGTCTTCTGCGCAGGCAGTCAACGTGAGTATCAGAATACCGCAGAGGCTGTATTTACTTATCATCTGTTGTTTCCACTTATTGACCAGCTTCATGTTTATTGCCCAGCTCAGCCAGGAATTCTCACAAGACAAAAACTTAACAGCTGCCTAGCGCGCAGCTATCAGCCCGATTTCAACGGTAAAATCCGGTGAGGCCAGACGTGACTCGACGCAAGCACGACAGGGCGCATTACCACCTTTGCTCCATTCATCCCAGACAGCATTCATCTCGGCAAAATCCTCCATATTGGCAAGCCAGATAGTCGCGCTCAGGGCTTTTGTTTTATCGGTGCCTGCTTCTGCCAGCAGGGCATCAATCTGCGCCAGAATCGCTATGGTCTGCGCCCTTACACTTTCACCGCGTGCCGTCTGGGCAACCTGCCCGGCCAGATATACGGTATCGCCATGAATGACGGCCTGGCTCATGCGATCATTGGTTTTCAGTCGTTGAATACTCATCCTAACCTCTCTTGTTAAACAGTCAAACCAGCTACTTTTATTCAGCCCTGACTTTGAAGCTGACAATTTTATAAAGACCTATTGTAAACAGCGGCAATACAAACACCAGCAGAAACAGGTAGGTCAGCAAGACATAGCCATTGGCAATCAGGGCAATCAAGCCAATCCTGTCACTGATGAAAACGGCAATCACCATAGTGACCACCGCAATGCTTGGCCTCAGGTAAAGCGGCATCTGTGCTGATTTTGCCTGATAGCTTACTGCTACCCGCTCATTCAGGGCATGCAACAGAGCTGTACCCGTTTCAATAAAGGTGCCAAATATCACCAATTGAAAGAGAAACTGGAAATAAGGCAGATTCATCATACCGAGAATCTGATTAACGGGAACGGCTTCATCAATAATGGCAGGATAAAATCCGACCAGCACAAAATAAAACAAGACCCCTGGCAAAATGGCGATGACACCGCCAAGCAAACCGGCAGTGACAGCTTCACTACGGCTGCCAATATGACGCATGCAGAACAGGATGGTCGGGATAATGGCCAGGTTGTAACTGGCGTACTTGATGCCGTCACCCAGCCAGGCAGAATTTTCCGGCGGCAGGCTTAAGTTCTCAGCAATAGTCTCTCCAAACTGGGTGAATCCGATCAGCAGAAAACTGATATAGACGAGATAAAGCAGCACAGACCAGCTGGCCAGCACTTTTTCGATCAGGCTGGTGCCGAAAAAAGTCAGCAGGCCGATCGTAGCAATCAAAATGATGGTGCCAATCAATGGGGCTGTCCCAATCATGTCAGCCAGCAGGATACCCGCAGCGGAACCGATCACCGACAAAATCAGCACGATGGTGATGATGTAAACGATTTCATAGAGCACCCAGGCCCGTCCCAGCAGATGCCTGAAAAAAGTCTTGTAATCGTAACTTTGAGTGAGTCTGGCAAACTCGAGACTGGTCGCCAGCACCAGCGACCACACCATGGTGGCGACCAGCATGCCGTACAAACCGGCTTGCGGGCCGTTAGATAGAAAAAACTCCACCAGTTCCCGCCCGGTTGCATAACCGCCGGCAATGACCACCGACTGAAAAATCAGCCCTGGAAGAATGATTGCCTGCAATAATCGGAATGACAGAAGTTTCATTGGTTTTTTCCTGTCAAAAACGGGCGTAGCGGTAGGCTTGCGGATCAATATCAGTCGGTCTGGCACTGATTAAATCAGCCAGCAGTTTCCCCGAGCCCATGGCAAAGGACCAGCCCAGATGTCCGTGCCCGGTGTTGATAAACAGATTGCCGTAAGGGCTGCCGCCAATGATCGGCACACCATCCACACTGCTCGGCCTCAGTCCCGCCCAGGAACTCAGTTTGCCAGCAGCAATAGATGTTTTAGCTGCAGGGTACCGATTTATAACCTGGTCGATGATCATCTTTACCCTGCCTTGATTGATACGGGTATCGTAACCGGCCAGTTCAGCGGTACCGGCTGCACGCAGTTGCTTGCCCAATGGCGTAATGGCCACATGGGAAGTTTCATCAATTACCGGCATCCGTGGTGTTTGTGTCCAGTCATCCATGGATACCGTGATGGAATAGCCTTTAACCGGGCGCACCGGGATGTTCAGCTTCAGTGATTTGACCAGGAGGGGGCTGTACGAACCGGCCGCCAGGACAAAGGCATCGGCCTGATATTCACCGCGACTGGTGCTGATGGATGCAATCCTCTGGCCGCTTTTTACAAAAGCATCTATCCGGGTATCGTACTCAAAAATTACCTGATTCTGCTTCAGCAGCTCAGCCACTTGTTGACAGAACTGATAGGCATCGCCGCCCTGGTCATCCGGATAGTGAATACCGCCAACCAGCTTTTCACCGCTTTCGAGCAGTGCCGGCTCTTTGGTAAAAATGTCAGCCGGCTCCAGCACGGTGCAATTGACACCCAGCTCCTGAAACAAGCTGAGCGATTCCACCGCGTTCTCCATTTCCTGTTGATCTTCAAGAATCTTCAGGCTACCCAACTTGCTGGCACTGTAGTCAAAAGAATGTTTTTGCAGCATGTCCTGCATGCATTGCATCGTGTAATTTGCCAGCACGGTGTTGGCTTGCAGATTGGCATGAAAACGTTCCGGTTTGGCATTCTTCAGAAAACCAATGCCCCAGCGCCACAGCGAAGGCAGTGCCGAGGGTCGCAGTAAAAACGGTGAATCTTCTTTTCCCATCCAGCCAAGAATTTCCCGACCGATACCCGGATGATTCCAGGGGCTGGCCTGGCTGGGATGCAGGACACCTGCATTGGCAAAGCTGGTTTCTTTTGCCGGACCGGACTGGCGATCAAGTACCCTGACTTCATGCCCCTGTTCAGACAAATAATAGGCCGAAGCCAGACCCATTAATCCGGAGCCGATTATGACAATTTTCATTTTTTACCACTAGTCAGGTATGTGACTGTATAGCAGCCTTACTATAACACTCCGACAATTTCTTGTATTGAAATCCTGGGCTGACTTAGAAAATTAGTCCAGGTGCCCAGTAAAGGTTTTACTGATTATTTTCCAGCCGCTTCCATCATCAATCACATGAAAATAATTGGTAAAATACATACCATCAGGATAACGTTCTTCAAGAACCGCTGTCGCAATTTTACCTACTATATCAAGTCCCGATAAGTTTGGTTTATAGTCAAATCCACTGTCTTTCATCGGCGTCTTACAAACTTCTTGTATAAAGGCTTCTGGTGCTGGTGTGGATGTTATTGGTATACGCTATGATGAAATACCTGCCTATGCGCTCAGGGATATCCTTGAAGATTATCCACGCCTGGGTTTTAAACAAGCCTTCACTGAGATTTTACTCAAACAGGCTAAACTGAAACCTGACAGCTTCATTGCCACCAATATGAAACTTGGCCTGGGTAAAAAGATTAAGCAGACACCGTTCACTGAATAGGTGTAGAAACCCTTGCTGGGTCTTCAGGTGAAATCAATCACTGTTGTCAGCACTTCCCGGCTCATCGCCCCTTCCATGGCTTCGCGCATCTGCTCTGGTCCATATACACGGCCAATCATGGCTTTGGCATCGAACAAGCCACGCTCGACCAGGCTGATAAATTTGGGCAAATCACTCAGTACATTCAGTCCAGGGAAATTTCCACCGGTTATGGTCTTGTTGCTCCAGGCCACCAGGCGTGAATTGACATTGCCTCGCGGGAATCCTGCACTGGTGACATATCCTCCAGGACGGACTGAGGCATAAACCTGCTCGAAAATATTCACATCCTCAGGGGCCATCTCAACACCTGGGGCATGCGGATACTGTGAGGTCGCAGTGGCCTCAACAGCGTACAGGGCGCCATGTTGCCGTTCACCCAGGTAGTGCCGCTTATAGCCGCCGTTATCGTCGACCTCATCGGGGGTAAGCGCCATGACCGCATCAACCAGACCACTCTCACTATAATCATTGGGATCCAGTACGTGTGTGGCGCCCATTTGCATAGCCAGTTCCCGGCGATAGGAAATCGGGTCAATGCCGATAATCTTTTCTGCACCCTGGATTCTGGCGCCCTGCACGGCACCCATACCCAGCGGCCCCAGCCCATAAATCACCACATCGGAGCCTACTTCAATCGGGTGTTTGACAGTCGTGATACCCAGACCAACAGCCGGTGCACAGATTAACATCGACAGTTCATCGGCTGGCAGATCGGTAAAGACCGGCACCACCCATTCTTCATCGGCGATCAGAATTTCAGAATGACCGGCCGGCCCCATCACTGGCGCAGTCAAATACACCGGCGTGCCGTCAGACATGGTCGCTGAGGAAAGTGCCGGCAGGCGCACCACACAGTTATCACCATTACCACGCAGGCATTGCCCGCATAAACCACAATTGGGTGTGGCCGAAAGAATCACACGATCACCGACCCGCACTCTTTTCACCGCTGAGCCTACTTCGATAACACGACCAACACCGCCATGTCCGGCGACCACGGCATTGTCCTGAAAACGGGAGCGGTTGAGCTGGTAGGCCGCTGAGTAACAGACCTGCACCGCTTCATTCTGGATCACCACCTGCAGGGGATGAATCGGTTTCAGGGTCAAGGTCTCCATAGTAAGCGAATCCTGATAGCTAACCTGGGCTCGAAACTGCATGCCGGCGGTACGACTGCTTGTTTGTCTTTCTGCAGCAATTTCGGCAGCAGCCTGCTCAGAGACATCCTCGCCGCGACCCCAGAAAATAACTTCATGCTCCCGGAAGGTTTGAGCTCCCGCGGGAGGGGTATAACTGCTCTGCTGCCCTGAACTGTTTGCCCCCTGCTGCGCCAGGGCAGACTGGGCAGACAGGCTTGAAGCACCGCCTGCAAGAATAGCCGCAGCACCACCTTTTAATAAACGACGCCTGGACAAACCGGCATTGATGAATTGTCTGGGCTGATCCGGATGATCACCACAAATACACATAGGCACCTCCTGCTCTTGGCTGACTTCTACCTTCGAAGCAGCCTGAATGGTTTCGCTGCCAGCTAAGTTCTCTCAAAAAAAGGTGCTTGGCAAGCTGAAGAATAGCTTTTCAATCAAGGTGCTCTCTCAAAAGGCCAGGCACCGGAAACATGCACTTCGGATACCTGGGTGGCCAGCCCCTGCTCATTGACAGAAAACACAAAGCCCAGGCCACAGACACAGTCAAAAGCCGTTTCAGATTGTGCTACCAGACGAGACCTCACAGACGGTGTATTACCGCCAGTTCCCGAATAAGGAGGCGTCCTGATAAGGACTAACTCACCGTCTTCCAAAATGAATTCTAAATTGGTAAAGGTCCCGAGCCAGACGCCCTGATAGGTGCCGACATAGTTTTCCAGAATTTCCAGGGGAACCTCTACGTTGCTGCTTTCAGCCTGTTCAAATTGCCCCGCCCAATTGGCGCTGAGCCCTCGCTGATTTTCATTACAGACAACTTCAAGCAACTCGGTATCAGCCCTGAAGCTAAGATCAATATTGGCCTGCACTGGTTCGGTGAAGGTACCCGGGTCATCGTAGTTCACTTGCAATTCTATATGCCCGAAATTCACCCGCCGGTAACGTTCAGTGATACGTAATTGCTCGGTATGTGGCAGGCCATCGCGGTGCAGCCAGGTGAGATTATTGAAGCCGTTGCTTTCCACCACCAGTGTGTCACCTTCCCAATGAGCAACGGAATAACCTTCCCAGGTCGGGAAAGGGCTCTCTTCGAGTTCCCGGCCATCCACATGAATCTGGCGATACGTCATGTCTTCATAAAGAATGGCCATGAATGACGGATGCTGAACAAAACGGCGTAATCCGGAGGCTCCGGTGCCAGCTGGATAAACTCCCGGCCCGCTGGGCAGACAGGCAAAACGCGGATCTCCGGCATAAAAATTTCGTTCATTCCTGTCCATGGCCTCTCGCGCCCAGGCTTGAATCTTGTCCGGATCATACAGACTGCCACTGGCATCCGAAGGAAGCCATAATCCGCTCAGGTCAGGACGCCCATCCGCCATCATTGGCGTTGGAGCATTCAGATCCGGCGACCCATCCGGGAGTCGGGGTATGCCTGGCGTCTGCAGTGAAAACCATTGCGCACTGAGTTGTGTGCTCAGGAGAATTAACAATATAAGTGATGTTTGCCGCTTGAACATGTTAGCTTGCCTAATATCGATGGTTTATTCTTATGAAGACTTAGCCTAATATTTAGCACACTAAAAGCCAAGCATATCCTGCAGTGAAAAAGATAAAGGAATAATCATGCGAACTCTTTTTTCAGCAACCTTCCTCTTAACCGGCCTGATGTGGTCTATATCCACCTTAGCACATCACTCATTTTCCCTGGAATTTGACGTTTCCCGACCAGTGGACCTGAGTGGAGAAATCACCAATATAGAATGGACCAATCCACATGCCTGGGTTTTCATTGATGTCGAGGATGAAAGTGGCAACATACAAAACTGGGCGGTTGAATTTTTAGGTGTCCTTACTCTCATGCGCCGTGGCATGACGCCTGATACGGTCAAACCTGGTGATAGGGTCAGAATCGTTGGCTTTGGTTCCCGCGATGGTAGCAGTACAGCTAACGCTTCTTCGTTGACCATGGTCGAATCCGGACAGGTCATGTGGTCCTCTGAAGGCAGATAAGCCCTTCCCCATCTGATTGCCTGCCAATAATCAAAGCGCCTGAATAAACATTTCTGCCGGGGTCGGAATGCTTTATTTTATTATTAGGAAAAAAGCCTGCGCTTGCAGTGTGACATATTGTCGCACCCATGTCGCAAGGAAGCTTACAGCCAGAGAAGAACTGTGATACTAGGTGCAGATTTGCCCTATGATTCACACTCGGTTATCCAGTACTACGGTGTTCTATTTCATACTATGTGGTCGGGATTTCTCAATACCTGGCAAACTCACAAAGCAGACAAGTACTCATCATGACATCTAAGATACCCAAGCAGGAACGCATCCCCATGGCTGATGAGCTAGCACTCAATACTGCCCAGAAAGAGGTCTTTGACAAGATTGTTGGGGGCAAGCGTGGCAAACTGCTCGGCCCCTTTCGGGCACTGCTGCATTCACCGGAGCTGGCAGACCGGACACAGCTGCTGGGTGAATTTGTCCGCTATGACAGCAGCTTACCAGCTGCCCTGAGTGAACTGGCCATTCTTTGCATTGCACGCTACTGGAACTGCCGCCAGGAGTGGTCGATTCATGCCGGCTTTGCCGAAGCAGCCGGTCTGGATCCTGAAATCATTAATGCCATCTCGCAGGCCCAGGTGCCAGCTTTTGAAGATCCACTGCAAATCGCCGTTTATGAATACTGCCGCGAATTGCTGGCCTTTGGCCGACTCAGTGATACTGTCTATCGGCATGCACGGGAAGTGCTGGCAGACAGGGGACTGATCGAACTGACCGGCCTAATCGGTTATTACACCATGCTGGCCTTTACCCTGAATGCCCACCAGGTTCCTCTGGATGACAATACGGATCTCTTGACGGAACTGGAAGATGACAGCGAGAGTCTGTCACCTACCCTTCTGCCGCCGGCTATCGACAGATAGAGCGCCACACAGACAAGCGTTTAAAATTTGAAGGTATACTCAGGTGTCGTCGTCTTCCGTATCAATATTGGAAGGACCGTGCAGGCTCTCTTCGGAATCAGGCGTCACTAATACCTGATAAACACACCAGATCAGCAGGCTGCTGACAAAGCCCACTGACAAAAGCATCAGTATCCAGCCACCGGTTGTCATGAGTTAAGCTCACTGCGCAGAACCGGAGCCGGCAAGCTGACACCGCATTCCGGACATTCCGTTGACAGGGTTCCCGTCAGATCAGTATCACAGACCTCACAGGTACTGCCTTCAAGACGTTCCATCCGGCTCCAGCGGGAAACCGCCTGGCGTATCAGCAAGGCGAAGAATATGGCAACGATGATAATAAAACCTACCGACAACTGCGCCACTGAATCCGTTGCGAGTGAATTGAAATAGTTCGCTGTTTCGGCTGTCAGCTGCTGGTAAAACCAGATGATAAATACAATGATCAAATAGGCCGGCGAAACATATTTCAGCATAATGCCCACAAAAGACGGGACTTTTATTCCGGCGCCCTGATTGATTTCTTTCATGCCCTTGTCGATACCCAGCACCCAGCCAAACAGAAGAACCTGGAAAGTAGCCAGCAGATAAATAGCCACATTACCTACCCAGAAATCCATGGTGTCCAGCGCCAGCAGGTTGGCGGAAAAATAGGCGACAAAAAAACTGCCGATCAGGGTAATAAAGCCAAGGATACTGACAGAGAAGCGACGACCAATCTGCAAGCCCTCTTCCAGAAAGGAAATGGCTGGCTGCAGCATGGACAGGGAACTGGTCACAGCCGCCAGAAACAAAAGAAAGAAGAAAAGGGTGCCAATAAACTGACCCGCCGGCATCATGGCAAAGACCTGCGGCAACACCAGAAAGCCAAGCCCGAAGGTTCCCTGCCCTTCCACCCCTGCTGCTCCCAGAAATACAAAGGCTGCAGGGATGATAATCATGCCGCCGAGGGCAACCTCGCAGAATTCATTGCCGGCATTGGAGGACAGTGAGGACAGGGCGATATCATCATTGCGTTCAAGATAGCTGGCGTAGGTAATGATGATGCCGAAACCAACAGACAGGGAAAAGAATATCTGCCCGGTTGCCACCAACCACATCTGCCCGTTCATCAGACTGCCCCAGAAATTTTCCGGGTTCCACATCATACCAAGACCATTAACCACGTTTAACTCGGGCTCTGCCGGGTCTGGGGTTCCAAGCGTCAGAACCCTCACCAGCACCAGCAGGGCACAGGCAATCAGCAAGGGCATGGCATACAGACAGAAACGTTCAATACCACGCTGCAGTCCCTGGTATATCAGGACAAAGTTCAGAACAAAGCAAATCAGCAAGGTAATGATTGCCGGGCTGAGTCCACCGCTGAGCAAAAAGCCATCCTGCCCGGCGCCCGTGAAGGAGGTGAAAAAGTCGACATATGCCGTCTGTTCCGAGCCAAGGGACAACTGTCCCGTTGCCATGTACCAGGCATAGGCCAGACACCAGCCTTCGATGAATACATAATACATGTAGATGATCACCGGCACGGTCATACTGATAACCCCACCATAGGGTGCTGCAGGGTTACGCCAGATGGTGCGATAGATCCCTGGTGACGAATTAAAGCCACGGTTGCCACCAAAGCGACCCATTGACCATTCTGACCAGGCCAGCGGGATACCGAGAATCAGCAGCGCAATAAAATAGGGAATCATGAACATGCCGCCTTCGAACTGGGCGGCCTGACCCGGAAAACGCAGGAAATTTCCCAGTCCAACGGCGCTGCCCATGACGGCCAGAATCACCCCGATACGGGTTCCCCAACGTTCTTTTTGCTGTGGACCGGCTGGTGAAGAAATATCGATATCGCTCATAAGAACTTCTTATTATTGTCAGCCTGAAACCATACCGTCCCCGGCTGCGCATGGCAATCCCCAAAAAATATAATTGTGTGAAGCCTGGGACTCCTTATAATGTTTGCAATAAGCGTGTTAAACAAAAATAACAACAGGTCTAGCCATGCAAAAAAGTAAAGAAACCAATGAGTACATCGAAGAAGTCGCCGGCAATGGATTATTGCACCGCCGTGCTTTCCTGAAAGCAGGCGCAGCCGCAGCCGGCAGTGCTACCTTTATGAGTGCCACAGCAGCGCCACCGGAGGTCGATCCCTGGACCCAGATTCCCGGAAGACCTCCAGAAGAATATGGCAACCGCTCTCCCTTTGAAGCGGACGTGAAGCGATTAGCTGGCAGTCAGCCACCCGCGCTGGGAGCGGGTTCCTCGCGCACGCCACTGGGTGACCTGGAAGGTATTATTACACCCGGCGCCCTGCATTTTGAACGGCACCATAACGGGATTCCGGCAATCGACCCCTCAGAACACAGACTACTTATTCATGGCCTGGTGGACCGCCCGCTGATTTTTGATCTGGATACCCTCAGCCGCTATCCGCTGGTCTCCCGCATCCACTTTGTGGAATGTTCCGGCAACAGTGGTGCCCTTAACGCTCCTCAAGCAGCACAGGCTTCTGCCCAGGCACTTCATGGCCTGCTCTCCTGCAGTGAATGGACGGGGGTCCCTCTTTCTGTATTGCTGGATGAGGCCGGCGTACAGGCTGAAGGGAAGTGGGTCTTGGCCGAAGGTGCCGATTCAGCATTGATGAGCCGTAGCGTACCGATGAGTAAAATTCTTGATGATGCCCTGATTGCAATCTACCAGAACGGTGAGCGTCTCAGACCCGGCAATGGTTATCCCATGCGCCTGCTGTTACCGGGTTGGGAAGGCAACATGAATGTCAAATGGCTGCGACGACTCAAGGTTACTGAAGGACCGACCATGACCAAGGACGAGACATCCAAATATACAGACCTGCTGCGCGACGGCACAGCAGAAATATTTACCTTCCCTCTGGGAGTGAAATCCGTCATTACTTCACCTTCAGGCGAACAGTCCATGCAGGGCCCCGGGCTGTACCAGATTTCCGGCCTCGCCTGGACTGGCGCCGGACGCATCCGCCGGGTTGAAGTTTCCGCTGATGGCGGCAGGACCTGGGCAGAAGCCGAACTGACTGGACCGGTGCTGGACAAGGCCCTGACCCGTTTTCGCCTGCCCTGGCGTTGGAATGGAGGGCCTGCGGTTTTGCAAAGCAGGGCTATTGATGAAAGCGGTGCTGTTCAGCCCACTCGGGAGGCACTGATGAGCCAGATCGGACCACAGCGGCGCTACCATTACCATGCTATCCAGTCCTGGCAGGTCGGTGCCAATGGGGAGGTGCATAATGTCTACGCCTAAACATCTGTTGCTGGTTTCCTCGATTTTTTTCAGCTGTTTTTCTCTGGCACAGGAAGGCCCCGGTCTCGGTGTGCCTGCTACCCCTGAGCAGATCGCCGGTTGGGATATCAGTATTGATCCCAGCGGTGCAAACCTGCCAGCAGGATCAGGCAGTGTCGCGCAAGGTGCTGCTGTTTACATGACTTACTGTCTGGCCTGTCATGGCGAAGGTGGCCAAGGCGCCACCAATGACCGACTGGTCGGAGGACATGGCTCGCTGGCCAGTGACTCGCCGATCAAAACCGTCGGTTCTTACTGGCCCTATGCAACCACCCTGTTTGACTACATCCGCCGGGCCATGCCCTTTACCCTGCCGGGTTCCCTGACGGATGAGCAGGCTTATGCTCTGACAGCTTATCTGCTGGAGCTCAATGGCATTATTGATGAAGATACTGTCATAAACGCACAAACCCTGCCGGCCGTCGAGATGCCCAACCGGGATGGTTTTGTCTGGGCCTGGATCGAGGAATAAAACAGCCTAAGGCGCTGAGCCCATGCTCGGCGCCTGACTTTATTAATCGGAGTGTTCTTCTCAGAATCCGGGATTATCCGCCGGCAGCGATGCCAGGTAGGCAGTCAGATTGATGATGTCCTCACCCGTCAGATTCTCAACCACGGCCTGCATCAGCGGCGACCAGGTGCCGCGCCGGGTACCCTGCTGAAAATCATAAAGCTGACGTGCCAGATAACTGGGGGAGCGTGCCCGTATTGGCGGTACCAGACCGAGTCCATCCAGCCTTTCACCATGACAGATACTGCATTGCACTGTTTTACCGTTACCACCTGTGCTTGCCAGTGCCTCGCCAGCTGCCACCGCACCCACCGGGACCAGGGCACGGAAACCTGAGCGTGGATTACGCCATAATTCTGTATCTTCCGGGTTAACTGGCATCTCTATGATGCGTTGTCCAATGGGCTCTTCTCCGGCTTCGTCGCCTTCATAAGGGATATGCAGACCGCCACGCAGATAGGTCCTGGGAACAGTATCGGTTTCCACGACTTCAATCCATTGACGCCAGTTCATCGAGGCAAAATAATTGGCAGCTGCTTCAATTTCTGCATCGGTCATGTTTACCGCAAAGGCAATCATGTTATTGGTATTGGCTTTTTGGGTATTGGCAGAGCGTCGCAGACCGTTGCGCATGTCCTGCAGTTGCTGGATGAAATAGTCCGGCTCCAGATCTACCACGGAAGCATTCTCCGGTTTGCCCTGCCCATTGGGGTAATGGCATAGAGCACAGGCCATGATACCCGCTTCTTCACGTCCTACTGCCACGATGGATGGCATCTCGAGATGATCCTGCGGATACCAATCTGCCGGACCGAAACGGTTACGGGCTTGAGTCAGGGTAAACTGAAAATCCGAACCTGGCAGAGAATGCAGCGAACCATCATCTTCCTCTGCAGGGAAAGCTGGAGAGATGGCATAGGCCCAGTCCATTTCTTCCAGCGTCGCCTGGGCCATGGCAGTTTGGCTGACAAGCACATTGGCCAGCAACACGATGACTAGCAGTACGAGAGGAAAAGTGCTCAAGGCACAGCGACGGGTCATGGGTACAAATGGCATGCTTGGAACTCCTTGGCTGGCATGTGTAACGTCAGCATCTGATGAGCGTTTATTATTATGGTCCTGCGGTAATCCCCAGCTACCGCAATTGCTGAAATGTTAACGTGCTTACCGGAGCTTTGGAAGCCCGCTGAAAGTCTGATGGCCTTCAGCAGGATTGCTGCGTCCTGGATTCAGCGCTATCTTTGGCAGTCAACACTCATGCAATCTTCAGGAGTAGCTAATGACTCCCGCTAAACCTAGCCGCGTTCTGCCAATGGCACTGATCGCCACACTGCTCATCACCCCGGTTTTCAGTGTCCATGCCCATCATTCCCGTGCCATGTTTGATATCGATAACACCATCGAGCTTGAGGGCGTGGTGAGCATGGTGCGCTGGCGCAGCCCTCATGTGTTCTGGGCAGTGGAAGTTCCCAATGAAGCTGGCGAAACCGAGGAATGGATGATCGAAGGACATTCCATCAGTGGCCTGATGGGCAATGGCTGGCAGCCTGACTCCGTGGCAGTCGGTGATCATGTAAGAGTAGTCGTGAATCCAAGCCGCGATACATCCCGCCACTTTGGCCTGCTGGATTATTTTCGGCACGATGACGGCAGTGTCTTTTATTCCTTCCGTCCGCCAGAGGGTGTTGATACCAGACAACGGGTCGAAACCCTGGAACCCATCATGCCATCCACCGATTTTTCCGGAACCTGGACCCGTATGAGCACAGGAAGCCAGACACAGGCTCTGCGGTCAGCCCTGGTGGGAAATTTTGATGCTCCGGACCCTGCACTGCTGACCCCGGCGGGTCAGGCACAGGTTGCCAATTTTGATCTGAACGATGACCCCTACCTGGATTGCGTTCCGCTACCCCTGCCGCGCATCATCACCTGGCCTTATGCGCACCGCTGGACCCGCCAGGATGATCAACTCATCATTGAAAAAGAACAGTCCCCCCAGGTCAGGGTGGTTTACTTCAATCGGGATGAACCCCCTGCCGATTACCTTCCCAATGAACTGGGTTTTTCCCGCGGAACTTTTCTGCCGGATGGTTCCTTACGAATCGAGACCAGCCATTTTTCCCACACACCCTGGGGTACTGACCGCGGCCTGGACTCCAGTGATCAAAAACGTGTCATTGAACAGTACTACCTGGCTGAGGATGGCTTGAGCATGAGCTTTATTTTCACGGTCATTGACCCTGTCTATCTGAACGAAGCCCTGCAGACACGTGGTGCCTACCGTAAAACCACTGATCATGAATTTACTGCTGAACTGTGCGATGTCGAAACATCACGTCAGCACCTGCAATTTGAATGAAACACAGGCCGAAAGGCGGGGGCTGGGATAAGGCCGGAAAATATTATTCGTCTTACTGAGTGGCAGGGATAGCCGGGATCTCGAGTGAATCGGCCAGCACACAGTTGTCATCGTCCAGACAGTTATCCATCAAGAGCTGCACGGTATCCCACAAAGGAGCGGCTGGCGGGGTATTGTAGGCCGGCGCATAACGCCCCAGGGCCAGATCGATGGGGGTGTTACCGTTGGCATCCACGACCTGCTGCCTGATGCCATTATCGATCAGGTACTGGGCAATCAGGTTCCAGCCCATTTTGGCAGCGGCATGCAAAGCAGTCTGTCCGTCCACCTCGACTACCACACGGAGTGCCGGGTGTAGACCCGATCCCCGGGTAAAATTGCCCTGGGCTTCTTCCTGCCGAAAGAGGACGCTCTCAGGATCAATAATGTCCCCAACCGACAGCTCATAGCGTTCACTCGTTGGACGCAAGGTCGGATCACCACTGATGGCATTGATATCAGCACCGGCATCCAGCAAAAGGCGGATGGTTTCAATACTGTCTTCCTCAGTTTTATAACGTCCACGGGTTGGTGAGGGTGACCACTCGATCCCGGAAACAACCAGCAAAGGTGTGTGACCTTTCCCATTGGGGAGATCTGCCAATGCCCCGTGTTCCAGCAGGAGTCTGACGGATGCCACATCGGCAGCCCGTGCCGCACGAATCAGGGGTGTTGCCCCATAGGACAGCGGATTATCCATGCCACGATCATAGATTGCATGGCGGTAAGGCGGGCGTAGTTTCAATTGCATGTTGGGGTTGGCACCGCGTGCGAGCAGCATGACGGCAATATCATAGCCACTGAGTACATCCTCGGAAGGAATATCGCGGTGGGAACCCACCGGCAAGGTATGCAAGTCAATGGCGTTATACAGCGGCGAACGGCCAAACAGATCCCAGCTGTTAACATCCGCTCCGGCTTCGATCAGTGCAGCGGCAGTATCGAAATGTTTATTGATCAGCGCCAGATTCAATGGCGAAACGCGGTCCGGGTCCACCACATCAAGATCGGCACCCGCCTCAGCCAGTATATTTATACACTCGAGGCAGCCCTGTCGGGCAGCATAATGCAGCGGATAAAAACCACCCTTGTTCATGTCCTTGGGACGCGGTTCAGAGAGAATACGTCGCTCCCAAAGGCGCACAGCACTTTGCTGGTTAACATCCGCACCCTCGGCAATGAGCAGCCTTAACATTTCCGGCTGTTCCTGTGCCGCAGCCCACATCAGCGCGCTCTGCTCACCCCAGTTTTCCCGGGCATTGACATCGGCACCGGCCTCGATCAGCAAGCTTGCATAGGCCACATTACCGGCGCGGGCCGCGATCATCAGTGCCGTTTCACCTTCGGGGTTTTGCCAGTTGGGGTCTGCCCCGTGCGCCAGCAGGGCCTGCAGTATATCGACGTCTCCCAGTTGCGCCGCTTCGGACATGCTGCCGGCACCATAATCATTAACCTGCGTGGTATCGGCACCGGCTTCCAGCAATGCGATGACCAGATCCTTGTAGCCGTAATAAATGGCATACAGGAGTGCTGTGGTGCCATCCGACTGTTCAGCATTGACATCGGCACCGGCTTCAATCATCGCCAGTGCTGCTTGTACGTCACCGCGGGCCACACGCTCAGGCAGTGAATCCTGGGCAAAAGCAGAAGACAGGCAGCAGGCCAGCAACACGGCAAGGATGGAAATTTTCATGCAGGCTCGCGTCATCAGTAGTATCCGGTACCCAAGGTGGCTTCCATTAAACCTCGGCCAGCACACCCGTGCTGTCTCCGAAAGATTCCTCGGCAACGCCGACACGATTGAGCAGGGTCAGCAAAAGGTTCGCATGCGGGGTATCCTGAGGATAGGCCAGATGCTGTCCGCCGCTTATAGCGCCGGCACCATGGCCGAAAATTGCGTTCGGCAGCGGGTCATTATTATGCTTGTTGGAATCACTCATGTTGGAACCAAACAGGATTATTGAATTATCCAGCACGGAGCCGCCCGCTTCCGGCATGTTGTCGAGCTTATCCAGGAAATAAGAAAACACCTGGGTGTGGTATTGCTGCACCAGCGCCAGTTTGCTCATTTTTTCCGGATCATCACCGTGATGTGAAAGCGGATGGAATGCCTCCGACACACCAACATTAGGATAGGTACGCATGCTCACTTCCTTTTCCATCATGAAGGTGGCGACATTGGTCAGATTTATCTGGTAGGCCAGTGCAATCAGATCGAACATGATTTTCAGGTGAGCTTCAAAATCCGTCGGCACCCCTACAGGCGCTTCGGGAATTTCGACATTGCTCAGATCCTGCTCTTTCATCATCTGTACCCGGCGTTCAACTTCACGCACTGAATCGAGGTAGTTGGTCACCATGCTTCTGTCCTCTGCACCAAGTTTGTTATGCAGTGAATTGGCATCTTCCAAAATGGAATCCAGAATGCTGCCGGTCTCATTGACAATATAGGCTCGCTCCTGCTCGGTGTCGCCCTGGCCGAATAACTGGAAAAACAGTTTGCGTGGATCATTTTCAATCGGCAGGGACTGTTGTGGCGTCCTGAAGGACAGCGAATTGCCGAAGGAGCAGGAAGTGCCCGGAGCACAGGGTCCGCCATTGGGAGTACCGACTTCAATAGAGGGGAAGGTTGTGTTCTGACCAATATGCCTGGCAGCAATCTGGTCAACCGTCACCCCTTTAGCCGGGTTACTGGTATCGCTCGGTGCCACACAGCGCAACCAGGTTCCTGCCACAATCCCGTGCGGGTCACTGCTTTCTGCTGGCCTGTTACGTAAACCGGAAACGATAGTCATCTTGTTCTTGAAACGGGCCACTGGAGACAGAATGGGTGAGACCTCAAAATCACTTCCTACCGTAGTAGGTACCCAGCGATCCATCACCGCACCGTGAGGGAAGAAGATAAAGCCCAGTCGTGGCTGTATATTGGCAGCCGTCTGCGCCCAGGATGTGCTGGCCGGAATCATGGCATCGAGCAAAGGCAGGGCCACGCCGGCACCCATACCGCGCAGCAGCGTTCTTCTGGATAAATGTTTTTTAGTGACAAACATGGCTGTGTACCTGATTGTTGCCTTTTGTTTTATGCTTTTGTCGTTTTATCCTGCAATTTCAAGGACTTTTGCTGTCCCGAGTGTAATCTTTCTGCCTGGTTTTATAAACAGTCTGTTCCCTGTAGCTTCTCATTCCACGGTGGCTGTCATGTTGATGGCGGACACCTCATCATTCTGACTGAGTAAAGCCGGCACCCTGCTCAGGCGGAAAGCATCACTGTTAATGATATTCAAGAGCAGTGCACTGAAGCGGTAATCTTCCGCCTTGGCCTCATTGACGATGGCTCTTACCAGTGGCATATCCTCGGCATCCAGTCCCCGTCCCAACGCATAGATCATCAATTTTTCCGTAAAGGCCTGGGCAAACATATCGGGCCGCGCCATCAGCGCTTCACGCAACTCATCCGGACCTGAAATTTCCTGGCCGCTGGGCAGAATCCCCGAGCTGTCAACGAGGGTTCCGGTAAAACGGTCACGTTCTCGCCAGCGTCCGACTGCATCGAAATTATCCAGAGCAAAACCCAGAGGATCCATCACGGCATGGCAGGAAAAACAGGCTGGATTCTGGCGGTGCAGTTCCAGTCTCTGACGCACGGTCTGTGCTGGACCACCGGCTTCATTCTCAGCCAGGTCCTCGACATCCGGTGGCGGCACCGGTGGTGGAGTCCCCATCAGGGTTTCCAGTATCCAGGCCCCGCGCAGGACCGGTGAGGTACGATTGGGATAGGCAGTCGACATCAACACCCCGCCTTTACCCATTAAGCCATAGCGTGAGGAATCTGGTAGTTCCACTCGTCTGAAACGGTTGCCCCTGACATTGCGAATGCCGTAATGCAGGGCCAGCCTTTCATTCAGGTAGGAATAATCGGCATCCATCAGGCGCAGTACACTCTGGTCTTCGCGGAAAATGGAATCGACAAACAGTTCGATTTCCCTGACAAAATCCGGACGCAGGTCGCCGGCATTGGACGCATAGGGGAAAATATTTTCATCCGGCGAAATCTCATCCAACTTGGATAATTCCAGCCACTGATAGGCAAAATTACTGGCCAGGGAAGCCGATCTGGAATCAGCCAGCATTCGCTGTACCTGGTCTTGCAGAATGTCCGGGTCACTCAAGCGCTCCTCCACTGCCAGCTCCAATAATTCCTCATCCGGCAGACTGCTCCAGAGGAAATAGGACAGCCGGGAAGCCAGTTCCAGGTCGCTGATTTCATAAATGCTACCCGGTTCCAGCTCCGGGGGCGCCAACTCGGCACGGTAAAGAAAATTCGGACTGGCCAGAACTCGGGTCAGTGCCAGGCGGATGCCTTCTTCAAAACCACCATTGGCATAACCGGTTTGGTAAAACTCCAGCAAGGGGCGCCTGTCTTCATCATTCAAGGGGCGCCGGTAAGCACGGTAGCCAAAATAATCAATGATCTCTTCGGCGCAGGCACTTTCTTGTGAACTTTCCGTCGGATAACAGCGGAAGATTTTCTCCCGCGAGGGTGTTTGACTGATGCCCAGCGGATTGAAAGGGCCGCGCACTTCAAAGGATGAAAATGAAAGAATGCGGTCCTGGGTGGTGCCGGGCAGATGTGGCTGCAGGCGATCATCGGATTCGGCAAAACTGCGGCGCAAAAACGTTATGCCTATACTGTGCGGTCCGGCTGTGGTGCTGAAACGAATATCCTTGGTGCGGGCATCTATTTCCTGCTGGGGACCACTCTGGTCCCGATCCAGTGCAATCAGGTCCTCACCACCACCCACACTTATTTCATGAATCTTCTCGCCGTCGAGGGTGAAAATCATGGTGTTCTCGAACTCCATGTTGTATTTCCACAGGGACACATTGAAATCGGCAACACTGAGGGAATATTCCCCGTCTGCCGGAAACCAGTGCTCGACCAGCATGCCACCACGAGTTCCCAGCGGCAAACCTTCGATATGGCCCTGCTGCACCCCGCCTCCCTCGGCTCTGCCTGCCAGCGGCAGTTCACTACGATAGGTAGTACTGGCCAGAGAGGGCGTTTTATCGCCGACAGCCTGCTCAACAATGGAACGAGCAGCTGAAATATACTGTTCTATAAAAGCGGGAGAAACCTGCAGTGCTTCGGCAATATTATCGAAACCCTCACTGGTATCATCCTCCGGCAAAATGCTTGCCGGCTCAATGCTCAGACCAAACAGATCTCGAACAGAGTTGGCGTATTCCTTGCGATTCAGCCGGTGAATGGTAATCGGGTGTACATTGTCACGCTGCTCGGCCGCTTCATCCAGATAAGTCTCAAGCCAGGCAACAAACTCATCGGCTTGTTCAATTGAGGGTTTTGGCTGACCGGCCGGGGGCATCATTCGGCTGCGCAGTTTGCGAATAGCCGACTCCCAGACTGCCGGGTCTTCCGGCACGCTGTCGATACTCATCAGGGTAAAATCGACGCCGCCGGAATAATCGATGGTGTTATGACATTCGGTACAGTATTCATCCAGCAGGTTCCACTGCTTGGGCGTTTGCAGTGCTGCGAACTGATGTTCTTCCTGAGCTCTGGCAACACTGAGCATCAGCGTTGTGCTCATCACACAGAGTGCCAGGACGCTTTTTTGTTTACTGTGTTTGTTCATCATGCTCGATTTTCAATTCTGTCACGCTCATTATAAAAGCAAAAACGGCGACTTTTCAGCCAGCAAGTCAGGCGTCCGGTGTCAGGTGTGCAATCAGGCTCTGGTGTGCCAGCCTGACAAAGGCCTCCGGATCACCCCAGCGAGAATCAAACTCCTGCGTGGGAGCTGCATCCACCGTTTCCTGTTCACTGTTGGCGCCCATAAAAAGATCCCTTACCCGCCTGAAAATGGTGTTGTACATGTCGCGCATGAGCAGCAGATCCTGATAGCTCATTAAGGGACCGTTGCCCGGCACAATCACTGTGTCGGAATTAATCAGTCCGATCAGCGACTCCAGGCCATCAACCAGGCCACCAATCCAGCCTCCGGTCCACCAGTCGATCAGCGGGTACGCCTCATTGGATATCACCCCACCGGCGTGAAGCACATTTTCTTCCGGAAAATAGACATACATATCCCCATCCGTGTGGGCCTGTACCAGATTGCCATACCAGACCGGTGAGCCGAAGTGGTCGAAATCACCGTAGAAATAGAAGCTTTCACTGGGTCGGGCTGATACGGGTAGCGGCTCGAAGCGGAAATCTTCCCAGGGACGTTCGATCGCCACGCCCAGCCAGAGCCGGGTATTCTCATGGGCAAAAATGCTGACGCCCGCCTCACCCAGCACCCGGTTCAGGCCGGTTTGTTCGCGATGCCAGTGCGTGTTCATCAGATGGGTGATATTGCGGGAATCCGTCGCCTCTGCGATACCATCCAATAGCACTTCACTGTTATTCTCCAGGCCACCATCAACGACCAGCAGTTCCCCTGAAGGGGCTTTTTTCACCAGCACATTGGAACCAGCTCCGCTGATCATGAACAGCGAATCCCTCAGGGGGCTGATATTCAAAGAGCTTCTGGCTGAACAGGCACTTTGCAGCAAAGCGGATCCCAGCACCAGTCCAGGAAGCGTATTTCGGCAAGCCTTCAAGAGCGTGCGTCGCTTAAGAGGATGCAAGTGAGCCTGTTTCAAACGTTCTCGAACCATACTGCTGGTGTTCCGTTTATACCCTGCTTTACTGGCGGTTCAGGGCTTAATCTTAGAGAGCAGAAGGCTAGCACGCTACCCGATGGGCAGCAATCTCGACCTGCCACTTAGCACGCCAAGTTGCCTGAAGTCCCCTGAGGGGACCTTATCTACTTGGCCGACTTGAGTCCCGTTAAAATGTAAATTGCCATAGCCTCTGCGCTCTAAAACCTGCTAACTTTAGCCGTTTGAAATTCGGGACAGACCCGCGATATCCACCTTCAACAAGCGAGACATGACAAGCATGAGTTCACCAGCCTACCAACCCGGCACCCATTTTCTGCAAATCCCGGGACCCTCCAATGTTCCAGAGCGCGTGCTGCGTGCCATGGCGCGACCGGTCATTGACCATCGTGGCCCAGAGTTTCCCACCCTAACCTATGACTTGCTGGAAAACATCAAACCTTTGTTTAAGACCAGCTCTCCGGTGTTTATCTATCCAACTTCCGGCACCGGTGGCTGGGAGTGTGCGCTGCTCAATACCCTCAACCCCGGCGACAAGGTACTGGCTTATGAGACCGGCCATTTTTCTACCCTGTGGAAAGGTGTCGCCGACAAACTTGGGCTGGATGTGATCTGGCTGCAGGGTGACTGGCGTCATGGCATTGATGCTCAGCGGATTGAAGAAGCCCTGCGCGAAGACAAAGCGCAGCAGATCAAGGCTGTCATGGCCGTGCATACCGAAACCTCCACCGGCGTCACCAGTCGTATCGACAAGGTACGCCAGGCTATTGATGATGCCGGACACCCGGCTCTCTTGCTGGTCGATGCTGTATCGTCCATTGCCTGCACCGAATATTTTCACGATGAATGGCAAGTAGACGTAAGCATCAGCGCCTCACAAAAAGGACTGATGCTGCCACCGGGCCTCAGCTTCAATGCAGTCAGCGAAAAGGCTTTGAAACAGGCTGAAACGGTCAAGTCATATCAGTCCTACTGGCGCTGGGATGCCATGTACGAATTCAATAAAAAAGGCTATTTCCCCTATACCCCGAGCACCAACCTGCTGTATGCCCTACAGGAGGCTCTGAAGCTTCTGCACCTGGAAGGTCTGGACAATGTGTTTGACCGCCACCGCCGTTTGTCTGCTGCTACCCGGGCAGCCCTGACAGCCTGGGGCCTGGAAAATGTCTGTTTGAATGAAGATGAATTCTGTAATTCAACCACTGCTGTGCTGCTGCCCGAGGGTCACGATGCCGATGAGCTGCGCGAACTCATTCTGGAAAAATTCAACATGTCACTGGGTACCGGTCTGGGCAAACTCAAGGGCAAGATTTTCCGAATCGGCCATATCGGAGATTTCAATGAACTGATGCTGGCTGGTACGCTCGGCGGTGTTGAAATGGGCCTGCAGCTGTCTGGCATCCCCTATAAAACAGGTGGTATCAATGCCGCCCTGCAATACCTGGCCGATCAGAAAAAATAGCTTAATACCTCAAGTCAGTAAAACAATAACAAGGATATATCATGGATTCATCGACCGCCGTCATCAACAGTGCTGCTATTTCACTACTGGGATTTGCCGGGGTTATTTTTCTTCTACTCTTCCTGATCGCACGCTGGAAATGGCATGTGTTCTTCGCTCTGCTGCTACCCATCATCCTGTTTGGCATCCTGCCGGGAGTGCAGCAGAATAATTTTATCGATGCCTTCGAAAGTGGTTTCGGGAATACCCTGGGATCCATCGGCGTGGTTATCGTGCTTGGTTCCATCATTGCCGAAGCCCTCAAACATACTGGTGGCATCCAGGTGATTACGCGCTCCATGGTGAATCTGGTCGGTTCCCAGCGCATGCCACTGGCCCTAACGTTAACCGGTTTTATCATCGGCATCGCGATCTTTTCCGATGTCGCCTATGTCATTCTGAATCCACTGGTACATTCTGCTGCCAAAACCATGGGAATGAGTATTGCAACGATGTCGACCGGTCTTGTAGGTGCCCTGCAGTTGACCCATGCCATTGTGCCGCCAACGCCGGGGCCCTTGGCTGCTGCTGCACTGGTCGGTGCCGATATCGGCAAGACCATTATCTACGGGGGTATCGCCTGTCTGTTTGGTTCTCTGGCCAGCTGGGCCTGGGGAGTATTTATCGCAGGCCCAAGAATCAATACCATGGCCAGCGATGAATTCAAGGGCATTACCGTGGACGATCTGGAAACTGACGGTTCATCCGAACTGCCCAGCACCCTGAGTTCTTACGCGCCAATCGTAATCCCGATTATTTTGATCGGCACGCAGAGTATCGTTAGCCTGGCTTTGCCGGAAGAACATATGCTGAGAACTGTTTTTCAGTACCTGGGCTGGCCGGTGGTGGCACTGTCCATCGGCGTATGGCTGGCCTATCGCAACATCACTTCCGACGATGACCGGCAAAAAGCCAAAGACCAGTGGGTGGAAAACGGTCTGAAAACCTCGGCCATGATTCTGGTGGTAACCGGTCTGGGAGGCTCACTGAGTGCCATCCTCCGTGGGACCCCTGCTGTCGATTCCATTGCCAGCTTGTTCGCCGATTACGGTTTGCCGGCCATTATGCTGCCTTTCGTGATTGGCATCATTGGCAACATGATTACCGGCTCGACGACGGTGGGTGTCATCACGGCTGCATCACTGGTTGCCCCCATGCTGGGCATCCTGAATCTTTCACCGGAAGCAGCCATGCTGGCTGGTGCCAGCGGCTCTGTCATCATCAAGTACGTTAACAGTTCTTACTTCTGGGTGTGTACTTCGCTGTCGAAACTGCGGGTTCCCGATGCCATTTTCTCTTATGGCGGGGCAACACTGGTGGGAGGCCTGGTGTCATTTATCTGCGTCTGCATTATGTGGTCAAGTGGATTAATCTAAGCCCCAGAAAAGCAGCAACACCAGCTCTAGCATCCTGACCAGCATGGATTTTCACTGTCCTGCTGATATTGCCTATGCACTCCAGAGTGGACGCAGATCGCGAATGTCGTCTACATCCTCGAGTGCATTGATGCGTTCGATCAGAGTCTCAGAACGTTGCGTACCAAGCACGGGCTCGAAAAGGCTACGCACTTTTGCATTGACGCCAGCCGTATCAAGCGGATTCTCGGGCGTGCCCGGTGCATGACTCACGAACACACTTTCGCGCCGACCACCGTTTAGGGTGACTTCCACGAATGCACTGCGCGGGGCTTCGACGACAGCGAGATCTTCGTCGGCAATGAGCTCGATGCGCTGTTTTGCCGCGAGAATTTCAGGATCCGTCATTCGCTCAAAGGAATGGCTGTTTTCGAAATTAATATAGCCATCAACAAGCGCCACAGCGAGAATGTGCTGAATATTGACATCTGGCATCGCGCGATCGTTGACGATCCGCGCACCGTCAGCAGGCAATCTCAATACCATGTGCTCGACATTGTCGGTCGTCAAGCCATGTTGCTCACGCAAGGTAAAGAATGCCGTCAAAGCCGATTGGATAGGGTATCCGACAGGGAAAGTCTTGATCGCTGTCTCCTCGACATAGAAGCGGCTACCGAGATCGGCAACCATCTCTTCCGGAGCCGGTTCAATCGACTGTGCATTGATGAAGTTACGCTCTCCGTCTAATGCATCGAGTACACCCGTGAAACCTGCCTGGATCATTGTTGCACCCGCAACACCATTACGTGCACCCATCCCGCTGAAGTCAAAGGCTTTTTCGATATGCTCCACATCACGGACCCAGCTCCAGACTCCCGAGGTCTGCTGTACCGCATAGGAAATCGCATAGCGCATCTGTGTCTCATTGAATCTCGCCAGTGACGCTGCGGCAGCAGCGGCCCCGAAAGTGGCGCTGAATCCCTCGGCAGCACGACCGGTATCTCGCACATGCTCAGGACCGAGTGCCATGAGGATGCGGCAACAACAGTCATAACCCAGTGTAATCGCATGCAGTACCTCAAGGCCTGTGCTGCCTTGACGCTCACCCATCGCGAACGCAGCCGGCACGACCGAGCAACCCGGATGGGCCTTTGTATAAGGATGGAAGTCATCGGTCTCATCAGCGTGACCGAACATCGCGTTTGCAAGTGCCGCATTGACGGCACTCGTCATGATATCGGTCGTTGCTACACTCGCCTCGGGAATTCCACCTTGCTCTCTGACATAGTTGATCGCGACTTCACCCGGGATCAGCTTCGCACCGGAGACGATGGCGCCAAGTGTATCCAGTGTCCGATGCCTGGCGGCAAGGGCCACGTTAGCAGGCAGAGCCATGTCACGCGCCTGGACCATGTACTGCGCGAGCCGTCCGGTTAGATCGGCTCTGCGCTGTAGACGGGGTCCTCGTGGCTGTGCCACTGATTTGGAGGATGGCAATAAGGTGGCTGCAGCAATTGACCCACCGGCACCTATCAACATTCGTCGCCGTGATATCTGTGAGTCTTTTTCCACAGGGGCTTGCAACGTATCGGGAATTTTGGTTTTTTCGCTCACGGCATACTCCTAGTCATGTCCTCGGCTTACAGGTGTAGAGTATAAAAGCCCTTCAACTAATAACCCAAGCTGCCATTTCTGCGGCTTAACAGCCTGGCCGGCAGATTTGATTGATGGCTATACATTCAGGAAGTGGACAGCGCCATCTGCAGGACTCTGGCTACATGCATGGCCTCACGTCCGGTTCCGTGCTGGATTTGAGCCCGGCAAGAAGTACCATCTGCAACCACTATACTGTCTTCATCTTGCCTGATTGCCGGAAACAGATCGAGTTCCCCCATCTGCATGGATACCTCATAATGCTCGGCCTCATAACCAAATGAACCTGCCATGCCACAGCATGAACTTTCAATTGTACTGACTTCCAGATCCGGAATCAGAGACAGGACTTTACTGACTGGAGACAGAACCGAAAATGCTTTCTGATGACAATGGCCATGCAGCAAAGCTCGCTTGTTTTCAATTGCCTGCAAAGGCAGATTGAGCTGGCCAGATTCCAGTTCACTGGCCAGAAACTCTTCAAACATAAATGCCTGTTCCGACAAACGTGAGGTCTCTTCGCCCGGTATCAGTGCCAAATACTCATCACGCAGAGTCAACAGGCAGGAAGGTTCCAGACCAATGATCGGCACGCCCCTTTCGATAAAAGGTTGCAGAGCAGCCAGCATGCGTCTGGCTTCAACTTTGGCTTCGTCCAGTAAGCCGTTACTGAAAAAGGTGCGCCCGCAACACAGATGTCGTCCTTTATCTGGCGATGCCGGAAAATGCACCTGATAGCCCGCGGCCTGCAATACCTTAAAAGCAGCCTGTGCATTTTCACTTTCAAAGCAGTGGTTAAAGGTATCCACCAGCAACACAACTTCCTTTGTATCACTGCTGTTCTGTGAATTTTCAAAAACCGGTTTAAAGTGATCTGAACGCCAGTGTGGCAAGTGCCGTTTTGCAGAAAGTCCCAGGGTCCACTCGGAAAGTTTTGCCAGCCCCGGAATGCTGTCGCGTAAATTCAGGAGGAAAGAGAAAGCTTTTAGCCTGGATGCATAGCGCGGTAAATAGGCAAACAATTTTTCACGCCAAGCCAGGCCATGCTTCTGATGATAATGATGCAGAAATTCTGTCTTCATGCGGGACATATCAATCCCGGTTGGACATTCACGTTTGCAGCCCTTGCAACCTACACACAGTTCCAGCGTCTGATACATGGCATCGGATGTAAATGCATCTTTGCCCAGTTGACCGGTAAGTGCCAGGCGCAGTGTGTTAGCTCTGCCTCGTGTCAGATGCTGCTCTTCTTTAGTCACCCGGTATGAGGGACACATGGTGCCTACATTGGCTTTCCGGCATGCGCCGTTGTTGTTGCACATTTCAATAGCGCGGTCAAAACCACCCCAGTCTGACCAATCCAGTGAGCTGGCAATCTTGACAGGCGCATAGCCTGGTGCAAAACGCATGATATGCCGGTCATCCATCTTATGCGGATTGACAATCTTGCCAGGATTGAACAAGCCGGAAGGGTCAAAATAACGTTTCACTTCCTCAAAATTTTTCACCATGCGCTGACCGAACATCGGCTCATGAAACTCAGAACGTGAAATGCCATCGCCGTGCTCACCGGAATGAGAACCCTTGTATTCACGTACCATCTCCATGGTTTCTTCAGCGATGGCGCGCATCTTTTGTGCACCGCTTTCTTCTTTCATGTTCAGCACAGGCCTGACATGCAAAGTCCCGACAGATGCATGTGCGTAAAAAGTTCCGGTTGTCCCATGCTTGTGAAAAATATCGGTCAGGCGACGGGTATACTCCGCCAAATCTTCCAGACGCACAGCACAATCCTCAATGAAGGAAATCGGTTTGCCGTCGCCCTTCATTGACATCATGATATTAAGTCCCGATTTGCGGACTTCCCAGATGGCATTCTGAAAATCCGGATCAACGGCTTCAACAACCGCATCAGGAAAACCCAGGTCTCCCATCAACTCGACCAGTGAACGCAGCCCTGCAAGCTGTTCCTCATGATCTTCACCGGCAAACTCAACCAGCAGCAGCGCCTGTGGTTCGCCCCTGACAAACTGGTTGACGGTTTCGGCAAATATTGGAATATCCCGTGCCAGATCAATCATGGTTCGATCTACCAGCTCAACGGCAGAGGGATTGAGATTGACGATATGCTGGGTAGAATCCATCGCTTCATAAAAGGTCGGAAAATGGCAGACACCAAGAACTTTATTCGGCGGAATCGGCTGCAGGTTCAGGTGAATACGCTGGAAGAAACCCAGGGTGCCTTCCGAACCTACCAGCAGGCTGGCAAAATTCGGCTCTTGCTTAAGCAGCTCATCGATATTGTAGCCGCCGACCCGGCGCAATAAATCCGGAAAGCGTGATCTGATCTCATCGGCTTCGCGTTGACCCAGCTGCCTGAGCTGTTCGAGTAAGTGACTGCTTGGAAGTGCCAGCTGATTTTCATCGCCCGCCTTGCAGAAATGGGCCCTAGAGCCATCTGCCAGCAGCGCTTCTACCGAGCGTACGTTATGCACCATGTTGCCGTAACGGATGGAACGCGCCCCGCAGGAATTATTGCCGGTCATGCCACCAATGGTGGCACGGTTTGCTGTCGAGACATCTACCGGATACCAGAGGCCGGACGCTTTCAGACGGCGGTTGAGTTGATCCAGCACCATGCCCGGCTGTACACAAACCGTCGCCTGCTCCTGGTTGAAATCAATCAGTCCATTCAGGTATTTAGTGGTATCCAGCATCAGGGCTTCGCCGATAGCCTGGCCATTTTGGGAAGTTCCACTGCCCCTGGGCAAGACCGGCACGCCCTCTTCAGCGGCTATCTGCACCGCAATTTCAACATCCTCTTCGGTCTTTGGCACAAGCACACCAATCGGCATCAGCTGATAAATGGAGGCATCGGTACTGTAACGGCCACGGGAAAAATCATCAAAGAGCACATCGCCCTGAATTTCCCTGCGCAAGCGTTGATATAAAGAAGGGTGATTGTTACTGGCTGTCATGATTTATCTATGTGTACGCGTAACTGGCTATTCTAACATTGGTCCAGCCACAATTTTATGACTGTCCAATCTTTTTCATCATGCCGGTTCTGGGGCTATTCCGTCTGATAGCTGCCCCATCTGGAGATATCCCAGGTATTGAGTGGCTGCGGCAAGGGTCCGGGGTTGAAAAAGTGAACCTCTCCCATGTCCAGATCCGCATTGGCCGCTTGAATTTCCATGGCCAGTTCGTACAGGGCAGGCACCGAGGTATCCTGCCATTGTCCACTGTCTATCCGGTTTATCAGCAAGCTGAAACCCACCGCCATCTCCAGTCCGGAATGCGTGGCATGGCCGGCAATATCCGTCCAGATCAACCGGAACAGATGATCCCTGCCGGCATTGCTGAGTGTATCCAGGTAGGCGAGTTTGTCCGGCGCTGGATCAACCACATCATCATTGTCGAGGTTTACCAGTGGATCCTGAATACGCCCGCTATAGGTCATCATCGGTTCGATACGGCGAATGGCGCCGGCATTGGCGCTGATACGCGGTGTATTTGCCAGCACATTAAGATCATCCTGCAGACTGAGCCCGGCCTGCCGGTAAAAATATTCGACCATCTCGCGACGGCCGGAACGGTTGAGCAAATCCTCGTAATCGGCATCGGTATTCCATGAGACATTCCCGCGGGCGATATTCTCGATACCGCCACGGACAGGAATCGCAGTGGCAAAAGCCATGACTTCTGTTATCTGATCGAGCTGGGCTTCATAGTCATCGGCCGCTGGCTTGGGAGCTCCCGGCACTGCCCAGGTGGCAAGCTGCTGCATGGCGGCTGAAAATGCCAGGCGCGCTCTCCCCTGTGCTGTGGCGCTGGCTTCTTCCACCAGTGCGGCCCAGGCTGCGTTTTCTGCCTGTGTCTCAATATTCACCAGGCGCATCGGAGAATCAGGATTCACCAGGGTTTTCATGACAAACACCGAATTCAGTTTGTTATTCAACACGGCGATTTCACCGCCTCCACCGCCTGCTGTCATGAAACCACCATCAAAAATTTCCGGATACAGTTCCAGGTTCATACGCACGGCAAATGCGCCCCTGGAAGTTCCTACGGCCAGGGTACGGCTTGGTTCTTCCCACTCGCGGATAAATAAATCTCGGACATCCATCAGATAGGCACCCGCCTGAATGAAATCATAACTGACCGGTTCGCGGGTGATACCCCCCATGGCATAACCCTGTTTGAACAACCACTGTTCAAATGCCCTGATGCGCCTGACCGGCGCATCATTTCCCCGGCGATAGCCGGCACCATCGAGATTCAACAACAAGGTGCCATTCCAGTTGTCTGGCTTCATGGCAAGCCAGTAAGTGCCATCGTCAAACTGACCGGAAATCTCATCTATCTGTGGCTGTGAAACAGCCGTAAATGAGCCGAACAGGCTGAACCCTGCAAATACTATAAACAGATAGCTTTTGAAGTTGGTAAACATAATGGCGGCCCTTTGAATCGTTATTTTTATGAAAAACTCATTATCCGGAAATAACGGTTATTTACCACGTCAGTACACGAAAATATTTTCCTTACTGGGGTTTTTATTGCATCAGTTTAAAATACTTTCCCATTATAGGATTTGCCTATTGCCAGCCAGACTGGTTGCCTAGCCTCCTATAGTATTGCTATTCTGGGTCCGTAAGCAAAATGTCAGTCAATAACAAAAAAATGCTTGCCCTTTCTAAACTTACTTTTTAACAACGAATTGAAATTGATGATGCTCAAGACAAATTCTGCTTACGGTAAAAGCAAACGAATCCTGTACAGCATGAGTGCGGGCTTTCTGCTAGGTGGTCTGGTACTCAAAGGCATCGCACAGACCGGTTCCGCTCTTCCTTCACAGTGGTGGTTTCCCGGGCAGGATGATCCGCTGCTGCCCAGCAAGTTCTATCCCAATGCCAGCGGTCTTTCCGAAGTCATCAATGTTGACGGCCCGATAATTACAGACGGACATCCCTTTTTTGAACCGATCGGCACGAATGGCCGGGCCTGCGTGACCTGCCATCAGCCTGCCGACAGCATGAGTATCTCTGTCAGCAGCATTCAGCAGCGCTGGCAGGAAAGTGCCGGTAGCGACCCCCTGTTTGCCATGATTGATGGCGCCAACTGCCCGAACCTGACTCCGCAAGATCCTGCCTCACACTCATTGTTGCTGGAAAAAGGCCTGTTTCGCATCGGGCTGCCCTGGCCACCGAATGACGATTACGGCAACCCGATTGAGCCGGAGTTCACCATAGAGGTGGTCAATGACCCAACCGGCTGCAATACCAGCCCGGAATACGGTCTTGACAGTGATACCCCCACGGTTTCTGTCTATCGACGACCACGCCCGGCAGCCAACCTGAAATATGTGGCCACCAGCGGCAATTTCTTCAACATCAAGACCGGTATGCCGCTGGCCCTCGATGTGGAAAGCGGCAGACGCTCCGGCATGAATATGATGTCTGATGCGCGGGCATCATCCCTGCGGGCGCAAATGCGAGAGGCTGCGGCCACCCATCTGCAGCTTGAACGCGCACTGAGCGAAGAGGAAATGCAGCAGATCGAAGCCTTCGAACGGCAGGTTTATACCGCACAAAGCGTCGACAATATTGCCGGCAGCCTGAGCAGTGACGGCGCCAGTGCCGGCCCACAATCCCTGATTGATGGCCGGGTTGGTCTTGGTGATGATTTCCAGACCCCGGCCTTTGGTTATTTCGATGCCTGGCTGGACAATGAAAACTTTTCCACACTCACTGCCGAACAGCTGGCATTCAGGGAGTCAGTAAAACGCGGTAATGATATTTACATGAGCCGCACCTTCTGGATTTCCGACTCAACCCATATCAATTCGATTGGCCTGGGAAACCCGCTGAAAAGAACTTGTGCCACCTGTCACAACATGCAAAACACCGGAATGGATCTGGCGCCGGGTTATGTTGATCTGGGAACCACAAATCTACCTAAGGCTAACAACATGCCTGATCTGCCACTGTTCAAACTGACCTGTGATGCCTTGGCACCGCCACATCCCTATCTGGGTCGGGAGATTTATACCTACGACCCGGGTCGGGCCCTGATATCAGGCGAATGTGCCGATATTGGTGCGATTACCATGCAGCAGATGCGAGGCCTGGCAGGCCGGGCACCGTATTTCTCCAACGGCTCGGCACAAAGCCTGCGCGAAATCATCGACTTCTATGACCGCCGCTACAACATCGGCTATACCGAACAGGAGCGGCAGGACCTGGTGAACTTCCTGAGCGTTCTATAACAGAGCTTTAACTTATAATGAAACTGATCCCTTTAACTATCATGAACAATACAGAATACTCCTCCTCACTCACCGGTCTCCTGGCTGCACTGCTGAGCTTTCACCTGTATGCGGCTGAAAGTGAGGCCCTGGTAGATTTTCCTGATAATACGGATGGCGAACCGATCAGCTTTGTTTCCTGTCCGATTGTGCAGGACACCTATTCAGTTCCCTGCTGGTTGGCAAACTTCGAAGGTCAGAATTACTATCTCGGCATCACGCAGGATATCGGTTCGTCCTTTCATCCTCCCCAGTTAAATCACAAGGTACTGGTAGAGGGCCGACTACTTGCTGGCGAAAGTCTCTGTGGTGCCCAGGTCATTCATCCGGTGAAAATTTCGGTCCTGCCGGAACTCAGTCCGGAATGTAATACCATCCTGCCGCAGATAACGGGTATTGAACCACCACCGCATGTGCGGGGACCCGGCCCCTCAAACCGTGGACTGGAACCCAGGGAGCGTGCTGAATCGCCAGCGGCGCCACAGCCTCCTTTCCAGGCCAGAACTTTCACGGTGCCGTTCACTTTTGACAGCCCGTATATGGTCACACGTCAGACTGGCATCATCAGCCAGGCTATCCGTTATGCCGGACAAGTCGATGCCGAACGGATCGAAGTCACCATCAATCGCGGCGCCAACCTCTTATCGGATGGCAGCCATATCGTGGAATCCAACATGGTCATTGATGAGCGCTCCAGACGATTTCTCACCATTTTCAAAGAAGCCGGCTTTCGGGATGAGCAGATCAGTATTCGTGCCGACTACACAGAGCGTCGTGGCAGCGGTGTCGATGACGATCAGCTGCGTAATGTGGATATTACTGTGCATCCTGGCAATTAAACCGTAACAAGTGTCCAATCGAATCCTGAATGCTAGTTTTGCACTTACTCCTGCAATATTTTTTGCTCATAAATAGATGGCCACAAGAATAAAAAGCTCGCTCTCCCCCCCCTAGATAAAAAGTTTGATTAAAAAAAAAGCACTTTTTGACCACTTATATTGATAAGGTGGCAATGACAGATTTGTTATCTGATTGATGAATCCTACAAGCGTAGAATTGTTTGCACATAGGAGTAATGGCTGTCGCCCTTACCAACAAGATCCATGTAAGTACCTGCATTAAGCCAGGTATAGCCCCCCTCAAGTGTTAATTTTCCATCCCAGACATGCAAGCGTAAGCGGGTTTCAAGCTGGGTCCCTACATAGTCCTCACCAAGACTACCGGGGTGACGATAACGCGTGGTTTTCCAGCCTTGTGCTTCAGCTGCCAAAGAGTAACGCTGGAGTTTTACAAAGGCGTCGATATTCTCGCGAGGAGCCAGATTTAGCAGCAGGCCCGGGGTATCAATATTGTTACGAACAAAGGCTCGGTAGGTCCCAGTAGGGCCATACTCCGGTCGTGGTACACCATAAAGGGAGTCAAAGCTGTTATTATCGCCATCCATTGGATTTTTATCCCCACTGGCATAGTCATAGATGAAACTGAGCTGAGGTCGCCAGGTAGCATCAAAGCTATAACCAAGCTCCAGATGGGTAAACCTGGCCTGATGTTTTCTCAGTGGTGAAAGCACATCAAGGGCAGGTGCATCACCAAACTGAATCAGATTATCAATTTCATAATGCCAGCGTGAAAGTTGCGGTCGACGAAAAAATCGCGCTCCAGCGGTGAGGATATTGAGTCTTTGATTGGCAGGCTGGTCGCGATTTTCATCAAGCCCATACACATAGAGCTCAAACATATCCGGTATTTTAGCCAGCCTGGCAGTATAAATGCCGCCCCAAAAAATCTGGTTGCCGGGCTCGTTATCCAAAAGGGGTTTATTATCCAGCGGATCACCGGAGAATCGTCTGACTGTGGGTAGCGAATAAAACAGTTCGACACTCATGTCTCCCTTTTCCAGCATGGCATGTATCCCGGAAAAAGCGTTGATCGTGTTTCGATAGCGGTTGCGTGCCACCAGCCGCCGCGCACCCTGATCCATGGTAAAACGACCAATTTTGAAGAAACCCTCATCGCCTTCACTGAATACATCTCTTAGCGGTACTGTCAAATTGAGCTGCAGTATGTCAAGAGGATTGGTAATGGTACCGTCCAGAGGCGTAGCGCTGTCGCTAAAATAAGTACGCATATCGGCCAGCTCACCTGTAAAGATGAAATTCTTAAACTCAGCTTCCATTTTCAAGAGGTGACGCCATTCCAGCGTTTGGTCGCTGCCATCAAGCCCGGCACGAAATTGTCCTTCCAGATTCTGCATCCTCGTTTGTTGCTCGAATTCAAAATTCAGCCAGTCTGGTAGTTCTGGGTCCTGTTGTGCATGCAGACCAGAGGTAAAGACAGCCAAGGGGAAGCTAATGACTGAAACAATTCGAAGAGTCAAACGGTGATTAATCTGAAAAATAGTGCGGGGCGATAGCATAAGTCACTGGATATCTTATAATCATCAGACCCATCATAGGCCATTTGTCACTTTTTATACCAGTCAGGTGGGGAGCGCTTAGTCCATGTGGCAAATCTTGATTTCTCACCAATATAAAAATCTCTGTAGGCTTTTACCGGATCGCCCGCCACTTTATATTTATCAGGCATTGCCTGAGGAAACTCAGTCAGTCCTTTATTATCAAAAGTTACTTCTTCAATATTTTTCAATATAGAGATTGAGGCATGATCACTGCTTCTATCAAAACGCCAACAGAACTCTTTGTTTAGAGCATGAGCAAGTTCCGCCAGCCAGCGAAAATTATCCAGAGATTCCTCAGCCCATAGAACAGAAGGATGTTTAACATGGGTTGATTTGTATGGTGTCGTAAAACCTTTCTTGTTAAGCGCTGTACACAGAATTTGTGTACTTTCCAGTATCATTTTCCCTACATGTTGATCACAATGATACCTTGCGCATGCCTCTATATTTGTATCAAGGATAAATATATTCATATATGTTTTGCTTTTACTGAAAACTGTTTAGTTTCACATAGGGTATATAGGGATGTTCCACTTCCGGCCGAAAGCAGACATCCGACTAATCCTCCAGCGCTTCACTGGCGCTTAGCCATTGTTCTTCCAGTTTGCTGATCTCTGCCATCAGCTGACCGCGCTCCTGCAGCAAATCGCCGAGCTCCTGTTTACGTGCATCCTCATAAATTGCTGCATCCTGCAGCTGCTGCTCGATCTGGCTCAGCCTGTCCTGTTGTAACTGCAGACTTTTTTCCAGTTTCGAGATCTGCTCACGCAGGGATTTTTGCGCCTGTCGCTTTAATGCTGCTTCCTGCCTGAGTTCTTTTTTGCTGGCTTTAACTTGCTTTTGTTGAGTGTGCTTTGATTCCCGCGCCTCACTGCTTAACAAGAGCCGTTCATAATCATCCAGATCGCCCTCGAAGAATTCCAACTTGCCATCCTTGACCAGCAAAAACTGATCAACCGTATTGGCTAATAGATGCCGGTCATGGGAAACCAGTATCAGGGCACCGGAAAATTCCTGTAGCCCAATGGTCAGGCTATGGCACATTTCAAGATCAAGATGGTTGGTCGGCTCATCCAGCAGAAGCAGATTCGGTTTTTGCCAGACCACCAAGGCCAGTGCCAGACGCGACTTCTCACCACCGGAAAAATGTGTGATCGACTCGCCTGCCCTGTCGCCCTGAAAGTCGAAACCTCCCAGAAAATTTCTGATGTCCTGTTCACGGGCTTTTGCATCGAGCGTCCGAATCAACTGCAAGGGTGTGGCAGACTGATCCAGTTCATCGACCTGATGCTGGGCGAAATAAGCCACCTGCAGATGATCCGAGCGATTGATCTCACCGGACATTAGGGGCAACTTGCCAGCCAGTGTTTTCAGCAGGGTGGATTTACCCTGGCCGTTCTTTCCCAATAAACCAATACGTGCTTGGGCATTTATGTTCATGGAAAAATTCTGAATCAAAGGCTGTCCGTAACCAATGGCAATTTCTTTGCAATTCAGCAGAGTAGCCGGCTGTTTTAGCGGTTCCAGAAAATGGAAATTAAAGGGGGAATCAATATGCGCCGGCGCTATATCCACCATACGTGTTAGCTCTTTCAGGCGACTCTGGGCCTGTCGGGCTTTGGATGCTTTGGCACGAAAGCGTCTGACAAAATCTTCAATTTCCTGCTTGCGGCGCTGCTGTTTCTCATATTCAGCCTGCAGTCGTGCCTGTCTTTCGGCTTTCTGTCGTTCGTAGTCGCTGTAATTACCCTTGTACAGCATGAGTTTTTTATTCTCGAAACTGACAATGTGACTCACCACCGTATCCAGGAAGCTGCGATCATGTGAAACCAGCAACAGAGTTCCCGGATAACGCAGGAGCCATTGCTGCAACCAGAAAGTCGCTTCCAGATCCAGATGGTTTGTTGGTTCATCGAGTAGAAGCAGATCCGAGGGCGTCATCAGTGCCTGTGCCAGATTCAGACGTATGCGCCAGCCTCCAGAAAACGCCCGAACAAGGCGCTGAAAATCTTCCGGCGGGAAACCCAGGCCAGAGAGTAGTTGCTCGGCCCGATTACGGATGGTCCAACCCTGGTGCAGGTCCATATCTCCATGCAGGCGTGCCAGTGTCGCATCATCCTGAGCCTGTTCAGCAGCGGCCAGTTGTTTTTCGATGTAGCGAAACTGAGCATCTCCGTCAATCACATAGTCCAGCGCAGAGCTGTCACTGGCAGCCGTTTCCTGCCGCATCTGGGCCTTGCGCAATTCGGCGGGAAAATCCAGCTCACCGGCATCCGCAGATAGCTCTCCCATCAATAGGCGGAACAGGCTGGTTTTACCGGTACCATTGCGCCCGATGATGCCAACTTTCTGGCCGGTATAAACGTTCAGATCGGCCTGATCGAGCAAGAGCTGGGCACCCCGACGCAGGGAAATTTGTTGCAAGGAAATCATAGGGAATGACGCAAATCAGGAACAGCCTGGTTAACGGCAGATTGTTTATTGCAGCAGGTAGACTGACACCTCTCCAGATAGCGATGACGGCAGCAGTGCACCATCACCACCAATACTCAGCTGATGGCCAAAGGCTTCCACTTTACCCACAAAACTGCCATCGTGCAGGTCAATCTGCAGTATAACTGACTCAGCCATCGACACGCCACGCGGCTCGGCACTCAGATACAGCTTGCCGTCCGGCGCAAAATCGATACTGATGGGACGTCCGCTGTAATCCCATTGTTTGATGAATTCACCCTGCGGGGTAAAGATCTGGATACGGCCGTTTTCCCGATCAGCCACATAAACGGTACCGTCAGGCGCCACTGCCAAACTGTGCGGTAAATTGAATTCCCCGGCTTGGGTGCCCCGCTGACCCCATTCACGCAGCTTGTTGCCTTCAGCATCAAAGACCACGATTCGGCCATTCGCGTAGCCATCTGCGACATAAATCAGACCATCCGGTCCAAATGCAATATCCGCCGTGCCACGTTGAATGCGGCTGATATCCGGCACTTCTCCAACACTGATTTGCATCAGCTGTTCACCCTGAGGTGAAAATTTATAAATCAATGAGGTCGTGGCATCGACTGTCCAGACATTACCCTCAGGATCCAGGCGCACGCTGTGCGGGTAAGCAAAAAGCCCACCACCGAATGTACGCAGTACATTGCCCTGACGATCAATCACCACCACCGGGTCATAGTCAGTATTGCGCTGGAACAGATACAGATTGCCCTGGGCATCACCGGCAACGGCAGAGATGCGTTCCAGCGCCATCGGCGGGTTCAGACTGATATCGATGCGCTGCACCGGCAAGGTTGGCGTCGCTGCCACCGCCGCACGATAAATATAGTCATTACCGTCATCCGGCCCGAAGATTTCATCATCAACCTGGGCGCTCACCAGGCAGGGCAATAAGCCCAGCAGCAAACAACAGACTTTATTTTTCAGCATCATTTTCCTATCACTCGCGGCACAAAATCGATGCGCCATACTATCCCGCCTGCCAGTTGGCTGTCTAATCTTGCTGGCATGATTTAAGCCAAGTCAGACTTGAATATTTGAACTGCGCAACCATATTAATGCTAAGAAACCTAGGTACAGGTGGACCATGACTCGTAACGAAAATTTTTATCAGTTTCAGGAAGCCCTTAATCAGCAGCTGTCTCAAATCCAGCAGCTGACAGAGCTGTCTCATGCCACAAAAGATGAGGATGTCCTCAATGACATCCGCTTTCACCTGCATGTGGAAGAAGGCAAACTCAAACTGATGCTGAGCAAGTACAAACACTACCTCCATTAAGTTAACCGCAAGCCTGCCCTGCTCATGAACAGTATTTGTGGCGGCCAAATCCTGTAATCAATGAGGAAATCACGCTCAGGTACCTGACATACCCTTACAGCGAAACTACAATAGCACCTGAAATTTTCATGCCATCCCTTTGTTCCACGCATATGGCGAAAAAAATCGGAGAGCTGTCCGTTGGCTGGAAACCACAAACTATTCTTGTGTGCCTTACTGGGTTTTACTGCCGCAGACCAGCTGCAGGCCCAGACTGTTGAACTCAACGACAAGCGCTTTGACATTCCCCGGGTGCAACAGGAGCCACGCGTAGATGGTGTGCTCTCGCCAGGAGAATGGGATGCAGCCATCGTGGTCGATGATCTCGTGGAATCAGCTCCCGTAGAATTCTCCGCCCCTGATGATCGAACCGTGTTTCGGCTGATGTACACCGAAGATGCTCTTTACGTTGCCATCTATGCCTATGATGACCCGGACAATCTGACTGCCAACGTATTGCGCCATGAAACCTCACTGCGCTGGGATGATCGTGTCGGCATCATGATTGACCCCTTCAACAACAAACGCAGTGGCTATTACTTTCTCACCAACCCCAACGGGGTCAGGCACGAAGCCATCTTTACCAGCGCTACTAGTCAGTCTTTCGACTGGGCCGCCATTTGGAATGCTGATGCCCAGGTGGTCGAGGACGGCTGGACAGCCGAAATGGAAATCCCCTTCAAGAGCCTGACTTTCGATCCTGAAAATGAAACCTGGGGGGTTAATTTTATACGTGAGCAGATGTCCAGTCAGTCTGCCATGGCCTGGTATACCTATAACGGCCAGCAAAACCCGTCTGCCTCAGGTGTCATGTCCGGCTTCCACGACCTCAACCAGGGACTTGGCCTGGACCTGATTCCATCGGTCAGTACCGACTACCGGCAAAACCATGTCTTTGATGCTTCGGATTCTGATCTCAATCCCTCGTTCGACATGACCTACAAGTTGTCCTCTTCGATGAATCTGACACTGACCTGGAATACTGACTTTGCCGCAACAGAGGTCGATGATATTCAGCTCGACCTGGACCGTTTCAGTGTGCGGCTTCCGGAAAAGCGTTCTTTCTTTCTCACTGACATGGATATATTTCAGTTTGGTAGCAGCGTCAGCCGATTCAACAACAGTACACAGGACCCTTTCAATTCCCGAAATATCGGCCTGAGCGATGACGGCGCCCAGGTAGACCTGACCGGTGGCGCCAAGCTCAGTGGTCGCGTTGCAGGATTTGATGTCGGCACACTGATTATCCGCCAGGAAGAATACAATTCGATTGATCCGACCAATATCTATATCGGCAGGGTCAAGCGAACAGTCCTGTCCCAGTCTGAATTGGGCGCAATCTTTACCGAGGGGGACCCTTCATCCAACGACAGCAGCTCAACACTGGGTGTCGATTTTACCTATCGCAATACCCAGCTGCCGAATAACCGCACTGTGGTTTCAAACTTCTGGGTGCAGCAGACCGACAATCCCGGCTTAGATGGCAAGGATCGCGCCTGGTATCTGGATTTCGATTATCCCTCCAATGATTCCTGGTATTTTGGAGCCCGCATCGAAGAGGTCGAAGAAAATTTTGATCCACGTCTGGGTTTTTCCAACCGCAATGGCGCCAGGCAACTCTATGGCACCATCGGCAACAACTGGATTTTCAGAAACCATCCCTACCTGCAAAAAATTTCATCCAGTTTGAGTGCGATTCAGTATAACTACCTCGATAACAGTAAACTGCAAAGCAAAATTGTTTACTGGAATTTACTGACTGCTCAAAGCCCTGGTGGCGATGAAATGCAAATCAACATCAGTGATCAGGTTCAGGTACTGCGCCCCGGTGAACGCGCACCGCTGGCCAGGCTGGGTGTCGTGATTCCGCCCGGAGAGTATGACTATACCCGTTATCAGTTAAATCTGTCTTCTGGTGAAGCACGCCCCTTCTCCGCTTCACTCAACAGCACCGTTGGTGACTACTATAACGGCCGCAGCTGGGAATCAACCGCCGGTCTTAACTGGAAGCCCAATGCCAATCTGTCTTTTGATTTTTCCTACGAATACACCCAGTACGACATGCCAGACAAGTCGGTTGATACTCGCGTTGTCGAATTCGAGAATGTCATCACTTTCAGCCCGTCCCTGTCCATCGTCAATCTGATTCAGTATGAAAATGTTTCTGATACGATCGGTTTTAATTCACGCATGCGCTGGAATCTGCAGTCCGGGCAGGATATCTGGTTTGTGCTGGGTCACGGCATGCGCGATGAAAACGAAGACGGCGATTTTACCGATCTGGAAACCACCGCCACCTTCAAAGTTCGCTATACCTTCAGGTACTGAAACGTAGGCGTTTTTCCTCTGATTTTGCACAGTTTCACTGTGTAAAAGCTGCTAAATTCACCTGTGCTCTCTGTAATTGCCCAGCAAAAATTATGGTTTGCCAATCCTTAAATAATAACAACAACATCGGGAAGCTTAACCGTGTTCATACAAAACAGACCAAGCTATATCCTGTGTTTTGCACTGTGCCTGTGTCCCCTCCAGCTCTTTTCCCAGACCTTTGATATCGATGACAAGCGTTTCGAGATTCCCCGGGTTGCTCAGGCACCGGTGATTGACGGTGTGCTATCGCCCGGCGAATGGGATATGGCAGCCATGATCGATGAGATACATGAAACAGTGCCGGTTGAATTTGCCGATCCGATCTACCGTACGGTATTCAGGGTTATGTATACCGAAGATGCTCTGTATATTTCGGCCTATGCCTATGACGATCCGGAGCAGTTAACGGCAAGAGTCATGCGTAATGAAACCTCGCTTCGCTTTGAGGACAAGATTGGCATTACCATCGATCCCTTTAACAACAAACGCAGTGGCTATCTGTTCCAGACCAATCCGAACGGGGTCAGGCATGAGGCAATTTACACCAGTGCCACCAGTTTCTCGTTTGACTGGGCAACCATCTGGGATGTAAATGCACAGGTTGTCGAAGACGGCTGGACAGCAGAAATGGAAATTCCCTTTAAAAGCCTGACCTTTGATCCGCAGAATGAGACCTGGGGAATCAATTTTGCCCGTGGCCACATGCTCAGCCAGTCCGATATGGCCTGGTATTCCTACAACGGCCAAAGCAATCCGGCCAATGCCGGTGAAATGAGTGGACTCAGAGGGCTGAATCAGGGTGTCGGTTTGGATCTGATCCCCTCTTTCAGTGCAGATTACCGGCAGGATCATGTCAATCATGTATCCAATTCTGACCTCAAGCCCTCCTTCGACCTTACCTATAAACTGGGCTCATCGCTGAACCTGACCATGACCTGGAACACCGATTTTGCCGCCACGGAGGTTGATAATATCCAGCTCGATCTGGATCGGTTCAGCACACGACTGCCGGAAAAACGTTCCTTCTTTCTGACCGACATGGACATTTTTCAGTTTGGTACAGCTGGCGGTGGTTTTGGTGGTGGAGGCAATACCCCTTTGCCCTTCAACTCAAGAAATATCGGCTTGAGCGACAACGGGACTCCGGTTGATCTGACCGGTGGCGCCAAACTCAGTGGCCGCATAGCCGGTTTTGATGTCGGCACCCTGGTCATCCGTCAGGAAAACTTCGAAGCAATTAATCCGACCAATATCTACATTGGCCGTCTCAAACGCACGGTACTTTCCCAGTCGGAACTGGGTGCCATCGTCACCAATGGCGATCCTGCATCCAATGACAGCAGCTCTACCATGGGTGTTGACTTCACCTATCGCAATACCCGACTCAGCAATAACCGTAGCGTGGTGTCCTCTTACTGGATACAGCAGACCGACAATCCGGGTATCGACTCCGAGGATATGGCCCTGCATGCCGACATTGACTTCCCCTCTAATGACTCCTGGTTTGCCAATGTCACGCTAGAAGAAGTACAGGAAAATTTTGACCCGCGTCTGGGTTTTGCCAACCGTACCGGCGTCAGGCAATACGATGGCCAGATCGGTAATAACTGGATATTCCGCAATCATCCCGTGCTGCGCCGATACCGCACGCAATTAAGCGCCACCCAGTTCAATTACCTGGACACCGGTGACATGCAGAGCCGCTCCTTTAACTGGCAGGCGATTAACCTGCAGAATCTGCGCGGTGACATGCTGAACATCAACCTGGAGAAGGAAGAACAGGTGCTGCTGCCCGGTGAACGCGCACCACTGGCACGACTGGGCGTAGTCATTCCGCCCGGCGAATATGATTTAGACTCTTATCAGATCCTGCTTAATCTGAACCAGTCCCGCCCGCTGTCGGCAGGCTTCAGGGTTAAAATCGGTGATTATTACGGCGGGCGCGTCCGGGAGCTGCAAAACAGAATTGACTGGCAACCCAATCCGAGACTGTCCTTCAATTTATCCTATCGATACAACACCTACGATATGCCCGACAAAACCGTAGATACACGGGTTATCGAATTTGAAAATGTCATCACCTTCAGTCCAGCGCTGTCCCTGGTCAACCTGGTTCAGTATGAAAACGTCAGCGATATCGTTGGCTTCAATGCTCGTCTGCGCTGGAATATGCGGTCAGGTCAGGATGTCTGGTTTGTGCTGGGTCACGGCATGCGTGATGAAGATGAAGATGGTCACTTCACCGACCAGGACACTACCGCCACTTTCAGAATTCGCTATACCTTCAGATTTTAAGTCCACGCAAGCTGCAAGAGCCCCGGTTTGAAATTTTTGTTAAAAAATTCAAACTTTTTCTTAATCCCTGTCGTCTAAACTGACAAGAACAATAAATTAAAGGCTATACGCCCATGCTCTCACTGGTAAAAAGTGATGAACAACTCATAGATCAGGCCTTATCCGGTTCTCAAGCAAGCTGGGTAAAACTGGTAAAGCGCTATGAAGGCCTGGTGTACAACTACTGCCTGCGCATGAGTGGTGACTCGACTGAAGCGATGGATCTGATGCAGGAAATATTTCTCTCCGTCTATCGCAATCTGCCTTCCTACCGGCAGCAAAATCAGTTCAAGGCCTGGATGATGCGTATCGCGGCCAACAAGGCGATTGATTACTTTCGTCATCGGGAACGCAATCCGCAAAATTACGGGGAAAACTACGAGGAAAATGAAGCTGTCTCTCAACAAAACTCTATTTACGATGACCCAGCTCGGCAGTATCAACAGGCGGATGTTCAGCATCAGGTAAAACAACTGATGAACAGCCTATGACAGTACCCTGCAGATGATTCGGCAGCGGCTGGGACAGCTAGCGAACCAGTGAACCGTCATCAAAAATACCTGTCGCATGACAGCCCAGGCCCTGCTCAGCGGCCATCTCCTCAAGCGCTCTGAATTCCTGGTAATAATTATCATCTGAGCGGTATCGCACCACTTCGGCATAACCCAGGCTGATGAGCTGACGTTCGACCAGTACCCCATTGGCAAACACATAACGTAGCAGGCGGCCGTTATTATCGCGATCGGTTTCATCCCGTTCCAGCGTCAGCGTCTGACCTTCAAGCAGCTGTCGATTGGCCAGGCTGGATTCCTGATAACAGGGTTCTCCGAACTCGGGGGTATTGGCCGCGATATAACGCACCCGCTCCACTTCCCCGTTGATGAACACATCTATGGTATCGCCATCAATCACACGGCGCAGTTCCGCAGACTGTGGAGCCGGGTCACGTACGGCCTCATCTGCGCCCCCCAGAAAACCGACTTCAGCATCTGCCAGCACTGATTGCAGACCCGCTTCCAGGCTTTCACTGAAAAAGGGCATCAGGTAGCGTTGGGTCAAACTGTCGTCTTTCGGGTTCAGTTCAAATTCACTCAGGATAAAGCCGAGCACAAACACCAGCAGCACAATTAAAGTCACTTTCATGCACACCAAAGTACCAGCTATTTGCTATGCTTTACAGCCATTGTTAGATTAAAAGTTTAACCAGGTCACTCTTTGCAAAATCAGGCATCCCAAAAACGCTTGGGCAAGTTTTTTTCGGTTTTCAGGTACAGCCAGGTTGCCCTGCGGCTGGTCTGGGAAACCAGTGCCTCGCTCACGCTGGTAATGGCCCTGGCGACTCTGGTCACCGGCATCCTACCGGCCGCCATTGCTTCGGTTGGAGGATTCATTGTTGATGCAGTGGTGACAGCCATTGCTGCGACGGATGCCGAGCAGACCGCTGCCCGCATGCAGGCACTGTATCTGGTCCTGCTGGAAGCAGGTCTGGTCATTCTGGTCACGGCTGCCCAACGCATCAACACCGTTTGCCAGTCAATTCTGCGCGTACTGCTGGGCAATAAAATCAATGTCATGATTCTGGAAAAAGCCCTGACCCTGGAGCTCGCCCACTTCGAGGATGCCGAATTCTACGACAAACTCACCCGCGCACGGCGCGAAGCATCCAGTCGCCCCCTGAGTCTGGTAGTCAAAACATTCGACCTGATCCGCAACATGATTGCCCTGCTGACCATTGCCACTTTTCTGCTGCAATTCTCACCCTATGCGGTATTGTTGCTGATCGCTGCTGGCATTCCCGCCTTCGTTGCCGAAGCAAAATTTTCCGGCGAGGCTTTTCGCATCTATCGCCGCCGTTCTGCCGAACGACGCAAACAGCTTTATCTGGAAATGGTGCTAACGCGTGAAGACGGGGTCAAGGAAGTCAAGCTGCTGGATCTGGGCAGACTTTTTCTGGATCGCTATATCGGTATTTTCAGGGAAATCTACAAAGAAGATCGTAATCTGGTTCTTCGGCGTGGTTTCTGGGGTTTTGTCTTGGGACTGCTGGCCAGCGCTGCCTTTTATTTTGCTTATGCCTGGGTAGCTTTTGCTGCCATTGCCAGTGTGATTTCAGTGGGTCAGATGACCATGTACATTGCCCAGTTCCGCCTGGGACAGAATGCTGTTTCGGATAGCCTGAATTCCGTCAACGGCATGTACGAGGACAACCTGTATTTATCCACACTCACCGAATACCTTGATCACCAGGTCCCTGAAAGTAGCGGTGAACAGACTGCTGGCCCCAAACCCGATGACGGCATTCGTTTTGAAGGCGTGAGTTTTTATTATCCGGGTGCCAGCACTCCGGCACTCGAGCAGATCAACCTGCATATTCGACCAGGCGAAAGCCTGGCACTGGTCGGGGAAAATGGCAGTGGCAAAACCACCGTGATTAAATTACTGACGCGCCTGTACAGCCCCAGTGAAGGCAGCATCTATCTGGAGGGACTGAATCTGCAGGACTGGGACATCGTCAGTCTGCGTGCCAAAATCGGGGTGATTTTTCAGGATTTTGCCCGCTACCAGTTACTGGTCGGTGAAAATATCGGTATTGGTGATGTGCCAAACCTGAACCAGCGTGAACAGGTTGCCGAGGCTGCCAGCAAAGGCATGGCGGATGATTTCATTCGGGATTTGCCGGAGGCATATGACACCCAGCTTGGCACCTGGTTCCATCAGGGCAAGGAGCTGTCCGGCGGTCAGTGGCAGAAAATTGCCCTGTCCCGTGCCTTCATGCGCAACAAGGCCGACATTCTGATTCTGGATGAACCGACAGCTGCCATCGATGCGCGTGCCGAAGCGGAAATATTCACCCACTTTCGTGAACTGACTTCACAGAAAATTTCCATCATCATCTCCCACCGTTTTTCCACGGTGCGCATGGCTGACCATATTATCGTTCTGGATAAGGGCCGGATCATCGAACAGGGCAGCCATCAATCACTGCTTAATTCAGGCGGCCAATATGCTACGCTATTCAAGCTTCAGGCTAGGGGGTATCAGTAAATGAATACAACCCGAAAAAGCAGAACAAGCAAAAGAATCACGCACAACCCGGTTGCTAAAAATGCGCCAAAATTCAACAAGGCCAGCGTTCAGCGTGACCGGAGTAAATACCAACGAAAAAACAAACACACCCAACCAGGGAGATATCATGAGCACGATTAAACTGACTTATTTTGACATTGATGGCGGACGCGCTGAACCGGTGCGCCTGGCCCTGTCAATTGCCGGCATCGCGTTTGAAGACCAGCGAATTAATTTTCAGCAGTTTCATGAGATTAAGGAGAGCCTGCCACTGGGCTGTGTTCCTGTCATTGAAATTGACGGTAAACACTATACCCAGTGCAATGCCATGAACCGTTACTTTGGTAAAAAGGCGGGACTCTATCCTGATGACCCCTGGCAGGCTTTCTTGTGTGATGAAATTCTGGAGCTGCTTGAAGACGCATCCAATGCCTTAGGAAAAACGTTCGGACTGGAAGCCGAAGCCCTTAAACAGGCTCGTGAAAATGTGGCAGCTGGCATTTTCACCAAGCTGCTGAAGCTCTTGAGTGAACGTCTGGAAGACGCTGGTGGTCATTATTTTGCCGGGGGTAAACTGAGCATGGCCGACCTGAAAGTATTTGAGTGGGTTCGCATCCTGCAATCAGGCATGTTTGACCATATCCCTCAGGATCTGGTGCAACAACAGGCCCCCTCCCTGCTGGCCCATCAGGAACGTGTCGCCAATGATGCCGGTGTCAGTGCCTATTATGCCAAGCGACAGCAGGCAAGCGCTTAAGCTGGAGTAACAAAAGGTGATCGCTATCATCACACTGCTGCTGATCGCGCTGGTGGTAGCGATTGCTGTGTTCTACCCACCTTGGCGTCGCCGCGCTATTCTGCGCCGGCCATTTCCGCCGGCCTGGCTTGCCACCCTGAAAAGGCGCCTGCCTTTTTATGACAAACTTAGCGATCATGAACAGCATCAGTTAAAGCAGCTGATACAGATTTTTCTTGCCAACAAAAAATTCTATGGCTGCAATGGCCTGCAGATTAATGATGAGATTCGCGTGACAATTGCTGCAGAAGCCTGCCTGCTTTTATTAAACCGGAAAAGCGCCATCTATCCTCGCCTGCAACATATCCTGGTTTATCCGGATGCTTTTCGCGCTACACACCCCCGTCATAATCCTGATGGTACGGTTAGTGAAGCGCAGCAGGGTTTACTTGGTGAATCCTGGCATCACGGCAAAATCATTCTATCCTGGGATGATGTGAGGTTTGGTGCTGCCAATATACATGACGGACACAATGTGACCCTGCATGAATTTTCCCACCAGCTCGATGCCGAGGATGGCATCAGTAACGGCACCCCCCTGCTTCCCAAAAATGCCTACCAGAGCTGGGCCAAGGTACTCAGTCACGAATATCAGGCATTGCAGGATGACATGCAAAAACACCACAAATCAGTCATGGATTATTATGGCGCGACCAATCCGGCCGAGTTTTTTGCTGTTGCTACAGAAACCTTTTTTGAAAAGCCGGTGCAACTGCAAAAAAAACACCCGGAACTTTTTGCTGAATTGCAAAAAGTTTACCGGGTGAATCCTACTTCCTGGCAATAATGCCAGAGCAAAGGAGACGGCTTAAATTTTCTTGGCGGATGCTTTTAACATGGCAAACAGTTCATCTTTCAGATGAACCCGACGTAACTTGGCCTTTTCCTCGGCTAGCGAGGATGTTGGCGTCACTTCGTTTTCCATGTTTTCTATTTCGGTAGTTAGCTCATGGTATTCATCGAAAATACGTCGAAAGTGATGATTTTCCATTTTCAGCTTATGAATCAGATCCCGGAATTCGGGAAATTCATGAATTAAATTGTGGTGCTCTACTGCCATAACAAGATCCTCTTATTCTTATTTGGCAGATTCTAATTTTCCCGGCAGGCAGAAACCTTGATCTACATCAGCGCAGATCAATTTTATTGAAATTGCTTATCAGGGGGATCAGTTCAGTGCTTTATCGTACTTTCGCAGATAACCGCGTAACTGATCATAGCTCAGGCCGAGCAG